>Ga0207658_10001803_pt1 | contig 16043 bp, 11 predicted proteins | sample KBSS33metaG_FD_184322 | JGI IMG/M metagenome (GOLD analysis project Ga0207658, IMG submission 184322) | Switchgrass rhizosphere microbial communities from Kellogg Biological Station, Michigan, USA - KBS S3-3 metaG (SPAdes) (version 2) | ecosystem: Host-associated > Plants > Roots > Rhizosphere...
TGAAACAACCAGTACGACAAGCACAATGGTGCGTCGAGACACGGCGGCGCCTTCCGATCCGGGACTCTGTTCGCGGAGTCCATCCGTTGGAGGGTCCTCGCGCCGCCAGGCCGCGAGAGCCCGAGCCAGCAGGTCTTCGGACTCGGGATCATCCAGTCGGAGCGCCTTCCCAGCCCAAGTGGGGCCAGTGGCCGTTGCTCCGCCTGTCCTCCTCACCGCTGCGCGTCAGTTCCGGATTCGCACCGGATTCCCTGACCCAACCGCGTTGGGCTCGACTGGCTCAAGCGGACCATACCAGCGCAGTGGGTTAACCACCCCTGGCGAGCAGACGTAAAACTGTCGCTTTCCAACGAGAAACGACAGTTTTACGTCTGCTCGCGGGAGAAACGCTACGGCTCGGCGCGCTTACCCTTCAGGCCGCGCCAGAACAGGTTGATCATCAGCTCGGTGGCGTCGTTGACGTCGGTATCGCCGGCGCTGACGCGCGACGCGATGGCCTCACCCGCACCCACCAGGGCCACGGCCATCATCTCGAAGTCGCTGTCCGGTTCGGGGTTTCGGGTACCGGCGCTGAGCAGCCGAGCCACCAGGTCGATGATCTTCTCGCGGCCCTCGCGCACCGTGTGGGCGAATGCCTGCGAGCTGGTGGCCTGCGTGTAGAGCACGATCCACGACGCCCGGTTGCGGTCGATGTACGTCATGAACGACAGCACCGCGTTGCGCAGCAGATCGCGCGGGCTCTGCGCGAAGTTGATGTCCGCCCGGACAGTGTCGACGAAGCGCGTCAGCTCGCGATCGAGGCAGGCGCCGAACAACTCTTCCTTCGAGCCGTAATAGAGGTACAGCATCGGCTTGGAGATTTCGGCCTGCGCGGCGATCGCGTCCATCGACGTCTCGTGATAGCCGTTCACGGAGAACATCTGCACGGCAGCGTCGAGCATCTGCTGTTCGCGAACGGCCCGCGGCAGCCGCTTGGTTCCTCCTGCCATCAGATCAGGGTATTCAAAACAACGCTCACTTCGTGCATTTCGCGCCCGGGCCCTTCATGGCCGCCACCCGCAGCACCGACTTGTCGACCTGCGCCTGGTCCAGCTGCCCGGCCTTCGCGGCCGCCTCCAGCTTGTCCAGCACGTCCGGAATGCCGTCGGTGGTGATCCACAGGGCGACGTCCGCGCCGGCCTGCAAAGCCTTGAGCGCCGCATCGGCCACGCCGAAATGCTGGGTGATGGCAGCCATGCCGGTCAGATCGTCGGTGAACACCACGCCGTCGAACGGCGGGCCGCCGTACTCACCGCTGCGCAGCAGGTCGTAAGCCGGCTTGCTGAGGCTGGCCGGGTCGTCGCCGAGCGTCAGGCCCGGCACCTGCAGGTGGCCGACCATCACGGCGACGGGCTGCTGCGTCGTCAGCGTCCGGTACGGAACGAGGTCGCTCGCCTTGAGCGCCTCCAGCGGCGGCGTCTTCACGCCACCGGTGTGCGAGTCGCCCGAGCCGTGCCCGTGCCCGGGGAAGTGCTTGAGCACCGGAACCAGCCCGGCTTCGCGCAGGCCCGCGGCGTATGCACCGGCGTACTCGGTGACCTTGTCCGGCGTCGAACCGAACGAGCGGTCGCCGATCACCTCATCGTCGGGCTCTTCGGTGACGTCGGCGTCGGGCGCGAAGTCGACGGTGATGCCGAATTTGTCCTTCATCTGCTGCCCGCGGTCCTTGGCGATGGCCTGAACCTCGGCCGGGGTCTTGGTCGCCGCCAGCACGCGCGCCGACTCCTGCGGGCCGATCAGCTTCTTCAGCCGGGACACCCGGCCACCTTCTTCGTCGATGCTGACCGCCAGCGGCAGCGCACCGGACGCGGCCTGCAGCGCCGGGATCGAGCCGTCCGACAGCATGGACAGGTCCGTCCAGCTGCCGATGAAGATGCCACCGACCTGCTGTTCCGTCACCGCGGCGCGGGCATCGGCGGCGTCCTTGACACCGACCATGAGCAACTGGGCCAGCTTCTGCCGCAGGGTGAGGGTGCTCAGCAGAGCGTGCGGATCGCACGGCGGGGCGGTCGGCGCGGGCGCGTCCATCGGCTTGCTCGACGATGCTGTGCCCTTGGCCGGGCTGGTCGTGCTGGACGCGGCCGGCTTGTCGGATGACGACGAGCAACCGGCTACCAATCCGGACACCAGTGCGAGCGCGCCGAGGGTTCGGGTGAGGGACATGGGGTCCGAGCCTAGCCGTGCGACGAGTCGTGGAACCCGGCCACATTGGTCCCGCGATGACCTGCACGCAGGCCGGCGAGCACGGATGCAGGCAGGTCGTCATGCTAGTTTGGGCGCCATGGACCGCTTCCTCGTGCCCGCCGGAGCCAGCATCGTGGTCGGTCTGTTGCTCGGCGCCGCAGCGGTCTTCGGCACCACGCTGATGCTGGAGCAGGACACCAAACCGACGCTGCAATCGGGCGATCCAGCGTCATCGGTGCTCAACCGGGTCGAATACGGCAACCGCAGCTGATCCCGCGGCGCCGCTCTCCCGGCGCTGCTTATGGGTCGTCAGCGCGGCCGCACTGGTCCTGACGTTCGCCCAGTCACCGGGCCGGGTCTCGCCCGACACCAAACTCGATCTCACCGCCAACCCCGCGCGTTTCCTGGCGCGGGCAGCGAATCTGTGGAGCAGCGACCTGCCCTTCGGCCAGTCGCAGAACCAGGCCTACGGCTACCTGTTCCCGCATGGGGCGTTTTTCCTCGCCGGTGACGTCGTCGGCCTGCCCGGCTGGGTGACCCAGCGCCTCTGGTGGGCGCTGCTGCTGGTCGTCGGGTTCTGGGGGGTCGTCAGAGTCGCCGAAGCCCTCGGCATCGGCAGCCGGTCCTCGCGCGTGCTCGCCGCGGTGGCGTTCGCCTTGTCGCCGCGCGCGCTGACAACCCTCGGCGCGATCTCGTCCGAGACGCTCCCCATGATGCTGGCGCCGTGGGTGCTGTTGCCGGTGATCCTGGCGCTGCGCGGTGACCCAAGAATCCGGCAGCTGGCGGCCCGCTCGGCCGCGGCCGTCGCGTTGATGGGCGCGGTGAACGCCGTCGCGACGCTGACGGGCTGTCTGGCCGCGCTCATCTGGTGGGCCGCACACCGGCCCAACCGGCGTTGGTGGCGCTTCACGGCGTGGTGGTTGGGCTGCACGCTGCTCGCCGTCCTGTGGTGGGCGGTCGCGCTGCTGCTGCTCGGCCGGATCAGCCCGCCGTTCCTGGACTTCATCGAATCGTCGGGCGTCACGACGCAGTGGCTGTCGCTGACCGAGGTGCTGCGCGGCACCTACGGCTGGACGGCCTTCGTCGCGACCAATGCGACGGCCGGTTCGTCGCTGGTGACCGGTTCGGTGGCGGTGCTGGCCACGACCCTGGTGGCGGCCGGCGGCATGGCCGGCCTGGCGATGCGCAGCATGCCGGCCCGGGGTCGCCTCATCTCGATGCTGCTGGTCGGTCTGCTGCTGCTCGCGGTCGCATACGCGGGCGGGCTGGGCTCGCCGATAGCACACGAGGTGCGGACGTTCCTGGACGCCGCCGGCACCCCGCTGCGCAACGTGCACAAGCTCGAGCCCGTGCTGCGACTGCCGCTGGCACTGGGCCTGGCCCACGTGCTGGGCCGGATTCCGTTGCCGGGCACCGCGCCGCGTCGCGAATGGATCAACGCGTTCGCACACCTCGAGCGGGACAAGCGGATGGCCGTGGCCGTGGTGCTGCTCACGGCATTGGTCGCCGGGACGTCGCTGGCGTGGACGGGCCGGCTCGCCGCACCCGGTACCTACCGTGCGATCCCGCAGTACTGGCACCAGACCGCGGAGTGGCTCGACGCGCACAACGTCGAGACGCCGGGCCGCGTCCTCGTCGCGCCGGGCGCGCCGTTCGCCAACCAGGTCTGGGGCAACACGCACGACGAGCCGCTGCAGGTCTTGGAGCGCGGCGCCTGGGGGGTGCGCGACTCGATTCCCCTGACCCCACCTGAGACCATCCGCGCCCTCGATTCCGTGCAGCGCCTGTTCGCCACCGGGCGGCCGTCTGCCGGGCTGGCCGACACCCTTGCCCGCCAGGGCATTTCGTTTGTCGTGGTGCGCAATGACCTCGACCCCGACAACTCCCGGTCCGCGCGACCGCTGTTGGTGCACCGGGCCGTGGAAGGTTCCAGGGGGATCACGAAGGTCGCGCAGTTCGGCGAAACGATCGGGCCCGGCACGCTGGAGGGCTTCGTCTCCGACAGCGGCCTGCGGCCCCGTTATCCCGCCGTCGAGATCTACCGGGTGAACGGCGCGGCCACCACCCAGCCGTACCTGGCCGACGCCGACACCATGCCCCGGGTCGACGGCGGACCCGAGTCGCTGCTGCGCATCGACGAGCGTCGCCGCCTGATGGGCCGAAACCCCTTGGGCCCCATGATCTTGACGCAGGACGCGCAGCGAGCCGGGCTCCCCGTTCCCGAGGTGACCGTCACCGACACCCCGCTGGTCCGGGAGACCGACTACGGGCGCGTCGACGACCATTCGTCGGCCGTGCGGGCCCCCGACGATCCGCGCCGCACCTACAACCGCGTGATGGACTACCCCAGCCCCGGCGCCACCCCCGCCTACGGCCAGTGGCCGGGCGGACGGATCACCACCTCGAGTTCGTCGTCCGATTCCACCGCGCTGCCCAACGTGTCCACGGCAGCCGGGCCGGCCGCCACGATCGACGGCGACTCCTCGACCAGCTGGGTGTCCAACTCGCTGCAAACCGCTGTGGGGCAATGGCTTCAGGTCGACTTCGACCATCCGGTGACCAACGCGACCGTCACCCTGACGCCCAGTGCGACGGCGGTCGGCGCCCAGGTGCGCCGCGTCGAAGTGGCAACAGCCAACGGCACCAGCACAATTCGCTTCGATCAGCCCGGCAAGCCGCTGGTCGCAGCCCTGCCCTACGGCGAGACCTCGTGGGTCCGGTTCACCGCGACGGGCACCGACGACGGTTCCCCGGGCGTTCAGTTCGGCATCACCGACTTCTCGGTGACGCAGTACGACGCGTCCGGCTTCGCCCATTCGGTGAGCCTGCGGCACACCGTCGACGTGCCCGGCCCGCCCGCGGGATCGGCTGTGGCGCAATGGGATTTGGGCAACGACCAGCTGGGCCGGCCCGGCTGCGCCGAGGGACCGAACGGCGTCCGGTGCGCCGCCACCATGGCCCAGTCGCCCGAAGAACCCGTGAACATGAGCCGCACTCTCACGGTGCCGGCGCCGATGGCCGTCGTGCCGACGGTGTGGGTACAGGCCCGGCAGGGGCCGCACCTGGCCGACCTGGTCAGCCAGCCCGGCACCACCCGGGCCAGCGGCGACGCCGACGTCATCGATGTTGCGGGCTCGGCCTACGCCGCCACCGACGGCGACCCGCGCACCGCCTGGGTGGCCCCGCAGAGCATCGTCCAGTTCCGGGGCGGCGCCAACCTGACCGTGCACCTGCCGGCCCCGACGGCCGTCAGCGCGCTGCGCCTCAGCCCGAGCGCCTCCGAACTGCCGGCCCACCCGACCGTCGTCGCCGTCGACCTCGGCACCGGACCACAGGTGCGGCAGATCGGCGACGGGCCGCAGACCATCAAGCTCAGCCCCGCGAAGACCGACACCATCAAGCTGTCGATCCTCGACTGGCACGACCTGATCGACCGCACCGCACTGGGATTCGACCAGGTGAAGCCGCCCGGCCTGGCCGAGGTCACTGCCCTCGACGACCACGGCGCACCCATCGCCCCCGCCGATGCCGCGGCGAACCGGCGCCGGGCCATCACGCTGCCGTGCGGCCGCGGGCCGATCATCGCGGTCGCCGGCCAGTTCCTGCAGACCTCGGTGCACACCACAGTCGGCGCACTGCTGGACGGCGAGCCGATCGCGGCCCAGCCATGCCAGTCCGCGCCGCTCCAACTGCCCGCCGGGAAACAGGAACTCCTCATCAACCCCGGGCCCTACTTCACCGCCGTCGGCGCCCGACTCGCCGGTCCGCTCGCGGCCCATATCCACAGCGCCCCAACGACTCCCGCGCAGCTGCAGAAATGGACCTCCGATCACCGCGAGGTACAGGTGACGCCGTCACCCGTACAGCGGGTGCTCGTGGTGCCCGAGAGCGTCAACCCCGGCTGGACCGCCCACACCGCCAACGGCGCCATCCTGACGCCGGTGACGGTCAACGGCTGGCAACAGGGCTGGGTACTGCCGGCGGGTACCGCGGGCACCGTGACGCTGACGTTCGCGCTGAACACCCCTTACCGGATCGGGCTGTTCGGCGGGCTCGCGCTGTTGCCGATCCTGGCGTTGTTGGCGCTGCTGCCGATGCGGCGTCGCGTCGATGACGAGCCGACGCCGACCTGGCAGCCGCGTCCCGCGGTCGTCGGGGTGGCGCTGCTCGGGTTCGGTTTCCTGGTGGCCGGCTTCGCGGGTCTGGCGACCGTCGCGGCGGCCGTTGGCATCCGCTACCTGCTGAAGTCGCGGGTGCGGTGGCTCGACGCGTGGACCGTCGCCGCCTCGGCGAGCGGCCTGATCGGTGCGGGCGCGGCGCTCAGCGCGTACCCGTGGCGGTCGGTGGACGGCTACGTCGGGCATTCGCCGTGGGTGCAGTTCCTGGCACTCGTCTCGGTGGCCGCGCTGGCGTCCTCGCTGTGGGAGGTGCCGAAGCGGTCCGCCGGCTAGAGCCGATGGGCGATCTGGAAGACGTTCCCGAACGGATCGCGCACCATCGCTCGGCGGTCGCCGTACGGCGTGTCCGTCGGCGGCTCGGTGGTAGTGGCGCCCGCGGCCACGGCACGCTGGTAGACCTGGTCGGCGTCGTCCACATAGATGTAGAGGAAGGCCGGGAAGACGCCCCGGGCCAGCGGCGAGCCGACCATGACCAGCGAGTCGCCGATGCGAATTTCGGCAGGCCGGTCTGGCCGCACCTCCCCGACGGCGTCGAAGACCGCGCGCAAGAACTCGACGGCGCGCTGCGGATCGCTCACGAACATCCGCGGCGTCACCGAGTGATAGCCCGGTGGAGTACTCACGTCGACCTCCTATCCGACGGCAGCCGGCTCCGGGACATCGGTGATGGCGCTGTCCCGGGGCGACGGGGCGTGCCGCGATTCCCAGCGGCGCAGCAGCTCGCGGCACGGCGACTCGATCAGCCCGTAGCTGACGGCAGCGATCGCGAATCCGAAAATCCAGGTCAGGATCAGCACGATCGGCATGTGCCCGTTGAACGGAAACTCGCCGATGACCGGGAACACCATGGCCAGCGCCGCGAGGTGCCAGATGAACAGGCCGTAGGACCAGCGGCCCAACGTCACCATCGCGGTGCTGCCGAGGATCCGGTGCGGCGTTCCGGGTGCGTCCAGCACCAGCGGCGCCAGTAGCGCCCCGGCGACCACGGCGCCCATCGCCGTCTTGACCACGACCTGGCTGACGGTGCCCGGCGCCAGGCCGATGTTGCCGGCCAGTGGCGTCGCCGCGATGACGAAAGCCGCCCCGGCGATGGCCGCCATCACCCACCGGCGGCGGGCCAGCAGGTGCATCCGGCCGACGGGCATGACCGTCAGCTCGGCCAGCAGCATGCCGGCGGCGAACCACGAGAACAGCGCCGGCAGCCAGTTCATCTGGTTGACGCCGAACGGCAGGTGCCACGGCAGCGCGGGCCACGCGAAGCTCGCCACCGCCAACGCCGCGATCGCGGGCACCCGCCAGTCCACCGGCAGCCGGCGGGCCAGCAGCGCCAGCGCGGGCAGCACCAGATAGAAGCTGACCTCGACGGCCAGGCTCCACATCTGTGTCAGCCCGGCGGTCAGGGTCAGCGGCACATAGACCTGGGTCAGGGTGAGGTTCGCGAGCCACACGGTGAGATCGGCATGGGCGTCGGGCAACAGCGCGAGGATCACCACGACGGCCACCAGATAGCCCGGCATGATCCGGACGATGCGGGAGCGCAGGTAGTGGCCCGTCGGTGGCCGATGTCGTAGGCCGCGCGCGGCGGCGGCGTGCCCCCGCCACAACAAGAAGCCCGACAGCGCGAAGAACAGGGCTACCGCCAGGTCGAAACGGGTGAACAACCGGCCGTACCAGCCGCTGCTGTTGGCCGTCTGGAACGCCACGTGAGTCAGCACGACGCCCATGGCGGCACAGGCCCGCATGCCCTCGACAGCGGGCAGGAAACTGCGGGTGCCGCTCAACTCAGCGCCGTCCGCGGTGTCGTGTCCTTGCTCGCCCACGACCCCAGTGTGCCGGGTGCCCGGTGTCAGCGGCGAATCTCACTTCCGCCCCACCAGCACTATGAGGGTGTGCCTTAGTAAGGGCTGTTAGGGTCAGTCGGGTTGCTGTGTGGCTGGCAGATAAGGAGCACGGGTTGAACCGCGCTGTGGGGTTGCGAATCGCGGCATGCGTCTTGATGGGGCTCGGCGCTGCCCTGCTGATTGCTGCCCTGCTGTTGACTACTTATACGTCGGGCAAAATCGCCAAGATTCCGCTCGACATCGACACCACATTGGTGAGCAACGGCACCGGCACCGCGCTGGACCCCGCATCGCTGCTGGGCGAGAAGTTCGTTATCAACAAGAACGTCCCGGTGGTGCTGCAGCGACAGCTCAGCGTCGAGAACCCGGCGAATGCCGACGTGGTGACGCTGCAGGTCGGCAGCACGGTCCGCCGTACCGACAAGCAGCAGGAGAACGGTCTGCTGCTGGCGCTCGTCGACACCGTGACGCTCAATCGCACCACCGCCGCCGCCGTGACGGGTGCGGCCGGCTCGGTGCAGAAGCCCCGGACCATCGAGGACCAGAACCCGCCGACCAACATCGCGCTGCCCCACACCGGGCTGAGCTACCGCTTCCCGTTCAGCACGGAGAAGAAGACCTACCAGGTGTTCGACCCGATCGCGCAGAAGGCGTACGACGCCAACTACGAGGGCGAAGAAGACGTCAACGGCCTGCCGGTCTACAAGTTCACCCAGAACGTCGGCTTCGACGCCGACGGCAAGCTGGTCGAGCCCATCAAGTTCTCATCGTTGTATGACAAGGACGAAGACGGCTCGGTGACCGCACGCGCCGAGCTGTGGGGCGTACCGTCCGCCGAGCCCACCGACCCGATCACCATGCAGCGCTACTACGCCGCTGCGCGCACCTTCTGGGTGGACCCAGTCTCGGGCACCATCGTCAAGGAGAAGGACCGCGGCTTCCACTACTACTCGCGCGACGCCCTCAAGCCTGAGGTGACCTTCGCCGACTTCACCGTCACCTCGAACGAGCAGACGGTCGAGTCGCAGGTCGCCGCCGCGCACGACGAGCGTGACAAGCTGGCCCTCTGGGACCGCATCCTGCCCATCACCTTCGGTGGCCTGGGACTGGTCTTCCTGGTCGGTGGCGTGCTGCTCGCCGGGTACAGCCTGCGCTCGCAGGCCGCGTTGATCGATCCCGGCCTGGACGCGGCCGGGCATGGCTTCTTCGGCCGGCGTGATACCGACTCCGGACCGATGCCGGCGGCCGAGGCCATGACCGAGAAGCTGCCCACCCAGCGGCCGACCGATCTGCCACCGGACCGGATCTGATCTCTTTCCGTCGTGCCCTGCCGGCGCTGTACGCGCTGGGGCTGACGCTCGCTATCACCGCGCCACTGCTGGCGCCCGGTTATCTGCTGCTGCGCGACGCGGTTTCGACGCCGCGGTCGTACCTGTCCGACGCGGCCCTGGGTTTGTCCGAGGCCGCGCCCCGGGCGCTGCCGCAGGACTTCTTCCTGGCCGTCTTCTCGCCAGTTGTCGACGGCGGTGTGCTGGTCAAGGCGCTGCTGATCCTGGGGCTGTGGTTCGCCGGCTGGGGTGCCGCTCGGCTGGCTGCCGCGGTTCTCGACGCCGGTATCGGCGGGCAACTGGTTGCCGTCACCGTCGCGGTGTGGAACCCCTACGTCGCCGAACGACTGCTGCAAGGACATTGGAGCCTGCTGGTCGGATACGGCTGCCTGCCCTGGGTGGCGGCCTCGGCGCTGCGGCTGCGAGAAGGTGGTCTGCCACATCTCGTGTTCTGGATCGCTCTCGCCGGGCTGACGCCGACGGGGCTGCTGCTGGCGTTGATCGTCGCGCTGGTGTGTTCGCGGACGTGGCGCGGCGCGTGGGTCGCGCTGGCCGCGTCGGTCGGAGCCGCCCTGCCCTGGTTGGTGGCGACGGTCGTGGCGCGCTCGGTGCTGCCGGTGGCGAGCGCCGGCGTGCCGGCGTTCGCGGCGCGGGCGGAGCCCGGGCTCGGGACGCTGGGCAGCCTGGCCGGGCTCGGTGGCATCTGGAACGCGTCCGCGGTACCGGTGTCGCGGACGACGCTGTTCGCCGTGGCCGGCACGGTGGCGCTGCTGGCCGTGGTGGCCGTGGGGGCGCGGAAGGCATGGTCCGTGGCCGCCGCACGACCCCTGCTGGTGCTCGCCGTCGTGGCGGTGGTTGTGCCCGCGCTGCTGGCCACGGGCGCCGGGGCGGCGTTCCTCGACTGGTTGATCCGGACCATTCCCAGCACCGGCGTGCTGCGCGACGGGCAGAAGTGGGTGGCCTTGGCGATGCCGGGCTATACCCTGGCCGGTGCTGCCGCGGCGGCGACGCTTCGGCGTTGGCTGCCATCGGCTTTCGCTGCTGCGGGGTGCTGCGTCGTGGTCCTCGCGGCATTGCCCGATCTGGCGTGGGGTGTCGGCGCCCAACTTCGGTCCGTGCAGTACCCGGCTGGCTGGTATGCGGTTGCGGCGCAGATCAATTCGGACCCGAGGCCTGTCGCGGTGCTGCCACCCGACGTCATCCGGCAGTTCCCGTGGGCCGGCCCCACGGCGGTCCTGGACCCGCTACCCCGCTGGGTGTCCGCCGACGTCCTGGCGACCGGCGACTTGGTGATCGGCGGACGGACCGTGCCCGGCGAGGGTGCGCGGGCGCGGCGCGTGCAGGACCTGCTGCTGCGTGGCGCCGACATGCACCAGCTGGCGACGGCCGGGGTTGGTTGGGTGGTCGTGGAGGGCTCAGCACCCCCGCTGTCGCTACCGATTGCCTATCGGGACAAGGACATTGCGCTGTACCGGGTGGGCGGGGTGACGCCCGCGGCATCGGGGCGGGCGCTACTGATCGCCGCGCACCTGGTGTGGTTGGGCATGCTGGTCGGCGCGCTGGCCGCGATGGTCGTCCAGCGGCGGGGATTCAATACGCCCCGTCGCCGCGTGCCACCACCGTCAGCGTCTTGAGGATGATCCCGACGTCGGTGAGCATCGACCAGTTGTCGACGTACGAAAGGTCAAGGCGCACCGCCTTGTCCCACGTGAGGTTGGACCGCCCGCTGATCTGCCAGAGGCCGGTCACACCGGGTTTGACGAGCAGCTTGCGCCTGATGTCGCCGTCGTAGGACTCGACTTCCCGGCGCAGCGGCGGCCGCGGGCCGACCACGCTCATGTCTTGTTTGAGCACGTTGATGAATTGCGGAAGCTCGTCGATGCTGTAGCGGCGCAACACCTTTCCCACGGCGGTCACCCGGGGGTCCTCGCGCATCTTGAACATGACACCGCCGGCCATCTCGTTCGACGGCAGCAGGTCATCGAGGCGTTCTTCCGCGTCGACCACCATGCTGCGGAACTTGATCATGGTGAACGGCTCACCGTCCAACCCGATGCGTTCCGACCGGTAGAACACCGGGCCGCGACTCGTCATCTTGATGGCGATGGCCGCGAGCAGAAACAGCGGTGCCGTCCCGATGAGCGCCGCCAGTGCGAATCCGAAGTCGAACGCCTTCTTCAGGAAGCTCTTGGCGCCGTGATACTGCGGCTTCTCCACGTGCAGCAGCGGCATACCGGCCACCGGCCGCATCGCAAGCCGCGCGCCCGCCACGTCGAGCAGACCCGGCGACACCACCAGGTTGACGTCGGATGCCTCCAGACGCCAAGTGAGCCGCTGGATTCCGGCGACGCCGAAATGTTCGGCGTCGGTCAGCGCAACGGTGTCGGCGGCGCACCGGTCGCCGAGCGCGCCGAGGGCGTCGTTCTCGTCACCGAAGATCGGGATCGCCCGGTCGCCGATCCTGATGAGGTCACCGCGCGCGCTGGGATCGCCCGGGATGCCCGCCCCGACCACGACGTAACCGTCGGCGGGGTCGTTCATCAATTCCGTGGCCAGGACAGCGACGGCGTCCCGATCACCAATGGCGAGAACGGATGTCAGGCATTCGCCCGCCTGCCGGCGCGCACGAACGCGGCGCCGCCACAGCTTGCGTCCGATCAGCAGTCCGATCGTGCCCAACGGGAAGGCCAGGGCCAGGTAGCCGCGCGCGATCTCGAGGCGCGCGAGCAGGGCCACGATGGCGATGACCCCGAAGGTCCAGAAGGATGCGGCGACGACGCGGCGATACTCTTCGATGCCGCAGCCGAGGATCGATGCCGAGCGGGCGTGATGCAACGTCAGGACGCCAAGCCACAGGCACGCCAGCACCAGCGAGTATCCGGTGTAGAGCATGGAGGCCGACGGGCCGTAACCCGCTCCACCGAACCGGACCCACTGCGCGAACAGCATCGCGAGGACGATGATGACGGCGTCAGTGATCAGCACGCGACGCGCGTAATACGGCTGCCAGACCGTGCGTGAACTCGGAAGTCGCGTGAGCCCGAACGTCGAAAGCGTCATCGGCAACTCCACATGTTCAACTCCTCAGACCGGGTGGTACTTCGATGGAGCGGGATATCCAATTGCATTGAATGAGAACGGAGTTCGAACGCACTGCAGCACCGGGCCCAGTTACCTGGATCCGCCAATCAAGAGGGCACCCGAACATCGAAATCCGAGAGCGACCCTCAAAGCTATTAAATTTGACTTGGGCGTCAGTTTATGCGTCGAGGCCGGGTCCAACAGCAAAACGGCAGATTTGGACCCGAAAGGTCTCGGCATCCGCACGGGTTGCCGATCGCCGCCGCATTCGGCGTCCTGCGGTGGGGTCCGCGAACGGATCGCCGAGTTTCGACGCCGCCCTCAGTCAACAGGTACGCGTGTCGGTGCCGGGCGAACCGGGGGCGCACTTGGCTCGATGGGAGCCCGCCCAGCGCCACTCGAATTGCCTTGTCCGGCTTGTTCTTGGTGCACTGGAGGCTGGCCAACTTCGTCGCCATGTTCGCGCGCAGGCTTCTTACGTTCCGTATCTTTACCCTCGCGCGCGCCGCGTTCAGCGTCGCGCTCATTGAGGCCCTTGCCTTGACCGGCGCCGCCAGCCGAAGCAGACTGCGACGCTTGCTGAGCAGCTTGCGCTATCTGCTGCGGGATCTGTTGCAGCCCTTGCGCCAAGCCCTGCAAAGGCTGAGTGACCGACTGCGCCAGCTGCCCCACCTGCTGGCCAACCTGCCCCAACATTTGGCTCATTTGGCCCATCACCTGTTGGCCCGTCTGAGCGCCGGGAGCGCCGCCGGTCGGTCCGCCCACCTGGCCGCCGGAACCACTGCCGTCCATCCCGCCCGCAGCGGCCTTGATTCGTTCCCCAGCTTGTCGGTCGCCGTCAGCGTATGCCTTCGACGCGCGCTGCAGGCGCTCCGAAAACTTGTCGGCAGTCTCCGCGACGGCGCCAAAGACCTCACCACGGCCCTCCAGTGCACTCGACAGCGCCGTGGAAACTGCGGACGACACGACGCCGTGGCTGGTGTCAACGCCCTTACCGTCGGGCGCCCCCGCGCCGAACAGCCCTGCCATGCCCGAGGAGACGTCGGCGTGCTGCTGAGCATACTTCAACAGGCCGGCGGGGTCGACGCGTAGTGGTTCGGTCATGACAAATCTCCCACCCTTTGTACGACGAGCACCAATGAAGACGTCATGGTCGGTCACCTATTGGTAGCGGCCATCCCGGGATCGCGTCGCCGTGTGGAGGTGGCGCGTCTCTGAACCCGGTAATGATGGCTCGACGTTCAGCGGCGTTCTGCGGCATGACGGAGTTGCAGCGATTCTGCGGTTCGGGCTGATCCCACTGCAACGACTGGGTGACGTCTTTTGGACCCCACCCGCCAAAACTCGCCGCAGTGATAAACCAGTTGCCGAAAACGTCGCGGTCGGGCGAGAAGGCAGGCCCCTTCTGCGGAGTGGTGACATCAGCAGGAGCACCCGGTCCGACGCGCGGATCATGTTGAGTCAGCGTCACCCTAATAGGCTCAACGCCGAGATCTTCATCCTTGGCTACACCTTTATACGGCTGCGCGGTCACTTCGTCCGCGTTCACCGACACATACTTGCCCGGATGCATGCGACTGGCCGCGAAGTGGGGATAGGTCCCTTCGCACACGAGCGCCGCCCAGCCATCTCCGCTAGGAACAAGCTCCAGAAAATGATTAATGGTGTATCCGAAGTGCGTGCGGGCGCCCTTCGGCGTGGTCGGGTACCCCTCGCCAAGGGGACGCACATACGTCTGTTGCAACAACTCTGCTTGCTTGAATGTCAAGTTCTCCGGCGTCGCCCGCATGAAACCGGGATACACATTGTTCGCCTCCAGGGTGAATGTCGCGATGTCGTGGGCCTCCAAATACGCGCGAACCACCATCGCCGGACCAGTCGTCACATCAATACTCGGTTCAGAACTCCACCGAAATCGAAAATCGTTGAGCAAGGTGGGCCAGTATTGAAACAGGCGCTTCTCTGTAGACGACGTTGAGTCAGCCTCAGGTTTCTGGTCATCAACACAGCCGGAAATCAACGTGACGACCGCAAGCATCACAACAATGAGTTTTGTGCCCCGCGTCATGTCGCCCCGTAGACCGAACCCGTGTAGGTGTTCCAGTACGACTGCAAAAGGCTGTCAATCGAGCCGGACTTCCCGATTGAGTCGAGATACGCCACCACCGCGTTGTGGTAGTCGCCGTACGCTTTCCCTCCATCATTTTCCGGCGGCTTTAACTTTCCATCTTCGAAGTAGCCTGCCAACTTCGACATGTCACCCGCGTGCGACTGCGCCAGCACCTCGGCCATGTGTTGCTGCGTGGGAAATGTCCCCGGAATGACGGGACTGGCTGCCTTACCTTCTTTAGGTTCCGGGCCGATGATGTATTCCTTACCGAGGTCCATCACGTCCTTCGCTGCGCCACCGGGGGCGCCGAATTGGTCGACACCCGCGCCGGCAATGTCGTACAACTTCGAACGCAGTTGCCATGCATCGTGCTGAGCCTGAAAATCGTTGTGCAGCCGAGAATTTGCTTCATCGAAGCTCCCCAGATTCAGCGCTGCCTGTAGTCGTCCCGCGGCCTGTGCCGAGAAATCGTCTTTCGCGCCGTTTGGGTCCACCGCGGACAACGCCGCCTTGTCGAACATCTGATTGATGTCGTGCTGAGCGGCTTCGAACACGATCTCGCTGGCAGTCTTCGGCATATGTGCGTCGGGCTTCTGATCGGCCGGCGGATGGTCGGACATCAGCACGCTCATGACGTGGCGCGTGTTCGTCGGTTCAGTCTTACTGCCATCAGCCGGATCAAGTGGCGGGAACAGTCCATTGTTTCCGCCGGTGTTGTTGCCCACCATGTCGTCAAGATACGGCGATAGGGCCCGCGCCCAATCACGGGTGAGTTCGGGGTTGACCTGGCCAAGGGATTGGCCTGGAGCACTCTCCAAATTCAGCAAATGATGCTTGCTCGGGTCACTCATGTACTCGGCAAGAGCATGCGCCGTCTGCGCGGCGCGGCCAGTGGAATCGTGTGCAGCAGTGTCCCCAACCCAGTCAAAGAGGCCGCCCGCGGCCAATCCGTTGTCCTGCCACTGATGATTGGTGAGATTGTCGAGAAACTTATCCCCGCCAGGCCCGGTAACGGCGCCGTGGATCACCATGTCGTCTTTGTTCACGGCGTTGAACATGTTTTGCAGGGTCGGATCGACAGCGGCCTGATACCAATGGGCACGGTCGGCCTGCAAATCGTGGGCATTCGGGACAGCCCAACCGTTGGACTGCTCAAGCAGTCGTTGACTCTGCGTCATCATGCCGGAGTCGAGTGCAGACCCGACCTGCAAATCGCGGTTGCCACTCTGGATGATGTTGGCGAGGTCGTTGAGGCCCGCAGTCGGCTGGGACGGACCTATGA
>Ga0207658_10001805_pt1 | contig 16031 bp, 18 predicted proteins | sample KBSS33metaG_FD_184322 | JGI IMG/M metagenome (GOLD analysis project Ga0207658, IMG submission 184322) | Switchgrass rhizosphere microbial communities from Kellogg Biological Station, Michigan, USA - KBS S3-3 metaG (SPAdes) (version 2) | ecosystem: Host-associated > Plants > Roots > Rhizosphere...
CCCATGTCGCCGTCGGGCGGGAAGACGACCGTGGTCGACCACCCCATGACGTGATCGCCGGTCAGCAGCGCACCTTCATAAGCGAAGCACAGGTGATTTGACGTGTGCCCCGGTGTCGCAACCGCGACGACCGGTTTGCCGTCGATCGCCACGGCGTCGCCATCGCCGAGCACGCGGTCCGCGGAATAATCGCCATCGAACGCGGCATCGGCGCGCGGCCCGACCGTTTCCAGCGCCAGCGGCGCGCAACCCACGATCGGGGCCCCGATCCGCTCGGCTAGCGGACGAGCCGCCGGGCTGTGGTCGCGATGGGTATGGGTGCACATGATTGCGGCTACCGGACGACCGCCGATCGCTTCGACCAGGGCGTCAATATGTTCGGGCAAGTCCGGGCCTGGGTCGATCACCGCGAGTTCGTTCGTCCCGATCAGATAGGACTGGGTGCCGTAGTAAGTAAAAGCCGACGGGTTGTGGGCAAGCACCCGGGCAATGCCCGTCTCCAATTGCTCGAGCCTGGCGTAAGGCGCATCCACGTTGCCACCCTTGCCGGGATGCGTCAGCAGCGCAACTCGAACGGGCCCCGGGTGTCGACAACCTGGGGTCTTCCGTTGCCAGTTCGGACAATCTGAATCTCGACGCGGCTTCCCGAAACTCCCGCGCATAGCCGCGGCGGTAGGCTGAACCGGCGCGACTGACCGGCGCGCATGGCCGGCACGTCAATCTCTCCGCGATCATCACCGCGGCGGAGGAAGCGAAGGCTCGTCCCGCCCGGAATATTCTCGTCGGCGCGGACCGTTAGCAAGGTTTCGCGTTCGAGAAGGTCGCACGGCCCTTCGGTGTTGAGCGTGTTCATCGCAAGGCAGCGGAAGGTCATCTTCGGTGCCGGAAGGGTCGGCAGTGAAAGGGCCGGCGGAGCGGCGGATGAGCCCGGCTTGGGCGCGGGAAGCGGCGGCAATACCGAATATTCCACCGGACCGCTTAGCGACGGGCCAGCGGTCGGGGCGCTCGCTTCTCCGCTGACCGACGGCGCCGCTTTGGGGACCGGTGGCAACGCAAGAATGATGGCCCCTGGCGGGCTCGACTTGGTGGCGCCCTCGACCCTCGTAATCTCTAGATTAAGCGCAGTGATGATCTGGTCCTTGGCCTCTGCCGACATTGACGGATTCACCGCAACCTTACTGACTGCATCCTTCAACGTCCCGAGCCAATCGGCGTCTGTTTGTCCAACCTTGCCGCACAGCTTGACCTTTGACGAATGCGGTTTCCCGGCGACCGTCGTGTGGACAACCGTTTCGAATTTGTGCGCCGCGCAGGCGGCGATGGCCACGGCTTCGGCGTCCGTTTGGGTATCGGAGCCCGGCTCTGAGTTCGGCTGCGTCGCCAACAATAACGCCAACAAGAACACCATGTGATTGCCTTAGCCCCCGTGACCAAACCCTACGTCTTTGCGTCCAGCGGTGAACCCGCGCTGACCCGCTCAGGCCTCGACAAGCGGGGCCGGCACAGGACGAGCCGCATTTGTTGCCCGGCGATTCATTCTGCGGGCGAAAGCCGCTGGGTAGACCCGGTCGAACAGGGCCTCCATGCTGCGATCCCAGCTGAACTGCAATGCAAGGGCGCGGGCCTGTTCCGACACGGCCCGGCGGTCGGCATTCCAGATCTCAAGGATGTTACGGGCCATGGCCGCAGCATCCCCAACTGGGCCGAGGCGGCCGGTCGCATCCGTCACGCGGTCGATCATTGCGCCGGCGGCAACGCCCACGACCGGCAGGCCCGATGCCTGAGCTTCGACGATTGAGATGCCGAACGTTTCGTCGGCCATTGCCGAAACGTAGATATCCGCGCTGGCGAGCCACTGCGCGAGTTCGGGCCGGCTGCGAATGTAACCCGGCATGATGATGCGCGGATCGTCCAGCGCCGCGATAGTCTCCCTCAGCGGCCCTTCACCGAGCAGCGCCAGTTTCGCGCCGAGTTCAGGGGGCAAGGCGCGGAAGGCATCAACCACGACATCCGGTTTCTTCTCGCCGTCGAGTCGTCCGACGTAGATCAACAGCGGCTCGCCTTCTGCGAGCCCGAGGTGTTGGCGGAGCGACGGATCGCGCTTCGATGGCGAAAACTCGCCGACTTCGACCCCCAACGGCACGACATCGACATTCTCAATGCCAAGCGACCGAAGCTTTGACGTGCCGCCATTCTCGCTGAGCGAATAAACTGCGTCGAAGCGGCGATAGAGGGCGCCGCAATAGCCGTAGCAAATGCGGCCGCACAGGTTCGCCAACGGCCGGCCCATGAACTTCGCAAACGGGCGCTCGGCATAGACGGTCGGAAAATCGGTCATGTACGCGGCGACAAGGGCGGTCTCCGGCACGCGCTTGCGATGGCCGATCGCGGCCCACGGCAAGTTATAGGCGTCCTGGCACTCTATCAGATCGGGCCGAAACCGCCTCAGCGCCTCCCCGACTGCGCCATTGCGCAGCATCAGCCGGTAATTCGGGCTCCCCGGCACGTGCGGAGAGGCGATGGTTACGGTGATCGCCCGACCCTCCTGGAAAACCTCGTCACGGGCCCCTGGAATGATCATCAAATGGCTGTGCGGCGTCGCCTCGAGAATGTGCCGTCGCTTGTGAAGCAGGTAAGTCCGAACGCCGCCGCCGACCTCCGACCAACTTTGCGTCAGATCGCAGAACAACTTGGGGCTGCCCAAGCGGTGCAGATCGGGATCATCGCGGCTCATGCGCAGGCCCAACCCCGCAAGGGCGTGAAAGTGCCAAAAGCGGCTCTGGTGCCGCTATTCTGTCGGAAAATTTTACGCATTCGCTACGGGTCGGATTTTCGGGGCCTGAGAAAATAGCTGAAATCTGCCGTTTGTTCGAATTGGCACGCAGGTTGCTACTATAAGCGGGTCCACTTGGTTCCACGCCAAAAACCAAAGGGGCGGCAAGCGGTTCTCTGGTCCCGCAGCCGCCCCTTTCTTCTTATCCGGCTTCGACGCCCAGCAACTGCTGGAGTTCGCCGCTTTCGAACATCTCCATCATGATGTCGGATCCACCGACGAATTCGCCGCGGACATACAGCTGCGGCACCGTCGGCCAGTCACTATATGCTTTGATGCCCTGCCGAATATCCGGATCCTGAAGCACGTCGATCGTCTCGTACGTGGCACCAAGGCGATCGAGGATGGCGATCGCCCGGCTCGAGAAGCCGCACTGCGGGAAAAGCGGCGTGCCCTTCATGAACAGGACAATATCGTTCTTGCCGACGATGTCGGCGATCTGGGACTGAGCGTCGCTCATTTAGTCTTCTCCGTCTCGGGCGCCGCTGTTTGCAGCTGCAGCGCGTGAAGCTCGCCCCCGACCCGTCCGCCAAGCGCGGCATAGACGAGTTGATGCTGTTTGATTCGGCCCAAGCCGGCGAAGCGACTGCTGACCACGCGGGCCGAATAATGATCTCCGTCCCCGGCAAGGTCGGTGATCTCGATCCGGGCGTCTGGAATGGCCGCCCTGATCAGTCGCTCAATCTCGGAAGCGGCCATCGGCATTACTGATTGGTTGCCTCGATGATCTGGCGCCGCGCCTCAATCTCTTTGTTGCGCAGCGTCTCGCGTACGTTCGCCTCATCGCATTCGATCCCGGCGGCGGTCATGTCACCCATGACCTTGCGCACGACATCATGATCTCCTGCCTCTTCGAAATCCGAATGCACGACATCCTTTGCGTAGGATGCGGCTTCGGCCTCGGACAGGCCCATTTGCCGTGCCGCCCATTCCCCCAGGAGGCGATTGCGGCGGGCAGTAATGCGGAATTTCATTTCCTCGTCGTGCGCGAACTTGGATTCAAACGCGCGCTCACGGTCGTTGAAGGTGGTCATGTGCGTCCCTTAGTCATTCGCGGGCGAGATAGGGCGGGCGGGCGCGCTAAGCAACGCGATACCGCTTAATCCTGTCTGGTTGAACGAGAGCGCCACCAGCTGATCCCGAGCAGAACCAGGCTCGCAGCAACCGTGTCCGCGACCCAATCGAGGACGTCGCTGTCGCGGTGGAGTACCGGAATCGCCTGGACCAGTTCGATGAACGCGCCGAATAGCGACAAGCGAAGGCCGAGATGAAAACGGCTCGTTTCGCGGTATGCCCAGCCACCCAACAGGCCCAGCGTCGCGAATGCGATGACATGTTGAACCTTGTCGGACGGGGACCCGGGCACATCCGGCGGATGCGGCACAATCGCCATCACAAATGCAAACGACGCAGCGCCCCAAAACAGCAGCCGTGGCACGGCGGGTGACTTCAAGCTGCCCCGCCCCCGATCGCCACCACCAGTTTCCCGATGGCCCGGCGATCGCGTAGCGCCACGATCGCATCGCCAGCCCGCTCGAGCGGATAGGTCGCACTGACCTTCGGCGCGATCCGCCCTTCTGCCCACCAGCGAAACAACTGGTCGACATGCGCCGCATTGCGTTTGGGGTCGCGCGCAGCGAACGCGCCCCAGAACACCCCACACACGTCGCAGCTCTTGAGCAGGGTCAGGTTGAGCGGCAGCTTGGGGATCCCGGCGGGGAATCCGACCACGAGGAAGCGTCCCTTCCAGCCGATGCTCCTCAGTGCGGCCTCGGCATAATCGCCACCGACCGGATCGAGGATGACGTCGGCGCCGGTCGCGCCGACCGCGTCCTTGAACAGCTGCGACAGAGCGCGCGGGTCGGCGTCCCCGGTCGGATAGACGACCGTCGCGTCCGCACCGGCAGCACGGGCCGCCGCCGCTTTTTCCTCCGACGACACCGCGGCGATCACCCGCGCACCGAGCGCCTTGCCGATCTCGACCGCCGCAATCCCGACACCGCCCGCTGCACCCAGCACCAGCAGCGTCTGCCCGGCCTGCAACCGCCCGCGATCGACCAGGGCATGGATTGCCGTTGCATAGGTCAGGAGCAGCGCCGACCCTTCTTCGAACGTCCGTTCCGCGGGCAGTGCGATCGCACCCTTCGCGGAAATGACGATCTTCTCGACCAGGCCGCCAAAGCCGGTCGCGGCAATGATGCGATCGCCCGGCATCCAGCCCTCGACGCCCTCACCGACTTCCTCGACCTCCCCGGCGATCTCGCTTCCCGGCGCGAACGGGCGCGGCGGCTTCAGCTGATATTTGTCTTCGATGATGAGCACGTCGGGGTAGTTGATCGAGCAGGCGCGCACCCGCACCAGCAGGTCGCCGGGGCCGGGAACCGGGTCGGGAACCTCGCGAAGCCGGAGGGTTTCCGGACCACCGGGTGCTTCACTCAGCAATGCGCGCATCGGACCTCCTCGGTTGACCTTAGCCGGGCGGAATCGCCTTTCCTATGGCCACGGCCTTGCGACCGGCATATCCTCGACTGTGAAATAGGGAGAGCTTTATGCCCGGTCTCGGTTCGCTTCTTCTCAGTACGGTTATTGCAACGACCCCGACAACGCCGCTGCCGTGGTTCGACCTCAACGACTATCCGACCAAGGCGTTCGAGCGCGAGTGGCAAGGGACGACGAATTTCGACGTGATCGTCGACCCCACGGGCCGGTCGACCGACTGCAAGATCGCCAGGTCGAGCGGTCACGAGATGCTCGATCGGCAAGCCTGCTGGGTGGCGCTGAAGCGGGCCCGGTTCACCCCCGCGATCGGGTCGAACGGCGAGCGCGCGTTTGGCGTCTACCGAAGCCAGGTTGTGTGGTCTCGCCCGGACCGGGCAGGCCTCCAGCGTGACCTTGGGCCGGACCTCGAAATCAGCGTCAGCCAGCTCCCCGCCGGCACCCGCGAACCCGCTGCGATCAAGATGGCTTATTTCGTCGATGTCCAGGGCAGTCCGTCGGCCTGCACGCCGTTGCCCGACAGTGCAAAGCAACCGAGGCCGCTGATTGACCTTGCCTGCCAGGCCCTGTTCGCGAAGCTGACCCGGGACCCGGTAACGAGCAAAGGCAACACCGTTGCGGCCGTCAAAACCGCGGCGGTGAAGGTGGTCGTTCAGAAATAGCCGCGCTCATTCCGCTCGAAGGGCGGAAATGATAACCGATTGACCCGCTCAGTCGTCGTATGTCGCCGTCGTCTTCTCGCGGACTTCCTCACGCGTCACCCCCGGGGCCAGCTCGACCAGTTTGAATGAGCTGCCGTGGTCGGGCCGCTGGAACACCGCAAGGTCGGTGATGATCATGTCGACGACATTCTTGCCGGTCAGCGGCAGCGTGCATGCGGGGATGAACTTGGCGTCGCCCGCCTTGGACGTGTGCTCCATCACGACGATGATCTTCTTGACCCCGGCGACGAGGTCCATCGCCCCGCCCATGCCCTTGATCATCTTGCCCGGCACCATCCAGTTGGCGAGGTCGCCCTTTTCCGAGACTTCCATCCCGCCGAGCACGGCAAGGTCGATGTGCCCGCCGCGGATCATCGCGAAGCTCTGCGCTGAGTCGAAATAGCTCGACTGCGGCAGCTCGCTGATCGTCTGCTTGCCGGCGTTGATCAAATCGGGATCGACCTCATCGTCATACGGAAACGGCCCGATCCCGAGCATCCCGTTCTCGCTCTGCAGCGTCACCGTCATGCCGTCCGGAATATTGTTGGCGACGAGCGTCGGGATGCCGATGCCGAGGTTGACGTAATAGCCGTCTTCCAGCTCCCGCGCCGCCCGAGCCGCCATCTGGTCGCGGGTCCAACCTTTGGTTTCAACTTGCGTCGCCATTATTCCTCCAGTCGCATCCGCGGATCACTTCGGTCGTGATTTATATTTGGCGGCGATCTCTTCGATGTCGGCCACCGTGACCGTCTCGCGACCCGCCAGGCACTCTGTCAGGAAGGCGAGGCCGGCGTGTCCGTCCAACGACATATTGTCTAGCCCGATCAGCTTGACCGGGAAGCTCGTCTTCTGCCGGGTCGGGTTGTGCTCAAAATCGAGTTTCTCGGAGAGCGCGAAGAACTCGACCATCGGCATGGCCTTCTCGCCGATGAGACTCTTCATCTCTGCCTTGTACGCGTCGTCGATTTCGGGAGTGCGCGGAACCGTCCTCTCGACCGGCTTGGTCAATAGGAACAGGGCGAGCATTGGATTGAAGAGACTCCAGATGAGGTCCTCATCGTGCACCTGCCGGTCTTCGGTCGCATGAAACTCGGGCATGCCTTCCGTGTAGGCGACCTTCAACCGCTCATGCCCGAACTTGCTCATTACGCGACCTCGCGCTCGCGCACGGTGCGGAATTCGATCTTCTTGTCGTAGGGCGCGCCGAGGATCAGGCGGTTCACATAGATCGACGGCAGATGGATGCAGTCGGGGTCGAGGCTCCCGACCGGCACGATCTCCTCGACCTCGGCGACGCAGATCTTCCCACACGTGGCCGCGGGTTGGTTGAAATTGCGCGCGGTCTTGTGGAACATGAGGTTGCCGCTCTCGTCCGCCTTATAGCCCTTGATCAGCGACAGATCGGCCCGAATGCCGCGCTCTAAGATGTAATCCTCACCGTCGAAGCTCTTCACTTCCTTGCCCTCGGCGACCTGCGTGCCGACCCCCGTCTTCGTGTAGAAGCCGGGAATCCCCGCGCCACCCGCGCGCATCCGCTCGGCCAGCGTGCCCTGGGGGCAGAACTCGACCTCGAGCTCGCCGGCGAGGAATTGCCGCTCGAACTCCTTGTTCTCGCCGACGTAGGACGAGATCATCTTCGCCACCTGCCGCGTCCGCAGCAGCTTGCCGAGCCCTTCATTGTCGATACCGGCGTTGTTCGAAGCGATGGTCAGATTCTTGACCCCGCTGGCAACGACCGCGTCGATCAGCCGCTCGGGTATGCCGCACAGCCCGAAGCCGCCGGCGGCAAGCGTCATGCCGTCGCGCAGCAACCCGTCGAGCGCGCCTTCCGCATTGGGATAGATTTTTTGCATGTGCCGCCCATAGAAAGGCAACGGCGCTAGCTCAAGCGAGGCGCGGCCCTAGCTCGCTTTCGACGGGCGATAGGTGAAATCGAAGTTCGGGGCCCAGGTCTTGCCTTTATCGGTCGATTGCTCGCCCCACTGCCGGACCGAGCCATCCGCATTCTTGCTGTAGCTCATCCGCACCAGCGGTCCACCCCATTCGCCGGTGATCACCATCGCCTTGCCGTCCCAGCCGCCGGTGAAGAATGCGCGAGAGCCACCGGAATCGATCCAGAATTGCTCCCAATGCTTTTCGCCCGGCACGTAAATGCTCAGCGATCCCCCCGGCTGGTTGTTGAGCGGCATCCAGTTCTCGCGGATCCCGCAGCCGTAGACCGGCTCGATCAAGCTGTGCGCGACCAGCTTGTCCTTGCCCGTGGGATAGACGTCCCATTTCCCCACCCAGAAATCGAGCTGGTGAAACTCCGCCGCCGCGCATGGCGGCGGGGCTGGCGCAGTCGCGGGTTGCGAAATCGCCGGCGCAGCTAGGGCCATCGTCAGGAACAGAATCGGACGCATTCACGGCCTCCATTGATTTGCGGGGCGTCAGCCGAATTGCTCCGTCGCTATAGATTCCTGCAACGACAATTCGACCAAGCGACTAACCGCGTAGCGCCGCAAGCGCGTCTTCCCGCCTGTCCCACGGCACGAAGATGTGATCGTGATGAAGCGCGGCGACGATGTTCGCGCTGATCCCGGCCTCAGCCAGCCGCGCGGACAGGGTCGCGGTCAGGCCCACGGCCTCCAGGCTCGAATGAACGCCGAGACTGATGCAGGCCCACTCACCGGCAGCGTCCGTACGGATCAGCGTCATCCCTTCTGCTTCCCGGACGATCGCGAAGTCGCCGTCCGCCAGACTTGGGCTCGAGGTGGCGACGAACCTGTAGCGCTCCGCGTGAAGGTACGGATCGAGCCCGGCGAGGAGTCGCGAAAGATCGCGTTCCCCGCTCACATGCTCAGCTCCTGAGCTTCGCGAACACGCTCTGAAGCTGCATCGCGTTCGACATGTCGCCCTCGACCTTGAGCTTGCCCATCATGAACGCGGTCATGCCGTCGAGTTGGCCGGCGGCGAGCTGCTGCCAGTCGTCCCAGCCGATCCTGATCGTGGTTTCGGCGTCGCCGTCATCCTCGGTGATCTGCTGCGCGGCACCGTCGAGCATGACCGTGCCCTGGTCGCCGCCGAAGTCGATTTTCACGCGTCGCCCGGGGATCCACGCCTGTCCCTCCTGCATGCGCTGAACGAGTTCCTGCTTGGTCATTGGCTGCTTGCTCCCTTGTCAGTAGCGACTAGCGACGGCGCGATCTCCGTTCAAGCCGCGGCCGCCTGCCGAATTCAGTCTACCGTTCATCGATTGATCATGGTGCTTTCTCACGGAGGTCATTGAACGAAATTTAGGGGTGGAGGCCAGCGAGGTTCCTCCATGACCGCCTTTCCCGATTTTGCTCAACAAGCACTCGATCACGCCCGCCGCGGTGAATTCAGAAAGGCGCTGGCGCTCGCCAAAAGCGCGCTGGCGGAACGGGGCGGCGATTTCGGCCTGATGCTGTTCGTCGGCATGCTTCACTCGCGCCAGCTGGAGCTCGATCAGGCCGTTCCGCACTTCCGTGAAGCAATGCGGCTTGCTCCGCGCGACCCAATACCGCGGCTCGAACTCGCGCGCGTGCTGATCGGCCTCGGCCAGCTTGACGAAGCTGAAGAATTGCTACGCCTGAGGGCCTTGCCGGGAGCAGAAGCGAAGCGTCTTAATGCGCTCATCGCGATCCGCCGCGGAAAACCCGGCGACGCGTCGGCACTCTACGAAGCCATCCTCGCCGAAGACCCGCGAGACTTCGAAAGCTGGGGCAATCTCGGCGTCTGCCGGCTCAGCACGGGTAACGCCAAGGGCGCGATCGAAGCGCTCACCAGTTCGCTCCGCCTGCGCCGCGACCAGCAGCGTTTCCGCGAAAAATGGGCCGAGGCCGAAGTCGCCGCCGGCGAGGGCGAGCAGGGACTGAAATTATGCGAGGCGTTCGCCGCCGAGAATCCGCGGGACGTTTTGGTTCGCGTTACCATGGCCCGGCTCCACGATCTGCTCGAGCGGCCGGAACAGGCTTTGGCCGCGCTCGAAGATGCCCTTCGGCTCGACCCGGATCATATTCCGGCCTTGGTTGCGTTAGCCAAGTTGCAAGAACGGCAAAACCGGATCGCCGAATTCGCTGATACGCTGGAACGGCTTGAGACGCTCGATCAGGGTTTGGCAGAATTGCCGCTGCTCCGGGCCCGGCTCGCCTACCGCAATGGCGATTTTCACGCCGCACTCGCGCTTGCACGCCAAGCGCCCGAAGTGGCCGACCCCGGATCGCGCGCCCAGCTCATCGGCCAGATCAGCGATCGCCTGGGCGACAGCGCGGCAGCCTTTGCCGCGTTCACGGAGATGAACCGTGATTCCGGCGTGGCGCCGGAAATCGCGGCAGCGCGGGCGGAGGCCTATCGCAAACAGCTCGCGCGCCGGATGCGGCTGGCGACGCGCAAATGGGTGCGCAGCTGGAACCGCGTGAGCCAGCCGGCCGACCGCCAGGACCCGGTGTTCCTGGTCGGCTTTCCACGCTCCGGCACGACCCTGCTCGACACCTTGCTGATGGGTCACTCGGGGGTTCGGGTGGCCGAGGAAAAGCCGATGCTCGACTCGGTCGTCCGCAGCATCGGCAATTACGACCGCATTCCCAGTCTCGACGATGGGGAGTTGTCGACCCTTCGCAACCTCTATTTCGCCGAAGCGGCCAAACAGGTCCCGGATCTTGGCGACCGGCTGCTGATCGACAAGCAGCCGTTCGCGATGATTGAGACGCCGCTGATCCATCGCCTGTTTCCCAATGCCCGGATCCTGTTCAGCCAACGTCACCCGTGCGATGTCGTCCTGAGCTGTTTCATGACCCGCTTCGAACCGAGTGGCGGGCTGGCCAATTTCCTGACCCTGAAAAGCGCCGCGCGGCTTTACGACCAGACGATGGATTTCTGGCTGCAGTGCCGGACGGTCCTGCCGCTGATCGTCCACCATGTCCGCTACGAGCGGCTGGTCGAAGACCCCGAACCCGAGCTGAGGGCGATGCTCACCTTCCTCAACCTTGAGTGGAAGGACCGGGTACTGGACAGTGAATCGACCGCGATCGAGCGGCGCTTCATCAACACCCCGAGCTATTCGCAGGTCGCCGAGCCGGTTTACGACCGCTCGGTCCGGCGCTGGGCTCGCTATCGCCGCGAGATGCGCCCGGTGCTGTCGATCCTCGGCCCATGGGCGCGGCGTTTGGGCTACGAACTCTAGCCCCACTTGGCGGCGTTCGCGCGGGGGCCTATCTGGCGCCCCATGGGATACGAAACAGACCTCAAGCTCTTCATCGACGGCGTGTGGAAGACCGGCGAAGGCCGCGACTGCCACGACGTCATCAACCCGGTCGACGCGCAGCCGATCGCCGCTCTGCCTTATGCGACCAAGGCCGACCTCGACGAGGCGCTTGCCGCTTCGGAGCGGGCGTGGCCAGAATGGCGCGCGATGGACGTCGAGAAGCGCGGCACGATCCTCCACAAGGCGGCGGCGCTGATGCGCGAGCGCGTCGATCTGATCGCTGCGACCATGACCCAGGAACAGGGCAAGCCGCTGCAGGAAGCCAAGCTGGAGACGCTGGCGTCGGCGCAGTTGTTCGACTGGTATGCCGAAGACGCCAAGCGCGATTACGGCCGCACGCTCGTCCGCCCCGCCGGGCAACTGAGCCGCGTGATCCGCCAGCCGGTTGGCCCGGTCGCGACCTTCACCCCGTGGAACTTCCCACTCTATCTGCTGGCCAAAAAGGTCAGCGCCGCGCTGGCTGCCGGCTGCACGGTGATTTCGCGGCCGCCGCACGAGACCCCAGGCGTCGGCACCGAGATGTTCCGCGCGCTCGCCGATGCCGGCATTCCCGCGGGTGTCGCCCAGCTGGTCCACGGCGACAGCCGGCTGATCAGCGACACGCTCATTGCCAGCCGCGTGATCCGCAAGATCAGCTTCACCGGCTCGACCAACGTCGGCAAGCATCTGATGCGCCTGTGCGCCGACAGCATGACCCGCGTGACGATGGAATTGGGCGGCCACGCGCCGGTGCTGATCTTCGACGATTGCGATCTTGAAAAGACGCTCGACATGGTCGTGCCCCAGAAATTCCGGAACGCCGGTCAGGTGTGCGTTTCGCCGACCCGCTTCTATGTCCAGAGCGGGATCTACGATGCCTTCATCAAGGGCTTCGCCGAGCGCACCGCCAAGGTGAAGGTCGGCAACGGGCTCGAAGCCGACACCAAGATGGGCCCGCTCGCCAACTCGCGCCGGCCCGATGCGATCGACGCTTTGGTCCAGGACGCCAAGGCCAAGGGCGCGCGGATCATGGCCGGCGGCGAGCGCGGCGACGGCGGCTTCTTCTTCCAGCCGACCCTGCTCGCCGACGTCCCCAATGAAGCCGACATCATGAACGACGAGCCGTTCGGTCCGGTCGCCGTGTCGCGCCCGTTCGACACGTTCGAGGAAGCGATCGAGCAGGCCAACCGCCTGCCCTTCGGCCTCGCCGCCTTCGCCTTCACCGAGAACGGCCGCCGCGCGAACCTGATCGGCGACCTGGTCGAAAGCGGCATGGTCGGGATCAACACCTTCGCCATCAGCGGCGCCGACACGCCGTTCGGCGGGGTCAAGGATTCAGGCTTCGGTTCCGAGGGCGGGAAAGAAGGGCTCGAGAGCTATCAGGTCGTGAAGGCCATTCACCAGGCCTAACACGTCTTTCCCGCGAACGCGGGAACCCCGCTTGCGCCTTAAGGAAGCGGGACCCCCGCCTTCGCGGGGGTGACGTTACGGAGGCGCGAAGCTACAGGCGCCCAATGACAAAACGCACCGGCGGCCGCATCCTCGTCGACCAGCTCGCGATCCAGGGCTGCGACCGCATTTTCACCGTTCCGGGCGAGAGCTTTCTCGCCGTGCTCGACGCGCTCCACGACACGACGGCGATCGACACCATCGTCTGCCGCCAGGAAGGTGGGGTCACCTACATGGCCGACGCCGACGGCAAGATGACCGGGCGTCCCGGCGTCGCCTTCGTCACCCGTGGCCCCGGCGCGACCAATGCCAGCGGCGGAGTCCATGTCGCTTTCCAGGATTCGACCCCGATGATCCTGTTCATCGGCGACGTCGCCCGCGGCGACCGCGACCGCGAAGGTTTCCAGGAGATCGATTTCCCGGCGTTCTTCGGGCCGATCGCCAAATGGGCGGCGCGGATCGAGGATGCGGCGCGGATCCCCGAATATGTCGCGCGCGCTTTTCGCGTCGCGACCGCCGGCCGGCCCGGCCCGGTGGTGCTGGCGCTTCCCGAAGACATGCTGCGCGATGAGGTCGACGTGCCCGACCGCCCGCGCGTTCCGCCGCTCGCCGAAGCACCCGACCCCGGCGCGGTCCAGGCGATGTTCGAACTGCTCAAGGATGCGACCAATCCGATCGCGATCGTCGGCGGCGCCGACTGGAGCCCGCGCGCGTCGCACCATTTCGCCAATTTCGCTTTCCGCCACGGCATTCCGGTCGCCGCCGCCTTCCGCCGCCAGGATGCGATCTGCAACACCTGCCAGGTCTATGCCGGCCAACTCGGCTACGGCCCCAACCCCAAGCTCCAGCAGCGCATCCGCGATGCCGATCTGATCCTCGCGGTCGGCGCGCGCCTCGGCGAATCGACCACCGATGGCTACACGCTGATCACGCCCGACCATCCCGGTCAGACGCTCGTCCACGTCCACCCCGACCCCAATGAACTCGGCCGCGTTTTTCACGCCGACCTGCCGATCTGCTCCGACATGGGCGAGTTCGCCGAGATGATCGATGGCTGGGCCGATCCCGACCTCGTACGATTCTCGGCCGGCGAGGAAGCGCACAAGGAGTGGCTCGACTGGTCCGAGCCCAAGCCGCGCGACGGCGTGCAGCTCGACCTCGGCCCCTGCGTCGCGGCGATGCGCGACAAGCTCCCCGAGAACACCATCATCTGCAACGGCGCCGGCAATTTCTCCGGCTGGTGGCACCGTTACTGGCGCTACGGCCCAATGCCGACCCAGCTCGCGCCGACCAGCGGGACGATGGGCTACGGCCTCCCCGCTGCCGTCGCCGCGGCGATCCGCTTCAAGGATCGTCCGGTGGTGTGCGTCGCCGGCGACGGCGATTTCCTGATGAACGGCCAGGAATTGGCGACCGCCGCGCAATATGGTGCCGACGTTCTCGTGATCGTCGTGGATAACGGGGCCTACGGTACGATCAGAATGCATCAGGAAAAGGAATATCCGAAGCGGATCAGCGCGACCAAGCTCGACAACCCCGACTTCGCGGCGCTTACCCGCGCGTTTGGCGGCTGGGCAGAGACCGTGGAGAAAACCGACGATTTCGCGCCTGCGCTCGACGCGGCGATGGAGCGCAAGGGCATCCGCCTCCTCCACTGCAAAACCGACGTCGAGCAGATCAGCAACGCGACCACGATCACCAAGCTGCGCGAGAAAGCGACGCGCTGATTGCGGTGAATAAGGTGCCTCTGTAGGCTGTCGGCCGCATGACCGAGACGCTTCAAACCGCCCGACCAACCAACATCGATGCCGTCACGGCACGGCACCTGCTTGTCGGGCGCGATGCGCCGTTCGAGCCTGACAAAGGGGTGGCGGCAATCGAAGCGCTGGCGGCTGCCGGCGACGCCGATGCGTTGTGCACGCTCGCCACGCTGCGCGCCGCCGGGGCGTGGACGAGCCACTCGTGGCCCGAAGCGATGGACTTGCTGCAGCAGGCCGCCGAGCTGGGCTCGGTCGACGCGCGGAGCCAGCTCGGGCTGCTATCGCCCGATCGCACACTTGCGGATCGGGTGCGCGCGGGTGACCTCCGCGACGAAGGCCGCTGGCGCGAGCTCAGGCACAGCATCAACCTCGAAGAGTGGGTCCGGCCGCGTCCGCCGGTGCAGGTTTGCCAGGTTCCGCGCATCTGGATCGCCGAGGAATTTGCCCGCCCCGAACTGTGTGAATGGCTGGTCAGTCGCGGGCGTGACCGCTTCAAGCCGGCGCTGATGCGTGACGCCACGACCGGCGTCGCGTCGGCGCTCGACAGTCGCACGTGCAGCGATTTTGTCTTCGATGTGGTCGACGGCGCGATCGTGATGCTGCTGCTGAGGATCAAGATCTCGAACGCGACCTCAATCCCGGTCCCGCACATGGAGCCACCGCAGATCTTCCACTATGCGGTCGGCGAGGAGATCAAGCCCCACCACGATTTCCTGTTCGACGGCGAAACCGGCTACGGCCCCGACGGCTCCTACACCGGCGACCGGCTGGCGACGTTCCTCATGTATCTCAATGACGGCTACGAAGGCGGCGCGCTCGAATTTCCGTTCGCCGAATATCGCTACAAGGGGCGCACCGGCGATGCGATCTTCTTCACCAGCCAGCGCGAGAAGAAGCCCGATCCGAAGAGCCTGCATGGCGCTGAACCGATCACCCGCGGCGAAAAGTTCATCCTGTCACAATGGATCCACGACCGGCCGTTTACGGCTTGATGCGCAGGTCGGCGTCAGCCGTCCCATCCGTCCTCACCGATCAGCGGCACGAAACGCACGCCGCCAAGATTTTCCTGCTTCAGCACTCCGTCCTCCTGCTTGGTCACCTTGACCAGCTCCTGCACCCTGCCCGGATCGCCGATCGGCATCACCAACCTCCCTCCGGGCGCGAGTTGGGCGACTAACGCTTCCGGCACATGGCTGCCGCTCGCCGCGGCGAGGATTGCATCGTACGGCGCCTCGTTCCGCCAGCCCTTGGTCCCATCGCCTTCGACGATTTCGATATTGTCATGGCCAAGGCGACGCAGCCGGTTTCGCGCGCTTTCGACCAGTTCATGCTGGCGCTCGATCGCAATCACCCGGGCGGCGATGCAGCCAATTACCGCCGCCGCATAGCCAGAGCCGGCCCCGATCTCGAGCACGGTGTCGCCTGCTTTGACCCCCGCCGCCTGGATCATCAACGCGACGATATACGGCTGCGAAATGGTCTGCCTCGCCTCGATCGGCAGCGGGTGGTCGCCGTAAGCGAGGTGGGCATGGCCAGCGTCCACGAAC
>Ga0207658_10001820_pt1 | contig 15947 bp, 17 predicted proteins | sample KBSS33metaG_FD_184322 | JGI IMG/M metagenome (GOLD analysis project Ga0207658, IMG submission 184322) | Switchgrass rhizosphere microbial communities from Kellogg Biological Station, Michigan, USA - KBS S3-3 metaG (SPAdes) (version 2) | ecosystem: Host-associated > Plants > Roots > Rhizosphere...
GCGGCCGCTCTGGTAGGCAGTCCGTTCACCGCAGCCATGCCCCAATTGCCCTGTGCACAAGCCTGTTCCATTGAACGCCCTCGCAACTCGACGGCGGCCAGTGCCTCGGCGAAGGTGAGGACGCCTGCGGTGACCGCAGCCGCGAAGGCGCCCACCGAGTGTCCCGCGACGAACTCGGGGGTCAGGCCATAGTCGTCGATCAGAGCCCGGGCGCTCGCGACACCGGCGATCAGCAGGGCGATCTGCACGTTGACCGTGATGTCGAGGGCGGTGGGAGAGTCGAGATCGTCCATCTGCCAGCCCGATTCGTCGAGCACCGCGGTGACGGCGGGGCTGGCCGGCAGATCGTGGAGCATGTGAGGGCGTTGGGCTCCCTGGCCGGGGAACAGGAGGGCCAGGCTCATGGCAGCGCGGTGCGGTCGACTAGGCGGGGACCGTCAGCGGTGCGCACCATCACCTCGGGTCGGCCGTCTACCAATTCGGTGAGTGCCACCGCGCCGCAGGGCGTTTCGACCTGGCAGTCCACCCGGTTCTCCAACGTGCGGAAGTCGTGGTCCAGCCTTGTCAGAGCGGGCAATGTGCGTCGGAGGTCGCAGAGGCGGATCAGCAGGTCGAGGTCGCTGGTGGCGGTGGCGGCCGGATGACCGGTGGCCAATTCGAAACCGACGCTGCCGGTGGGGCCCCACGCCAGCCCGACGTCGTCGAGGAGGGGCCGGAGGCCGTGCAGGACCTGGATCGCCGGCAGGTCGCGACCGGGAACGTCCACTAGTCCTTCCGGCGGCACCGTGGCCCGGACGTCGTCGACGGCGACGAACGTGCCGTAGCGCTCGGACCGATCGGCGCCGCGCACGCCGACCGGGACGGCGCCGCCGGGAGCCTGGCCGCGCCGGACCACCACCCATGGCGTCAGGCGCAGCGCGTCCGCGGCCCAGGCCGGTGCGTCCGCCGGCAATGCGGCGGGCCCGGTGACCCGCAGTAGGTCGTGCGGGCGAGGGGCAGGCACCTCAGGTGACCGGATTCCACTGCTGGGCAAGCACGTCCCTCACCCGACGGGAGGCCTCCCGGGTGGTCACGGCTACGTCGGAGTCCAGCCGATTGGACAGGTCGCGCGGACCGACGCGGGCGCGCTGAACGGCGTCTTCGATTGCGGCGCGCACCGTTTCGACGTCCTCGTGCGTGGGATCGTCGGCATTGGCGACCGTCAGGAGTCCGTCGCAGAACCCGAGTTTGGCCCAGTCCTCGACGTCGTAGCTCATGGGGATGATGGTCTTCGCCAGCTCGTTGAGCTCGTCGACGGTGCGCAGGGTTATGCGGGCGGCGGCCGCTTGGTGCATGGCATGGATCTCGACGCCGGGGTCGTCGAGGGCGAGGATTTGGTTGGCCTGCAGACCGTGGGTGAGGAAGCCGCCGGACAGGGCCGTGCCGACCACGACGGCCGCGACGGGATGACCGGCGACCCGCGCCGCGTGGTAGGCGTCGGTGGTGGCGGCCATCGCCTGATGCAAGCCCGCCATTTCCTCGTAGCGCCCGTACGCCTGGCTGGGAAGGTCGACGATGGCGACGATCGCTCGTTTGTGCTCCGCCTCTTTGTCGGCCTCGACCAAGCCACGGACGGCCTGGGCCAGAGCAAGGGATTCGGTGAGGCCAACCTGGCCTTCGCGGGCGCGGTAGAGCCGGTTGGCCGGATCGGGCACCACCGCCAGGTAGCGCGCGTCGCCCGTCGTCGCCGACAGCACGGACGGGATGATCGGTTCGACTGTGGCCGACCCGCTCAGCGCACGCATCCATGTCCGGCCCCGCGTCGTCGGAGGGTCCGTGGCCTGGACGGCGGCCTGGACTGCGGCCGACTCAACCGACGCGGGAACGGGTTCGTAGGCGCCGCCCCACAGGGCAGGGAGATTGCTCGGGCTGGGTGTGTTCGCGGGATCGTAGACCGCCAGCCGCGATGCCAGGACGTCGAGCCGTTCGCTGCGATGCCGGCCTGGTTCGAGTACACCAGCGTGGATCGCGTCGGTCACCGCGCCGCGCAACAGGTTCGAGTCGTCGGGGACCAAGGCGTCGGCGAGTCCTGTGGCGTACCGTTGCCCGCCGCCATCGACCGCCCAGATGAGAGTGTGGTCGCGAGAGTCAAATTCGTCGATGCCGCCCTCCTGCTCGATGACGGCGGGTCCGTTGAGCCCGATGCGGGCCTGTGGCGTGACGATCAGTCGGGTGCACAGGCCAGCGGCGATGCTCATGCCGCCGAACGATCCGACCGTGCCGGCCACCACTCCGATCACCGGGGCATGGGGACGCACATCCAATACGGCGGAGCAGATCTCGGCGACGGCGTTGAGCCCGAGGTTGGCTTCCTGGAGCCGGACGCCGCCGGTTTCGAACAGGATGACCGCGGCGGTCGGGGTGCCCGCCCGCGAGTCCGCGGCCGCCAGCAGCAGTGCCTGAGAAATCTTGGCGCCCGACACCTCGCCCGTTCCGCCGCCCAGGAAGCCCTGCTCGATGGCCGCGACGACGACGGGACAGCCGTCGACGGTACCCCTGGCGACGACCGTGCCGTCGTCGGCTTGCGGAGTGATGCCCTGCGGTTCCAGCCACGGCGATTCGAGGCGGTCGAAGGGCCCTGCCAGCACCCGAAGCGACCCGAGGTCCAGTAGGGCGCCGGCGCGGCCCAACGCGTCGAGTTCGATGAAGCTTTGGCGCGCAAGCAGATCCTGCCAGCTTTGGCCCGCCAGCAATTCGGTCACGAGGTCGCCGCCTCGGACGCCTGGCGTAACCGCAGGTTGACCACGCCCGGCGTGGCGCCGAAGTCGTTGAGCTCCCACCTGCCGGCCAACGGGGTGCGGGTGAAGAACCGCTCGAGCACGTCGTGCCAGACGGTGTCGAAACCGTTGACGCTGGTGCGCACCCGCACCACGACGCCGTCGTCATCGCCCGGCGTGGGCGGTTCGAGAAGGATCTCCAAGTCGCCGGAAGCCACGACGCCGACGTGTATCGAGTGAGTCGCGGCTTCTCGGGCCGGGAACCGGTAGGTCAGAGTCTGCATGGCTGGGATCCCCCCTCATCCAGTGCGTCGAGGAACAGGGTCGCTGCCAGGAGGTCTCCGCTACCACCGGGTGACAATCCGCGGTCGGCGCATAGTCGGTCGAGTGCCACCAAGGACATTCGACCGCGGGTCGTCCCGGATCCGTTCGCGTTGAGCACCTCGGTGGCTCCGGTCTGCACGGCACGCAGCCCACTTCGCCCGCCGCGGTGCAGCACGCACGTGTCGTCGAGGTGGGCGATCAGGGACAGCAACGCGTCCAGTCGGACGGTGTCCTCGCAGGCACCGGCGAGACGCGCTTCGCGCAACGTCGGCAGCGCGTAGCGCGTGACGTGGGGGAAGCCCTGCTGGGCCTGCCCCGCAGCGCCTGCCACTCCGAATCGGCGGCGGGCGTTCTCTCCGTGCGAGGTCCACCGAGCCCTGTCGGCCAGCCCGGTGTCCGGAATCGACGCGAGCCGCGCCGCGAACGCGGTGATGTCACCGGTGCCGCCACCCCGGGCGGCTCCTGCGCTCAACAGACCAAGGGCCCAGAGTGCGCCACGGTGGGTGTTGACGCCCCCCGTCGCAGTCAGCATCTGCCGTTCGGCGACGCGGCCAATGACTCCGATCAGAGCGCGGAGCTCAGCTCCCACGTCGTAAACGACGGCGGCCGCGGCGCATTCGGCGAACGCAGTCCGCAGCACCTCAGCGGAGTCGTGCAGTATGGCCAGAGTCATGTCGTCATGCGCACCGGGGCCCCTGCCGTCGACCAGCCCGGGTTTGGGAGTCAGATCAGCTTCGTCGTGAAGCGCTTCGACGGCGAGGTCGGCAATGGCCGACGCGTTCAGAGTCGCGGGGGCCGGGAGCATCGCGGTCATCATGATCACCAGTCCCTGAATTGCGAAGGGGGCTCGTACAAACCGCCGGACCAGGCGACCAGATCCTCGATGCTGCGGGCGGCGAGCAGCGAGCGGTCGGCCAGCCGGGTCTCGACGTGCAGATCCTCGGGGAAGGCAACCAGGCCGTCACGGCGCAGGCCCTCCAAGCGCCGGGCATCGGAGGTATGACCCACCGGCGTGACACCGGCGACCGCCGCCAGCGCGGCCCGGCGATCGTCCAACGAGTGTGCCCTGTACAAATAGGCGACGCCCTCCTCGGTGACGACGTGCGAGACGTCGTCGCCATAGATCATCACCGGAGGCAACGGCATGCCGGCCTGCTGGCCGACGTCTACCGCGTCGAGGGTCTCGACGAAGGTGGGAACGCCGCCGGCTCGGAAGGTCTGGGCCATCTGCACCACCAACTTTCGGCCACGACGGCTGGCACCGTCACCGTGGGCGAGGTCCAGCCACGCAGCCGACGAATGGCGTCGGCCGTGGGGGTCGTGGCCCATGTTGGGCGCTCCGCCGAAGCCGGACAGTCGGCCGTCGGTCACCGTCGACGAGTTGGCATCCTTGTCGATCTGTAGTGACGACCCGATGAACATGTCGATGGCGTACTGGCCGGCCAGTTGGGCCAGCACCCGGTTGGACCGCAGGGATCCGTCGGCGCCGGTGAAGAAGACATCGGGGCGGGTGGCGGCGTAGCGGTTCATGCCCGATTCCCCGCCGAAGCTGTGGATCGACTCGACCCAGCCCGATTCGATCGCCGGGATCAGGGTGGGGTGCGGGTTGAGCACCCAGTGCCGGGCGATGGTGCCCTTGAGGCCGAGCTGCTCGCCATAGGTGGGTAGGAGCAATTCGATTGCGGCGGTGTCGAATCCAACGCCGTGGTTGAGGGACACCACCTGGTGGCGCTCGTACACGCCGCGAATGGCAATCATCGCCTTGAGGATCTCGACCGGACCAATGTGGCGGGGGTCCCTGGTGAACAGCGGTTCCAGGTAGAACGGCCGGTCGGCCTGCACCACGAAGTCCACCCAGCTGCCCGGGATGTCGACCCGGGGCAGGGTCGCGGTGTCCACGATCTCGTTGGCCTGCACGACCACCACACCGTCGTGGAAGGCGGCGGCCTCGGCGATGGTCGGGGTGTCCTCGGTGTTGGCGCCGGTGTAGAGGTTGCCGTCGCGGTCGGCCTGCTCGGCGCACAGCAGCACGACGTCGGGGGCGAGGTCGACGAACATCCGGGCGTACAGCTCGACGTAGGTGTGGATCGCCCCGATGTGGACGGTGCCGTCCTCGACCATCTGCGCGATGCGCACGCTCTGCGGACCGGCGTAGGCCAGGTCGAGCTTGTCGGCGATGCCGCGCTCAAACAGGTCCAGGTGCTCCGACCGGGACACCGAGGAGATCAGCATGTGCAGTTTGTTGACACGCTTGGGGTCGCAGCCGGCCAGGGTTCTCGACAGGAAGTCGGCCTGCTTCTGGTTGTCGCCCTCGAGCGCGACCCGGTCCCCGGGACGGATGACGTCCTGCAGCAGGTCCCCGAGCTTGGCCGGGTCGACCACCTTGCCGGTGCTGTACGCGCCACCGGCGTGCACGCGTTCGGCTTTGGCGGTGCGCCGGGTGTCCCACCTGGTCATCTCACGCCTGCTGGACGGAGTCGACAGCCTGCCGGATGACGGCCGTCACCGCGTCCGGATGCGAGATCAAGGTCAGGTGTGAGCCGCCGTCGAAGACGGTGACGTGCGATCCTGCGCGCTCAGCCATCGCACGTTCCGACGTCGGGGTGATGATGTGGTCGCCGCTGCTGATGAAATACCACGAGGGAATCGTCTCCCATGCCGCGAACCGCGACGGCGTTTCGAACGCACTCGTCGACGCCGCCCGCTGACTGGCCCACAGTCGGGTCGCCACCTCCGTCGGTAGGTCACTGCCAAAGTAGTGCACGAAGACGTCCTTCTTGAGATACAGGTCGACGGCGCCGTCGGGTGCACCCGGATACGGAACGTCGTCGAACAGTTCGCTCTTCGGCTTCTGGGCGAGAATTGAATCCGGTCCGCTCAGCGACCCGTTGGTCTCGCCGACGGCCGGGGCGGCGGCGTCCACGTAGACCAGTGCCTTGACTTCGCTGTTGCCCGCGGCGGCGTTGGTGATGACCGAGCCGCCGTAGGAATGCCCGACCAGCACGACGGGTCCGCTCAGCGTCCTCAAGAAGTCTGCGACGTATTCAGAGTCGGTGGTGAGGTTCTCCAGCGGGTTGGCGATCGCCCGGACGTCGTAGCCCTGCGCCTGCAGGGCCGATACCTCGCCGTCCCAACTGGAGGCGTCCGCCCACGCGCCGTGCACCAGCACGATGGTCGGCTTGACGCCACCCGGCGGCGCGGCGGCTGCGGTGGTGCTGCCGCCGATCAACGCGGTGGCCACGACCGTCGTGATCACCAGTGCGGCGGGGCTGCGGAGCGCCTTGCGGAGTTGGAACATTACAGACTTCCGTTCTCGTCATCTGTCGGGTCAATTATGTTGCGTTGCATCCTTTTATGGAGCTCACCAAGGAACGGGTCCATGCGCGGAGAAGTAGCCACCCGCGGGGCCGTCCGAGGAAGTTTGGGCCATCTCGACGATGATGCGTGAGCCTTCTTCGACGGTCTGCGTTCCGGTGTGCCCGTTGAGATCGGTGTCGGTGTAGCCCGGCTCGACTGCATTGATGCGGATGGACGGGAACTGCTTGGCGAACTGAACGGTGATCATGTTGACCGCCGATTTCGACGCCGGGTAGGCCACACCGGGGTAGAAGTAGGTCGGGCTCTCTGGCGATTCGGCGAGGCTCAACGATCCCAGGCTGCTGCTGACGTTGACGATCACCGGGGCCGACGACCGCTGCAGCATCGGCAGGAAAGCGTGGGTGACCCGAACAAGCCCGAAGACGTTGGTGTCGAACACCTCTCGCATCATGTCCGCTGTTACTGCCTCGGCGGCGATGATCGCGTTGCCGTCACCACGGCCCTCGACGCCGGCGTTGTTGACCAGAACGTCGAGCCCGCCCATCTCCTCGATGAGCTGCGCCGCGGCGGACACCGAGTCGTCGTCGGTGACGTCGAGCTGGACCAGCCGCGCACCGAGTTGCTGGGCTGCGTCTTGGCCGCGCTGCGCATCACGGCACCCGATGTAGACGGTGTGGCCCGCCGCAATCAGCTGCCGGGCAGTTTCGTATCCGAGGCCCTTGTTGGCGCCGGTGATCAGGATGGTGGTCATCAGATTCTCCTTTGGGTGGTGCGGCGGGGTGTTCAGCCGACGAGCCAGTCAAAGGCTTCGGCGAGCAGCGCCTGTGCCTGTGCCGGCCGGTCGTCGCCGGGCAGGTCGGAATCCACGGGGTATCCGCGAATATCGAAGTAGTAGGCGAGCATTCGGTAGCTTGCGGGCATCGCGGCGAGCCGGTCGTGATCAACCGAGAGTGAAGTGCCGGGTACGACGGCGGTCAGGGTGTCTCGCTCGTAGATCGTCGACAGATCACGGATCTTGGGTTGCCCGTCACGGCATTCCACGCGATAGATGCCGCGGGCATAGCTGACCAGATCGGCCTCGACGCCGTGTAACTCGACACGGAGTTCGATCGCCATAGGCATCGACACCACCGCGCGCTGACCGTGGCGATGCACCGACGGCACCGACAGCCGATGACGCGCATGGTCACCCCGCTCGGCCATGGCTTGGGAAGCGGCGGCGAATTCCTCTCCGGTGCCGGTGAACCACATCGACCGCACCCGCGAATCGTGGTGGTAGCAGCCGGCCATCTGGTCCCACCAACCCCGGTCGCGGCCCTCTCGCTCATGTACGACAACTTGCACGACGTCAGTCACTGGATCCGTCATCGCAGGGCCTCCCTCCTTGCCGGGCGCCCACGGCGGTGGTGGGCTCGCCATCGAGTCTTGGCGGGCTGGCGGCGCGTTGGGTAGGTCCCGCTCATCCTGGGTACGGGGAGTCCTAGTCTTGGCTACGCTATGCCCGATGACCAGCGACAACGCGCTCGGCGATTACCTCAAGCTCCGTCGCCGCCGAGTCCGCCCAGAAGAGGTCGGCCTGGTGGCGGGCCCGCGGCGGCGCGTCGACGGCCTACGCCGAGAAGAGTTGGCGGCACTCGCGGGCATCAGCGCCGACTACTACCTGCGAATCGAACAGGGCCGCAATGCCCATCCCTCTGCGCAGATCCTGGACGCACTCGCCAGGGCGCTGCACCTGGACGCTGCCGCCACTGCGCACCTGCACGACCTCGCCCGCGACCACCGCCCAGCACGAGCAGATGTCGAGCGGGTCGGCGACGACATCGCCAGCTTGATCGATCAGCTTTTCCTGCCCGCCTTCGTCGCCGGACGGTTCATGGACTGCCTGGCCTCAAACCAGCTCGCGCGCAACCTCTCCCCCAACTTCACACCCGGCCGCAACCTTCTCCGCGCGTTATTCCTCGACCCAGCCGAGCGTCGACTCCACCTCGACTGGGACGCCGCCGCAGCCGGTGTCGTCGGCGGTCTGCGGCAAGCCGCTGTCGGTGAAAGCCGTGACCCTCGCCTCGACGAGCTCGTCGACGAACTCTGCACGAGCAGTGCGTCCTTCGCAGAGCTTTGGACTAGAGCCGATGTGGGCTATCGTCCGGCAGGCACCAGCCACCTAAACCACCCTGTGATTGGTGAATTGTTGTTCCGCCGCAACCGATTTGTCATTCCGGACTCCGACGGCCAAATTCTGCAGATCTACCATCCGGAGCCAGGCACCGCCACCAGCGACAAGCTGGCACTGCTCAAAACATCTCCTGGCTAAGACACACGATGGGAACCCCGGCTAGGCCGCTGCGTACTGGTTCTGAGATTCGGTTCACCGGCCCGCGCGGTAACGCCTGGTCGCGAATCCGCAGTAACCACATAGCCGGGTATCGGCGGAGACGGTTCGTGCGCACTTTGGGCAGCGGTCGATCGAACTGGAGTCGACCACCGGCGGGCGCTTGCACAACAGCAGTGAACCGATCAGCGCGACAACCAGTCCAGCCCCCGCGACGAGCAGCGGCTTGTCGGCGAACGACCAATTCCGCCACGACCGGCCCACCAGGGCAATGTCGTAAACGATCTGAGTGCTGACAAGGACACACACTGCCACCGGCAACACCGCCAGGTCCGGACGTCCGCGACTGGCCCATACCGCGCCCGCGGCGATGCCAGCCGCCGCGGCGACGAAGACCCATCCACCGGAGGTGAACGGGATCATCAAACCGCCGAACAGGATTCCCATTGCACCCGCCAATGCGAGCAGTAGGCCGAGCCGCACGATGATCATTGGTGTGCCGTCACTTCTGTTGTCGTGTCGATATAGGCCCCGCCCGCCACTCGCAGACCATCACCAGCCAAGCCAGCCCCCTACCGAGCCACTACTAGACGCATCAACCATGGCGTCCGGGGCGATCTTCGGTTCTTGGCAGCTCAAACCTAGGGCGCGCCATACATGCCGATCGATTCAATGCGCCAACCTTCCGACCCCTCTACCAAGTCAAATCGGGCATCTTCGCCTGGCAGGTACATCACGTCGGGTTGTCGAGCAAACCGTGTATGTACGTGCGCCACAATGCGTTTGTCGCCGCAACCGATGATGTCGAAATCAACGATTTTTACGTCGCCGTAGGAGTTCTTGAACACGCGAAGCTTCTTTGCGTGGGACTCGGTCCACCTGCCGACGTCCTTCGCGTTGCGTTGAACATCGATGGTTTCCAGTTCGAGCTGGGCCGGCCCCACGCAGATGCTCAACAACCGCGCCAGGTCATCTGCGTTGATCGCATCGACGTACTCGTTGACGACCGCCCGCACGGCGGCATGATCGCCGTGCTCGCAGTGAACTTCTCGGCTCATGAGGGAACAGCTTGATCATCTGCATACCCCTGCTGCGCACCGTTCTTGCTACCGGTTCTTGTCGTCATGACTGGGCAAGATGACGTGGAAGTTGTTCAGGATGGTCTGCTTGTCGGCAATGTATGTGGGGTTGTCCGGTTCGTTTGTCTGGACGGTCAGCGTTGCTGCCCAAAGTTTCTGACCATCAGCCGCGGCGGTCACCAGTGCGGTCACCGAATGCCCGCGCAGTGTGTAGGTGATCGTTGCACTCGGGTGTCCGCACACAGTCCCGGGTGTACGGCTCGCGACGGTGACGCCGTTCTGCGCCGCGTCGGCGATCTCGGCGTCGATGCCTTGTTCGGCATTGTCGACCTTGCCGGTCAGGTCTTCCAGGGTCACTACGGCGTTCGGGGTGAAGCCATTGGCGCGCAACCCATTGTTGGCCACGAGCCCGCGCAGGATCGGTGAGTTCATCGAGGCCGAGTACTCCCACCCAGGTGGGGTGGGAAGTTCCAACGTCGGCTCACCAGCGGCCTTCGAATCCAAAATGGTCAGCTTGACGTCACTGGCTTTGCATTCTGCTGCGCTCACCACGGCCGGTGACGCCGGCGCCCCGGTTGACGCGGCGGCCGAGGTTGACGCGTCGGGCGCTGCTTGGTGCGAGGAGCACCCCACGGCGACCGTGGCAAGGACCACGCCACCAAACGCTGAGAATAGTCGGGCATTGATGTTCACTTGGCAACCCCTGTCGGTGTATCCCCAAATTGCAGGTCCTGAGTAACCCGCAGCTGCTGTTGACACGTGGAAACGATCGACCTCAGGACGATGACAATAAATGAAATGCCGATCGCGTACCGCAGGTATTCAGATGTCGTTAATGAGAACAGACCCGCCGATATCGCCAACACTCCCGCTAGTTGTAGAGCAAGCCGCGCACGAAAATATGTCAGCTGCACACTCGTCGACCATACGAAGAGCACGACACCGAGCACTAACAAGAATGATGAAACGTACAGGTTCATTTTCTCTTCTTCTGCTTCTGCATGTCTTCTAATGTTGATGGTGGCGGCGCGGCGGGCCCGACGAACCAAGTAATCCATGCCCCTGCCTTAAGCAGCTTTTGCCACCAGGGGGTGTGCGGCGCTTCGACGCGCGGCGTGTAGGCACATATTGCGGTGCCGACGCCGCACGAATCCGCTCGGCAGAGAATCGCTCACGCGGCTCTCGCACTGAATCTTCGCTCTCGTCCATGTGTGCGCCCTTCCTCTACGCGATCAACTAGACAAGCCTTCGATGCCGCTAACTAAGGACTATCCGCGGATAGGGGTCACTACGAGGCTTGCACCTGCGTATAGCGACGCCTTATCAGCTGAGCGATATTGATCAGAATGATCACTGCTGCGCACAACGTGCCGATTTCTAACGTTTGCGAGTGCACTAAGGAGTAAACGCCAAAGGTGCCGAGAAGGAGGAAGGCGACGCTGCTGGCGGCCAGGACCACCAGGTGCACCCTCGCCATACTTCCCCATACCTGCAGGAGAGTAAGCGTGACGAGCAACCCGACACTTCCGACTACGACCGCCGATACCGTTAGCATAGGTCTATCCCCGTTCCCATCAATCGATTGAATTCCGCAGACGCGAAATGGGTAGGTAAAGGATCTTTAATCCTTGGTCCTCTCGCTACTGTTTTTGATCCGCTTCTCATACCGATTTACTTTCTTTGGCGCATAACCCACTCGGTGCGCGAACCACCTGAACAGTCTGTTTTGGACATCAGTGGTGAAGAAAATGGCGATCCCCCTGAAACCAAGAACGATGATGACGCAGCCGGCTGCAATTGCCGGATTTGGGGCGACCAGGAAGAACAGCGAGGACACACAAAGTGGCAGTATCCAGGACCTCTTCGAGGGCACAGTCTTGCGGAAATCGCCCTTGAAGGTGAAAGCGATCGCGACAATGATGTTGACGATTGCAACAACCGAGAACGCAGCCGTCATACCGTGGCCCCCGTGTTCCATGACATCCCTCTACATAGGCGTTGGGTCAATTCTCTCACCAACTAAAGAAGTCTCCGACAGCGCTCGCTGCCGACGATAGTGCTGAGCCGGCCGAGCGAGCTGCTTTGCCTAGCGCCTCTCCTGCTTCCGAACCAAAGCCACCGCCGAGGAATCCGCCGACGACGCCGCCGACGACGCCGCCGATAACGGTTCCTGGACCGGGCAGGAATGAGCCGATCGCGGCTCCGGCCAGCGCACCTGCTTCGGCACCGCCCCAAGCCCCTAGCAGGGACCCGGCAGTCTTGCCGACGGTCTCGGGGATCGGAGCCCCGTTGGCCAATTCATAGACAGCCTGTCCCGCTTCCAGCACGCGGCCAATATTCGTGAATCTCGCTCCTGCTTTCCCGAGCGTTTCCGCGGTTTCCTTAGTCAGCGCCCCGACGCTCTTTGCGTTTTCTCCCCAGTGAGCGCCGGTGGGGCTGTATTCGGCGCGGGCGGTCAAACCGTCTCCGAGTTGGCCCATATGGAAATCAGCGGGGAACCGATCGGCACCCTCCCCGCCCTTTTCCGCGGATTTTTCTGCGCCTTGTTCCGCCGCTTTGGAGGCCTGCTGCGTCGCTTGCTGCGTTGCCTGCGTGCTCTGTCGAGTGGCCTGCTGCGTGGCTTGTTGGCCGGCTGTTTGCGCGGCTTGTTGGCCTGCTTGTTGTGATCCGCGGCGAGTGGCGGCAGCAGCGAGGTCAGTCGGGTCGATAGGGCTGTTGGGTTCCTTTTTCGGTGTGGTGGGTTTCTGGTTCTGTGGTTGCTGCTGAGCGGGTTGTGCCTGCTGTGCGAGTTGGTTCTGCGAGCCGGATTGTGGCTGGCCTTGGGGTTGCTGGGCAAGTTGTTGCGGGCCCTGCTGGGCTGGCGCCTGTTGCGGTGCCTGCGCGGGCTGCTGCGCCGGCGGTTGTGGTGCTTGCGCGGGCTGCTGAACTGGGGCCTGTTGGGGCCCAGAGGGTGACTGTTGCGGGGCGGCGGATCCGTGCTGAGGTGCGGGTGCCTGAGGCTGCAGTGGCGCGTCGTAGTTGGGCGGCTGGACGCCGTTGGCCGGCGGGCCGGGTTGACCTTGGGAGGCGTAGCCGCCTTGTGCGGGTTCGCTGCCCTGCCCGGCGCCCGGGTTGTACAGGGATATCCCGTTGTTCTGGTCCAGGCCAGGATATGAGTTGGCTCCGCTCTGGTATTGCCCTGGCGGGTCGGGCATTTGGGGCGGCTGGAACTGCGATCCATTGGGCCCGAACGAGTTCGAACCTCCACCGCTGCCGCCACAGTCCGGTGGGCAGTCAGCACGGGCGCGGGGCACCGCGCCGGGACCGGTGTACGAGTCCGGGACGGCCAGGCCGAACGCGGTGGCCGAGAACCACAGCAGCGCCACGACTCCGGCGCCGGCGTACATCTGGCCCATCGGGGTGGCGCCACCGCCGGGGGTGTGTGGGCGGTGCGCCCATGTCCACCACCCAGATAGCGCGCCCCACCACCAGGTGTTGGCCAGCAGTCCGGCGATCAGGATCACCGCGATAGCGCCGAGCGCCACCTGCGGGTCGCCGCTGGCCAGCCGTCCCGACACCCGCGGCACGATGTATCCGGACAGTGCCACGATCGCGGCGGCGCCGGCCAGCAGCATCAGGCCCAAGCCCGGGCGCGAGGACCACCACGCGGTCCACCGATCAGCGCGCTGGACGTGCAATCCCAGTGCCGCAGAGAGAGTTCTGGCGCCGCCGAATAGCAGGGCCCCGGCGACGGCGATCAGAGCGACCTGCACCAGCTCCGAGGCCAGTGTCCAGCCGGCGCTGGTACCGGTGGCCTGTGCCCACCAGGTGGCGGCGTGGCCGCGCAGCACCCACCACACCACAATGGCGCCAACGACTATCGCGGTGACAGCGCGCACGAGCACCGGCACGCCGGCGACCGCCATTGCTGCCGTCGCGAGGATGGAGCCCAGGGCCCGCTGCAGCAGGGTGATGCCCTTGCCGAGGGCGGTGAACGCCGCCAGCAGCAGTATTACCGAACCCGCCGATACCGTGTATCCGCTTGCTCGCGAGATGGCGTGCAAGCCCCAGACACTGGCGATGAGAAGAACTGCTCCGGTGATTCCGGCGGCGAAACCGGTCAACGGCGGCGGTGCACCAGGGGTGGTCGCCGTGGGTTCGGTGGGTGCCTCACCACTGTCATGGCCAGAGCTGGTGATGATGTTGCTCATGCTGTAGCCGTTCTCTTCTGCGGCGGATCGACGAAAGCTGCAGTGCTGGGGTGGGTGTTGGTCATTCGGGTCCGCCGGCCATGTTGGCTTTGGCCCAGGCGACTTCGTCGGAGGCGGTGCGCAGGCAGGCGTTGTACTCGTCGCCGGTGGATCCGAAGACGGCGACGCATTGGGCGGACATGTTGGCCAACAAGCGGTCGTTGCAGGAATCGACACTCGTGCGTGCGGGAGTGCCTGCTAGACACAGTTGTTGGGTTTGGCACGAGGCGACGAAGTCCGCGGATCGACCGTCGCCTGCGGCGTATTGGTTGGGTCCGCCCTGGCAGTTCCCCGAGTGCCGCTGCGCATACAGTGCCGGGTCGACGCCGTCGGGGCGATGGGCCCCAGACGGGTCGGTGACGTAGTTCACCGGTTTCGGGATCACGTCGATCGGCGCACGGGTGCCCGGTGGCAGGCCCGCCCAGTCCGGCGATAGTGCGCCGGTGGTGGGGATGTCCGACGCCCGGTACGACAGCGCGATGGTCACCGGGAACGCGAAGATGTTCGCCGGGCCCAGGTCGACGGTCAGGTTGGATTGCCCGGGCGGGAACCCCGGACCCAACGTCGGGGTGACCGCCAGGGCGGCGTGGTTGGCGTCAAAGGCGCTGGGGATGCTGAACGTACCGATCACCCGCGCGGCATTGCCCGGTGCCGCATCGGTTTCCACCAACACGGTATTGACACCTTGACGGAGATGGGTCGCGCCGGGGAGTTTCACCCCGATCGGGTAGGTGCTGCCGGAGAACACGCTCTTGCGTGTGATGGTGATGTCGACGCCGCCACCGGCGAACGGAATGACCTGGTAGTCAACGTCGTTGGAGCCGTAGATCGCACCGCCATCGGGCGTCCAGGCTGCTGGGCCCAGGCCGAGCTCGCCGGGCAGGTGGATCGCCAATTGCCGGTTCGGGTGGGCGGTCGGTACGAAGATGCCGTCTTTGGCCCACATCGGTACGGTGACCGCGCCCCGCTCCCCTTGTGCCGCGAGGGGCCGTTCCATCCCGGCGGTTTCCCCTTGCGGGGTGGTAGAGGAAACCCGCGCGCCACCAATCGGATTCACACGTGCGGGATCTGCGGGCATGGGCCGCTGCACCGGCACCGGTATGGGGGGTGCCGGTGCAGCGGGGTCTGCGTCGGCGGTGCCGGCCATATTGGCGACACCCCCGCCGCTGCTCATCGCCAGGAACACCGCCACAGCGACCGCAGCCTGTCGAGCTGCTGGACGCAGCGAACGCCCCGAACGCCGCTCAACTCCTGTACGCATCAGAGGCGCCATGGATCAGAGGTCTTTCGGCTCGCCGTAGAGGGTTTGGGTGTCGTTGCCGTTGTCGGTCCGCACCCGGATCGTGGTGTAGGACTGGATTTTCACCTGGCCACCACAGCCGTCGGCTTCGATGTTCTGATCGCGCAGGTTCGACACCGCGTGCATGCTGCGCAGACTGATGCGATCCATCGGAACTTGCGCCAACCCACCGGGTTTGAGCAACACTCGGATATGCCCTCCCAGATGCTCCTGCACGCCGAGGGTGGCGCCGGCCGACGCCCCGGCGAAGCCGCCACCGCCGCCTCCGCCACCGCCGGCGCCGCCTTGGCCTTGCCCGTAGCCGCCGCCGTAGACCTGGCCGTTGATCTGCTGATACGGGGTGATGCCGATATCGGCGCCGACCTCCACACCCGGTGAAGAGTCGGTGCGGCATCCAACGAAGTACCCGGATTCGAGTTGGGCGTCCTGAATCACCGCGCCACCGGTGCCAGTGATCCGGGCCTCTGACCGCAAGGTGACCCGGGCCTGCCACGAGTTGGAGGCGCCGGCCAGGTTGTCGATGTGATCGATGACCTCGTTGGTGGTGTTCACATCCACCACCCACCCGTCGTCGGTGACGAACTGGGTCCAGCGATCGGGCATCGGCTGAGG
>Ga0207658_10001830_pt1 | contig 15927 bp, 16 predicted proteins | sample KBSS33metaG_FD_184322 | JGI IMG/M metagenome (GOLD analysis project Ga0207658, IMG submission 184322) | Switchgrass rhizosphere microbial communities from Kellogg Biological Station, Michigan, USA - KBS S3-3 metaG (SPAdes) (version 2) | ecosystem: Host-associated > Plants > Roots > Rhizosphere...
CGATCCTGAGCTGCTGCCGGTTCACGCTGAGCAGTTCGATGCGGCCCGCGCCGCACAGCAGCGACAGGCTGAGCGGTTCGCCGGCGACCCAGGCTTCGAGCACGGCCGTCTGGCCGCGCAGCCGGCGCGTGTCGAGATCGTCGCGCGCGGCCGCGTGCGTGTTGTGCACGCGCGTGGCCATGGCGCCGGCACCGTCGTCGGGTTTCACGACCCAGCGGCGCGTTGCCGGCGAAGTCGCGAACGCGAGCGGCGTCGTCACGCCGTGCTCGGCGGCCCGCGCGAGCGTGGCGCGCTTGCTCGAGGCCAAGGCGATCGCTGCGGCGTCGCAGCCGAGCCAGCGCTCGGCATCGACGACCCGTTGCAGTTGCGCCAGTACGCCGCCGGTCTCGGGGGCGATGACCCAGACGCGGTCGTGCAGCCGCGCCTGGTGCGCGACAAAGTCGACCGCGCGCGCGCCCGGCGGCGGGCGCAGCGCGCACGCTCCGGCCGGCACCTCGCGTGCGTGCGGCCCAGCCGCGACCGAGACGGCACAATCACCGCCCCGCAGCAGGTCGTGCGCGACCGCATCGCGCATCGCGCGCCCGGCGGCAAGCAGCTCGTCGTCGGGCGCATCGGCGGCGCCGCTGGCGCAGAGGTGCTCGTAGACGAACACGCGCATCATTGCGGCACCCGCGCCGCGCGATCGGCAACGGCCAGGAACTCGACGGCAGGCTTGAAGGTGGAAGTGCAAATGAACGGCGGCATGACCCTGATTCCGGTGATCGACCTGTTGAAGGGAGAAGTGGTGCGCGGCGTGCGGGGCGATCGTCAGGCCTATCGGCCGATCGAGTCGGCGCTGTGCGCCAGCAGCGAGCCGGTGACGGTGGCCAAGATCCTGGTCGACCATTGCGCGGCGCGGCAGCTGTATGTCGCCGACCTCGATGCGCTGATGGGAGGCCGGGCGCAGCACGAAGTGCTGCGCGAGTTGCTCGTCGCGCTGCCCGACATCGAGCTGTGGCTGGACGCCGGCTTCGCCGACGCCGACGCGGCCGCGGCGCTGGGGGCACAACTTGCGCCGCATTCGGAACGCATCGTGCCGGTGTTCGCCAGCGAGTCGCTGCGGTCGCGCGCTGCGTTGGAAGACTGCCGCAGCCGTTTCGGCGCCACCGGTGCCGTGCTGTCGCTGGACCGGCGCGACGGGCAGCGCCTCGACCCCGCCGGCTGCTGGGACGCCCTGTCGCTGTGGCCGCAGCGCGTGATCGTGATGACGCTGGAGCGCGTCGGCTCCGGCGCCGGGCCTGATCTGGAAACGATGGCGGCGCTGCGCCGGCAGGCGCCGGCGACGATGCTGGTCGGCGCGGGTGGCGTGCGCAGCACCGACGACCTCGCGCGCGCCGATGCCGCCGGTGCGGGCGCCTGGCTCGTCGCCAGTGCCCTGCACGACCTCCAGCTGCCGCGCCAGGCACGTTGAACGGCGCGCCGTCGCGGGGAACAAAGTGAACCTGCCATGGCCCGGCTCGATCACGAATCGTGCCATCCCCGTGCGGGCGCCTGCGGTGCCCCGATCCGGCCAAAAGCGCCACAGTGTGTTGCAGAAGTGGCCACGCGGTGGGTTCGAGCGAAGCCTGGTTCCGGCACCGGCCCCATGCGGGGTCAATGGCACATCGCTTGCGTGGTGAGATGCGGATGAGTGCGCTCGAATCGCCTTCCGCTCCCGCCGCGGCGGCACCCTGGACCTGCCCGTTCTGCCCGCTGCTGTGCGACAACTTCTCCGTCGACGCCGAGCCCGGCGGCTGGGCGCTGAGCGGCAGCGACTGCGGCCGGGCGCGGGCCGGCCTCGCGCGCTTCGGCCCCGCCGCGGCGCCCGCGCCGCCGCAGATCGACGGCGTTTCCTGTGAACCGCAGGCGGCGATCGCCGCCGCGGCGCGCCTGCTCGCCGCAAGCCGGCAGCCCTTGTTCGGCGGCCTCGGCACCGACGTGGCCGGCGCCCGCGCGCTCTACGCGCTGGCGTGTCGCACCGGCGCGATCTGTGACCCGGCCGGTGGTGCGGCGCTGTTTCACGGCCTGCGCGCGCTGCAGGACCGCGGCGCGTTCACGACCACGCTGGCCGAGGTCCGCACCCGCGCCGACCTGATCGTCTGCATCGGCTCGCTGCCGAGCGAGCGCTACCCGGAATTCCTGCGCCGCTGCGGCGTCGGCGAAGGCGGCGCGGCCGAGGTCGTGGTGCTGCAGCCGACGGCGGCCCAGCCCGCCACCGGCCTGGTCGTCGCGGGGGTCGAGGTCGTGCGCTTCGAGGGTGACCTGTTCGATGCCGCCGCGATGCTCGCGGCTTGCGTCGCCGGGCGCTCGGTTGGCGACGCGGCGTGTGCGCTCGGCGCACTCGCGACCCGGCTGCTTGCGGCGCGCTACGCGGTGCTGGTCTACGACGCCGCGCAGCTGCCGGCCCAGGGCAGCCTGATCATCGAGGCCATCAACCGGGTGGTCTCGACACTCAACCAGCGGACCCGGGCCGCGGCCTTGCCGCTGGCGGGTGCCGACGGGGCGTCGACGGTGAACGCCGTGTTCACCTGGCTGTCGGGTCTGCCGCTGCGCACGCGCGCCGGCCCGATGGGGCTGGAGCACGAGCCGCTGCGCTTCGATGCGAACCGGCTGCTCGGCGACCGCGCCGTCGACGCGCTGCTGTGGATCGCCAGCTTCGGCACCGAGCCCGCGCCGCCGGTGGTCGACCTGCCGCGCATCGTGCTCGGGCACCCGAGCTTCGGCGCGGCAGTGCAGGGCCCCGGCACGGTGTTCATTCCGGTCTCGACCCCGGGCATCGGCTCGGCCGGCCACCTGTTCCGCACCGACGGCGTGGTGCTGCTGCCGCTGTTCGCAATCCGCGACGACGGCTTGCCGAGCGTGGCCGACGTGCTCGGCCGCATCACCCGGGAGTTGAGCGCATGACGACCCTGCGCCTGCGCGGCGGCCGCGTGATCGACCCGACCGCCGAGAGCGCCGATGCCGTGCGCGACGTGGGTGTGCGCGACGGCCGCATCGTCGCGCTGCCGCCCGGCGCGCCGGTCGACGAGGAGATCGACGCCAGAGGCTGCGTCGTGATGGCCGGCGGCATCGACATGCACACCCACATCGGCGGTGGCAAGGTCAACCTCGCGCGCACGCTGATGGTCGAGGACCACCGGGCCGGCGTGAACCCGTTCGCGCTGCCCGCCAATCCGCTCGAGATGCCGTCGTGCGGCGGCTGCACGCCCGGCACGCTGGCCACCGGCTACCGCTACGTCGAGATGGGCTACACGGCCGCGTTCGAGCCGGCGATGGTGGCCGGCAATGCGCGCCACGCGCACATGGAGATGGGCGACACGCCGATCCTCGACCACGGCGCGTACGTGATGCTCGGCAACGACGAGCTGTTCCTGCAGATGCTGCACGAGGGCGGCGCGGCGACCCACAACTTCGCGCAGATCCGCGACTACGTGGCCTGGACGATTCACGCCACCAAGGCGATGGGCGTGAAGGTGGTGAACCCGGGCGGCATCTCGGCCTTCAAGTTCAACCAGCGCCGGCTCAACGTCGACGAGAACCACGTGCATTGGCAGGTCACGCCGCGCCAGGTCGTGCACATGCTGGCGCGCGCGCTGCGCGAGCTCGGCGTGCCGCACCCGCTGCACATCCACGGCAGCAACCTGGGCGTGGCGGGCAACATCGAGTCGACGCTCGAAACCATCGCCGCGCTCGAGGGCCTGCCGGCGCACCTGACGCACGTGCAGTTCCATGCCTACGGCACCGAGGGGCCGAAGAAGTTCTCGTCGGCGGCCCTGCAGCTGGCGGAGGCCGTCAACGCCAACCCGCAGATCAGCATCGACGTGGGCCAGGTCATGTTCGGCCAGACCGTCACCGCATCAGGCGACACGATGCGCCAGTACGCGAATTCGGGACTCGCCTCGCCGCGCAAGTGGATCGGCGCCGATATCGAACTCGATGCCGGTTGCGGCGTCGTGCCGTTTCGCTACCGCGAGCAGAGTTACGTGAACGCGCTGCAGTGGGCGATCGGGCTGGAGATCTTCCTGTCGGTGACCAACCCCTGGCAGGTGGTGCTGACCACCGATCACCCGAACGGCGGGCCGTTCACCAGCTACCCGCACCTGATCCGGCTGCTGATGGACCGCAGCTTCCGCGAGGAGCAGCTCGCGAAGCTGCACCCCGAGGTCGCGGCGAATTGCGCGCTGCGCTCGATGAGCCGCGAGCTGACGCTGGCCGAGATCGCGGTGATGACGCGCGCCGCACCGGCGCGGCTGCTCGGGCTGCCCGATCGCGGCCACCTGCGCGACGGCGCGGCGGCCGACATCGCGGTGTACCGGGAGCATGCGGATCGCGAAGCGATGTTCACGACCCCCGAATACGTCTTCAAGGATGGCCGCCTCGTGGCGCGTTCCGGTCGCATCACCGCGGTCCCGGTGGGCGGCACCCACTTTGTCGAGCCCGGGTACGACACGGCGATCGAGAAGGTGCTGCGCCGCCACACCAAGGCGCACGGCCTGCCGAGCTTCGACAACATCGTGATCGGCCACGACGAGCTGTGCCGCTGCTGCAACGGCGGCCGGCTGTTGCCTGCCGCCTGTTTCGAGACGACACCGTGAGCGAACCCAGGGTCGTCAACGGCGTCGTGATCGACGACACCTTCGCCGAGGCCTTCCCGATGAAGGCCACGCGCCTCATCATCACCGCGCACAACCTGACCTGGGCGCGCCACGCGGTAGCCAGCGCGACCGGCTTCGCGACCTCGGTGATCGCCTGCGGCTGCGAGGCCGGCATCGAGCGCGAGCTCGGTCCGGACGAGACGCCGGATGGGCGGCCGGGCCTGGCGATCCTGATCTTCTCGATGTCGGGCAAGGAGCTCGCGAAGCAGGTCGAACGCCGCGTCGGCCAGTGCGTGCTGACCTGCCCGACCACCGCGGTGTTCGCCGGCATCAACGAAGGCGAGGCGATCGCGCTCGGCAAAAACCTGCGCTTCTTCGGCGACGGCTGGCAGATCTCGAAGCTGATCAACGGTGTGCGCTACTGGCGCATCCCGGTGATGGACGGCGAATTCGTCGCACAGGAAACCACCGCCGTGACGAAGGCGGTGGGTGGCGGCAACCTGCTGATGTTGGCGACCGATACCGACGCGGCGCTCAACGCCGGCGAAGCCGCGGTGCAGGCGATGAAGCAGCTGCCCAACGTCGTGATGCCGTTCCCGGGCGGCGTCGTGCGCTCGGGCTCGAAGGTCGGCAGCAAGTACGCGTCGCTCAGCGCCTCGACCAACGATGCCTTCTGCCCCGGCCTGTACGGCCTGGCGTCGAAGAGCGAGATCACGCCCGAGGTGCGCTGCGTGCTGGAGATCGTCATCGATGGTCTGACCGAGGCCGATGTCGGCGCCGCGATGCGTGTGGGCATGCAGGCCTGCATCGCGATCGGCGCAGCCGGCGGGCTGCGGCGCCTCTCGGCCGGCAACTACGGCGGCAAGCTCGGGCCCTATCACTTCCATCTGCACAAGTTGCTCGGTGACGGGGGCACGCCATGACGAGGGTGCGGCTCACCTTGAAGCAGGCAGCGTCGCTGCGCGTCGACCTGCGCGGCGTGACGCCGGCGGCGCTCGCCGGCCTGGCGCTGGCGCAGATCGAGCGTCTGCCGGTGACGCACGGCAAGCAGACGCTGCCACTCGCCGAGTTCTTCGCGGTCGCCTGCGACGACGCGCCCGAGCCCGGCGGCGAGCTGGTGTTCGAAGGCGACCTGTCGCGTTTCGACCGTATCGGCTGGCAGCTTGCCGGCGGGCGCATCGTCGTCGCGGGGCCGGCCGGAGACTACGTCGGCGCCTGCATGAGCGGTGGCGATGTGCAAGTGCAGGGCAGCGCCGGGCTGCTGGCGGCATGCGAGATGGCCGGCGGCACGCTGGCGATCGCCGGCGACGTTGGCGACCACGCCGCGAGCAGCCTGCCCGGCAGCATGGACGGCATGCGCGGCGGCACGCTGATCGTGCGCGGCCGCGCCGGCGACCGCTTCGCGGATCGGATGCGGCGCGGTACCGCGCTGGTGTTCGGCGATGCCGGCGACTTTCTCGCGTCACGGCTGGTCGCCGGCACGATCGTGATCGGCGGCCGGGCCGGCGCGCATGTGGGCTACGGCATGCGCCGCGGCAGCGTCGTGTTCGCGGGCGCCGCGCCGCATGTGGCACCGACCTTCGTGCCCGCGCTGGTCGACGCCGCCGTGGCCTGGCAGCTGCTCGCGCGCGACATCGCCCGCCACGGCGGGCCGTTTGCCGGCCTGCCCGCGCGACGCATCGTGCGCCACCTCGGCGACCTGTCGGCCGATGGCCGGGGCGAGCTGATCGTCGCCGTGTAGGCTTGCGCCCGTGATGCCGCGTGGCATCGACCAAGATCCCTTTTCAATGAGAGACCCACGATGAGCAACGACTACCTCTTCCATGCCGGCGAGGCGACGGTGCTGGCCCGCGACGGCCAGTTCACCGATGCGATGCCGGAGATCCTGATCGGCCGCACCAGCGGCCCGGTCGGTCAGGCCTTCGCGAACATGATGGCGCAGACCAAGGGCCACACCGCGATGTTCGCGATCCGCGCCTGCAACCAACTGGTGCGGCCGGCGACCATCGTCGTGCCCAAGGTCACGCTGAAGGACTTCGCGAACATCGACCTGTTCGGCGGCGTCGTGCAAAGTGCGACCGCCGATGCGGTCGTCGATTGCCTGATCGAGGGCATCATCCCGAAGTCGATCGCCAACGAGCTGTGCATCATCAGCCTGGTCTGGATCGACCCGCGGTGCGCGAAGGATCCGAACCTCGACAAGAAGGACATGTACCGCACCAACCACGAGGCGACCAAGCTTGCGATCCGCCGCGCGCTCACCAACGAGCCCTCGATCGACGAACTGATCGCGAACCGCCACAAGATCAAGCACGACATGGACGACTGGTCCTGAGCATGAACCCCTTCGCGCTGCTGGACGACCGCGCCGCCACGCGCGCGCGACTCAGCAGCCGTTTGTACGAAGGCTTTGAGCGCGAGCACCGCTGCGTCGATCCGTCGCACCTCGATGCAGTCTGGGCGCAAGTCGATGCCGACCAGCGCGCCGGCCTGCACGCGGTGCTGCTCGCCGACTACGAGTGGGGGACGAAGCTGCTGAAGGCCGGTGTCCGACCGGATGACGACTCGGCGTTGCGCGTGCTGATGTTCCGCACATTGACGCGCTTGTCGCGCGACGAGGTCGATGCCTGGCTGGCCGAGCGCGACCCTTCAGGCGCCGACGAGCCGGCCGGCGTGATGAACCTGCAGCCGAGCGTCGACCGCGCCGAGTTCACGCGGGCGATTCGTACGATCCACGAGGCGATCCGCGCCGGCGAAACCTACCAGGTCAACTACACCTACCGCATCAACGGTGCGGCCTTCGGGTCACCGGTGGCGCTGTACCGCCGCCTGCGCGCGCGCCAGCCGGTCGACTACGGCGCCTTGATCGCGTTGCCCGAAAGTGGGCGCGTCACGCATGTGCTGTCGCTCTCGCCCGAGCTGTTCCTGCGCCACGAGGCCGGTGCACTGACGGCGCGGCCGATGAAGGGCACCGCCGCGCGCGTGGCGGCGCCCGAGAGCGACAGCGAATCGGCGCGCCTGCTCGCGATCGACATCAAGAACCGCGCCGAGAACCTGATGATCGTGGACCTTCTGCGCAACGACCTCGGCCGGCTCGCGCAGACGGGTTCGGTGCGGGTGCCCGCACTGTTCGCGATCGAGCCCTACAGCACCGTGTTCCAGATGACCTCGACGGTGCAGGCGCAGATCCGGCCCGAGGTCGGCATGCCGGAACTGCTGCGCGCGGTGTTCCCCTGCGGTTCGATCACCGGCGCCCCCAAGCACCACACGATGGAGCTGATTGCGCAACTCGAGAGCACGCCGCGCGGTCTGTATTGCGGCGCGATCGGCTGGGTCGATGCGCCGCAGGGCGAGGCCCGCATCGGTGACTTCTGCCTCTCGGTGGCGATCCGCACGCTGACGCTGGGTGCCGCGGCTCAGGGCTTGCGTCCACTGCGCATCGGCGTCGGCGCCGGCATCGTGAGCGACAGCCGCGCCGACGACGAGTTCGACGAATGCCGCTTGAAGGCGCGCTTCCTGACCGGCCTGGACCCGGGCTTCGAGTTGTTCGAGACGATGCGGTGGACGCCCGGGCAGGGCGTGCGCCACCTCGATCGCCACCTCGCGCGCCTGGCGCACAGCGCGCGGGTGCTCGGCTTCGAGTTCGAGCGCGCGGCGCTGCTCACGGTGCTGGACGCGTTCGCGCGCGACGCCGCGGACGTCGTCACGCGTCTGCGCCTCGGGCTCGCGCACGACGGGCGCGTGAGCCTGACGCACGCACCACTCGCCCCGCTGCCGCCCGGGCCGGTCCGGCTGCTGCTCGGCGACGACACGCTGCCCGAGGACGATCCGCTCGCGGCCCACAAGACGACGCGGCGCCGGCACTACGACGCCGGCGTGTGCTCGGCCGAGAGCGCCGGGGCGTTCGACACCTTGTTCTTCAACCGCGCCGGCCGGCTCGTCGAAGGCGGCCGCAGCAACGTCTTCGTCCGACTCGACGGCCGCTGGTGGACACCGCCGTTGTCCGACGGCGCCTTGCCCGGCGTGATGCGCGGCGTGCTGCTGGCCGACCCGGCCTGGGACGCGCGCGAGCGCAGCCTGACGCGTGCCGATCTCGCGCGCGCCGAAGGCCTCGTCGCCTGCAACGCGCTGCGCGGGGCCCTCGTGGCCGAAGTCGCGGCACTGCCGCAGCCTTCCGCAGCATGAAGATCGCACTGTTCGACCTCGACCACACGCTGATTCCGTTCGACAGCGGCATGGCCTGGACGCAGTTCCTGGTTCGGCGCGGCGTGCTGCCGGCCGAAGCCGAGGCGACCTACCTCGACTACTGCCGGCAATACGTGGCCGGCACGCTCGACATCCACGCGATGCACTTCGCCAGCGTCAGCCCGCTCGCGCGCGTTGCGCGCACTTTGCTGACGCAATGGACCGGTGAGTTCGAGGCGGCGCTGCGCGCGCGCGTGCCCGCCGACACGCACGCGCTGGTGCAGCGCCATCTCGACGCGGGCGACCTGTGCGCGATCGTCACTGCGACCACGCGCTTCATTGCGGAACCGTGTGCACGCCTGTTCGGCGTGCCACACGTGGTCGCCACCGAGGCCGCGACCGTGGATGGCACGCCGGGTGGCGCGCTGACCGGCGCCATCGACGGGCTGCCGTGCTTTCGCGAGCACAAGCTCACGCGCGTCCGGCAGTGGCTGGCGCAGCAGGCGCCGGGCGGTGCCGCGGACCTCGACGCGTTCGAGCGCAGCTGGTTCTACTCGGATTCGGCGAGCGATCTGCCACTGTTGAGCGCGGTGTCGGACCCCGTCGCCGTGCGCCCGGACGCGCGCTTGCGTCACCACGCGCTGCAGGCCGGCTGGGCGGTTTTCGATCCGGCTTGAAACAGCGCCGCCGGCGGCGCGGACAAGCCGCGCCTTCCGACAACTTTTTCGCACCCGCCCGACGGATTTGTGGCTCAGGTCGCCGGCGCGCGCACCGATATTGCGTTGAGTTTCAGGACCAGGCACCGGTAGTACACGGCGCCGGCCCTCGTCTGAACTGGAGACACGCAATGAGTTGGGTACGCAGAGTGAGCCTGGTGCGCCGGGTGACGATCGGCTTCGGCGGCACCGCGGCGATCATCGCCGGCATCGGCGGCGGCGGGGTGTGGGCGCTGCAAGGCGGCCTGCCGGCCGGCACCGCGGTGTGGTTCCTGGCGGGGGTGTCGGGCGCCGGCTGCTTGTTCGCACTGGCCGCGGCCCTCGTGATCCGCGGCAGCATCAAGGACTCGGTCGAGTCGACCGTGCAGTGCGTGATCCGCATCGCCGGCGGCGACCTGGAAACCAAGATCGAGTCGCCCGGCAAGGACGAAATCTCATGGCTGCGCGCCGAGCTGAACTCGATGCGCAAGAAGCTGCGCAAGACGGTGCTCGACGTGCGCGAGACCGTGGACGGCGTCAACACCGCTTCCGAAGAGATCGCCAGCGGCAACCTCGACCTGTCGACCCGCACCGAGAACCAGGCCAGCGCGCTGCAGCAGACCGCCAGTTCGATGGAGCAGCTCGCGAGCACGGTGCAGAGCAATGCCCGCAGCACGAACGAAGCGCGCACCGTCGTGACGCAGTCGAGCGAGGTCGCGGCGCGCGGCGAGAAGACGATGCGCGACGTCATCCTGCGCATGGGCGAGATCAACGGCAGCGCGACGAAGATCGCCGAGATCATCGGCGTGATCGACGGCATCGCATTCCAGACCAACATCCTGGCGCTGAATGCGGCCGTCGAGGCGGCACGCGCCGGCGAGCACGGACGCGGCTTCGCGGTGGTGGCCTCCGAGGTGCGCGGGCTCGCTCAGCGCAGCTCGACCGCGGCGCGCGAGATCAAGACGCTGATCGGCGACTCGACCCAGAAGGTCGAGGCCGGCTCCAAGCTCGTCGACGACGCCGGCCGCACGATGCAGGAGATTCTCGACAGCGTGAACCGCGTGTCGCGCCTGATCACCGACATCGCCGATGCCGGCCAGTCGCAAAGCAGCGGCATCGAGCAGGTGCACCAGGCGATCGCGCAGATCGACACGATGACGCAGCAGAACGCCGCGCTCGTCGAGGAACTGGCGGCGGCGGCGCAGTCGCTGAAAGGTCAGTCGGGGCGGCTGACCGATTCGATGAGTTCGTTCCGCGTCGTCGCCTGACCCTCGCTCGACCATTGCGCCTCGGCGGCGCGCAGTGCGCCGAGGCGCTTGTGCGTGCCTGGATGAGTGGCCGTGTCCTGGCTCATGCCGAAGTGCACGAAGGCCGCCACGGCGTCCTGCGACGAGCGGCCGAGCGCATGCAGGGTGTGCAGCGCAAACGCGTCCGCCTCGATTTCCTGCCGGTACGCGAGCCCCGAGGCATCGCGACCCAGCAGCGCCGACACCGGCTCGGTCTGGTCCGGCGTCACGGCGCCCGGAACCCACTTCTGATACAGGCGCTCGGTCTGCTCCCAGTGGCGCAACTCGATGTGCCCGAGTTCGTGGGCGAGGATGAAAAGTCGCTCGCCTTCGTCCAGGTCGGCCAGCGACTCGTTGGCCAGCACGATGCGGCCCTGCAGCGACTCGGCCACGGTCTCGCCCTCGATCACCCGCAGTTCGACCGGGTGCCTGAGTTCGAGCACGCGCGCCAGCGTCTCGAAGCTGGTGCGCACCGTTCGGGCGCGCGCGCTGGTCGGGTCGGCAGCGGGTGCGTGGTCCAGACGGGCCACCTGCGAGCGCGCCAGCACGCCGAGGATGCCTTCGTCGGCATGCCCGGCGAGGCCGGCGAGCAGCAGGGTGAGGGCGATGATCCATCGGCGCATCTCGGACGCTCCCGCGGCACGGGGATTCGGCCGCCGATTGCTGCAGTGCAACAATCGTGCCTGATGGGTGGGTTAACCCTGATTCGAGCGCTCAGGCCTCGATCAGTCCCCAGCGCAGCGCCACCAGCGTCAGCTCCGACTGGTTGCTGGCGCCGAGCTTCTGCTTGACGTGGAACAGGTGGGTGCCAACCGTGCTGGGTGACAGCTTCAGGTTGTCGGCGATCTGCGCGACGCTCAGGCCGCGGGCGAGCTGCACGAACACCGAGAACTCGCGCTCGCTCAGCGTGTCGGCCGGGCTGGCCTCGCCGCGCACCTCGGCGACGGCGAGCGCCTGCGCGGTGTGCGCATCGATGTAGGGCCGATTCGCAGCGACCGAAGTCACGGCGGCGATCAGGGCCTCCGGTGCGCTGCGCTTGGCCAGGTAGCCGAGTGCCCCGGCGCGCAGCACGCGCCGCGGATGGGCGGTGTCCTCGTGCGCCGACAGCGCGAGAATGCGGGCCTTCGGATCCTGCGCGAGCAGGCGCCGCACGGCCTCCAGCCCGCCCATGCCGGGCATCGACAGGTCCATCACGACCACATCGGGGCGCACGCGGGCATAGTCTGCGCAGGCCTGCTCGCCGGTGTCGGCCTCGGCCACCACCTCGACCTCGGCGTCGGCCAGCAACATGCGAAAGCCCATGCGCACCAGTGCATGGTCGTCGACCAGCATCACGCGGATCATGCGGATCGCGCCTCGGCCAGCGCGACCGGCGCGGCGGTCTGCAGCGGCAACCGCACCCGCAGTTCCACCCCCTGCGGCGTACGGCCAACGACCTGGAAGGTCCCGCCCAGCCCTTCGGTGCGCTCCGCGAGCCAGCGCAGGCCGTGGTGACCGCCGGGCGGCAGGTCGGCGGGAAGGCCGCGGCCGTCATCGGTGACGGTGAGCGAGGCCGCATCGGCGTCGCGCCGCAGCTCGATCCGGATGTGCGTGGCCAGCCCATGGCGCAGCGCATTCGTCACGCCCTCCTGTGCGCCGCGGTACAGCGCCAGCGCGACATCGGCGAGCAGGCTGGCATCGCCCAGATCGACCTCCAGATCAACGACGACGCCGGGCTGGCTGCGCCGCGTGCGTTCGACCAGATCGGCCAGCGCGTCGGCGAGGCCGAAGTTGTCGAGCACCAGCGGCGCGAGCCGCGGGATGATGCCGTGCATCGCTTCGTACAGCCGCGAGGATTCGTCGGCGATCGTTCGCGCCGCCTGTTCGGCCTGCGCATCGAGCCCGCGCACGCGCTGGGCGATCGACAGCGCCATGCTGTGCATCGCGGTCACCGACTGGCCGAGTTCGTCGTGCAACTCGTGCGCGATGAGGCGCCGCTCCTGTTCGAGCTGGCGCTCGATCCAGCGACTCAGCTCGCGGCTGTCGGACAGGCGGCTCTCGGCCAGCGCGGCACGGCGTTCGGTCTCGATGTTGCGGCGCAGCTGGCCGACCATCCGGTTGAATGCCGCGCCGATCAACGCGGCTTCGGTGCCGGCCAGCGGCGGCAGCGCGGCGTCGAAGCGCCCGGCCTCCAGCGCCTCCAGCGCGGCGACGATGCGGCCGAACGGTCGCACCGTCCGCCCGACCAGCCAGAACACGAGTGCGTTGACGACGCTCAGCAGCACGGCCGCGCCGGCCGCGAGGACGAGCAGGTAATCCCAGGCGTCGATCGCCGCGCGCGAGGCGTTGGACTGCATCACGAGCTTGCCATCCGGGAATTGAATCGACTGCGGCGGTGCCTGTGGCGCGATCCAACGCTCGAACCACTTCGGCGCATCGCGCCCGGCCTTGTAGGTCGAGGGCGGGGATCGGTACAACTCCTGGCCGCGCGCGTCGTACAGGACGATGTCGTTCGAGCGCACCCGGCCGATGCCTTGCAGGTAGGCCAGCATCGCCGGCGTGCCCTGGGCGGCGTACACCCAGGCGTTGCGTTGCAGCAGCTGCGCGGCGACGCGATTCGCGGCAACCACTTCCTCTTGCACCGATTCGCGCATGCTGCGCAGCTGCAGCGCGAGCACGGCCACGACGAACAGGATCGTCAGCGCACCGACGATCAGGTTGATCTTCAGGCGCAGCGTCATGCCGTGCGCGAGGGCGGTGGAAGGATGAGCACGCACCGATGGTAGCGAGCCAACCGCGTTCACCCGTCGAACGGGGCGGACCCGCAGGGCGATTCATGAAAATCATGAGGTCCGAATCATGGTGGCGCCACTGGCCTGCGGCACGGCCCCGGGAGACCATGCGGTGCGGGATGCGAGCGAAGCGTCCCTGCGCAGGCCGACCGGCCTGTGTGTTGTTCACTTCAGGAGACTTGTCTATGCAATGGACCACCCCGACCGCCAGTGATTTCCGCTTTGGCTTCGAGATCACGATGTACGTCAGCGCACGCTGATGACCACCGCGCCGGCGCTGCGCTCGCGCGCGGCGCTGGCGCATTCCTTCTTCTCGACAGTCGCCGCGACTGTCCACTTCCAGGCCCCCCACATCCATGCGCATCAGCGTGCTCGGCTCGGCCGCGGGCGGCGGCTTCCCGCAATGGAACTGCAACTGCCGCAACTGCGCGGGCGTGCGCTCGGGCAGCGTTCGCTGCAAGCCGCGCACCCAATCGTCGATCTTCGTGCGGCCCGACGACGCGGCGGACGGCGTGCTCTTCAACGCCTCGCCCGACATCCTCGAACAGATCCGTGCCCGCCCGGCACTGCAGCCCGCACGCACGCTGCGCGACACGGCGATCGCAGGCGTCGTGCTGATGGACGGCCAGATCGACCACGCCACCGGCCTGTTCATGCTGCGCGAGCGCAGCACGGCGCTGCCGCTGTGGTGCACCGACCCGGTCCACGAAGACCTGAACCAGGGCAACCCGATCCTGCGCGTGCTCGGCCACTACTGCGGGGTCGAGCACCATCGCATCGACCTGGATGGCACGCCGTTCCGCGTGCCGGGCGTCGAGAGTCTGAGCTTTCGCGCGCTGGCGCTGTCGAGCAAGCCGGCGCCGTATTCGCCGCATCGCGAGCACCCGGTCGACGGCGACAACATCGGCATGCTCATCACCGACACGACCAGCGGCGCGACCGCGTTCTACGCACCAGGCCTCGGCGCGATCACGCCGCCGGTGTTCGATGCGATGGCCGGTGCCGACGCGGTGCTGGTCGACGGCACCTTCTGGACCGACGACGAGATGCCGAGCATGGGCCTGAGCCACAAGACCGCGCGTGCGATCGGCCACCTGCCGCAATCCGGGCCGGGCGGCATGGTCGAGTGGCTCGCGAAGCTGCCCGCACGGACGCGGCGCTGCCTGATCCACGTCAACAACACCAATCCCATCCTCGACGAAGACTCCGACGAACGCGCCGTGTTGACAGCAGCGCGCATCGAGGTCTGCGAGGACGGCATGCTGATCGAAGTCTGAGGTCGCGATGAAGCCCGAAATCTTGCAAGCGCGGCCAGAACCCGCAGCCGTCGGCGCGCCCGCCTGGGACTTGGCCGAGTTCGAGGCTAAGCTGCGAGAACGCGGCCGCGCGTACCACATCCATCATCCGTACAACGTGATGCTCAACGGCGGGCGCGCCACGCGCGAGCAGGTGCGCGGCTGGGTCGCGAACCGCTACTACTACCAGATCGCGATTCCGATCAAGGACGCGGCGGTGCTTTCGAATTGCCCCGACCCGGCGGTGCGGCGCGGCTGGGTGCAGCGCATCCTCGACCACGATGGCTTCGAACTGGGCGGCATCCGCGATGCCGGCGGGATCGAGGCCTGGCTGCGGCTGGCCGAAGCCGTCGGCCTGAGCCGCGACGAGGTTGTCGACCTGCGGCACGTCGCGCCCGGCGTGCGCTTCGCGGTCGATGCCTACGTGAATTTCGCGCGGCGCGCGCCGTGGCAGGAGGCGGTCTGCTCGTCGCTGACTGAGCTGTTCGCGCCCGAGATCCACAAGCAGCGGCTCGCGACCTGGCCCGAGCACTATCCGTGGATCGAGTCTGACGGCCTGCACTACTTCCGCAGCCGTGTCAGCCAGGCGCGGCGCGACGTCGAGCAGGGTCTTGCGGTCACGCTCGCGCACTTCACGACCCGGGCCCGGCAGGAACGCGCACTCGAAGTGCTGCAGTTCAAGCTGGACATCCTGTGGACGATGAACGACGCGATCGCATTGAAGTACGGCGTCGCGTCATGAACGCGCTCGCCGCCTCGACCCGACCGCGCATCGGCGCGGGCTTTCGCATGCAATGGGAGCCGGCGCAGAACTGTCACGTGCTGCTCTACCCGGAAGGCATGGTCAAGCTCAACGGCAGTGCCGGCGAGATCATGGTGCGCTGCGACGGCAAGCGCAGCATCGCGGCGATCGTCGGCGAACTCGAGACCGCGTTCAACGCGTCGGGGCTGGAACCCGAGGTGCTGTCGTTCGTCGAGATCGCCGGAAGGCAGAAGTGGCTGACGTGGGAATGACCGAATCGTCGCGTCCAGGTCCGCCGCTGTGGTTGTTAGCCGAGCTGACCTACCGCTGCCCGCTGCAC
>Ga0207658_10001835_pt1 | contig 15909 bp, 17 predicted proteins | sample KBSS33metaG_FD_184322 | JGI IMG/M metagenome (GOLD analysis project Ga0207658, IMG submission 184322) | Switchgrass rhizosphere microbial communities from Kellogg Biological Station, Michigan, USA - KBS S3-3 metaG (SPAdes) (version 2) | ecosystem: Host-associated > Plants > Roots > Rhizosphere...
TTTTTAAAAAAGAAAGTAGTTAGAAAGAAAAAAAAATGCTATGTCGTATTCAAGAAGAATTGGAAATTCAAGATCGTCAAAGAGATGTACAAATTCCAATTAAACAACATTATTTACTTGGAACACGCATAACTTCCAAGTATTCTGGTTATCGGCATATTGATTTTTTGTTTCAACATCTAACATATGATGAAACCAATGATCAACTTCGAATTCACGAAGATGTTGTACGCACTCCAAAAGTGATTGATTGTTGGGTTTTTTTATTTCGTTGTGGATTTTCTTTTGAACAGAAAGCACCAAGTGGAACGTTTTTTGTATACGATTGGTGTTATTTGGACTGGTTACGACGGCTTGGGAATGACCACATTCTGTATTTTTTTGCAGAAAGCGCATTAACTGTAAATTATGCCATACTCGAAAATGTTGTGAAGCAGATGTTTATACATCGAAATCACATTTGCAACATTCCTTCCAATATTCTGAAAGAAGGTGCATTGATAGACAATACTTTTGTAGTATTGTCCCACAACACAATCGGACTGTTAGCGGCAAAGTCAAGAAAGGTTCAAACTTCCCTTCTGGAACAATATGCAACGCAAAAAAATATGTGGATAGCTACTCCAAATAGTAAAAAACATATGTCTTGCAGTGTTTTGCATGCTTTGTTTTTATGGGTAGTAGCATTGCGAATATCAATTCGTCATACTGAACATGTTACTAAGGAACATTACGAAAAGAATCAAACATTTTTACAGTGGGATCAAGATCAATGTTTTGCGATTTGATTACTGCAGAATAATTTTTCATCAGAAGTGTCTTTCGTAATAAATTCAACAATATGTTGTACTTTAACGTTTCGCGGACTTTGTCCGGACCTACGAAATCGTCCGTTTAATTGAAGATTTGCATCTGCCTCGTAGGATATATCCATTTTAACAAGTACATCTGCAAATCCCAAATTAATTCCCAAAAAAATAATTTCCATACTTGCGAGTAAAAAAGTACATGTTACCGGTGATTTTTCAAATTGATCCAATATTTGCTGCCGTCGTTCTTGACCTTGAATTTTGGTATCGAGTAACATATAACGCGTTTTAGGTATCTTTTCAGCAAGAGCGCGCAACGTCGGAACATAGTTTGATACAATTACAACTTTGTAATGGGATGGGATCTTGTTCAGCCATTCCATAGCCGATGTGACTTTATCAAGACTTAATAAAGCCCATGTATCCTTAAGTTTTTGATGCTTCCGCAGACCTGTATCTTTGCTAAGTATTACATTTTGTTTTAAAGCTTCGTATTGTGCTATGATATGTGGTGAAGACATGGTTAAATAAACTTGCTGAATATTAAAGACAGGTGGTTGGCGAAATGTAAAAATACTTCTATAATCCGGACGTGCATGTAACAGTTCACATATAGGGGCTAATGTGACTTTTTCACCGGCTGTTAATCCAATAAAAAAATCAGCTTGGATTAGTTTTGTAATTGCATTTTTGACACCTGGCTTTGTTTCTGCATCTTGTACTTCATCTATAATGCATGTCTTAAAACGCCAATTGTTAAACAATACGTCATTTTCATTTAATCTTGATATCGTATAAAAAGACATTATGACGATATCAGCCGGACGTTCGAAGCAACAAGGCCATCCATTGGCTATTGATACAGTTACCGCATTTCCAAAATGTTTTCTAATTTCACGATAAGCATGTGATGTAATGTTTGTCGGGCATAAGAAAAGCACATTCCATCCAAATTGTTGAGCATGATAAAAACTAATTACAGTTTTACCAAATCCCACATCCAGGTTTTCAATTGCACCATTGGATTTTTTTTGTTTTCGAATTTTTGCAAGCCATAAGACACATCGTTGTTGAAACCGAAATAAAGAACATGCTTGTGTGCGCATTCTACGAACATCATAAGGTTTAAATGTGTATGAATGGCGTCTTTTTTGATTTATTCGAAATTTTTCCAAAATTGTAGCCATATGAACATGATTTTTTTGTTACTTCTTTTTTCTTTCTCTTGATTTTGTTAAATGTGCACAACAACTTTTTTCTGTGTTCTTATTGCCCAAACTTGATGATAATCAGGATTTTTGGCACCAGGATAGTGATAAATCTTTTCGAGATTGTACTGACCAAGCATCTTTTCCATAATACTTGTCTTTTCTGTCTGAAATGCATTGACAAAAATAATCAACTGTATGTTTTTCAGTACATTTACGCTATCTTCGAACAATAGATCCAAAAAAGCCATGCCGCAGTCAACAACCAATGTATCAAAGCAACAACGGTGCTTTGTTTCAAGATCCGTAAATGTGGTCGTGTTTACCAATTCACAATCTGCATGCACTATACCATCCTTTGGAATAGGGAATGTTGTTAGACCACGCTGCATAATTGGAAGTGCTGACAAAGCAACATTTTCAACATGAAAGCTTAGCTGATTTTCAACTTGATTTGCTTCCAGTTGGAAATATTGAGCCGGATTGCATTCTAACGCAACTAATTTTGTATGTGGAGATCTTAAAATAGATGCAAGAATCAAGGTATTGCGCCCGATCCCACTTCCGATCTCTAAAACAGTTGCCTCGGGTGGAATAAACAAGACACTTAATAGTTGTTGAATATACGATTCTTCAAATGTCATACCATTTACTAATCGCAGACGACTGTAAAGCCATTCCATCTCGTTTAATGCCCGCATACCTGGATTTTTCTTCTCTTCAACAGTGCGTTTGGCCGTTTCTCCAATAGCATATATTTTTTTGGATTCGTTATCAGTGATTGCAATCGATTTAAAAACTCCAAAAAATGGATCTGTGAAAAGTTCGTTTCGCGCATCATCTCCTGGAGGAATGATTAGCACGTCATGGACCAAACATTTTCGTAATGCCTGAATTGTTACATCAATGTATTGATCCCCATGCCCGTATTCAACAAGTACAGGAAACATTTTTTTTTCTTGTTTTTTTTTATTCATCAACAAATAGCACCTAGTTGATAAGGTTCTAAGGGATTAGTAATATTAATTAACAAGTTTACATGCCGAATGGATTGTGGTGCTACAGCAATCTGATGATTTTTGTTAATTTGAAAAGTAAATGTAAATTTTTGAGAAGTGTTTATAATCTGGAGTGAGCGCCCTGCGACTAATGCATTGCTAAATTTAGCATTTTCTTGAACAATGGTCATATGACATGCCATATGAATATCGGAACGAATAAACACTATAGCAGTTTGTTCCTGAAGTTCTTGATATAGATTTTCATTTGTAAAGACTTGTGTCTCACTCGGAATATGAATTTCATGAAGAAACGATGGTTTAATAGTGTGTTGTTTGCCAGCTGATTCACCACGTAAAATGTGGTAACAGTCACCGACATCAGGCAAACTAATCTTTATCCAGTCATCTTGCAACATATAAATACCCGTTTCCAAATTTGTTGCACCAAGATCAATTAGAGCAGTCATTCCAGGTAACACTTGCTCCTTTTTGGGAAGTGCATTAAGCGATGTTGCATACAAATCAACGTACTTCTCACGTGCATTTAAATCGCGGTATCTACCATTAGTTGTGTGCGTAAAACACGTTCGTCTAATTGCATTAATCAAAATTAGAATCAAGATTGCACATAACAAACCCAATACTAAAAAAAGTAATAAGGTTCGTATATCTTTCATTCCCCCCTTTTTGTTTTCTTCTTTTTTTTTATTAATGAATTATTTACGTTCCTGCCGCAATAGAAACTTGCATATCACATTTAGGACATACATTTGTTTTTTCAAGCCATGCAAGTAAACTACAACCAGAATGTACACCACCATGAAAAACATGCCCACATTGAAGTGTAAACACGCCCGTACCAACCATGAGCTTCGTATTACAAATATCGCACATTGTTGAAGAAATAAGTATTGATGGCTTCAAATATTGTAAGTTAGAAGTTGGAATTTTGCCAGTATTCCAAAAATGCTTGAGATTTGCCTGTGATTCAGGAAGTACACCACCGCTTCGTCTTGTATAAGCATGTAATAACATGATATCAGCACATCGAAATGCCTTCATCTTAAAATAATGAATGCAGTGTTCAATGTAATCCCGTATATTTGAAATGGGGATTGCTTGACATGATTCACAGCATGGACGATGTATACCAACGACTTGGTGACATAAAATATTTTGGATATCCAAAGCGGTTGTCATTGTTTTTTTTTGCACAACACCTATCAAAAAAATTTGTTTGTATTTTTATTTTATTATTTTTTTGTGTTTATGAAATCCAGCAATCTTTTTTTTTCTCTCTTTTTGTCACAGTGTTTTGGTTTTAAATTTAAACTCCTTCTTTTTTTAATTGCGTTTTTTTTGTTAATGGGTTCTTTTTTAGGCCCCAAAGACAAAAAAAAATGTCGTGTCGAGCAGTGAATTTGCCTGGACGATATAAACAATTATTTGCAAAGTATAAATTATCAAGGGCATATGATGCAAATCAACATAATTTTTTGGATGCATGGAATGAATTGGATGATGAGGATCAAGGTATTCTTAATGACATAAAGCAGGAATATGTAACAACAGTGCCTCAACTTCAACAATGTCTTGATCATTATTTTGTGTTTGGATTACGAGCATTTCTTCATTCACCCGATTTGGAGGGATGTTGTAAGCCAGCTACATGTGCGACATGTGTGAAACAACATTATACACTTCTTGACATGATTACACTGCTGAATGCACATTGCGTACCATCGTCTGGCATGCCACATATCAACATTGAATTTGGATGGATGCAAGATGTGAATCCCGGTGATCGATTTTGTGGATATCTCACTGCGTTTCAAATATTGCACAAGACATTTACATTATATCGACGCGCAGTAATTGATAAGGAGAAATTAACAAGTAAGAGTACGATCATTAATTTATCGAGTAACGGACAAACTGGGCGATTTATCACCAAACTTGAATGGTTATGGATGATGTCTGAATTTCAAAAAAAGTATATTAATATGCCAAAGAAAATGCAAACAACGCTTCATACAACAATTTTGAATGCAGAAGTCTTTGCAAGATCCATTATGTCAGACATCACTGAAAAGACCACACCTTATCAAAGCGCAACTGAAATACAATACACTTTACAAGAAACGGTAGGTACTGAGAAATCCAATACTTTACAAGACACAATAGGGACTGCGATATTGATGAACACAAATGAGGATTTTGCACTGTTCTCTTATCAGCAACCTGAAGTCACCAAAAATGATATGTACGAAGAACCATCCGTCATTCGCACATTTCTTACTCCGTTAGTCACCTTAGAAAGAATCCCAGATTCTTTAACCCAAGTCTTGTTGGCATGGGTATCAACTGAGAAGTCTGTATTGAGTTCGCATGATAATAACAAGCTGCAATATTGTATATTGTTTCAACTGAATGCAACAAGCTTAGTGGATCTAAAAATATGTACAGCATATGAGCGTCAAGCATTCTGCACACAACCCTGCCAATTACCATTTTCCATTGCTAACTTTCGCGAATTACTGGGATTTTCGATACAACGGGAATATTTGGCCCAATGCACAGAACGTTTTTTTTATATACCCATGACTAAGAATGATGAATTGCAGAATTGCATGAAAGAGGGCAGAATGACACGTGAACAAGCTCAAAAGGTTCGTATTTTGTATGTTGGTAAAGTTTAGAAGTTGCAAAATGTGTGTGTGTTTTTTTTTTAGTTTGCACAAGAACCACAAGCTGTTGCTGCCTTAATACAGCATCAATCCGAGAGACCGGCCCAAGCACAAAACGGATTTTTAAGCATCTGGACACAAAAAGGTAAAAGATGCTCGTTTTTATTTCTATCTGCTCTATATGTTGTTTAGGATCTTATGTCTATCGGCTTTATGATCTACGTCTTCAAAATACAAATCAATGGGCATCATTCGATACGATTGTGCTAAAGGGCTTGTATCATGAATTTCTTGCTAGCGAAAAGATGCCCCATCGTAAACATATGTTAAAAAAATGGTATACATTCGCAACGAAAGATGGCACAAGCGTAATATTCCGTGGCCCTGTACCGCAAACGCATCTGTGACAAACTCTATGTTGCATTCGCGTGTACTTTGGGGGGATGGCGTTATAATCCATTCCATGTTATTCGTTTCTAAACCACAATAAACACATGTTATGCACCCACTTTTTTTTGTCAGTTGCCGTAATATTCTTTTTTTTTTGTTACTTTTTTGTTCATGAACAAAATAATGAGGAAAAAAATGTTTTTTTGAATTAGGCAAATGGAGGAAACACCTCGTTGTATTTTACCTAATTTGTCAGATGAACAGGCTTCGATTTTAGACAAAATAGAAGATGGTTACAATACGACAACACAAGCATATCCAGGAAGTGGAAAAACCAAATTATTTGAACAAATTGTACTTGCGTTTCCTCATAGAAACATTATTGCCATTTCATATAATGCAAAGTTGGTGAAAGCAACAAATCGTTTGATTGCAGCATCACTTGTAGAACATGATCGTGCAGATACTGCAAATTATTGTATTAAAACATACCATGGCCTTTTAAGTTCGCTTGTGAAAAAAAGTATTCACAATGAATTATTATTTGCCGAAGCATTGCAATATATGAATTTTAAAGAACTTGGCAAAACATGGCCATTTCGTAATTTTGACATGCTTGTGATCGATGAAGCACAAGATTTACGCAAGCATTATTTGCTTTTTATTGTGAAACTTATTTTGTACGTTTGCCCTGATAGAAGCAAACTACAAGTGCATGGACTTGGTGATATACGTCAAGTACTCTATGATTTTTACCCGATCAACAAGGCTGATGCACGCTTCTTGACCCATATGGAAGACTTATTGGGCCCCGTACTTGGAAATCGCCCATGGCATCATGCTCAATTATCTGTGTCTTTTCGAGCCACCCCACAGATTGCAAATGTAATTAACGCACTTGTACCCTCACGTAAAATGATTTCTGGAAAACCAGATAAAACAGTTATTACAAATTGGGTTACGCTTTATATTGCAGATGTGTACGCGGATGCACCACAAATTGTGTATGATATTGTCAAACGAAAAGGTATTAAGAACCGTGGAAAGATTCTTATCTTATGTGCCTCGCTGAATGAAAAATCAGTCGCAGTGCGAATCGTGGATTTACTCGTTGCAAATAATATTCCTGTTCATGTGGATCGTTCGGGGAGTCTTGCAAGTGGTGTGAGCACATCTACTGATACGGAACAAAACAAAGTGCGCTTGAATACGTTATGCGGAGGCAAAGGCCTTGAAAGTGATATTGTAATCATGGTTAATACCAACGAATTACTAGCAGAAGAATTCATTGACAATCCACGATATGTTGGAATTTCACGCCCACGTGAGGAATTGTACATTATTCAAAATGCACATTATACATCCCAAAATCAAATTGATGCATTAATAGCAAATCCTCTAATCAAACAAGCGGACTTGCGAATTATTCAGAAACGCCCTATTAAAATGGAGCTTTCCAAACGTCGTTCCCAAGAAAAACAAGATATGCAATATTATAGTAAAAATGCACTTTCATGTAGCACTCTTTTTGCTTTTATCGATGTCGAACATCTCGAAGTTCTTTTGCAGTATGTGGGCTTTCATACAGTCATAGATGGATTGGGCGAGCAACCAGAACAAAAGCAAGAAGAAGCACAAGAAGCAAAAGAAGAAGAAGAAGAAAAGATCATTGTTGTTGATGACGATGCAGAACATAGTACGCCATGTGCAAATTATATTGGCGAAATGACAAAATCATTTGACGATGGTCTCACATTTATCAATCTTGTCAACATAAGCAGCATTGCGTTGAAATTTGCGCTTGAATTTGCATTTACCAGAAAAATACCACAGACTATAAAGCAAATTTTAGTGAAAATAGGAACAGAAATGGATCCCAAATACGCGATGATGCGGAATTTAATTCATGATAGCATTCAAGTTCTAGACAGTTCTGAATCCCAAAAAATGATTGAGATTTCAGGAATGGAAACCTTTATTGTAAACAACATTTCACACTTTGCTAGCCTTGCAGTCGTCTCGGATGCATTTCAAGGTTATCGCGAGCTATTATTCGCAGTAACTAGTTTCTCTTTTTTATGTGATGCACATGTGACTACGCGGTTTCAAATCCTCTATGAAAGTATGCAACAAATTTTGGACGAACATGAAATTTCAGGAGATATGTTAGTATGGCAAAAAGAACACATAGGGCGATTTATTCATAAGAATGATCCAGTGCAGATTAAAGTACAGCCTGCTGCAACATCCCAAGATCACAACATTGTAGTGTTGTTTACAACAAATGCATCCACGGGGCACGAAGATCGATTAAGTGCGCTTGTTCATGCACTTGTAGTTGCAGAACTTGATCCGCTCCTTGAACACACAGCTGTTTATATTATGAATGTTTTTGATGCCTCTACACAACGAGTGTATTTACGAACGCCAGAACCTCAAAAAGCAGGAACTGAAGTTGATATTGAGCCATGTGCAAAAAGAATCAAACTGGAAATCAGTAAAGACAAACCAACAGCAATCAAATTGGAAACCACGGAAGAAAAAGATAAAAGGCGTATACCATGTGCTTTTCTAGATGCTGCAATTACATTTAAAATGTGGAAACATGACCAAGAACAAGATGATGCTGCAATAGTTAAAAACGAAATTGATTATGAACAAGACACACAGCAATTCATTGCAAATTTGCAAATAGAAATTCAAGCTATGATTACCGATGCCGATGCGATTGTTCATGCGCAAAATAAAAAAGAAGACGATGATCTGAATAATGATTATTAAAACAAAGAAAAAAAAATATTTGTAAATGTCCTCCCTAGATGATCACCTCCTAAGTTCCTTTTTCACCATATTAATCATCGCCATTATTTTAATCATTCTTGCATTTATTGCACATGGACTTTTTACTGAATCAACACGCGTTGCTGCAGAAAAATTAGTTCGTCAACGGCAACCTGCTCCAGAGAAAAACGAAAAACATCTTGCAAATTTGCATGACAGTGTGGTTTTTTATGATCATCTTGTGCGAAACTAACAATGCAGCAATACAGTAGTCGTTTGATCTTCATCATCCGATATCGTACGTGTGAGCTCTTCCGGACTGCGAATAGTCGCACTGCTTTGAAAGAATGGGTGCAATAAAATATCAGAACATGCTTTTGTCCAACGACCACCACATAATTTTGAAACTAAATCGCACCATGCATCAAATAAAGGTTGTTCCCGAACTTGTTCTAAATAAACTCTTGTGGGCCATTGACCTGTTGTAAAAGATCGAAGAATGGATAACTTCTCAATCGCAGAACTGCTTGAACGAAAGGGAATGGTGCGTGCAAAACACACAAACAATGACATTCCTAACCCAAATAAATCGTTCTTGAAAAAAGTCGAAGCTGTTGCCGAGCTAAACAGATCTGGCATTTGATAAATTTCAGTGCCAAATCTTGCATATCCTTTGGATATACCACCACGAGATGCAAATCCAAAATCTATTAGTGCGACATTTCGCCCGTTATTAAATATAACGAAATTTTCAGGCTTGACATCGTTATGTGTAAACTCCAACGCGTGCAATTGAATCAATGCCTGGACCATACTTTGGAACATTTCACAGACACGCATACATCTAGATGCATCAATGTGTGTCATATTAGCACAATATTCAAATATGTCATGATCGCCTTTTTGAAGCACAAGAATACGCTGCGTGTCCAAATCCACAATATCCAAAAGATGCATGTAAAATCGTGCATCTGGTACTTCTGCTTTTATTTGTTGAAGAATTTCTATTTCGTTAATAAGGCACTTAAATTCTTCAGAATAACCCAGTTTTGTTACACATTTTAGAATCACGTCATCCCATTTGCCGTCATCCTTTTTAGACCACTTTCCTAGATAAATCCGGGATAACCGCGATTCAAATAATTTGCTCTCGAAGAGGATGTGATTACTCATCAACCTCCTAAATCAAAAAAGTAACATCTTTTTTTGGGACGTAGGTTTTTTTCCCGTGTTTTTTTTTTGTTTTATGTTAATTTTTTTTTTGATTGGAAAAAAATCAAGCTTGCTTTTACGAACCAAGAAGTTCCGCGTAACGATTATTTTGTTTAATTATTTTTGTTTACTTAATTTGCACGTGATCGTTTTGTATCAGGTTCAAGACTTGGTGGCATCGATTCTTGTGCATCATTGAGTACGAATGATTCCATGTCCGGCTGTAATTCCACATGAATAAAACGTCTTGAAAATCCTACTTCGAATAATGAACCTGCTACTTTTTTCACAAAAATACAGCGCAAGGAAAACCATAACGTTCTCCATTTTTTGCCCTTGATGTCATTCGGGTTTGAAATACGCTGACCAAGTCCATCAATAATACTGCATGTAGTATTCAGTTTTTCATGATCAAAGATTAGACTTAAGGAACGTGCATAACCAGCTGCTTCTGCTTCTTCTGTTTTTTTAGGAAGCACCATCTTGCAACATGCTCGTAATGTATCATCTGAATGCACACTTTTTTTAAAATATTCATCACGGCGTGAGAGTGCTAGCGTCGCTAAATCTTTCGAGAGAGTATCCAAACCATCTTCATCACTTTTGGATTCTACACAAAAACTCAATACCAGATTACCTTCGCGATTTGTATCTAGAAAGAAAGGTGGAATAGACCCACCACCAGATAAACAGACTACAACATCACCACCATCCATATGTTGCATCCGCGCGGCATTGGTTTGATCTTTTTGTTTTACTTCGGAAATTCGCGCATGTTCCAATAGGCGAAATGTGGAAATTTGCTCGACTTTTGTATGTTTGCGCTTGCATTCAGATGCGTCATGAAGTGCACGATCTTCAGGCAATACTAAATGATATTGATTTTCATCCACTTTGAGATACATATGACCACGCAGACGTCGACTTATGCTTACCAATGGTACTTCCACACCTGTTTCTTTGCCTTCGGCATCTTTTTCTTTCATCATCCCAGCAACTAAAAAGCGCCATTCAATTGTCATTGACGTCCATCGTTGCCCCAACACATCCGGCAGATTCAAGACTTTTGCAGAACTGCTTTCATTAATAATTTGCAACAATGGCTCTTTGCGTGTATCTTCAGAAAATAATGTTTCCGGATCAATTTTAACAGACGCAAGTTGTGGCCATAGGTCGCCGTCTTTTTTCGATTTTACATCACTTAACACCTTTCCAACAAGAGTTGCATAGTTAAAGTCAGTAATTCCAGGGTACAGTGAAGTTACGATATTCATGACATACGCTGTAACATCACGATGTATGCGTTCCATGGCTTTGCGTTCTTCAGCGTCATCCATAGTAAACGTTAAATTTGTACTTTCCTTGCCATAAGCATCTCGTACTTGTAATCCAATAGCAAACGGAATGGTGCCACCACCTGTTAAACGAGTGCACATAGGTCCGTTTGTTGGAGATCGAATTGGAATAATTCCAAGTTTGCCAGTTTTAGGCAAATATTGCACATCACTTGCCCATGAAAAATCCTTGAGAGCAACAGGAACTGCGCTTGGTGCTTGAAAGCCAGAATTGTTACCAAATCGTGCACCAGAAGAAGATGTGGCACCACTAGTTGATTTTGGCATTGCGAAACCAGTTGCTTTGCCTTTTGCTTGACCAGGTGCTGGGGGTGGTGGCAATCCAGCATCTTTTGCAGCTTTGCGCTTCTCCGCATACGCACGGTTTTCTTTTGCTTGTGTGAGCCATACACTTGACATCTTTTCCTAGCAAGAATTTTTTTTTCTTATTGTTTTACTTGTTATGAATTTTTTTTTTTATTTGTTTGAAAAATAAAATCTAGCAATTGCATCTTTTTCTTTTGCAATCATCACGCAAGAAAAAAAATCATCGCTTGTTTTGGTAGCCAACATATTAAAATAATCAATTGTTTCTTCCAAACTAACATTGTTTACTTCTTTGCCCAACATCGTATTTACTGCCTCATGAAGTCGATACATGAAGTTTACAAATGTGGTACGTGACAACAAGTCTGTTTGTGAATTGTATTGCACTAATTCCATATTAGCTTGAAAGTTCACACGACATGCAAAACAAGCTAATAATCTTCCAAACAAACCCAAAAATGTATGATATTTGTGCCGCTCGCTCGCACTTGGATTTTTTGCGAAGCCACAGGCAATCATATGCAATACAAACCATTTTGCAGAAAATACACAAGAACAAAAAGCAGCAGTACTTTCCATTGCACGTTCCCATAGCATATCCAGTGCATCTGTTGAATCCACATTGGTTTGCAACTCAGTGTCCATCCAAAATCCACTTTCTGGCTTTGTCTTACCAATCATCACTACACATACGGAGGGTATTTTTTGTGTGTTTTTCACACATGAAATTTCTTTTCCTGTTTTACTACAATCGTTTGCTCGCAACTGTTCAAAAAACTGTAGCGTTTGCTTTTTATCCAATGTTTCATGTAATACTTTCTCATGCATCGTAAACACAAAGTTCACAAACTCAGAGCGGGTTTTGAGATCAAATTCTAATTCTTTTAACATCTTGAGGTTCACAATGGGTAAAATTTCAAACAATAGCTTGATCCACAAATTGACGGCTGCAATATATTCAATACTTGGATTCTTATCAAATGTCAATGCAATTAAAAACATTACAAAGGATACAGGTCGATAAAAACACACGTTAAATCCCTCTGCATCTTCTTGTTTTTGTTCATTCATATTTCGTTTTGTTTTTTTTTAGAGTTGCATAATGCTTGCTGAACGCGACGAAAAAGACGAACCGTGTGCAAAACGTATATGTGTGGAAAGCCTTGAGATAGAACAAGAAGAAAATCAAAATGCCGATTTTTCTTTTTGTGCTGTGGGCAACATGGTACATTTCAATTTGATGCGGCTCATAGCAAAACAGCACAAGCTGTACCGTCTATTTATGCAACATATTGTATGGCGAATTGTGATGAACACACAAACACAGAAGATCACGTGCTTGTAAAAATGACATTTAAAGTGCAAATTGAAGATATACTCGCATTTGAAGCATTGGTACTCAAGAAAGAATTATATAAGAATGGAGCAGTAAATTTTCACAGTGTTATTTTATTGTGCAATTACTTTGGTACACCATTGCATTTAAGCAAAGAATTATTACCAGTTTTGTTAAATGCGGAAACAACATTTACACATGGTATATCCACCATTACAGCATACCAGCTTACAAAAAAATTGCAAGATCACGTGAATTTATCAAGTCTCTTTGAAACTAGCATATCTTTAAAAGATAGATTAAAATACATGCGTAATCATCATCGCCAAGATATTATCTTTAATCCACGCTTTATTCCACAACTGCAAGTTTCACAAACACTTTGTATTGAATTAGAGATTTTGCAATGTTTATCCGATTCGACTTGCGTTATTGCTGGCGGTGCGGCACTAAAACTTGGATGTCCTGACACTCCTTTTACAGAAAGATGTGATGTTGATATTTTCGTGCTGAATGGACCAGCACAAAAAGAAACAGTATTACATTTATTACATGTTTTGCAAGAAACCGGGCGCCATATATTGCACCAAGGAAAATCTGTGTTTTCTGCTATTGGAGCATATGGTGTGCGCAGAATACAAATTATTGCATCGGAATGTAAAACTCCTCAAGAGCTAGTTTCTGGATTCGATTTTACAGCATTGTGTGCATATTACAGTGGCCATTTATTACATGCTACAGTTGGTGCACAATATGCTTGGACAACGCGCAAATGTCGCATAAGCATTGATGGGAATCATGTTATTCCACTACGATTATTTAGTATGTTTTGGAAGGGTTTTCAATTAACGGAACTGGCTATTCAGTTCTTACGAGATACGATTGGATTTCCACCACGGAAAGAATTACTGGACGATTTTTTGTATGCAGTTCCATTCATTTCAAGAGATATCGATTTAAAAGTACAGTATGCTTTATTGCATCGCTTGCACCAGTTTGTCCTCGTAAATCTAAATGAAGAGTTGGAAATAGAATGTTTATCAATTAAGAGATATGGCAGTATTGCACCTGTCATTTACAAGGGTGAGCTTGAAGATTATGCAAAGACATGTCCCGTGCATTATCGTCCACCTCCACAAGACTCCAAACGCTCATATAATGCCAAATTAAGGCATCCCATTCGCTCTATATCATCCATTAAACGCAATGTAACCTATTTGTGAATGAATCAGATGCTGACAAAAAAACCTACACAGTCCGTTTAAAACTTCTAGAAACGAAATATAAGATGCTTACAGAGCATATTCCACAGGTGTTGTTCGGTGCGTTGAGTCAACAAACATCTGAAAACTTAGAATATTCAAAACCAGCAGAATTTTTTTGCCGAATTAGTTTAAAAGATGTGTACTTGTTTCAAGATGGATTACCTGTCAAGATAGAAGATTTACCAAAAAAGCAATTTTATGCACGCGCAATAGTGCGACCTTGCTATTTCTTTCAAGATTCATATGGGTTGCCAATGAATCAAATCAGAATACGATGGGAATGTACGCATATCTATTGGCTCACAAGAAACTAAAAAACCAAACAAAAAAAAAATGTCAGATAACAATGACATTGTTTTTGTATTACGAGAAATTCGTGATAACCAAGTCACGCAGTTGGAAGTGTTACGTGGAATTAGGGACAACCAAGCAGCGCCGCCTTTTAATATTGGTATTGCAATATGCGCCGCAATCGCCGTTGGGTTATCGCTGGTCCTTGCTTTAGCAATTTCTGACTTCATGATCAAGTTGTTTGCGCTAATACCTGTTGGTTCAAGTGGTCTTCTAGGTGCAGCAAACAACTTGGTCATCGCGTTCGTTTTAGTTATGTTATTCCTGTTTATTATCTACATCTATCTCCAACCGTGGCTTTCTTGCAAACTTAAGAACACAGGAAAGGGTTACATTTGTAGCAAATAAAATCATTTCAACAGATCATAGATTACATTAAATCCGGAAATGCCCTTGTGTGCCAGCGTAAAAGCTTTTGAACTGGCATCAATTTCCAAGATGGATCCATCTTCGTTTGGTCCACAGATTTCAGGAAATTCGCAATTTGTTACACGTACGCTTTGTTTCTGGGTGAGTTTCGGTCCAACTGTAAATGTTCCGCCACATTTTGTATTCGAATAGCATATCTCTAGACTCGACGGCGGATCAGACATATCGATATCGTGACGAAAAACAACATTACCGGCCGCTTTGATACTTGGAAAATGCGTTGTTCCGGTTTTCGCGATAGTTTGACGCACGACAACATCCGCGGGTTGCGCTTTGTTCCAGGTACACCCACCATGCGAGTGGAGAATGTACACTTGTCAAAAGTAAGTGTTTCCCCAACCAATTCATTTGCCTCGTTTGTTGCAATATCAACACTTACATGAAAATCTTGTGATGCGCCATACACATCCGATTTCAATTCAAACGTTGTAACATAAAAAGCTTTCATTTTTTGGCATTCTTCTTGCGTTATTTGCAGCACCGGGATCTCAAGACCTGCACGACTATGCAATGTATGTGTGCGAAGCACGGTCACATGAATAGGTTCTGCTTCCAATCTGCACCCTATTAATTCCTTCATTCGCGTAATTTCTTTTGCATCTTCAATCACCAAGATGGAAATATGTGGTTCTTTGCAATATAATGCAAGTTTGGCATAGCTTTCGTCGTCGGGAAACAAGCAGAAAAATCCATTCTCGACCATTTCCTAAACAAATAAAATAAACACATTTTGTTTTCCCCGAAGGGCAAAAAATGGGAAATAATTTAGGCTTAACAGC
>Ga0207658_10001844_pt1 | contig 15873 bp, 16 predicted proteins | sample KBSS33metaG_FD_184322 | JGI IMG/M metagenome (GOLD analysis project Ga0207658, IMG submission 184322) | Switchgrass rhizosphere microbial communities from Kellogg Biological Station, Michigan, USA - KBS S3-3 metaG (SPAdes) (version 2) | ecosystem: Host-associated > Plants > Roots > Rhizosphere...
CACAGCACTTGCGCGACCTCGGGGCGCCCGGAGAGCCAGCGCGCGACCTCCAGAGCCGTCGCGGTCTCGCGGTCGAGCCGGACCTGCAGCGTGCGCAGGCCGCGCAGGACGAGGGCGGCATCGTCGGGCGAGACCACCTGGCCAAGCTGCTGCGAGCGCATGCGCAGGCGGCGGTAGAGTTCCGGCCCGGCGCTGGCGCTGCCCATCATCACGTCCGAGTGGCCGCCGACGTGCTTGGTCAGCGCCATCAGCACCACGTCGACGCCATGGCTGAGGGCCGAGAAGCCGGTCGGGCCGGCCCAGGTGTTGTCCATGACGCTGGTCGCGCCATGCTCGCGGGCGATCGCGGCGAGAGCGGGCACGTCGCACAGCTCCATGGTGAGGCTGCCCGGCGCCTCGATCAGCACGGCGCGGGTGCGCTCGCAGAACGCTGCCCTGTATGCGTCGATGTCGAGCGGGTCGAAGAAGCGGGTCTCGACGCCGAAGTCGGCCAGCAGGCCCTGGCCCATCGCGCGGCTCGGATCGTAGGCGTTGTCGGTCATCAGCACGACGTCGCCCGGCCGCACCAGCGTCAGCAGCACGCCGGCGATGGCGGCCACGCCGGACGGATAGAGCACGGTGCCGGCCGCGCCCGCTTCGAGGCCGGTCAACGCGTCGGCCAGCGCCCATTGCGTCGGCGCGCCCCGGCGGCCGTAGAAGAAGCGGCCGTCCTCGTTGTGCCGGGGACCGTCGGCGTGGGCGGCCATGTTCTCGTAGAGGTGCGTGCTGGCGCGCCAGACCGGCGGATTGACGACCGGGCCGGTCCACTCGGAGCGGCGCCCGGCCCCGACGAGGCGGGTGCCGATGCCCAAGTCGTTCGCGTCGCTGCCGTCCTTCACCTGTCGTCTCCCGACGCTGCCGTCTGCGGGCGCTCTACCCAGCCGCTGGTGCGGGGTCGAGCGCGAAGGCGCGGGCCGCTTCGATCTCCCGCGCGGCAAGTTCGCGTAAGTTGCGCGGGCCGGCGTCGAGCCGGACCGAGGCGAGCGCCTCGCTTCCCGGCGTGACCGGACCAACGGTGTAGACCCGGCGCACCAGGCGGTGATCGGGGGTGACGAAGCCGAAGCGTGCGAGCGGCACGAAGAAGCGCGCGGTGCCTTTCACCAGCGGGTGGACGTCCTGCAGCGGCAGGCGCACTTCGCCCTTGAGCTTGGCCGTCTCTCCGGGCGCGAGCGGTGCGAGGGTCTGCTTGCGCTCGAGGCTGGCCGGCGTGGGGGCCAGCTGCTCGTGGACCGGGATCGCGGCATGCGCGGAGGACAGATCGGCGCGCAGCTCGAGTTCGGGGGTAGGCGCCGAGCCGGCGTTGGTGACGTCCAGCTCATAGGCGAGCGTGGCGAAGACCAGCGAGAGGCGGATCGCTTGTGGCCGGTACGCGATGGCGAGCGGCAGCGCCTCGGCCTGATCACCCGATGCGGCAAGCATGGGTTCGGCTGCTGGCGACGCCGGCGGGACGGGAGCGGGCGCCGGGCGTGGCGAGGTTGCGAGCGGAGCGGCAGGACGCGGTGGCGGCGCGGCTTGTGGTGGCTCGGGCGCAACGGGTGCGGCCGCGATGGTTTCGCGCTCTGCCGGTGTGCCTGATGGCGTGCGTCCGGACCGGCGCCGCTTGCGCAGCAACACGGCGCCCGCCGCCAGCAACAGCACGACAAGGCCGCCGACGAGGAAGGGGGTGTTGCTACCGGTCTCCTCGGACGCGTCCGGCTCGGTCGGCGTAGCGGACGGGGTCGGCGTCGGCTCGGCAGGGAGGGGCGTCGGCGAGGCGGTCTCGACCGGCGTCGCGGTGGGTGCCGGCGATGGCGCCTCCGCCTGGGGCCGTGGCGTCACGGTCGGTCGCGGCTCGGGCTCCACGGGGGGGCGGGCTCGGCTCGGCGGCCGAGTTGGCGTGGGCATGGGCGTGAGCGTCGCGGTCGGTGCGGGGCGGACGATACGCGGGCTCGCGCTGGGAGCGGGCGTCGGCGTCGCGTCGTCACGTGGGTTGCGAGGCGCAACCAGCGGGTTCTCGGGATCGACCGGACCTTGCGCGGCGGGCGCCGTCGGTCGCGAGCCGCTGGGCAGGCTGTACGTACCGGCGTCCTGGGCGAGCACCGGATGGCCAAGCGCCAGCGCGGCGAGAACGCCCGAAACAACCGCCGATCTGCCCAGCTTCACCCTCATGTCCTCTCGCACCCCTGCCTCGCCCGCGCTGACTGGCCGCGAATGAATGCCGACTTAACTCGCATCGCCGCAGCGCCCGGTTGCCTCGCGGGCAGGTTGGCGGCATTGGCACAGCGATGAGTGAACCGCCAGCCTCAGCCGCCCCGCTCCACCTCGGCCAGCAGAGCGCCTTGCCCGCCTCTCCCGAAGAGGCCCAACTCGACTACGTGCCCAACCCGCGCCGGGGCGCGCTCTATCTGGTGCGCTTCGCCGCCCCGGAGTTCACGTCGCTGTGCCCGGTGACCGGCCAGCCCGACTTCGCGCACCTGGTGATCGACTACGCGCCGGGAGAAACGATCGTCGAATCGAAAAGCCTCAAGCTGTTCCTCGGTGCATTCCGCAACCACTGCGGCTTCCACGAGGACGTGACGGTCGGCATCGGACAGCGCCTGTTCGCCGAAATGGCGCCCAAATGGCTGCGCATCGGCGGGTACTGGTATCCGCGGGGGGGCATTCCCATCGATGTGTTCTGGCAATCGAGCGCGCCGCCAGACGGGCTGTGGGTGCCCGATCAGGGCGTCGCGTCCTATCGTGGCCGGGGCTAGTCCGCTGCGTCGGCGAAGTTGATCCCGGTCTCGCGCAAGTCCACCGGTCCGGAGCCCAGGCGGGCAAGCTGGTGCTTGGTCATGCACTGCGCGAAGACGCTCGGGTAATCCGCGGACATCGCCGAATCACTTTGCAGCGCGCCGCCTTCGGCCGCGAGGCATTCGACCCGTGATCCATAGGCGCGCTCCGGCGCGGCGATGCGCTGGCACGCGGAGCCATCGTCGGAGCAGCCGAACAATGCGAGGGCGAACAACATACCGCTCATGAGTATTCCCTTTCGGGAAGTCCAACGCGGGAGCGGGCATTCGTTTCCCGAACGGCGGCCTGGATTCGGACTCTTTTTCAAGTGTTTCGCAACGGGACCGACCGGATCTGCCGCACGCTTCGCCCAAAGCTTGTGCAGCATTCAACGGCCCACGTGGCCGATTGCGCAATGCGGAACAAGTGGGAGGTTCAAACCTTGTGAGTGCGAGCTAGGACCTGGCTTCGTTTCGAAGCTTTGCACAGAGGATCGATGTCGAAGGACCGCGAAGCGCCAGTCCCCACGAGCAATTCGTCTGGACCGGCCTACTACGACCAGGCGCCTGGGTTGTACCAGGCCGACAACCCTGGGGATCACTTCTCCGGCGCTTCGGGCGTGCTGTTCGAACAGGCGATGGCGCAGACCCGGATGGCGGTGTGCCTGTGCGATCCCAAGAAGCCCGACATACCGATCGTCTTCGCGAACCGCGCCTTCCGCGCGCTGACCGGCTACGACGAGAGCGAGATTGTCGGCCATAACTGCCGCTTCCTGCAAGGTCCCAAGACCGACCAGCGCGAGGTCGAGAAGATCCGCGTGGCGCTGCGGCAGGAAGAGGTGGTGGTCGTGGAACTGCTGAACTACCGCAAGGACGGCACCCCATTCTGGAACGCGCTGCACCTGGGCCCGATCTACCGGCCCGATGGCGAGCTGATGTACTTCTTCGGCAGCCAGTGGGACGTGTCCGAAGTGCGCGCCGCGCGCGAGGACGAACGGACCGCCCGGATCATGGCGCGCGAGCTCTCGCATCGCATGAAGAACATGTTCTCGGTGATCTCGGGCATCGTCAACGTCACCGGGCGGGTCCGTGGCGTGCCCGAGGAGGCGGCGGAGATCAACGGGCGCATCCAGGCACTGGGCCGCGCCTACGAGACGACGCTGGACGAGGCATCGAGCGGCACGATCGAGATCGGGCCGGCGATCCGGGCGATCCTGGCGCCTTACGACGCGGACGAGGACCGGCTGCGGTTCCTGGGCAATGGTTTGCGTGTTCACTTCTCGACGGTCTCGGTGGTCGGCCTGGTGCTCCACGAGCTGGCTGCGAACGCCACCAAGTACGGTGCCTGGTTCGTTAATGGCGGCCGGGTCGATGTCGATTGGGGCGAAGTCGACGGAGGCGGTTCGAACCGGCTCTACGTGCGCTGGTGCGAATACGGCGTGCCCGCGCTCGGCAGGGCGCCGGTGAAGCATGGCTCCGGCACGCAGATCGTCGACCGGATGCTGCGGCACGGTGGCGGATCGATCCAGCGCACATGGACGGAGCACGGGCTCGAGGCGACGATCGAGGTCCCTGCATGAACATCCTGATGCTGGAGGATGAGCCGCTGATTCTGATGGACCTGGAATTCGCCGCCGAGGACATGGGTGCCAAGGCGTTCTGCGCCTCGAACGTGGCGGATGCGATGGCGATCCTCGACGGAACGGAGCCGATCCACACAGCAGTGCTCGACGTGACGCTCAAGGACGGCGAGACTTGCGTTCCCGTCGCGCGGGCGCTCGAACAGCGCCGCATCCCTTATCTGCTGCATTCGGGCGATCTCGACCGCCAGAACGAGACCGTGCGTGCGCTTGCCGCCGAACTGGTCGCCAAGCCCGCCAGCGCCGACCGCGTCATCGCTTTGGCGATGAGCAACGCGCGCGGCGGTGAACACGTCAGCGCCTGATCGTTCAGCCCGGCGACCAGTCGGGCGGCGCGAGTTCGAAGCCGCTGAAGTCGAAGCCGGGGACCACCACGCAGCTCACCAGAGCCCAGCCTCCGAGCGGGGCAGCGGCCTGCCAATGGCCTTCGGGAACCAGCACTTGCGGTGCCTCACCGCCAAGAACGTCGGGCCCGAGCCGGTGATCGGCGGCAGGACTGCTGGCGTCCGGCGCGATCGACAGCGCGATCGGCGCGCCGGCATGCCATAGCCAGATCTCGGCCGCATCGACCTTGTGCCAGTGCGAGCGCTGTTGCGGCTCGAGCAGGAAGTGGATCGCGGTGCCGCCCGGTCGGGCGCCGGTGGCGGCTGTGGCGCTCCAGGTCTGGCGGTACCAGCCGCCTTCGGGATGGGGCGCGAGGCCGAGGCGCGCGATGATCTGTTCGGCGGTGTCGTCGCTGGCGATGGTGTCCTCCTGCCCTGCGCGATCGCCTTACGCGAAAGCTCCCGGTCGGTCAGCAGACTTTGGGGGCCGGCACCGTGGACCTCCTGGCGGTCGCTCCGGAGCCCGCGCGCGGTCTCGATCGGGGCTCGCTCCGGCGATGTTGCCGTTCGCCTTGCGCCAAACCGCTTGAAGCCATGCGCGCGCCGCACCTAGATGGCTGCACAGGACTGGCGCGAACGGCCCCGCGCCACGAGCGTCGGCCGTTCTCTCGCGATAAAGGACATCAGGTGAGCGTACCCCGGATCACACGCGAAATCGGAAAGGTCGGCATCTGGTCGATGGAGCTGCGCTTCGGCGATCGCGGCGAGGCCCTCGACGCGGTTGCCGAACTCGACGAGCTCGGCTTCGGCGCGGTCTGGGTGCCGGGCGGGCTGGACTCGGGCGTGCTGGACGATGTCGAGCAGCTCCTGGCCGCCACTCGCAAGACCGTCATCGCCACCGGCATCCTCAACATCTGGAAGCACGAGCCCGCCGATGTCGCCGCCTGGTGGTCAAAGCGCGGCCCCGCCGAACAGGCGCGCCTGCTGCTCGGCATCGGCGTGAGCCATGGCCCGGCCATCGGCGAGCAGTGGGGCAAGCCGCTGGCGACGACTCGCGCCTTTCTCGATGCGATGGAGACCGGCGGGATTGCGATGGACCACACCTGCCTCGCGGCACTGGGGCCAAAGATGATCGCGCTTTCGGCCGAGCGCACCGCCGGCGCCCACCCGTACCTCGTCACGCCCGAGCATACCGCCGAGGCGCGCGCGATCCTGGGTCCCGACAAGCTGCTGGCGCCCGAGCAGGGCGTGGTGCTGGAAGCCGATCCCGACAAGGCGCGCGCGCTCGCCTTCAACGCGCTGGATATCTACCTGGGCCTGCCCAACTACCGCAACAACTGGAAGCGGCTGGGCTTCGACGATGCGGAGATCGATGCGCGCAGCGACCGGCTGCTGCATGCGCTCTTCGCGATCGGCTCGGTCGAGACGGTCGCGGCGCGCGTGCAGGCGCACCTGGATGCCGGAGCGGATCACGTGTGCCTCCAAGTCATCGCCGATCCGGAGCGCGGCATCGACGGCTTGCGCGAGCATTGGCGCGCCCTGGCGGAGGCGCTCCTTTGAGCGACATCGCCGAGGATACCTGGCAATTCGCGGGGGCCTGCGATGCGCCCGGCCGGATCCGAGGGCGCTGCGTCGGCCACCGCGTTACGATCGAGGCGCCGCCCGAGCTGGTGTGGGATTTCGTCGCCGACTTCGAGGGCTGGACGAGCTGGAACCCGTTCTACAGCGCGACGAGCGGCACGGCCGAGGAAGGCGGGGCATTGCGTTTCACCGCGCACCTCGCGGGCATGAAGCCGCAGCGGTGCAAGGGCCGCGTCCTTTCGGTTCGCCAGGACGAGCTTTTCGAATATGAAGTCCGCAAGATGGCCGGGCTGATCCAGGCCCTCCGCTTCGTCGAGCTGGAGGAGCTCTCGCCGACCCGCTGCCGGGTCGCCAATGGCGAGATCATGGGCGGCCCGGCCGGTCGGCTCGTTTCGCGCATGGTGGGTGAGAAGGTGACGCAAGGATTGATGGACATGAATGCGGCGCTCAAGGCGGTCTCCGAGCGCAAATGGCGCGGGCGCTCGGCATGAGGAGTGTCTTGGCCCTGGCGCTCGGTGTCGGCGCGCTTGTGCCGCTGTCCCCCGCGCTGGCCGCCTCGCCCGAGCAGGTGGCGGCTGCCGCGCTCAAGGCTGCGCCGGTGTGGGACGGGCACAACGACGTGCCCGAGCAGCTGCGTTTTCGGCGCAAGGACGTGCTCGCCGGCTTCGACTTCCACGACACCACCGCGACGGCCGATCCCACGAAGCCGCTGCCGGCGATGCAAACCGACCTCAAGCGCCTTCGCGCCGGCCATGTCGGGGCGCAGTTCTGGTCGGTCTACGTCTCGACGAACCTCACCGATTCACAGGCGGTGCAAGCCACGCTCGAGCAGATCGATGTCGCGCGGCGGCTGATCGCGCAGTACCCGGCCGACCTGCAGTTCGCGACCAGCGCCGCCGACGTGCAGAAGGCGATGAAGGCGGGCCGCGTGGCCTCCCTGCTCGGCATGGAGGGCGGACATTCGATAGGCGGGTCGCTGGGCGTGCTGCGCCAGATGTACGCGCTGGGCGCGCGGTACATGACCCTGACGCACTACAAGAACACCAGCTGGGCGGACAGCTCGAACGACGTGCCCGCGCACCACGGCCTCACCGATTTCGGGCGCGACGTGGTGCGCGAGATGCAACGCATCGGCATGCTCGTCGACCTCAGCCACACCAGCGCCGAGACGATGCGCGACGCGCTGGCGGTGGCGCAGGCGCCGGTGATCTTCAGCCATTCCGGCGCGCAGGCGCTGGATGGGCATCCCCGCAACGTGCCCGACGACGTGCTGGCGCTGGTAAAGGCCAACGGCGGCATCGTCATGGCCGATTTCGTGCCCGACTTCGTGAGCGAGGAAGTGCGAACCTGGGCTGCCGCGCAGAAGGCGGAGAGGGCCCGGGCCGAGGCGCTTCACATCGGCGATCCCGACGGCGCCGCAAAGGCGCTGGCCGCGTGGGTCGCGGCTCATCCGCAGCCGAAGGCCACGCTGGCCCAGGCGGCGGACCACATCGACCATCTGGTGAAGGTCGCCGGGATCGATCACGTGGGGCTGGGCGGCGACTACGACGGGACCGACGAGATGCCGCTCGGCCTGGAAGATGTCTCGACGTATCCCGCACTCTTCGCCGAACTGGCGCGGCGGGGCTATTCGCAAGGAGACCTGCAGAAGATCGCCAGCGGCAACATGCTGCGCGTGATGAAGGCCGCCGAAGCCTACGCCGCCGCCCACCGCGCCGACCCGCCGATCGAGGCGCCGACGACGTTCTGAGCCGCGCGTCGTCTCGAAAGATCGGGTACGAAGCCAAGCCCTGTGGGCTTGCGGCTTGGCCTTGTCCGGTCAAGCCGCGGCCGCCTCAGTCGCCGGTGCTGCTGCTGCCTTCGTTGGCGGATTTGCTGTTGAGCTGGATGTAGTTTTCCAGGCCCATCAGCTTGATGAGGTCGAACTGCTTCTCGAGGAAATCGACGTGCTCCTCCTCGTTTTCGAGGATGCGTTCGAAGATCTCGCGGCTGATGTAGTCGCGCACCGCCTCGCAGTGGGCGATGGCTTCCTTGAGCAGAGGAATCGCTTCGTGCTCCAGCGCCAGGTCGCACTCGAGCACTTCCTTGACGCCTTCGCCGATCTTGAGCCGGCCGAGCGCCTGGAAGTTGGGCAGGCCGTCGAGGAACAGGATGCGCTCCGACAGCATGTCGGCGTGCTTCATCTCGTCGATCGATTCGTGCCGCTCGAACTCGGCGAGCTTCTGGATGCCCCAGTGGTCCAGCATGCGGTAGTGCAGCCAGTACTGGTTGATCGCGGTCAGCTCGTTGAGGAGCGCCTTGTTGAGAAAGTCGATGACTTGCTGATCGCCGCGCATCGCCGGGCCTCCTGCTGAAAATGAGGCTCGCTTATGACCGGGTGCGGCCTCGGAGGCAATGCGTGGGCGTTGTTTTGAAAGGTTGCTGTGTTCAGGCGTGCACGGAGTGAAGCGTGGCTTGCGCGCTCGTGGGGACCGGCAGGCGGCCGCGCATCCGCTCGTCGGAAACGATCTCCTCGGCATCTTCCAGGCACTGGCGGCACTGCGGCGGGCGGCCGAGACCGGTGTAGATCGACTCGGCATTTCCGGAGCAGCAGCGAGCGGCGGCGCGCAGCTCGGTTTCGCGGATGGCATTGCAGATACAAACGTACATGCGAGTTCCTCTTCGACTCGCAATATAATTGTTTGCGAATGGATCGCAATAGCAGTTATCGACGGTTTGCCAGTCGCTTGCCTTCGGTCAGCGAACGCCAGAGCCATTCCAGCGGGCCACGGCGGTGAAGGGCGAGCCAGGGCGCGCTCCACGCCAGCACCGCGGCCCAGCCGAGCAGGACGAAACCCCATTGCGCCGCCGGCCCGACTTTGCCGAACAGGCCAAGGCCCCAGCCGTAGAAGATCGCGGTCATCAGCACGCTCGTGGCGATGTAATTGGAGAAGGCCATCCGCCCCGCCGCCGCGAGCCGCTGGCCCAGCCAGGTCGTTGCGTGCCCAGGCGTCGCCAGCACCAGCAGCGCGGCGTAGCCCAGGGCCATGGCGAGGTGGGGCACGACAAGGCCGTCGCGCAGGGCCATGTCCATTGCCGCCACGGGAAAGCCGCGCGGTATGAGCCAGGCAAGCGCAGCGAGAGTGCCGGCCAATCCCAAGCCGATCCCGCCGCTCGCCAGCAACACCATCGTGCGGCGGCGCCAGCGGCTGGCGAAGAAGCCGCTGCGCTGGAGGGCAAGGCCGAATGCCATCAGCGGCAGGAACTCGCCGAAGCCGTCGCGCACGCCGTCGAGCAGCCAGAATGGATGCTCGCGCAGCTTGACCGTCAGGATGTGCACCGGGCTGCCGGCGTACTGGCGCAACTCGCCCGCGAGCGCCTGGGTGACGAGGCCTCGGTACTGGCCATAGAGCCTGGCCTGCTCGGCGGTGGCGTGGTCCAGGCGGACCGCCTCCTCGGCCAGGACCATCGGCAGGGCGAGCAGCAGGCCTTCCAGGCTGAGCGCCACGAGCAGCAGGGCTGAGCCCGCCACCAGCAGCCGCGTCGGCAAGCGGTGAAGCAGCAGCAGGATCAGGCCGCACGCGGCGTAGGCGAACAGGATGTCGCCCCACCAGATCAGGAAGTAATGCAATGCGCCGAACAGCGCGAGCCAGGCGAGGCGCTTGGCCTGCAGCAAGTCGCCATCGCGTCCGCGCGCCTCGGCCTGGTCGAGGAACAAGGCCATGCTCGCACCGAACAGCATGGCGAACAGGGCGCGCATCTTACCCTCGAAGACGAGGAAGCCGAAGGCATAGGCCCACTGGTCTGTCGCTGGAGCGGGCTGCGGCAGGTTCGGTGTGAGCGCGCCGATCGAGGGGCCGGCGAACCCGGCGATGTTGATCGCCAGGATGCCGAGCACGGCGACGCCGCGGATCAGGTCGAGCGAGGCGACCCGGGCCGGCGCGCCGCTCTGTACCTCGTATGGGGTATCAGTCGCGGGCAACCAGGCAGCTCAGTCCGCCGGCCTTCAGCTTGGCGCACGCCGATGCGGCGTCGGCCTGGCTGGCGAAGCCGCCGGCCTGCAGCTTGGTGACCTTGCCGGTGGGCACCAGCAGCTTGCCATGGCCGGCGAGTTCCGGCCGGCCCTTGACGCGCGCCCACAGCGCCTCGGCGTTGCCGGGCACGCCGAACGCGCCGAGCTGCACCCGCCAGGCGCCCGAGGCGGCGGTGGCGGTGGCGGTGGCGGCGGGGCGAGAGGCAGCCGGGCGCGGTGCCGGCGCTGATGATGCCGGCGCGGATGGTGATGGCGTCGGCTTGGGTAGCGCTTTCGCCGGTCGCGACGCGGCCTTGGTTTCGGCGGCGTTGTCCAGCGTGAAGTCGGCCCCGGCGAACTTGGGGCCGGTGCTGCCGTTGCTGGCTTCCCTGGCGACGGCAGCGGCATTTGCGGCGGTCGTGGCGGCGCGGTCCACGGGCGCGGCGGGCGTCGGCTTGCGCACGGGTGCCGACGGAGCGGGGCGGGCGCCCGGCAAGGCGTTCATGTCGGCGGCGGCGAGCTGGCGGTCTCTCGTGGCCTCGGTCTCGGTGGCGAGCTGGGCAGCGAGGGCGACCGCCTTCTGCCGGTCGGCCAGCGGGATGTGCTGGTCCATCTGCGCCAGCGCACTGGTCGCCTGCGGCAAGCCCTGCTGCTGCGCCAGGTTGACGTAGGCGTAGGCGCGGATCCAGTCCTTCTCGACGAGGTCGCCGTTGAACATCGCGAGGCCCAGCACGTACTGTGCCCGGGCATCGCCGCGCGCGGCGGCGGCGCGGATGTAGGGCAGGGCCCGGGCCCGCTCGCCGCGCTGGAACAGCAGCAGGCCGTAGTTGTCGGCCGCCTGGAGATGGCCCTTGGCGGCGGCCGAGGCATAGAGTGTCTCGGCCTTGGCCAGATCGCGCGGAACGCCCCGGCCGAGCTTGTAGGCCTGCGCCATGTTGAACTGCGCATCGGGGTCGCCCGCGTCCGCCGGTCCCTGCCACTGGCGCACCGCGCCGGCGAAATCGCCCACCGCCCAGGCGTCGACCCCGGCCTTGACGTCGGCCATGGCGGGCGCGGCGAGGAGCGCGATGGCTGCAGCTCCGGCGGCGAGGCTCTTGCGTGACATTCCAAGCTTCAATCGCTGTCTCCGAACACGCGCACCGATATAGTGAACAACCGCTTAGCAAAGCCTTTAAGCGAAACTTGCGGGCGTTTCTACTTAGGGGTTTCGTCCCCTTAACGGGAAATTAGGAACGATCGGCCATAGTCCCTGCCGGAAGCGCGTCTCTGACCGCACACCGGGGGGCTTTCACTTGCGAGTACTGGCACTGGCATCGCAGAAGGGCGGATCGGGGAAGACGACCCTTTCCGGCCATCTTGCCGTACAGGCCCAGCGCGCCGGCGCGGGGCCGGTGGTCCTGATCGACATCGATCCGCAAGGCTCGCTCGCCGACTGGTGGAACGAGCGCGAGGAGGACTTTCCCGCCTTCGCGCATACCACCGTGGCGCGCCTCGCCACCGATCTCCAGGCCTTGCGCCAGCAGGGCTTTCGCCTCGCCGTGATCGACACGCCGCCGGCGATTACCCTGGCGATCCAGAGCGTGATGGCGGTTGCCGAGCTGGTGGTGGTGCCGACCCGCCCAAGCCCGCACGACTTGCGCGCGGTGGGTGCCACGGTCGACTTGTGCGAGCGCGCGGGCAAGCCGCTGATCTTCGTCGTCAACTCGGCGACGGCCAAGGCGCGGATCACGGCCGAGGCGGCCGTCGCGCTCTCGCAGCACGGCACCGTCGCGCCGATCACCCTGCACCACCGCACCGACTTCGCCGCCTCAATGATCGACGGGCGCACAGTGATGGAAGTCGATCCCAACGGGCGTTCCGCGCTCGAGGTGACGGCGCTGTGGAACTACATCGCCGACCGCCTCGACAAGCAATTTCGCCGCACCGTGTTCACCGTTTCGAGCGGGCAACTGCTGCCGGCCGGGACGCGCGCTGCCGGAGGCTTCGGCCGCCGAGTGGTTGGGTCGTGATCGTGATCCGCCGTTTGAACCTGTCCCGCCCCCACGAGGGTGAAGCCCAATCCGAGGGTGTCCTGCCGATGCAAGCCAAGTCCTTTTCCGCGCCGCGTGCTCGCTTTGCGATGTGCACCGCCATGGCCGCCGCGCTCTTCGCGGGGCTCGCGCTGCGGCCCGATATCGCGCACGCCCAGGTTGCCGGTGCCGGGCCTGAGAGCACGAGCGATGCCGCCAAGCTCGATCCGCGGCTGGAAAAGCAAGTCGCGTCGGCCGAGAAGAGCGTCGCCAAGGCGCCGCGCGATGCCGGCGCCCGGGCACGCCTGGCGCAGGCCTACCTGGCGGTGGGCCGCTTCGGCTCGGCCGCGCAGACGTTCGAGGATGCCGTTTCGCTGGGCGACCTGTCACCGGCCAACACGCTGGGCATGGCGCTCGCTTACATCGGCGCGGGCCGTCCGATCGAGGCGCGGACCGTGCTGGTCCAGGCGCGCGAGACGATTCCCGCAGGCGACTACGCGCTCGCGCTCGCGCTCGCGGGGCAACCCGCCCAGGCGGTCTCGATCCTGAGCGATGCTGTCACCCATGGCGAGAACACCGCCAAGGCCCGCCAGAACCTCGCTTATGCGTATGCGCTGGACGGCCGCTGGCACGAGGCGAAGCTGGTCGCCGCGCAGGATCTTCCGGCCGACCAGCTCGACGCGCGGTTGAGCCAATGGGCGTTGCAGGCCAGCACCGAGACGCCGCAATCGCGCGTCGCGGCGCTGCTGGGCGCGCCGCTGCGAGGCGATCCCGGCCAGCCGGCGATGCTGGCGCTCGGCGGTGCGAAGTCCGCGCCAGCGATGGCCGCTGCCGAAGCCCCGGTCTCTGCGCCCGCGCCTGTGGGTGACGAGCTTCCGCCGGCGCGCGCGGATGCGCCCGTCCCGCAGATGGCAGCGGTCGATCCCGCGCCGCTGCCGCAAGTCGTCCCAGAGCCTGCCCCAGAGCCTGCCTCAGTGCCCGCTCCGGAGTCCGCGCCGGCTCCCCAGCTGGCGGCGGTCGACGCGCCTGCGTCGATCGGCCGCCAGTTCGTCTCCAATCCCGTCGTACAGGATATCTCCAGTTACCGCCGCGCCGACACGCCGGCCTTGCGCAAGGTGCGCGAGCGCGTGGCGCAGCCGCAGCAGGCGGCGGCCGTGGCAACCGGGCGCCATGCGGTGCAACTGGGCGCCTTCTCCAGCGCGGAGAACGCCCACCGCGCCGTCCAGCTCTTCGCCAACCGCGATCCGCGCCTCAAGGCGCACGAGCTGCAAGTGACCGAAGCGGTGGTGAACGGCCGGCGCTACTGGCGAGTCGCGGCGGTCGGCTTCGATGCCGACGCGGCCCGATCGATGTGCTCGACCGCGCGCGGTCGGGGCCCGGACTGCTTCGCCTATGCGGTGGGACGCCCGCTGCCGACTACGACCAGGCAGCCCGAGGCCGGCGAGCGTCTCGCCCAGCGCTGACAGGATTTTTCGAGCTTCACGTCCCCAAGTGAAGGCAAAAGGAGCGCCTCCGCCATCAGCGGGGGCGCTCTTTGCTTGGGTGCTACTTGATGCCGACTTGCGCGCCGCCCTTAAACAGCGCGATCACGCGGCCCTGCACGGGCTGGCGATCAAAGGGCGTGTTGCCCGCGCTCGCCGCCATCTTCTGCGAATCGACGATCCAGGGCCGGTCCGGGTCGATCACCGCGATGTCTGCCTCGGCGCCCGCCTCCAGACGCCCGGCGTCGACACCGAGCAGACGGGCTGGAGCGGCGGCCAGCAATTCAAACGCGCGGGCCAGGTCGATCACGCCGTCGCGCGCCAGCGTGAGGGTGAGCGGCAGCAGCGTCTCGGCGCCGGCCATGCCGGGGGCGGAGTCCGCGAAAGGCAGGCGCTTGTCTTCGGGGCCGCGCGGGTCGTGGCCGCTGGCGATGACGTCGATGGTGCCGTCGGCGATGGCGGCGATCACCGCCTTGCGGTCGTCCTCGGCGCGCAACGGCGGGGAGAGGTGGGCGAAGGTGCGGAACTCGGCCATGGCGAGGTCGGAAAGCATGAAGTGCGCGGGGGTGACGCCGGCAGTGACGGCCAGGTCCCTGGCCTTGGCGCGGCGGATAAGCTCGAGCCCGGCGCGTGTGGTAACCTGGCGGACGTGCAGGCGGGCGCCGGCAAGCTCGGCCAGCGCCAGGTCGCGGCTGATCGCCAGCGCTTCGGCGGCGGCGGGGGCGGCGGGCAGGCCGAGGCGAGTCGCCATCTCTCCGGCAGAGGCGACGGCGCTGCCGGTGACGCCCGCATCCTCGGCATGGGTGCACACCACCATGCCCAGCATCGCCGCATACTGGCACAGGCGCAGCATCGTGCCCGAGTTGTCGATCCAGCGCCGCCCGGTGGCGATGCCGCGCGCGCCGGCATCGCGCATCAGCGCCACTTCGGCGAGCAGTTCGCCCTGCAGCTCGCGGGTGGCGGCGGCGAGCGGGTGGACCCAGAAGTCCGGCTTGCCCGACGAGGCGGCGAAGCGCACCCGCGCCGAGACGTCGAGCGGCGGGTTCTGGTCCGGCATCAACGCGGCGCGGGTGATGCCGCCGAAGTGGAAGGCCGGCTTGTCGATGGCGAACACGCCGTAGTCGACGAGGCCGGGCGTGATCAGCAGCCCTCGGGCATCGTGGACCCTGTCACCCTCACGCGGCGCGACTTCGGGCCCCACCGCGACGATGCGGTCGCGCTCGCAGCGCACGGCGCCCGGCGCGATCGTGCCGTCGGCGTGGAGCACCCGGCCGTTGGTGACGCAGAGCGGGGCGACGGGGGTCATGACCAGTCCTCCCCGGTCCATCCGGGCACACTGCGCGCCCGGCGGGTGAGCACGTCGAGGCAGGCCATGCGCATGGCGACGCCCATCTCGACCTGGGTCGTGATCAGCGAGCGCTCGACATGATCCGCGACGTTGCTGTCGATCTCGACGCCGCGATTCATCGGGCCCGGGTGCATGACCAGCGCGTCGGGCTTGGCTGTCGCCAGCCGGTCAAGCGTCAGGCCGTAGAGATGGCGGTACTCGCGCGGGGAGGGGATGAACTGGCCCTGCATCCGCTCGAGCTGGAGGCGCAGCATCATCACCACGTCCGCGCCTTTGAGCGCCGCGCCGAAATCATGGAATACCTGGACGTTCATCTGCTCGATCGCCTCGGGCATCAGGGCCGGCGGCGCGCAGACCCGCACTTCGGCGCCGAGCGAGGTGAGCGAGAGGATGTTCGATCGCGCCACCCGGCTGTGCAGGATGTCGCCGCAGATGGTGACGACCAGGCCGCTGAATTCCCGCTTGGCTTGCCGGATCGTCAGCGCGTCGAGCAGGGCTTGCGTGGGGTGCTCGTGCTGTCCGTCACCGGCGTTGAGCACCGGGCAGTCCACCTTGTCGGCGATCAGCTGCACCGCGCCCGAGCTGGCATGGCGGATGACGATGGCGTCGGCATGCATGGCGTTGAGCGTCATCGCCGTGTCGATCAGCGTCTCGCCCTTCTTCACGCTGCTGGTCGCGACCGCCATGTTGACGACGTCGGCGCCCAGGCGC
>Ga0207658_10001854_pt1 | contig 15830 bp, 15 predicted proteins | sample KBSS33metaG_FD_184322 | JGI IMG/M metagenome (GOLD analysis project Ga0207658, IMG submission 184322) | Switchgrass rhizosphere microbial communities from Kellogg Biological Station, Michigan, USA - KBS S3-3 metaG (SPAdes) (version 2) | ecosystem: Host-associated > Plants > Roots > Rhizosphere...
TCGAGCGCGCCGAGTTCACGTCGACCGAGACCAGCGCCTCGGTGTGGTCGATCACGATCGCGCCGCCCGAAGGCAGGTTCACGGTGCGCGAGAACGCGGTCTCGATCTGGTGCTCGATCTGGAAGCGGCTGAACAGCGGCGCGTCGTCGCGGTAGCGCTTGACCTTGTGCGCCGTCTCCGGCATCACGTGGGCCATGAACTGCTGGGCCTGGTCGAAGATGTCGTCGGTGTCGATCAGGATCTCGCCGACGTCGGCGGTGAAGTAGTCGCGGATCGCGCGGATCACCAGCGACGATTCCTGGTAGATCAGGAACGCGCCCTTGCCGGCCTTGGAGGCGCCGTCGATGGCGGTCCAGAGCTTGAGCATGTAGTTCAGGTCCCACTGCAGCTCGGGTGCGGTGCGGCCGATGCCGGCGGTGCGCGCGATCAGGCTCATGCCCTTCGGGTACTCGAGCTGGTCGAGGTTCTCCTTCAGCTCTTCGCGGTCTTCCCCTTCGATCCGGCGCGACACGCCACCACCGCGCGGGTTGTTCGGCATCAGGACCAGGTAGCGGCCGGCCAGGCTCACGAACGTCGTCAGCGCCGCGCCCTTGTTGCCGCGCTCTTCCTTCTCGACCTGGACCAGCAGTTCCTGGCCGTTCGAGATCACGTCCTGGATGCGCGCGTCGCGCACGCTGGCGCCTTCGCGGAAGTAGTTCTTCGAGATTTCCTTGAACGGCAGGAAGCCGTGGCGGTCTTCGCCGTAGTCGACGAAGCAGGCCTCGAGCGAGGGCTCGACCCGCGTCACGACCGCCTTGTAGATGTTGCCCTTGCGTTGTTCGCGGCCTTCGATCTCGGTCTCGAAGTCCATCAGCTTCTGGCCATCGACGATGGCCAGGCGACGCTCTTCGGGCTGCGTCGCGTTGATCAGCATGCGTTTCATTCGTGCACTCCTTCGCGCGGCATCATTCGACATGAGCCGCGCACATCACACAGTCGCCTCCGGCAGATGCCGGTGGGCGACGACTCGATGCACGAGAAAACGAAAACGGAGCTAAGGGTGTCGCCCTGGACTGCGGGGGTGCGGCGTGGTCAGCAGACCGGCCGAACAACGGGCAGCGTTGGCGCGTGCGTGTCAGTGGGCCCTGCGCATGCCGGCCACCGGCGAGCCACGTCGGGCGAGCCCGCCGCATCGCAGGCTCTTGGCCTGGGCAGCGGGCGCGCGGGGCGCCGTGGTTCGGGGATGGGGATCGACATCGACGGGAATCCGCTGGACGCGGGCAGGAGCGGGAGTCGACGCCGGTTGCCGGCGCGGACTCGGTCTCTCCTGCCAGAGAGAACCTTTTGAGTGAGCTCGTTCTTGTTTGCTCTGCCACCTCGAACCGAGGGCCGCGCCGTCACTTGGGGACGGCACCCGCCGCTCGGTGAATTCGAGGCGTTGCATCACCTTGTGGCCCTGGCCTCAACCCTTGAGCGCCCGACCGCCACGGGCTGCGGTATCGATCCCGAGACTAAACTCTGAAGAATCAAACACTTATCGCAGTAACGTGGTGCAACGCATTATAGAGGACAAAGCCGAGAGCCCGGGAGCGCGCGCCATCGCTCCGGCAGTGCACCGTGTCCGCATCGACGAGGCCTCCGAGGGCCAGCGCCTCGACAACTTCCTCGTCAAGCTGCTCAAGGGTGTGCCCAAGACGCATGTGTACCGCGTGATCCGCTCCGGCGAGGTTCGAGTCAACAAGGGCCGCGCCGGCGCCGACACCCGCCTCGTGCTCGGCGACGAGGTGCGCATCCCGCCAGTGCGGGTGGCGGACCGCAGCGCGGCGCCGGTCGCGCCGGCGCGCGAGTTTCCGGTCGTGTTCGAGGACGACTTCCTGATCGCGATCGACAAGCCGGCCGGCGTCGCCGTGCACGGCGGCAGCGGCGTCAGCTCGGGCGTGATCGAGCAGCTGCGTCAGGCGCGCCCGGCGGCGAAGTTCCTCGAGCTGGTGCACCGGCTCGACAAGGAGACTTCGGGCCTGCTGCTGATCGCGAAGAAGCGCACGGCGCTCGTCGCGCTGCAGGACCAGCTGCGCCTTCGGGGTGGCGACAAGGCGATGCACAAGACCTACGCCGCCCTCGTGACCGGCGCGTGGCCGGCGAGCCGCAAGGTCATCGACGTGGCGCTGCACAAGTTCCTGACCGGCGACGGCGAGCGCCGCGTGAAGGCGGTCGCCGACGATCACGACGACGGCCGGCGCTCGATCACGCTGGTGCGCGTCGCGCAGACGTTCGACGCGTTCAGTCTGCTCGACGTCACGATCAAGACCGGCCGCACGCACCAGATCCGCGTGCACCTGACCCACGAGGGTCACGCGATTGTCGGCGACGAAAAGTACGGCGACTTCGCGCTGAACCGTCGCCTGGCGCGCGGCGAGGCCGTGCCCGGCGTTCGCTTCGATCGCATGTTCCTGCATGCGCGGCGCCTGCGCTTCACGCACCCGGCGAGCACCGAGACCATCGAGCTCGCGGCGCCATTGCCGGCAGAATGCGAGGCACTGATCCGCGCGCTCGCGCGACCGGCTTCCTCATGACGCTCCCTCGCAACTTTGACCTCGTCGTGTTCGACTGGGACGGCACGCTGTTCGATTCGACCGCGCTGATCGCGCGCTGCATCCAGTCGGCCTGCGCCGACCTCGGCGTGCCGGTGCCCAGCGACGAGCGCGCGAGCTACGTGATCGGCATGGGCCTGGCCGAAGCGCTGCAGTACGCAGCGCCCGACCTGCCGCGCGAGCGCTATCGCGAGCTCGGCGAGCGCTATCGCTACCACTACTTCGCGCGCCAGCACGAGATCGTGTTCTTCGACGGCACGCTGGCAATGCTCGAAGCGCTGAAGAAACGCGGCCACCTGCTCGGCGTGGCCACCGGCAAGTCCCGCCGCGGCCTGAACGACGCACTCAACACCTCGCTGCTGCGCGGCCTGTTCGACGCGACCCGCACCGCCGACGAAACCGCCTCCAAGCCCGACCCGCGCATGCTGATCGAGCTGATGGACGAGTTCCAGGTCGCACCCGAACGCACCGTCATGATCGGCGACACGACGCACGACCTGCAGCTCGCGCGCAACGCCGGCACCGCCAGCATCGGCGTCAGCTACGGCGCGCACGACCACAGCCTGTTCGACGGCTTCGGGGCGCGGCATGTCGCGCACTCGACCGCCGAACTGCACGGCTGGCTGCTGCAGCATGGATGACACGACCGTCACGCACGTCGTCGGCGCCGTGCGGCCCGAGCCGCTGCGGCTGTGTGCGTCCGACGAACTGGCCGAAAAAGGCACGGCCTTCGTGTTCGACGTGCTGCACTTCCGGGAGCCGGCACGCGCTTTCGCGCTGCGTTTCGACGGCCAGGTCGTTGCCTACCTGAACCGCTGCCTGCACGTGCCCACCGAGATGGACTGGCAGTACGGCGAGTTCCTCGACAGCGGCAAGGAGTTCATCATGTGCGCCACCCACGGCGCGGTCTACGAGCCGCTCAGCGGGCGCTGTGCCGGCGGGCCCTGCGGTCGCGGCAAGCTCACCGTGATCGACGTGTTCGAGCGCGACGGGCAGGTCTATTGGTATCCTTCCCGCGACACCCAACCCGCGTTCGCCGAATGATCCGGCGCGGCGCTCCAAGGTTCTCATGAGCACATCCGACGACGACGCGTCCCACCCCGGCGCGAGCCTGCCCGCGCCAGCGGCCCCGACCGCCGCCGAGCCGCCGCTGGGCTGGAACGGCGTGGCCGAACAGTTCGCGCGCGACCTGCTGCGCGACCGCCGCAGCGACCGCCGCTGGCGCATCTTCTTCCGCCTGTCGTGGCTGCTGCTGGTGATGGCGATCGCCTACGCGAGCTTCGCGGTGCGCAACCGCGCCGCGACACCGACCGGATCGCACACCGCGCTGATCGAGGTCCGTGGCGAGATCGCCGCGGGCGCCGAGGCGAGCGCCGAAAACCTGTTGCCCGGCATCAAGGCCGCGTTCGAGGACGACAACGCGAAGGCGATCGTGCTGCGCATCAACTCCCCCGGCGGCAGCCCGGTGCAGGCCGGCATCATCAACGACGAGATCCGGCGCCTGCGCAAGCTGCACCCGAAAAAGGTCTACGCCGTCGTCGAAGAGACCTGTGCCTCGGGTGCCTACTACATTGCGGTCGCGGCCGATGAGATCTACGCCGACAAGGCCTCGGTGGTCGGCTCGATCGGCGTGCTGATGGACAGCTTCGGCGCGACCGGGCTGATGGACAAGCTCGGCGTCGAGCGTCGCCTGCTGACCGCCGGCGAGAACAAGGGCATGGGCGACCCGTTCTCGCCGCTGCTGCCGAAGCAGCGCGCCTACCTGCAGGGGATGATCGAGCAGATCCACCAGCAGTTCATCGCCGTCGTCAAGCAGGGCCGCGGCACGCGACTGAAGGAGACGCCGGAGACCTTCACCGGGCTGTTCTGGAACGGCGAACAGGCACTGACGATGGGTCTGATCGATCATCTGGGCAACTTGGACTACGTTGCCCGCGAGGTCGTCAAGGCCGAAGAGGTGATCGACTACACACCGAAGGAGAACGTCGCCGAACGCCTGGCGAAGAAGTTCGGTGCATCGATCGGCGCCGGCGCGGTCAAGGCCATGCCGGGCGCGCTGACGATCCGCTGAACGCGCCCGTGTCCCGTGCGGTAACGCTGCGGTAACGGCCGGCGGGCTACGCTGGCGGCGCGTGACCTCGCGTGCCCGTGGGGCGCCGATCGCGCGTCGAGGAGCCGGCGATGAGCGCAACGCTGTTCCGCAATCTGCTCGCCAGCGGCGTGCTGGTGCTGTCGGGCCTGGGCGCGGCGCCTGGCGTGCTCGCGCAGAGCCGCCCGCCGACGACCGAGGAGCTCGGCAAGGATCCCGGCGCGCTGCGCCAGCTCGAGGAGCAGCGCAATGCCCAGCAGCTGCGCCAGCAGCAGGGGCAGCAGCAACAGCAGCAGGATCAGCTGTACAACGACGCGCTGCGCCAGCAGCAGGCGCGCCAGCAGGGCGACATCGCGCAAGGTCAGGCTGTGCTGCGCAGCTGGCAGCAGCGCCCGCCGCTGGCGGCCGACCACAACCCGCTGCTTGGGCGCTGGACCTCGCAGGGCCGCGGCGGCCGCTCGGCCGGCAACGGCAACGACATCGCGGCGCTCGCGAACGCGCTGGTCGGCGGCATCACCGCGGGCCTGTGCGACTCGATGCTCGGCCGCGGGCTGATCGAGTTCCGCCCGACCGCGGTGGTCGCGATCGGCCGCGACGGCCGCGAGCAACCGATGTACCGCGCCGACTACCGCGGTGGTGGTTCGCGCGTCGTCGTGCTGCCGCAGCCCGGGCAGTCCTTCACCCACATGATCATCGACTTCAACGGCCCGGACCGCGCCACCGTCGCAGCCGTCGGCTGCGTGCTGGTGCGTGCCGGCAGTGCTGCTGCGACGGCTGCCGACGGGGTGCCGGCCGCCCCCGCGGACATCCAATGGGTGCTGCTGGGCACCACCGCGGCGAACGGCGGCATGGACATCTACGTCGCCCGATCGACGATCCGCCGATCGGGCCATTCGGCGCAGATGTGGGATCTGTGGGACTTCAAGACAGACCACCGGTTCGAGGGCAAGCGCTTCCTGTCGGCCCGCAACCAGTACGAATACGACTGCACCGGCACGCGGCGGCGGATGCTGTCCACCGTCGGGTATTCGGGGCACATGGGGCAGGGTGCGGTCGTCGGCTCGGGCAGCGCGATGCTTGCCTGGGAGCCGGTCGGCGCCAGCGGCCCGATCCGCGACTACTGGAACATCGCCTGCGCGAAATCTTGAGCACGCGTCAGGAGGCGAGCATGCCCTTGGTCTCGATGAAGGCCACGACCTCGGCGAGGCCGGCGTTCGTCTTCAGGTTGCTCATCACGAAGGGCCGGTTGCCGCGCATGCGCTTCGTGTCGGCGGCCATCACGTCGAGGCTGGCGCCGACATGCGGCGCGAGGTCGGTCTTGTTGATCACGAACAGGTCGCTCTTCGTGATCCCCGGGCCGCCCTTGCGCGGGATCTTCTCGCCGGCGGCGACGTCGATCACGTAGATCGTCAGGTCGCTGAGCTCGGGGCTGAAGGTCGCCGCGAGGTTGTCGCCGCCGCTCTCGATGAACACGATGTCGGCGTTCGGGAACTTCTCGAGCATGCGGTCGACCGCCTCGAGGTTGATCGACGCGTCTTCACGGATCGCGGTGTGCGGGCAGCCGCCGGTCTCGACGCCCATGATGCGCTCGGCCTCGAGCGCGCCGGCCACCGTCAGCAGGCGCTGGTCTTCCTTGGTGTAGATGTCGTTCGTGACGACGACCAGGTCGTAGCGCTCGCGCATCGCCTTGCACAGCATCTCGACCAGCGTCGTCTTGCCCGAGCCGACCGGCCCGCCGACGCCGACGCGCAGCGGGGGCAGTTTGCGGGTGCGGTTCGCGATCTGGTGCAGGGCGGAGCTCATCGCGTGGATTATGGCGGCGCGGCTCTTGCCGCGCTGCGAGGCGGATCAGCCCGCGATGCCGATCGTCAGCGCGATCGCGTAGCCCGCGCTGACGCTGCCGCTGATCGTTGGTGTTTCCAGGGTCGCGCCGTCGCTGAACACGTTGTCGGTGGCGAGCGAGATCTGGTTGAAGTTGGCGACGCTGGCGCTGTAGCCGCTGCTCGCGAACACCTCGTAGCACGCTGCCTCGGGCATCGCGATCTGCGTCGTCTTGCTCACGTTGGCCACGCTCGTCGCCAGCGCCAGGGTCGGGTAGACCTCGACATGGATGTGCGGCCAGCGGCCCGCGTAGCAGGCGGGAAAGATCGTCGTGAACGTGACCTGGCCATTGCTGTCGGTCGCCTGCACGCCGCGCAGGTAGTTCTCGCCGGTCACGCCGGACGAGTACAGCGAGTAGCGGCCGGCCTGGTCGCAATGCCAGACGTAGATCGTGTGGCCGGCCAGGCTCGCGCAGCTCGCGTTGGTGTTGACCAGGGTCAGCGTCACCGTCAGCGGCACGCCGGCGGCCACCGCGCTGGCGCCGGCGAAGCTGCTGCGGATGTCGCTGCGCACGATGCCGCTGAGCAGCAGTGCGTTCAGCGCGCTCGTGCCGTCGGCCGGGTAGGGGCCGTTGGTCTCGGTCGGGATCACCGCGCAGCTCGACGAGGTCGTGGGGCTGGTCGTCGACGTGCTCGTGTCGCTCGCGCTCGTGCCGGTGGCGCTCGAGGTGGTCGCTGCATCGCCCCCGCCGCCGCAGCCCAGCAGCGACAGCACGCCGGCGCCGGCGAGCCAGCGCAGCGCGCGGCGGCGCTGCAAGGTGCTCAGGTCTTCGGTGAGGCCGCCGTCGGGGTGATCGTGATCGAGGTCGTGCATGGTGGCGGGGTTGCTCGGCGTCCGGGCAGCCCGAAGTGGAAGACCGCACGAGTCTGCCGGGCGGCTGTGGCTGGCGTGTCGCCACCCTGTGTCCGAACGGACACGGTTGTAGCCGGCGTCAGACCAGCGGCAACGTGAACTCGGCGCGCAGGCCGCCTTCGGGGCGGTTCGACAGGCGCACACGGCCACCGTGGCGCTCTGCCAAGTCGTGCGCGATGTACAGGCCCAGGCCGCTGCCGCCGTCTTGGCCGTCGCGACCGGCGTCGATGCGATAGAACGGCTGCCGCACCGCGTCGAGCTGCTCCGCGGGGATGCCCGGGCCGTCGTCGTCGATCACGACGCAGGCCTCGCCGGCGCGCGCTTCGAGCGTCACGCGCGCATTACCGCCGTGGCGCAGCGCGTTGCCGATCAGGTTGCCGAGCACCCGGTTCAGCGCCGCCGGCGGGGCCAGCACCACGGCCGCAGCGCCCGCACTCGGCGCGACGATGAACTGTGCCGCGGCGCCCTGTTCCGCGAGGTCGTCGACCAGCGCGCGCACCAGCGCGCCCAGATCGACGCGCTCGCGCGGGCCGGCCACGTGCCGGTCGCGCAGCAGGTCGAGCGCGCTGCCGATCAGCGCGTCCATCTCGCGCACGTCGGCGATGCCGCGCGCCGCCTGCGGCTGCGCGTCCATGGTCTCGAGCCGCAGGCGCAGCCGCGCCAGCGGCGTACGCAGATCGTGCGAGATCGCGGCCATCAGCAGCGTCTGCGCGTCGAACTGCGCGTGCAGGCGTTGCGCCATCGTGTTGAAGACCTGCGCGGTCTGGCGCACTTCGAGCGTGCCGTGGCGCTCGTCCAGCGGCGGCGCGCGCTCGCCTGCGCCAAGCGCGCGGCCCAGGCCTTCGGAGGCCGCGGCGAGCCGGCGCATCGGCGCCGACAGCCAGCGCGCGCCGAACCAGGCGACCACGCCGATCGCGAGGAAGCGGATGGCGTAGTCCAGCCACAGCGCCGGCGTCGGCAGGCCGTCGGGCGCGCCCGTCGCATCGGGCGGCGGCGGCTCGGGCCGGGCGGCGTCGTGCGGCTCGCCGCCGTGAGGCGGCCCACGCCGCGCGCCGTCGCCGGGCGGTGCGCCGCCCATCGGCGGCAGCGACGGCAGCACAGGCAGCCGGGCGCCGGCTGGTGCGCCCGTGTTGCCAGGCGGCGCATGCACCTGCGTGACCGCGACAAACGCGATCAGGTGGCTCGCGACCAGCCCGAACCACATCAGCAGGAACAGGCGCTTGAACAGCGTGTCGGCCCACCACGATCTCATCGGGCGGGCTCCACGTCGGCATCGAACACGTAGCCCTCACCGCGCACCGTGCGGATCAGCTCGGCGGCGCGGCCCGGGTCCGCGAGCTTCTGGCGCAGCCGCGAAACGGCGAGGTCGATCGCGCGGTCGGTCACCTCGACGCCGGGCGCGCGCGTCAAGTCGAGCAGCCGGTCGCGCGCGAGCACGCGGCGCGGATGGTCGACGAAGGCCGCGAGCAGTCTGAACTCGGCGTTCGACAGCGCGACGACGAGCCGCTGTGGCGAGCGCAGCTGCCGGCCGAGCCGATCGAGGAACCAGCCCTGGAACTGCAGCAGCGTCGCCGCCTCGGTGCCGGGCACCTCGGCGCGCGGCCCGGCGCGACGCAGCACCGCATGGATGCGCGCGACCAGCTCGCGCGGCTCGAAGGGCTTGGGCAGGTAGTCGTCGGCGCCGAGTTCGAGGCCGACGACGCGGCTGACCGGATCGCCTTGCGCGGTCAGCATGATGATCGGCAGGTTCGAGCTCGCACGCACCCAGCGGCACAGGTCGAGGCCGTTCGCGTCCGGCAGCATCAGGTCGAGCAGCAGCACGTCGAAGGCCGGGTCGGGCAGCATTCGCTTCATCGCCGCACCGGAGGCCAGCGCGGTGACCTGCATCCCGTAGCGCCGCAGGTAGTCGGCCACCAGCACGCGCAGCTCGGTGTCGTCGTCGACCAGCAGGGCGTGGACGATCGGCATGTTCAGCCCGATTCCAGGCGCAAGAGATCGACGTAGGCGCCGGGCACGAGCTGCGCGGCATCGACCCGCAGCCGTACCAGCAGCGCGTGCGCCTCGGCGACGCCCGCGTCGGCGCCCTCCCCATCGCGCAGCACGACCTCGAGTTCGAGGAAATCGCCCAGCCCGGCGACCCGGTCCAGATGTACGCGCGTGCGTCCGACGCGCAGCAACGTGCGCTGCTTGACGACCCTGCCGCTGACACCGAGTGCACGCGCCAGCGTGGCGCGCAGCGCATCGGGGTCGGGCACCGGCGTGATCGCGTAGTCCGAGCTCTTGGGCCCGCTCGCGTCGGGCCGCTGGTAGGCGATCAGTTCGCCGCGGCCGTCAGCGAACACGCGCAACTTCAGGCGCCCGCGGGCGCACGCGAAGAAGGTGTCGTCCTGCGCGATGTGCTCGGGGCCGGCGTCGGCGCAGGCACGGGCGAGCGGCAGCAGCGCCTCGACGCTGTCGATGCGGGCCTTGATCTCGACGTTGCGCGCCATCGTGCTCAGGAGCGGAACAGGCGCGAGTACTGCAGCTCGTGCTGCGCCGACAGGATCGCGAGCATCGGCGCGAAGGCCTGGCGTTCGCTGTCCCTCAGTGCGGCCGCATGGTCGACGGCCGCGGGAATGGCCTCGGTCAGCGCGACCAGGATGCGCTGCCCCGCGCTCTGCCCCAGCGGCACCGCCTTCAGCGCCGCCTGCACCATGTTCTCGGCCCAGCCGAACGCGAAGCTGAGCAGCGCATCGCGCGGCGCGGCGCCGGTCTGCGCGGCGGCGAGCGCGAACGCGACCGGCCAGGTCGGCGCCGGCGTGAGTGCCTTCAGTTGCGCGACGCGTTCATCGACCGCGCCGCCGCGGTTCTTCAGCCACTCGACCATCGAGCGGCCCATCTGCTCGGTCTGCTGGCGCAGCTCGGCACTCTCGCGCGTCGTCACGACCCAGGTATTCAGCTCGGCGATCGTCGCGTGGTCGCCGCGGCCCCAGGCCTTGAAGGCCTTCGCGACCACCGCGAGCTCGCTGCGCGCCAGGCTGAGTAGCAGCTGATCGAGCAGCCACGCGGCGGCCTGCGGCTCGTCGCGCACGTGGCCGGTCTCGACGGCGGCCTCGAGCACCTCGGAGTAGCTGAACCCGCCGACCGGCAAGGCCGGCGAGGCCAGCCACATCAGCTGCAGCAGCGCCGGCGCGGAGCTGACCGGCGCGGCCCGGCGAACGCGCGGCATGTTCGGGCGCCTCAGTGCTTGTGCCCGTGGTCGTGTCCGTGATCGTGCCCGCAACCCGGCCCGTGCACGTGCACGGGCGGCGCGGCGGCAGGCGCCTCGTGCGCGTGCCCATGGCCGTGGCCGTGGCCGGCGTAGGCGCCGGCTTCCGGCTCGAACGGTGCGAGCTGTTCGGTCACGTCCAGTTGCATCTTCTTCAGCATCTCGGCGAGCACGTGGTCGGGCTCGATCTGCAGGTGCTCGGGCGTCAGCTCGATCGCCACGTGGCGGTTGCCCAGGTGGTAGGCGGCGCGCACCAGGTCGAAGGGCGAGCCGTGCGCCGCCCTGGCGGCGATGCGCAATACCGCCTGGGGCTGCGCGATGACCTTGATCAGCGAGCCGTCCTCGGCCACCAAGACGTCGCCGCCGCGCACCGTGCTGCCGCGCGGCAGGAACACGCCGAGCGTTCGGCCCTGCGAGTCCTCGGTGTCGAAGCGGCTCTTCTGTCGCGTGTCCCAGTCGAGCACGACCGCGGCGGCGCGCTTGAGCAGCGCCGGTGCCAGGCCGCGGCCGGCGGGAAGAAGCTTGTTGACGTGCAGCATGGGGTCGGTCCGATCGATGACAGGCCGTAGTGTGCCAGCGCCACGGGCCGTTCCGGCGCCGGTTCGGGGTGCCGGCGGTGCCGACCGGGGGCGCCTAGAATCGGCCCGATTCGGATCCCAGGACGATCGTCATGAACCAGCAGGCAGCCGAGAAGGTCGAGGTGACCGTCGAGGAAGTGAAGGACTCGAATCCGAGCACGACCGCCGGTGACGCCAGCGTCGTGATCGAGACCGCATCGGTCGTCGACGGCGATCGGTGCGACACCTCGATCGAGGTGCGTGAGGCCGACGCGCCGGCGGTCGCCGCGGCGCTGCTGAACGCCGACAACGCCACGCCGCCGGCCGACGCCGATCTGCCGGTCGCGGTGCAGTGCATGGCGGCCGGCGTCGTGCACGCCGCCAGCGAGGGGCGCGTGCGACTGCACCTGCAGTTCGAATCGGGTCAGGTGCTGCCGATCGAGATGCCGCACGACGCGGCCGCCGCGCTCGCCCGCACGCTCGCGATGCACACCGGCGTGCGCTGACCGGCGTGGCGCGGCCCGCGTTCGGCCGTGGTCATCGGCCCGCCAGGTGGTTGGCGATGCGCTTCGCCGTGAACTCCGCGCCGCAGGCAAAGCGGGCGAGCGGCCCGAAGCTGTTGGCCGATGCGACTCCGACAAAGTACAGCCCCGGAACCGAAGACTCGAACTGGCGATTCAGGATCGGCGTGTCGCGCACGCTGCGTATCTTGGAGCGGACGCCGTCGTCGAGAAATGGCAGCCGTGCCAGCGCGGGCTTGTAGCCGGTTGCGGCGATGAGGTGATCGGCCCGCAGTTCGCTGTCGGTGCCGTCGGCTCGAGCAACCCGCAGATGCACCTGACGGTCTCGAATTTGCACCTGCTTGAGCGCGACACCCAAGTGCATCGGGAAACGGCCGACGACCTTGTCCCGAACAAACCATCCTGGGGCGGGTCCGAGATGACGCTCGACGGCCCGCAGGCGCAGGCGTTCCGGCAGCGCGTGAAAGACCAGAGGGGCATCGGTGCACAGCAATGATCGCCAGCCGAGTCCGAGCGGGGATCGGGGTTGCAGAATTCGCTGCTTCAAGGGCCTGGGCTCGGCCGAAGGCGAATGAAAGTCGATGGCGCCGCGTCGCGCCACCAATTGAACCTCGGCGTCGCCCTCGTGCAGCAGCGCGGCGATGTCGACAGCGGACGCGCCCGCGCCGATCACCGCGACACGCTGCCCCGCGAAGCGGCTCAGGTCGGCATGCTCTGAGCTGTGGCTGACGAACTCGCTGGGACACGCGCGCAGTGCGTCCGGCACGTGCGCAAAGTGGGAAATACCCGTAGCCACGACCACGTTGCGGGCCCGCACGGTCTCGCCGAGCGCGGTCTGGAGTTCGAAGACTTCCGAGGAGCGTGTGAGAGACATCACGTTCGTCTCCTCCAACTCGGGCACATGACGCCGCTGGAACTCCATTCCATAGGCGATAAATGTTTCAATCGGCACAGGCAGTCCGGTGTCGAGGTAGGGCAGGCCTCGCTCGGCGCTGAAGGTGCGCAGCGTGAAATCGGAGTCCGGGGCATAGAGGCCCGAGGCGAAGCCCTCCGACTTCAACATCATTCCTCGCGGCATGTGATGGCGCCAACTGCCCATCGGCGTTCCGAAGATGCGCAAAGAACGACGACGATTTCGCAAGTGGGCAGCGATCGACAGGCCATAGGGGCCGGCGCCGATGATTGCAGTGTCGAGGATGGCGAGGGGCAAGACTGGACTCCTTGGAAGCAGCGGGTCGTCCGGTTCGAGCCGGCGATCGGATCGCGACGAAGACGCGGCCCTGAGCCTGGCAGTGATGGCCGGATGTGATGACGGATGGATTGTCAGAAGTTTTGCGTCGATGGGTACGGCAAGAATCCACGTGTGGAACGTGTTTGGACAATGAGGCTCACGTGAAGACGGCAGCGCATCGACCTAAGGTATTGTTGGCCGCCAGCACGTGGTGGCCGCTATCGGCGCGGCTGGCGATGGCGCTGCGCGGCAGCGGATGTCAGGTCGATGCCGTTTGTCCTCCAGGCCATCCGCTGCGAACCATCGGCGGGATCGGCCGGCTCTTCGCCTACGATCGCAGCGACTCGCTCGGTGCGCTCAGACGCGCCATCGTCGAGTCCCAGGCAAAAGTCATTGTTCCCTGCGACGATGGTGTCGTCTGGCAATTGCACGAACTGCACGCGCAAGATCCGGCGCTGCGAGAGTTCATCGAGCAGTCGTTGGGCGCCGCAGAAATGCACCCGATCATCCGCAGTCGCGAGCGCTTGCTCGAAACGGCGAGCGAGTTGGGGATACGCGTTCCCAAGACCCGGCAGGTTGCCTCCCGGGCCGAACTCGATGCGTGGTTCGCCGATGCGGCGACCCCGGGCGTGTTGAAACTGGACCAGACCTGGGGAGGCAAGGGCGTTCACATCAACAGCTCGAGGGAGGATGCCGTTCGCACGTTGAAGAAGTTCAGCGCGCGAGCGTCGGCGAGCGTCGCCTGGAAGCGATGGTTCATCGACCATGATCCGCTGGCGCTGTGGACCTGGCGAGCCCGGCGCGAGCCGGTCGTCACGATCCAGGAGTACGTCGCGGGGCAACCCGCGAACACGATGTTCGTTTGCTGGCGCGGGGAACTGCTTTCGCTGGTGACAGCGAAGGTGCTGAATGCCCAGGGGCCGACCGGAGCAGCGACGGTCGTTCAGCTGATCGCCAACGCGGAAATCGAACGCGCGGCCAGATTGCTCGCGAAGCGGTTGCAGTTGTCCGGCTTTTGCGGGCTAGATTTCATCCTCGAGCAGGCGACGGGATCAGCTTGCCTGATCGAGCTGAATCCGCGTTGCACGCAGCTCGGACATCTGCAGTTGCCGAGTCAGGCGAGTCTGGCGGCGACGTTCAGCGCACAGTTGGGCGCTCAATCCGAAGCGAACCCGGCGCAGGCGATCGGCAGCGACACGGTCGCGTTCTTTCCGCAGGCATTCGAGTGGGATCCCTCCAGCTCCCATCTGCGCACCGCCTATCACGATGTCCCTTGGACGGAGCCGCGGCTGGTGCGCGATCTCCTGCAGGTGCCCTGGCCGAATCGACAATGGCCGGCGCGCGTCTACCATGGCTGGCGCCCCTTGCGGCGGCTTCAGGCGGTCAGCTTCGACGAGGTGGGGCCGGTTCGGACATGACGTCGGCTCGCGTGAGTCGCCGCTGGCCGAGTGCCGCCACGCGCGCGTCGCGCAGGCGCGGAAAAATTCAGAACAGGAAGTAGCGCTGCGCCATCGGCAGCTCGGTGGCCGGCTCACAAGTGAGCAGCACGCCGTCGGCGCGCACTTCGTAGGTCTGCGCGTCGACCTCGATGGTGGGCGTGCCGCTGTTGTGGACCATGTCTCGCTTGCCGATGCTTCGCGTGTTCCTCACGGCCTCGGTGCGGCGGCGCAGTCCGAGCTTGGCTGGCACGCCGAGGTCCGCGGCCGCCTTCGAGATGAAGGTCAGGCAGGTGTTGTCCATCGCCGCGCCGAAGGCGCCGAACATCGGCCGGTAGTGCACCGGCTGCGGTGTCGGGATGCTCGCGTTCGGGTCGCCCATCGCGGCCGCGGCGATCATGCCGCCCTTCAGGATCAGGCTCGGCTTGACGCCGAAGAACGCCGGCTTCCACACGACCAGATCGGCGAGCTTGCCGACCTCGACCGAGCCGACCACGTGCGCGATGCCCTGCGTGATCGCCGGGTTGATCGTGTACTTCGCGATGTAGCGCTTGACGCGGAAGTTGTCGTGGCGCGCGTTGTCTTCCGGGAGCGTGCCGCGCTGCGACTTCATCTTGTGCGCGGCCTGCCAGGTGCGGATGATGACCTCGCCGACGCGGCCCATCGCCTGGCTGTCGGACGACATCATCGAGAACACGCCCAGGTCGTGCAGGATGTCTTCCGCGGCGATGGTCTCGCGCCGGATCCGGCTTTCGGCGAACGCGAGGTCTTCGGCAATGGCCGGGTCGAGGTGGTGGCACACCATCAGCATGTCGAGGTGCTCGTCGACGGTGTTCACCGTGTACGGCATCGTCGGGTTGGTCGACGACGGCAGCACGTTGGGCAGGCCGGCGCACTTGATGATGTCGGGCGCGTGGCCGCCGCCGGCGCCCTCGGTGTGGAAGGTCGCGATCGTTCGGCCCTTGAACGCCGCGATCGTGTCCTCGACGAAGCCCGACTCGTTCAGCGTGTCGGTGTGGATCGTGACCTGCACATCGTGCGCGTCGGCCACGCCGAGGCAGCAATCGATCGCCGCGGGCGTCGTGCCCCAGTCCTCGTGCAGCTTCAATCCGTACGCGCCGGCCTCGACCTGCTCTTCCAGCGCGCGCGGCAGCGAGGCGTTGCCCTTGCCCTGGAAGCCCAGGTTCATCGGGAAGCTTTCGGCGGCCTTGAGCATCGCATGGATGTGCCACGGCCCCGGCGTGCAGGTGGTGGCGAAGGTGCCGGTGGCCGGGCCGGTGCCGCCGCCCAGCATCGTCGTGATGCCGCTCATCAGCGCCTCTTCGATCTGCTGCGGGCAGATGAAGTGGATGTGGCTGTCGATGCCGCCGGCCGTGACGATCGCGCCCTCGCCGGCGATGATCTCGGTGCCCGGGCCAATGACGATGTCCACGCCCGGCTGCACGT
>Ga0207658_10001857_pt1 | contig 15806 bp, 17 predicted proteins | sample KBSS33metaG_FD_184322 | JGI IMG/M metagenome (GOLD analysis project Ga0207658, IMG submission 184322) | Switchgrass rhizosphere microbial communities from Kellogg Biological Station, Michigan, USA - KBS S3-3 metaG (SPAdes) (version 2) | ecosystem: Host-associated > Plants > Roots > Rhizosphere...
GACGGTGTCGCCGAAGCCGGCCGACTTGACGAACGCCTCGGCGCGCTTGGCGGTCGAGCGCGGATCGCGGCTGTAGAGCTCACCGGTCGAAGGCTCGACGATGTCGCAGAACAGGATCAGCATCGGCGTGGCCGAGAACGGATCGGTGTAGACGGCGTCGAGGTCGGGCTTGAGGATCATGTCCGACTCGTTGATGGCCTTCCAGCCCTCGATCGACGAACCGTCGAACATCAGGCCGTCTTCCAGCTCGTCCTCGCCGAGCACGGTCGACACCATGGTCAGGTGCTGCCACTTGCCCTTGGGGTCGGTGAAGCGAAGATCGACCCACTCGATCTCCTCGTCCTTGATCTTCTTGAGGACGTCCTTTGCACTTGCCATGTGATTGGTACTCCAGGTTTTACTCTTCCGATCCCGAAAGAGGCGAGGGGTGGATGGGCAGTCCCGGGCTTTGCCGGCCCCCCTGTGCCGGCGCTGGCCCGATCCGGCCGTGAGGGCCGGGGGAAATCGTCAAGCGCCTAGAGCGCGTCGTCGTCCCGCTCGCCGGTGCGGATGCGCACGGCGGTCTCGATCGGAATGACGAAGATCTTGCCGTCGCCGATACGGCCGGTCTGCGCGGCGTCGGCGATAGCCTCCACCACGCGGTCGGCCAGAGCATCGGGCACCACGACTTCTAGCTTCACCTTGGGCAGGAAATCGACCACGTATTCGGCGCCGCGATAGAGCTCGGTGTGGCCCTTCTGGCGGCCGAAGCCCTTGGCCTCGGTCACGGTGATGCCCGAGACCCCCACTTCGTGCAGTGCTTCCTTCACTTCGTCGAGCTTGAACGGCTTGATGATGGCTTCGATCTTCTTCACGCCTGCCTGGTTCCTTAGCTCTTGATCTCGTGTTCTCGCTGGAGGGGCCGGTCAGCGACCGGACGAACCTCGTGCGTTACCCATCAAGAATCGTGCCAATGAGATGTCACGGTGGTAGGCCAGTTGTGCACGCGCGAAAAGACCGGAATCGCGTCGTTTACCAACAGCCCCACGCATGGTTGCTGCATGGGTAACCACTGGGGCGCGTCGCTTTGTTCAAGATTCGAGCAAACCGTGCCCGAAAATTGTGCAAGTGCCCTCAGAGCCGCAGTCCGGCGGTCTCCGGCAGGCCTGCCATCAGGTTGAGGTTCTGCACCGCCGCGCCGCTCGCGCCCTTGCCGAGGTTGTCCAGGAACGCGACGAGCCGCGCCTGGCTGCCGTCGGCCGATGCGAAGACGCGCAAGGTCAGGCTGTCGACGGGCGCCATCGAGGCGCGCAGCAGGAGTTCGTCGGGCTCGTCGGCCGCCACGCTCATCACCGGGCTATCGGCATAGAACGCGGCGAGAGCGTCACGCATCGCCGCGGGCGTGCCGGCGCCAGGCAGCGCGACGAGTGGGAGCGGCACTTCGACGAGCATGCCGCGGTGCGCGGGCACCACCGCTGGCGCGAACACCGGCGCGTGGGTCAGGCCGGCGTGGACCTGCATCTCGGGCACGTGCTTGTGGCCCATGGCGAGGCCGTAGGCGCGATAGGCGATGTCAGTGTCGTCCTCGAAGCGCGCGATCAGCGCCTTGCCGCCGCCCGAGTAGCCGGAGACGGCATGGCAGATGTACGGCCACTCCGCGGGCAACAGCCCGGCGCGCACCAGCGGGGCGACGAGGCCGAGGAAGCCGGTCGGGTAGCACCCCGGATTGCTGACGAAGCGCGCCTGCATAACTGCCTCGCGCCCGACGATTTCCGGAAACCCGTAGGTCCAGCCGTCCGCGACGCGGTGCGCGGAGGACGCGTCGATCACCCGCGTCCGTTCGTTGCGGATCATGGCGACGGCAGCCTTGGCGGCATCGTCGGGCAGGCACAGGATGACGACGTCGGCGTCGTTGATCGCCTCGGCCCGCGCGGCATCGTCCTTGCGGCGTGCCTCGTCGAGCGCCACCAGGCTGAACTCGGGACGGCCCGCGAGCCGGTCGGCGATCTCCAGGCCGGTGGTGCCCACCGCACCGTCGATGAAGACGGTGGTGATGCTCACGCCGCGATCAGCGCGGTCATCGGCAGGTAGCCGACCGCACCGTCCTCGCCGACCTGACCCCAGGCCCAGTTGCCGGAGATGTCGAGCACGTTGAAGGTGCTGCCGCCGGGCACTTCAGCGATCTCGTTCGAAGACAGGTTCGGCGCCGAGCGCAGCCAGATGAGGTGCGCCACGGTGTGCGGCATCGGCACCGCATAGTGCGGTACGAAGCAGAGCCCGGCGAGCTTGATGTGCGCCAGGTCCCCGCGCACCGGCAGGCAGCCCGGATCGGCGGTCACACTCGGCCCCGTCATCGCCAGCATGCCGTCAAGCCGCGGCAGCGGCGCCGGCGAGCGCGTGTAGGAATCGAGAGAGGCCAACGTCCGGTTTGCTCCAATGCCGAAGATGGGCGCGCTTAGCCGGACCATGGGGCAATAACAAGCTCAGCCACCCCCGGTCACTCTCCCTGGACGGTGTAGCGCTGCCTCAGCATGTGCCAGGCGGCGCGCAGGCCCAGCGCGTCGCCGCCCTTGGGCCGGCCGGGCTTGGCGGCGGGGCGCCAGGCGAAGGTATCGAAGTGCGCCCAGTCCGTGCCCTTGGGCACGAAGCGGTCGAGGAACAGCGCCGCGGTGCTGGCGCCGGCGAAACCGCTGGAGCCGGCGTTGTTGATGTCGGCCACGTCGCTCTTGAGGTATTCGCGGTAGCCATCGAACAGCGGCAGGCGCCAGCACGGGTCGTCGTGCGCCTTGCCGGCGGCCAGCAGCGCCTCGGCGGTCGCGTCCTCGCGCGCGAACAGAGCAGGGAGGTCGGGCCCGACCGCGACCCGCGCGGCGCCGGTCAGCGTCGCGAAGTCGAGGATCAGCTCGGGCTCCTTCTCGCCGGCGCGGGTGAGCGCGTCGCCCAGGATCAGGCGGCCCTCGGCGTCGGTGTTACCGATTTCGACCGAGATGCCCGCGCGGCTGCGCAGCACGTCGCCGGGGCGGAAGGCATTGCCGGCAATCGCGTTCTCCACCGCCGGCACCAGCACGTGCAGCCGTACCGGCAGATTGGCGCCCATGATCAGGCGGGCCAGCGCCAGCGCGTGCGCGGCGCCGCCCATGTCCTTCTTCATCAGCAGCATGCCCGAACCGGGCTTGATGTCGAGCCCGCCCGAATCGAAGCAGACGCCCTTGCCGACGATGGCGACCCGCGGGTGCTTCGGATCTCCCCATTCCAGTTCGATCAGGCGCGGCGAGTGGCTGCGCGCGGCGGCCCGCCCGACCGCGTGAACCATCGGGTACTCACGCTCGAGGAGGTCGCCGCGGGTGACGTGGATTTCGGCGCGGAACGCTTTGTGCAGCGCTTCCGCCTCCGCCTCGAGCTGGGCCGGGCCCATGTCCTCGGCCGGCGTGTTGACGAGGTCGCGCACCAGCATCACCGCTTCGGCTTCGGCGGTCAGCGCATCGATGCCGGCAGGCTCGCCGGTCAGAAGCACGCGCGGACCTTGCTCGTCGGGCTCGGAGCGGTAGCGGTCGAAGCTGTACTGCCCGGTGATCCAGCCGAAAGCCGCCGCTTCGGGTTCCCCGCCGACGCGGCGATAGGTCCCTGCAGGCAGTTTTTCGGCCAGCCTGGCCATGCACCAGCTCGACAGCGAGCCGCTATCCGCCACCCCGGCCACGACGGCAAAGCCGTCGCCGTCCGGCACGATCGCATGGTCGTTGGCCCCGCCTTCGAATTTCTGTGCCTCCAGCGCCGCGCGCTGCGGAACGCTCAGGCCCTTCACGAATTGCTCCAGACCGTCCTTGTCGACGAGGTGGATCGCTGTTGCCTTCTGTCCGCGGTCGGGCTGGATCAATGCGTTCTTGTCGCTCATGGGCCGAGTCTCTAGCCTTCGTGCGACTGCAAGTGCGAGAGGAATTTTAATGCGCAGGACGGCTTGGGGGATCGCGGGGCTGCTGCCGCTGCTGGCGTTTGTCGCCGCCTGCCAGGGCTCCGAGGCTGGCCCCGATGCGGCGCCCTCGCGTGCCGCCACGGCGGTTGCCGATGCGGCGGCGCAAGCAGAGAGCGCCGCCACCGACTCTGCACCGGCCCCCGATGCTGTGGCGCGCAGCGAGAAGGAAGAGAACGACCTCTACCAGTTCGGCTTCGCCTACCCCGTGCAGGCGGCCGCGATCCCGGGCCTCAAGGCACTGCTCGACAAACGGCTGGATGCAGCGAAGGCCGATCTGGTCTCCTCCGCGCGCAGCGATAAGGCCGAGGCCGCCAAGGACAGCTATCCGTATCGCGCGCATAGCTGGGAGGCGACGTGGAAGGTGGTGACCGACCTTCCCGATTTCCTGTCACTATCGGCCGATCTCTATGAGTTCACCGGTGGCGCCCACGGGATGAGCAATTTCGATTCGCTGGTATGGGATCGTCGGGCCGACACCGTGCGCGAACCGTTGGACCTGTTCACCAGCAAGGATGCCTTGCGTGTCGCCATCCAGGCGCCGTTCTGCGACGCGCTCGACCAGGAACGCGCCAAGCGCCGCGGCGAGCCGGTCGATCGCGACAGCGGCCAGTCGTTCAGCGAATGCATCGACCCGGTCGCCAGCACGGTGATCCTGGGCTCCTCCAACCGCAAGACCTTCGACCGCATCGGCGTGCTCGTCGCACCTTATGAAGCGGGCCCTTACGCGGAAGGCAGCTACGAAGTGACGCTGCCGGTAACGGGTAAGGTGATGGCTGCGCTCAAGCCGCAGTACCGCGAGGCGTTCTCGGTCAAACCCTGACGCGATCCCTTTATGGCGCGGCGAGCTTGTACAGGTCCTCGCATTTTCGACGGACAGGCGCTATCTTCGCGCGATGAGCGAATACCAGATAGTAGAGCCCGGCAGCGACACGCTCCTGCGCGACGGCACGATCAAGCTGCACGGTCCCGAGGCCTTCGAAGGCATGCGCACGGCCGGGCGCCTGGCAGCGACGATCCTCGACGAGATCGCACCGATGGTGCAGCCGGGCGTCTCCACCGCCGCGATCGACGACAAGGTCCGCGAGATGACGCTGGACGGCGGTGCGGTGCCGGCCACCCTGGGCTACCGCGGCTATGCGCATTCCAGCTGCATCTCGATCAACCATGTGGTCTGCCATGGCATCCCGTCCGAAAAGACGCTCAAGGACGGCGATATCGTCAACATCGACGTCACCCCGCTGCTTGATGGCTGGCACGGCGATTCGAGCCGGATGTACCTGGTAGGCGACGTGCCGCTGAAGGCGCGCCGCCTGGTCGACGTTACTTACGAGTGCCTGATGATCGGCATCGCACAGGCCAGGCCCGGCAAGCGCATCGGCGACATCGGCGCCGCCATCCAGGCCCATGCCGAATCGCACCGTTATGGCGTCGTGCGCGAGTTCTGCGGGCATGGCCTCGGGCGGCTGTTCCACGACGCGCCCGAAGTCGTCCATGCCGGTCGAGCGGGCACCGGGCCCGAACTGCGGCCCGGCATGTTCTTCACCATCGAGCCGATGATCAATCTGGGCAAGCCGCCGGTGAAGCTGCTCTCCGACGGCTGGACGGCCGTAACGCGCGACAAGTCGCTTTCGGCCCAGTTCGAGCACTCGATTGGCATCACCGAAGACGGCTGCGAGATCTTCACCACCAGTCCGAAGGCGCTGCACAAGCCGCCCTACGCCTGACCGGCCGCGCCACTCCGGGCCTTCCCGGCACCGGGTGCGTCACGTCAGCAGGTCGAGGACCGCTGGCTCGCCGACGATCATTCATTCGTGCGCGCCACCGCACTTCCGCGCGCGACCCGCAGTGTCCGAAGGCTGGGTCGTCTGCGAGTGAGGCCGGCCGCTTCGGCGCCCGCCCGGTCGAGGTGCCGTGGCTGCGCAGGAGACACTGGACGGCGAGCAGATCGCTATCTCGGGTTCAACATACGCTCTCGCGGTGGCCACGCCCTCCCACCTCGCTGGCTCAAGGATTGGCCGATCGTGCAGTAGAGCCACGGGGCTTCACCCTGGACGGCGAGCGCACGACCGGGATGCTGGAGCGCTCTGGCAAGCGAGCCTGATGGCTAATCCAGCAGCGTGATCGAGATTCGCCGATTGCGCGGGTCGTGCGGGTCTGCGGGGATCAGCAACTCGGTATCGGCCACGCCCTCGATGCGTCGGAATCGGCTCTCGACCACGCCGTCGCGCATCAGCGCCTGCCGCGTCGCCTCGGCCCGTCCGGCGGAGAGTGACCAGTTGTTGCCGGCGATCCCCTCGCGATAGGGCAGCGCGTCGGTGTGGCCGCGAATGGTGAGGCCGCCGCGATCGGGTCCGAGCGCCTGCGACAGCGCGTCGACGAGCTGCGCCGCCTCCGGTGTCAGCACCGTGGTACCGAGCCGGAACATCGAGAAATCGGCATCGTCGACGAGGTCAATGCGAACGCCTTCGGTGGTGTCGACCATGCGCACCTGCCGCGCCAGCCGGCGCAGCGCGTCGGTCGATTGCAGCTTCTGCTCGATCGCCTGCTTGGCGCGCGCGGTGCGCTTGACCTTGGTGCCGCCCTCTTTAGCTCCCCCGGTCGCATCGCGCGGCACCGTCATCGTGCGCGTGCCGGTCTGGCCCATGGCATGCGGATAGTTGTCCGCATCGGTCAACGAGGAGCCGCCGAGCAGGCCCGCAGCGGAGCCGGCGGAGGCGTTCTTGTTTTTGACTAAGGTGGGCGTGAAGTAGTCGGCGATGCCCTTGCGCTGCTTCTCGGTGGTGGCGCCCAGGATCCATAGCAGCAGGAAAAACGCCATCATGGCGGTCACGAAGTCTGCGTAGGCGACCTTCCAGGCGCCGCCGTGATGGCCGCCGGCGACGACCGTGATCTTCTTGACGATGATCGGCTTGACCGGCTCGTCCTTCTTCTTGGCCACGTCAGCGGCCCCTCATTGCGTCGAGCAGTTCGGACAGTCCGGGCCGGAAGGCATGACCCAGACCCGAGCGCGCGCTCTCGACCACCAGCGGCTGAGGCCAGCCATGCAGGCTCGCGATGATGACCTGCTTCACCGCGTGGAAGATCTGCTCGTCCGCCTCCAGCACCTGCTTGAGCCGCCCCGCCATCGGCGCGACCATGCCGTAGGCCAGCATCACGCCCATGAAGGTGCCGACCAGCGCCGAGCCGATCATCGCGCCCAGGATCGAGGGCGGCTTGTCGATCGAGCCCATCGTCTTCACGACGCCGAGCACCGCCGCGACGATGCCCAGCGCCGGCAGCGCGTCCGCGAGGTTCTGCAGCGCGTGCTGCGCCTCGTGGCTCTCGTGGAAGTGGGTCTTGAGCGCATTGTCCATCACGTCCTCGACGGCGTGGACCTCCAGCGTGCCCGACGAGACGACGATCAGCGTCAGGGTGTCGGCGATCAGGTGCACCAGCGGCTCGTTGGCGAGCAGGCGAGGGAACTCGGCGAACAGCGAGGAGGACTTGGGGTCGTTGACGTGGCTTTCCAGCGCCACCGGCCCTTCGGAGCGCAGGATCTTCATCAGCCGCGTGGTCAGGATGATCGCGTCGATGTGGTCCTGCTTGTTGTGGCGCGGCCCCTTGAAGACTTTCTTGAATCCGCCGCCGATGCCCTTCAACTCGTGCATCGAGTTGCCGGTGACGAGCGCGCCGACTGCCGCCCCACCGATGATGAGCATCTCATGCGGGATCGCCTCCATGACGGGCCCCAGCGCGCCGCCGGTGATGGCAAAGCCGCCGAAGACCATCACCAGCAGGACCACGATGCCGATTGCTGCGAACATTCTCGAATTACCCCGTAAGTGGCCCGTTGGCGCTCCCGAAGCGCCTTCGTGTGGGCCGAGAGATCAGTGCAGCATGCTGAACAGGCTGAGGTCGGAGAGCTTGCCGAAGCTTGACTGGCTGGCCTCCAGCACCAGCAGCGTCTCCTGCAGCCTGGCGATCGTGGAGGTGACGTCGGTGGCGCCGAGATCCGCCTGTTCGGTCGAGCGCAGGTCGGCCAGGTTGCTGCGACGATCGGTGGTGAGCTCGATCCAGGCGAGGCGGGTACCGACCACGGTTTGGCCGGTCGTCAGCGTGTCGAGGCCGGTCTGCAACGTCCCGAGCGCGTCGCGCGCAGCGCTTGCGGGGTCGGTCGCGCCGCCCTTTAGCGCATCGGCCAGGCCCTTGATGGTCGCCAGCAGATCAGTGGTATTACCGCTCCCGTCGGTGAAGCCGAGGAATTCGGGTCCCGTCATCGAGCGCGTGACGCTCTGGCCTTCACCCAGTGGCAGTTCACCAGCTGCGGGCGTGCCGACGTAGACGGCGTTTCCGGACGCATCGAGCTGGTAGGCATCCCCGGCGCTCTCGCCGCCGAAAAGCGCGTGGCCGTCGGAATCGCGCGCATTGGCGAGCGACAGCAGGCTGCCGTGGATCTGGTCCAGCTCAGTGGCGATGGAGGAGCGCTGCTCGTCGGTTGTGGTGCCGGTCGCAGCCTGGCTCGCCAGCTCCTGGGCGCGGACCAGCGCGTCCGTCATGTCCGACATCGCGGCGTCGGCCAGGGTAAGGTCGGAGTTCGCGCGTCCGGCATTGGCAGCATCGATGCTGGAGAGCGATGTCAGGCGGTCCAGCGCGCGCAGTCGCGAGGCAGCGACAGGATTGTCGGAGGACCGGTCGAGCTTGGTGCCGCTCGATAGCTGCGCCTGGAGCCCCTCGGCCTGGGTGCGCAGGTTCTTCATGTCGCTGCGAGCCCGCTCGAAGAAGGCGCCGGTGCTGGTCGAGACGATTGACATGGCTGGACTACCTGATGGCAAGAACGGAATCGAAGATGTCGGAAGCGACCTGCATGATCCGTGCCGAGGCCTGGTAAGCCTGCTGGTAGCGAACCAGGTTCACGGCTTCCTGATCGAGATCCACGCCCGCCTGCGCCTGCAGGGCGACTTGCGCCGAGCTGGAGATGGAAGCGAGAGCATCGCGCGTGATGCTACGTCCGGCCACGGCGCTGGACACGCCGAACAGAAGCGCGTCCATCCCGCCCGCAGGGTCGGTCGTACCCAGTGCCGAACGCAGCGCGACAAGATTGGCGGGATTGCGGCTCTGCGCGCCAGCGCTGGCCGGTGCAGTGGCAAGGGCGCCGCCGCCGCTTGCGACCATGGCCATGTCCGCGGCTCCGGTGCCGGCGAATAACGGCTGCCCGGAGTTGCCCGCCAGGTCGACGCCGGCAGCCTGGGCATTGTTCACGGTCGTGATGAGCGAGGACGCGACGGCATCAAGTTTGATGCGATCCTGCGCTAGTTCGGTCAGCGCGAGGCTTTTTCCCGCAATGGCTCCGCCGCCGATCGTGACCGCATTGCCATCCAAGGTAAACGCGACGGTGCCGCCTGCCGCCGTGGTCATCGCCATGGTTCCGGCGGCCCCGCCGCTGACGAGCGCTCCGCCGGACGGGCCGCCGATGATCACGGCGACTGTCTTGTCGGCGTTGAAGCTGGTGGTGAGATCGACGTGGCCGAGAGCGCGCGCACGTCTAGCTGCTCGCCGTCGACGGTGACCGGGCTCGCCTGGAGGATTTCTGCGCGAAAGCCGATGGTCGAGGCATTGGCCATGTTGCTCGCGATCACGCGCTCGCGGTTCATCGAGGCGTTCATGCCAGACACAGCGGTGTAGATCAGGCGGTCCATGGTTCAGGCTCCGGTGCGAAAGGGATCAGGTTCGCAAGTTGATGATGGTCTGCGAGATCTGGGTGGCGGTATCGACGGCCTTGGCGTTGGCCTGGAAATTGCGCTGCGCCGTGATCAAGCTGACGAGCTCTTCGGCGATGTCGACGTTCGACCGCTCAAGCGCGCCGGGCAGCAGTGACCCGAACAGGCCCGATCCCGGCTGGCCGTACGTGGCTTGGCCCGAGACGCCGGTTGCCGCCCAGCTCGCGTTGCCAAGTTGCTTGAGCCCAGTCGGCGCGATGAACTGCGCCAGCGACAGCACGCCAAGGGAGCTGTTGGTCCCGTCGGCATAGGTGGCGACGACATTGCCATCCGCGCTGATCGTGACGCCAGCGAATGGTGAACCGGCGGCGTTGGCGGAGGGGATCTGGATCGACTGTAACGTGGAGCTGCTGATCTGTCCGGCGGCATTCACCGGGAAGGCCTGCAGCCGAGCTCCCTGTGCGTTCTTGATGAAGCCGTTGCCGTCGACCGTGAACGACCCGTTGCGGGTATAGTTGGTCTGGCCCGACAGCGGATTCACCACCGTGAAGAAGCCTTCGCCGTCAATTTCCAGGTCGAGCGCGCTACCGGTCTGCTCGATCGGCCTCAGCGAGAAGTTCTGCGTGATCGAGGCCACCCGCGCGCCGATCCCGGTAGTGAGGGCCGGATCGGTCAGGATCGATGCCGAAACGATATCGGAGAAGGCGGTGTCGCTCTTCTTGAAGCCGCCCGTCTCGGCATTGGCGATATTGTGGGAGACCACCGAGAGATCGGTCTGGGCATTCTTCAGCCCGGTTAGCGAGGTGTAGAAGGACATCGGTCTTGCTCCTGGATCAGGCGTTGTTCCTGCTGCCGCCTGCGACCTGCGCAGCGAGGGCGGTGACGGTTGCGTTCGTGGCGCTTTGGGCGGTGACCAGCGTGTCGAGCTTGGTGGAGATCGCGTTGAGCGTGCCGCCCATCTGGGCGGTGCCGGCGAGCTGCGAGAACTGCGCCATCTGCGCCAGCATCTCTTTCTGGTCGACCGGGTCGAACGGGTCCTGTTGCTGCATCTGTGTTGTCATCAGCTTGAGGAAGTCGCCCTGGTCGAGCGAGGACAGGCCCTTGCCGACCTTGCTGGACGAGGAAGCGGCGCCGGCATAGGCCGAGAATACGGAAGTGACGGTCATTTCATCCTCATCGTGTCGAGCATCAACTGCTTGGCGGTGGAGAGCGCCTCGACCAGGTTCTGGTACTGGCGCGAGGCATCGAGCATCTCGACCATCTCCGCGTTCTCATCGACCGGAGCGGTCCAGACGTCGCCGTTGGCATCGGCGAGCGGGTGATCGGGATTGTGCTCACGCACCGCCCCGACCTGTTCGCGCATCACGCTGGAGATCTGGACCGAGGCGAGACCGCTCTGGCGGTCGAGATCCTCGGCGAAGACGGCGCGGATCGGCTTGTAGGCGGCCTGCTCGCTGCCCGCGACCGAGCCGGCGTTGGCAAGGTTGGACGCGGCCGCGTTCATCCGCACGAGCTGGGCTGACATGCCCTTCTGCGCGAGACTGAACAGGGTCATCGGGCCACTGCTGGTGGTGGGCATGGCGACGGGTCTCCTCAATCGCCGCGCAGCGCGCGCTTGACGGTATCGACCCGGGCGCGGACGAACTCGAGCGTGGTGGAATAGCCGACCGCGTTCTCGGAGAAGGCGAGCTGTTCGTTCTGCAACTCGACGGTGTTGCCATCGAGCGTCGGCATCACCGGCACGCGGTAGCGCGTGGCGCTCTGCGAGGCGCCGGCGAGATCGGCGCCGTCTTCGGCCTTGCGCAGTGCCGCGCCGAAATCGATGTCGCGCGCCTTGTAGCCTGGCGTCGCGGCATTGGCGATGTTGGAGGCGAGCACGCCCATCCGCTGCGCCCGCAGCGCCAGCGCCTTGCCATGAATTCCGAAGAGGTCCTGCTGCATGGTCTCGCGTCCCGAATGGTCCTGCCGCTCTTTGAGCAAAGGCTGTGCCAAACGAGGGATGCGACGCATTTTGCCGATGCGGACATCTGCAGCAGCCGTCGTCTGGCGCAGCGACCGGCAAGCGCTTGCAGGGATGCGGCAAATGCCGGCCTCCGCCTGAAATGACGCTGCGCCTGCCGTTCTTCCGTGACGAAGGAGACCGGCGCGATGCTGCAGCCTTACACCGTGATCGATGCGAAGGCCCTGATCGACGGCCCGAGCGGGCTGATCGTCCTTGGCGGAACGTGCCTGGCGACCGTGCTGCGCTGCGGCTGGTCGACGCGCGGGCTTCGCTGGCGACGCTGGCGCGGCTTACGGGGCCGCGCTTCCGTGCCGCAAAACTCCGTGCCGAGTTGGCGGTGCAGGTGCAGAAGATCCGCCAGGACGGGGTGCTGCGGGCCGAGCCTTATCACACTGGCGACGAGGAGTTCGACGAGGCGACCGACGCGCTGATCGGCCAGCGCTCGCTCGCCGCGCTGCATGCTGCGCACCTGGCGCACAAGCGGCGGCGCATGCGGCAGAGCCAGCGGGCGGTGCGCACGTTCACCCAGGCTGCGGACCTTTCGCCTGTGTTCGGGCTGGCAGGTACTCTCGTCTCGCTGAGCCAGCTGCCGACGGGGCCGGGGGGGACTTCACCTCGGAGATCGCCGAGGTGCTGCAGGTCTCGATCCCCCGCGTGCACCAATTGAAGGCGCAGGCGATCGCCAAACTGCGCGAGAGCCTGGAGGGCGTGGCGGACATTTTGTGAGGCATCTGCCGCCGCGAGCTGTGACGCTGTTGGTCGACCACGGTTCGTCGCACGTCGATTGCCTTCTGCCTTTGCTCCGATAGTTTGCTGAGCTTGCGCGATAGCGGTTCCGGCCGGAGCCGCGCTCTTGCAAACTTCTACCGATCGGGGCGCCGGCAGGGACGCGGCCCCGGTCTTTGCAGGTCCATCCGGGAGCCTCGACCATCATGATCTCGCTCGAACGTATGAAGCGCTGCGCCGCGCTTGCCGCCTCCACGGCGGCGCTGGCGGTGACCCTTCCGCTTGCCACCACCCCCGCATTCGCCGCCCCGAAGAAAGAGGCGGCCGCCAAGCCCGCCGCGCTTTCGGTGCCGGCGGAGTACCATACGCTGGCGAACGGGCTGAAGGTTGTGATCTCGCCCGACCACACAGTGCCCACCGCCTCGGTCGGCGTGTATTACGGCATCGGCTTTCGTATCGAGCCCAGGGACCGCACCGGCTTTGCCCACCTGTTCGAACACATGATGTTCCAGGGCTCGGCGAACCTGGGCAAGGCGCAGTTCATCAACCTGGTGAACACCAACGGCGGCCAGCTCAACGGCTCCACCCGGTTCGACTACACCAACTACTACGAGGTCGTGCCCAGCAACACGACCGAAACTTTCCTGTGGGCCGAGGCGGACCGCATGAAAGGCCTCGACATCACGCAGGACAACCTGACCAACCAGCAGGGCGTGGTGAAGAACGAGGTCAAGGTCAATGTCCTCAACCAGCCCTACGGCGGCTTTCCGTGGCTCGACTTGCCGCAGGCGGCCAACACCAACTGGTACAATGCGCATAACTTCTACGGCGATCTCAAGGAGATCGACGCGGCGACGCTGACCGACGTGCAGGCGTTCTTCAAGCAGTTCTACGCGCCAAACAACGCCGTGCTGGTGGTGGCCGGAGACGTCGACCCGGCGCAAGTGATGGGGTGGGCCGAGAAGTACTTCGGCCCGATCCCCAAAAGCGCCGGGCTCAAATTCCCCGACGTGTCGGAGCCGCGCCAGACCGTAGAAAAGCGCGTCGAGAAGACCGATCCGCTGGCGCCGCAGCCGGCGCTCGCCTGGGGCTATCACGTGCCGCCCAAGGGCACGCCCGAGTGGGCGGCGATGCGGCTGATCGACCTGCTGCTGATCCAGGGCGCCGACAGCCGGCTGACCAAGGTGCTGGTCAACCAGAAGGGCTATGCGGGCTCGGTCGAGGGCGGCATCAACTGGCCGCTCGGCAACGCCTACAACTACAACGGGCCGATGCTGTGGTCGGGCTTCATCCTCCACGGACCGGAAGTCAGCGACGATGCCATCCTCGCCGACATCGACGCGGTGGTGAAAGACCTGCAGACGCGGCCGATCGACCCTGCCGAACTCGCCCGCGCCAAGACCAAGGCACGCTCCGAGCTTTACGACGTGGTCGGTTCGGCCAGCCGCTTCGGTCTCGTCGACCTGCTCGGCAGCTTCGCGCTGTTCGACAACGATCCGGGGCGCATCAACCGGCTGGAGAAGGAGATCGACGCGGTCACGCCCGCGATGATCCGCAAGACCGCGCAGGAATACCTGCGCTCGACCAATCGCACGATCATCAGCCTGAAGCCCGGTGCGGCCCAGGAAGCCGCAGCGGCGGCTTCCGCTGTTGCGCCCGCGGCCAAGAAGTAAGGAGCGACGCGATGAAGACGATGAAGATCCTCGCCGCCGCCGCCTCGCTGGCCGCGCTGTCGCTTGCCGCCGCGCCGGCCTTCGCCAAGGAGGCACCGCCCGCGCCCGCCCCGGCCAAGCCGTTCACGCTGCCGGCGCTGACCGAGTACACGCTGCCCAACGGCCTCAAGGTCACCATGGCCCAGCACGGCAACGTGCCCAAGGTGACGATCCTGGCCGCCGTGCGCACCGGCAATATCGACGATGGCGACAACGTCTGGCTTGCCGACTTGACCGGCGGCACCATGCAGAAGGGCGCGGGCGGCAAGGACGCCTCGCAGCTCGCCGATCTGGCGGCGACGATGGGCGGTGCGCTGTCGCTCTCCACCGGCGTCGATTCCTCCAGCGCCGTGATCGACGTCCTGGCCGAGTCCGGCCCGGCTGCGGTCGGGCTTCTGGCCGATCTCCTGCAGCGGCCCGATTTCAAGCCCGAGGAGCTGGAGAAAGTGCGCGCCGACCTGCTGCGCAACCTGGCTGTCATGCGCTTCACCCCCGGCTCGATCGCGGCCGAGGCGTTCCAGGGTGCGCTCTACCCGAACCACCCCTACGGCCGGCTGTTCCCAGCGCCCGCGCAGTTGCAGGGCTACACGCTCGACCAGGTGAAGGGCTTCCACGCTGCCAACTTCGGCGCCGCGCGCACGCACGTCTACGTCGTCGGCCGGTACGATCCGGCGGCGATGAAGGCGGCGATCGACCAGGCGTTCGGCGGCTGGGCCGCGGGCAAGGCGCCGACCGAGCTACCGGCACCGGCGGAGGGTCCGGCCAAGGTGGTTCTGCTCGATCGGCCCGGCGCGCCGCAGTCGACCGTGCTGATCGGCCGCCGCGTCGCCCAGCCCGGCAGCGAAGTGACGTTCAACGCGGCGAGCACGCTGCTGGGCGGCTACTTCTCCAGCCGCATCACTCGCAACATCCGCGAGGACAAGGGCTATACCTATTCGCCGCACGCGACGCTCGCCGAGCAGGTGCAGGGCGCCTCGTGGGCCGAGGATGCCGACATCACCTCGGAAGCGACCGGGCCGGCGATCACCGAGATCTTCAAGGAGGTCCGCCGGATGCAGGACACCCAGCCGACCCCGGCCGAGGTGCAGGGCATCAAGAACTACATGAACGGCAATTTCGTGCTCGGCCTGTCCAGCCGAACCGGCCTCGCCGGCTCGCTGGCGCGGCTCGACACGCTGGGGCTCGGCGCGGACTACCTCAACCAGTTCGTCGGCAAGGTCGGCGCGCTGACTGCGGCGGACTTCCAGGCGGCGGCCAAACGCGAGCTGCCGGTGGACAAGCTGAGCGTGGTGGTCGTCGGCCCGCTCGACACCGTGCGCCCGCAGCTGGAAAAGGTCACCGAGATCGCGCCCAAGCTGCCGAAGAGGTAGAGCGGAGGCCCTTCAGCCCCTCCCCTCCAGGAGAGGGGTTGGGGTGGGGGTGTGCGATCGGGCGCGATCTCAAGTCGATAGCCCCCACCTCTGGCCCTCCTTTGAAGGGGAGGGCAGCTGGCTCACAATGACCGCTGCTCCTACCGCGCCGCCCGCTCTGCCAGCAACGCGGGCGTCAGCACCTGGGGCAGCTGCTCGGGCTGGCCGGCCTTGTCGTACCATATGTACAGCGGCACGCCCGCCGCTCCCTGGGCGGTGAGGTAGCGGGTGATGGCGGGATCGCGGCGGGTCCAGTCGCCGCGCAGCACCAGGACGTTGCCGCGCTCGAAGGCAGCGCGGGTATCCTCGCGC
>Ga0207658_10001867_pt1 | contig 15781 bp, 15 predicted proteins | sample KBSS33metaG_FD_184322 | JGI IMG/M metagenome (GOLD analysis project Ga0207658, IMG submission 184322) | Switchgrass rhizosphere microbial communities from Kellogg Biological Station, Michigan, USA - KBS S3-3 metaG (SPAdes) (version 2) | ecosystem: Host-associated > Plants > Roots > Rhizosphere...
GTAAAAACCTAGCGCGGCCACGATGGTGACGGTCGCCGCGGTCGGTGTGGTGAGCGCGAGATAAATGGCGACGCCCAACACCGCCGCGGTCAGCATCACCGCCTGAGTGCCGAGGAGCTCCGCGAGAAAGGCCGGCCGGTGCGCCGCGTCCATGCGGGCATATTCACGTAACCCGTACTCCTCGATGCCGAGGCAGCCCAGCGTGAACACGAAACCGGCGATCGCAAAGCCGTAGGAGTAGGCGCCGGCGCCCGCCGGCCCGAACTGCCGCGAGATCACTACGAACAACAGCAGGTTCAGCAGATCGCCGGCTACCCGGCAGCCCAGAAGCCAGATGGCGTTGCCGGTGATGTTCAAGGAGCGTGTTCACTTAGCGTAAAAGTCATAGGTGTGACGATAAGGCGTAGCGGTCGGGTAGCGCCAGGAACCGGCCGGCGGAAAGGTCATTTTCTCAAAGTGGCGCAGGGCCGCAAGCGAATCGAGCGGCACCGGGGTGCGCTGCGGGATATCGACCCAGCCCAGCACGAAGCAGCCGCCCTTTTTCAGGCGCGAGTGGCAGGCGGCAAAGGCGAGCTCACACTGCTCGCGCGTATCGAGACCGTAGCCATAGACGCCGTTACAGAAAATCAGATCGAAAAAATCCGGCGGAAAATGCCCGGCCAGGCTCTCGAGCGGCGCCACGACATGCTGGCGGCCGCCATGCTTGCGCGCGGCCGGTGACACATCGAGGGTCCAGTAGTTGCGGCCGGCGAAAAAAGCCCGCTCATAGTGGCGCGTATACCAGTCGCAGCCCACGAACAGCACAGTGCGGATGCCGGACTGCCTTTGAAAGAACGGGAAGATCTCCTGCTCGAGGACGCGGCGGTCCTCGGTGTCGAGCGGCACGGGCAAACCGAGCGCATAGCGCGCGGCCCGTAGCGCGAAGTGCCGGTCGGTCAGCAGCCGCAGGAGCTTGGGCCCCCGGTGACGCTCCTCGGGCATGCCTTCATTGCCGCGCAGCACCTCGCTCTCGATCTGAGCGCGAGATCTGGATGTATGCATGGGAACCCCCGCCGGTCAGGCGCGCGCATGGGACACCGCGAATACTTCGATATGGCGCCGGGCCACCGTCGACATCGAATAGCTCGAGGCGACTGCGCGCAGCGCTTGCGCGCCGCAACGCCGCTGCAGTGCCTCATCGTCGAGCATGCGCCGCAAAGCTTGCGTGAAGCTTACGGAATCCTTCGGCGGCACGAAGAGGCCCGCCTGCGCTTCAACCCCGACATCCGCCGCCACGCCAACACGGGTGCTGACCAGCGGCAGCCCGACCGCCATGGCCTCCAGGATGGACAGCCCAAAACCCTCCGAATCGCTGGGAAACACGAATATGTCGGCGGCCTTCAGGTACTCGTGGACATTGGTCACATTGCCGGTGAGTGTCACGCGTGCTTGCAGGTTCCGCTCGGCGATCAATGCACGTAGCGCCGGCTCGCAGTCATCGCCGGATCCGGCACCCGTGCCCACCAGGATGAGATGCGCATCCGGGTAGTGCGCGGCGATCTGCGACCAGATCTCCGCCAGCATCATCACGCCCTTGGAGAGCACCAGTCGTCCGGTATAAATGAGCAGCCGCTGATGCCGTGGCAGCGACAGGCTGTCGCGCAGGTCCAGCTTGCGCGCCTGATCGACGGGCGCAAACCGCCCGGTATCGATGCCGTTGGCCACGCAGTCGATCTTGGCACGATCGATGCCGTTATCCAGCAGGCGCTGCTCGATCTCAGTGGAGATGGCGATGTAGCGGCTCACCCGCCGGGCGACCGCGCCACGGATAGCGGCGAATAGCCGCACGGGCAAGGAGTTCACCGCCAGGTTCATTTTGCGAAGGCTGGTGTCGGTGATGGCATTGCCCAGCTCCAGCGGCGATTCCGGGCGTACCACGCAAGGCTTGCGCGTCAGAGCGCTCGCTAGCACCGCAGGCAGCGGGAACATGTTAAATCCCGACACCAGCACCACATCGTACTGGCGGACATCGCGTAGCAGCCGCCAGGCGACATTCGCCAGCAGTAATACCTGGGGTAGCAGGGCCCGCCAGCCCCCGCCCCGGGTCTCCCCGACGGGCGCCAACCGTACCACTGGAATCGGTCCCATACGCTCGACGGCGGCAAAGGCTCGCTCCCTGCGCCGCGTGATGACCTTGACCGAGGCGCCTTGGGCGACCAGGTTCTCACAGAGCTCGAAAAGGTGCATTTCCTGACCCCCAACCTCTGGGGGAAACGCCGGCGTGATGAGGTAAATTCTCAAGGCTTTCAAACGCTTCGCCTCACATTGTCCGCCCGCCATGATACATTGCCCGCCCCTGCGTCGACCTGAGACCTGTTTTGCATAATCGTTCTGTACCGAGCATGTCTCCGCGCCCCAAGCTGTCTGTCATTGTCCCCTTTTATAACGAAGAGGACAGCATTCGTCCCATGCACGCCGCGGTCGTCAAGGCTGTAGAGCCGCTCGGCATTCCTTTTGAGATGGTATTCGTCAACGACGGCAGCAAGGATCGTACCGCCGAGATCGCGCTTGAACTGGCGCTTCGCGATCCCCGTGTTCGCTCCGTGCGCTTCCGTCGCAACTATGGCCAGACCGCCGCCATGGCGGCCGGAATCGAGTATGCCCAGGGTGAGGTGCTGGTGACCATGGACGGTGATCTGCAAAACGATCCGGCCGACATCGGGCAGCTACTGGCCAAGATCGAGGAGGGCTACCACATCGTGGTGGGCTGGCGGTTCAACCGGCAGGACAAGCTGGTCTCGCGCAAGATTCCCTCCAAGATCGCCAATTGGATGATCGGCAAGATCACCGGTGTTCCCATCCGCGACAACGGCTGCTCGCTGAAAGCCTACAAAGGCTCGGTGATCAAGGAAATCCCCCTGTACTCGGAGATGCACCGCTTCATTCCAGCCATGGCCTCGATGGCAGGCCCGCGGATCGCCGAGCTTAAAGTACGCCATCACGCACGGCAGTTCGGCCAGTCCAAGTACGGCCTGTCGCGCATCTACAAGGTGCTGCTGGATGTGATGGTGATCAAGACCATCGTGGCCTTTGCCTCGCGGCCCCTGCAGTGGTTCTGTCTGCTGTCGCTGCCGATGGCAGCGCTCGGCCTCAGCCTGTTTGGCGTCGGCGTCATCGGGCCACTATTGCGCGGCACGGCCCTGTCGCTGCCGCTGGCGGCCTCGGGACTGATTTTCATGAGCTCCTCGGTGATCCTGCTGTGCGATGGCGCGCTCGCGGAGCTTGTTTTCAAGCTGGGTGACATTCGCGAGAAAGAGTTCTCGCGCCTGACACTCGAGGTATGGCGATGACGGATACGGTCTCTATTGTCGTGCCGGTGTGCGAGCGGTACTCGGATGTGGGCGCGCTCTATGCAGCCTATAAAGCCGGCGCCGCGGCGCTCGGACGTCCCTACGAATTCATCTTCGTTCTCGATGGACCCCACCCGGCGGTCGCGGCGCGCCTGCGCCAGTTGCTCGACAGCGGCGAGAAGATCACAGTGGTGGCGCTGACGCGCGCCTTCGGCGAATCGACGGCGCTGATGATTGGATTCGAGCAGGCTCAGGGCGAGATTCTCGTCACCCTGCCGGCCTATTTTCAGGTCGAGGGCAGCGAGATCGGTAAGCTGGTCACGGCGCTCGGCAGTGCCGATCTGGCGATCGGGCGGCGCTGGCCGCGCGCCGGCGGCTGGTTCGAACGGCTGCGCCGCGCTGCCTTTCACAAGTTCCTGGCTGCGGTGACGCAGCTGCGCTTCCATGACCTCGGCTGCGGCGCGCGCGCCCTGCGCCGTATCGTGGCGCAGGAGATTCAGCTCTATGGCGACCAGCACCGCTTTCTCGCGCTGCTGGCCGACCGGCGCGGCTTCCGCGTGCAGGAGGTGCAAGTCCGTCAGTCGCAGCAGGATCGCTTCCTCGGCGCCTATGGACCACGCGAGTACGCGCGCGGCTTCCTCGACATCTTCACGGTGTTTTTCCTGGTGCGGTTCACCAAGAAACCGCTGCGCTTCTTCGGCATGATCGGCGTGTCGACCTTCGGCGTGGGACTGCTGCTGCTCGCGTATCTGGCCGTGGCGCGTCTCTTCTTCGATCAGGAGCTGGCGGACCGGCCAGTTCTGCTGCTCGCCTCGCTGCTCGTGGTGCTGGGCCTGCAGTTCTTCGCGCTGGGCCTACTCGGCGAGCTGATCATTTTCACACATGCGCGCGGCATGAAGGACTACCAGGTCGAGGAAGTCAGCCAGTTTCCTGAGGTCTCCCCGGTCCGCGAGACGGGCACGTCCATGCGCTGAGGCCGGCCGTGGTCGGCAGCGTCAGCGCTGCGCAGTGCTGTACGATGCCGGCCACCACGCTGGCCGGCACGCCCTGCTCCAAACCCAGCTTTTTGTTCTCGATCACGATGAGCAGGGGTTTGGCGGCACTGCTTGCGGCGCCGTCGCCGCGCAGCAGCTTCTCGATCGAGGGCCAGCTGCCGATCACCTGCCGCCCCGTGCGCTCATCGACGCCGAACTCGCCGGCCGGTTCGAGCTCCCCTAAGATGCTGGCATTGAGCTCATAGTCGTAGTGGCCGAGGTAGTACAACGCCTTCATGGCGTTGGAGGCAATCACCGTGTCGCCCGCGGATATATGCGGTTGCAATTGCGGCAATGCGCCCGTCCAATCCGCTTCCTTGCCGTAAGACAACACCTCCTGTGGGGAGTCACGCCCGAGCAGCAGTCGCCCGGTGCGGATGCCCTCCTTCGAGGCGGCCAGTGACGCGCCGAGCACGCCCAGCATCAGCAGCGATGCCGCGCGCGTATGGCCGGGCAGCTGCCGTTTGAGCAGCCCCCGCAGCGCGAACAGCGCCGTCGCCAGCGCACAGCCCAGCAGGATCGCGATGAACGGCTCGATGTAGTAGAGATAGCGCACGGCTTTCTGCGCGGCCAATGATGTGATCAGCAGCGCCACCACGATGGCGACCGCAAGCGTGGTGGCCAGGCGCGGCTGGCGCAGCGCCACGGTCAGCACGGCAAATGGCACCAGCGGCCACAGCAGTGGCATGTCGTTGTTCAGTGCCTGATTGTAGAAATTGGGCTGTTGCGCCGAGCCGCTGGCCCAGCCCGAGATCTGCGTGAAGGTGGCAAAAAGATCGAGCCGATACAGCACGAACAGCCCCACGACAGCTGTCGCGACCGCCACACCCACCATGGGCCAGGCGTGGCGTCGGACAAACACCCGCGTCGCCGGCCATTGCTCCGCCGCGATCCCAGTCAATAACCCCGCCCCAATCGCGCCCACGGCGATGATGGTGATGGGTTGCAAATGCCAGGCCACGGCGAGCGCGGCCAATGCCACGAGACCATTGACGAGTAGCGGCAGTGGAGCTCGCCGTGCTGTCCGCGCCTGGCCATCGGTGCCAAGGAAGGCGCCCGCAAGCTCATACAACGCCGCGAACAGAATGAAGATGACGAGGGCATGCAGTGTGTAAAACCGGGCGAACACCGCCAGCTCCACGGTGTGCAGGCTCATGACCAGGAATATCGCCGCGAATACTCCGGCCAGCGCTCCTGCCTTGCGTGTCGTCCAGATCCCCACGAGCGCGACCAGCGCCAGAGCCGCAAACAGCGCCGGCAGACGCGCGGCCAGCAGTTCATCACCCGGATGGTGCCGCACCGAAGCCGCCACGGCGCGTGTGAACAGCTGCGCCCGCTCGTACTCGCCATGGTCGATGCTCGGCGTGCCATGCTCGGCCATGCCCCGCGCGGCGAGCACGTGCAGTAGCTCGTCATAGGCCGGTGCATGGTGGATCATGCCGCGCGCGATTGTCCCCAGCAGCACCGCGCCGATGAGACCCGCCAGGATCGCAAGCGCGAACCGGTGGCTGCCGAACACGCACTCGCCGCGCGCGCGCGCGGCGCTGTCAGGAAGCTTTGACTCGTTTTGCATCATGGTCGACCTCCGCGCTCGGTCTCATCTCTTGTTATAGTTTCGACATGCCATCAAAAGCCACGCGCCTGCACCACCAGTTCGTGCTGTTCGCCATCGTCGGTGTGGCAGGCTTCGTGGTCGATTCGGCGGTGCAGTTTCTGGCCATGCACTACGGTGGCCTGGGCCATTACTGGTCGCGACTGGTGTCGTATCTGGCCGCCGCCACCTTTACCTGGGGCGCGAACCGCTACTACACCTTCGCGGGTGCGCAGCGACAGGGTCTTGCCGGACAGTGGCTGCGATTTTTGCTGGCCAACGCCGTCGGCGGTCTGGCAAACCTCGGCGTCTACGCCTGGCTCGTCGCTCACGAGCCGCTCGTGGCCAACTGGCCGGTGCTGGGCATCGCCGCCGGATCGCTAGCGGGTCTTATCATCAATTTCTTCCTGTCGCGGGCACTGGTGTTCCGCCATTGAGCGTCGGCGGAGCGTCGACACGCACCACGTAAACCTCGCCGCTTTGAAACAGGATCCGATCCGCGGGTGGATGACGCAATACAAATCCGCGCTCCCGGCCCTGCGCGACGAGCGAGGCCACAAGTGAGTTGAACGGCTCGTAATAGCGCTCCTGCGCCCAAACCTGCGGCGCGGTCAGCACCGCCGACACACGATAAGGCGCCAGCACACGCTCGAGATCATTCCAGCTTCCGGCGTAGGCGGCACGCAGCGAGTCCTCGATCCGGGGCTTGAGGCGCGCGTAGTAGCCCTGCATGAAGGGCAGCGAAGTCTCGGTGGATGCCAGCACGCTACGCCTGGCGCGCAACGGCACGAAGTCCGCCACATCCGGATGCGCGGCGATCAAGGCATCGCGCGGCAGAGTGGCGAGATAGGCGTAGGCGCGCTCCATATCGGGATCGACGGGGTGCTGCCACTGTCGCCACGCGGGTCCGGCAAAGGCGCCCGCGACAATCGCTACCGATAAGACGCCTACTACCGTCGTCAATGCCGTGGAGGAGATCCCGGCAGAACGTGCAGACAGCCGTTGCAGCAGCCACTCAAAAATCGCAACCGCCGCCACCGTCAATACCACTACCCCAAATGCTGCGATTGCCCAGCGCGAATGCCGGTTGGGCAGGTAAAGCTTGAAAAGCGTCAGGCGCGCCGCGCCCCAGACCCCCACACCGCAGGCCAGCAGCAGCCACGCCGCGCGCGGCACCCGGGTGGATTTCTTGAGCGCCACGAGCAGCGCGAGCGCCAGCGCCATCAACGTCAGCGGTCCGAGAGTCCATCCCAGCCCCACCAGCTGGCTGCGCACCCAGTCCGTCACGGCATTGCCCTCGAAAAGCCGCAACCGGCCATCGAAACCAAACTCGGGCATGGCCAGGGCCTGCGCACCCGTGAGCGCCGGTCCGATATCCGGCGGCACGCTCGAGGAGACCGCGGCGATGACGAGCGCCGCAAGCCCCGCGGCGATGTTCCAGAACGCGCAGGGCACCAGACGGCGCTGACTCGCCATTTCCCACACGAAGTAGATCGCGCCGGTGAGTCCCAGCACCACCACGATCACCGGATAAAAAAGCGCCGCGGCAAGCCATGCGATCCCCACCCAGAAGTAGCGTTGCGCGATCAGCGCCCACAGGAATAACAGCACGATGGGATAGGCAAAGCTTCTCTGCAGACCGAGCGGGGTCAGCAAATCCGCGTGCTGCGGAATGAGCCAAGCCGTAACAGCCGCCGCGATCAGCCCGCCGAGCTCGCGATGTGCGGGGGGGCTTAGTGCGCGTCCCAGCAGCCAGCCCAATCCCACGCTTGAGAGCACTAGGAGTACCGCCACCACCTTCGCGGCCAGGAGCACGTCGATGTGCGGCGCCAGCGCCGCGTAGAGAGTGCGGTAGCCCCAAGGCGCCGAGGACAACAAACTGAAAAAACGTACTGTCAGATCCCCCGGGAAAAGACCGGGATCGGCGTATCGATACAGCCAAAAGGTGTGCTGGGCGGCATCGTTGGCGTACAGGCCGGCTCGCAGCAGGCAGGGACCCACCCACAGGGCGGCCGCCACGACGGCGCAGGCGAGCGCGGCGACCTTTAGCGCACGCCCTGGTTCGACATAAGGGGACGACATAGAGAAGTTCATCATAACATGTTGAAACCCAAGGCAGAAACCAGCCGGGCTATGTCATAATTATCCGGCCAACGTATTTCAAGAACCGTCTTTTCCAAGCCCCACAGAGTGTCCATGAATTCGAGTAACCGGCCCGAGATTGCAGTCCTGGTCCCCTGTCTGAATGAGGAAGCCGCGATCGGGAGGGTGGTCGCCGACTTCCGCCGCGTGTTCCCCGAAGCAGTAGTATTTGTCTACGACAACGGCTCCACCGACCGTACCACCGAGGTGGCGCGAGCGGCCGGCGCCGTGGTGCGCAGCGAGCCCTTGAAGGGCAAAGGCAACGCAGTACGCCGTATGTTCGCCGACATCGAGGCGGATATCTACATTCTGGTGGACGGCGACGATACTTACGATGCCTCCGTCGCGCCGCAGCTGGTGCAGCGCCTGATCGAGGACTCGCTCGACATGGTGAACGGCGCGCGGCTTGAGACCTCGCAGGAGGCCTACCGGCGCGGCCACCGCTTCGGCAATGTGATGCTGAGCAGCCTGGTGGCCTGGTTCTTCGGGGAGCGGATGAAGGACATGCTGTCGGGCTACCGCATCATGTCGCGCCGCTTCGTGAAGTCCTTCCCGGCACTGGCCGCGGGCTTCGAGATCGAAACCGAGCTCACGGTACATGCGCTGCAGCTGCGCGCGCCGGTGGCCGAGATCATGACGAACTACCGGGAACGCCCGCCCGCCTCCGCGAGCAAGCTGCGCACCATTCCCGACGGCATTCGCATCCTGAAACTGATCGCGCGGCTGATCCGCGAGGAGAAGCCGCTCGAGTTCTTCTCGAGCATCGCCGCGGTACTGCTGCTCGTGGCGCTGATCCTCGCCGTGCCACTCCTGAGCGAATACCTGCACACCGGCCTGGTGCCGCGTCTGCCCACCGCGGTGCTGTCGACCGGCCTGGTGCTGCTGGGTTTCTTGAGCTTCGCCTGCGGACTGATTCTCGCGACGGTCACGCGAGGACGCAATGAGGTCAAACGGTTGCGCTATCTCAATGTGCCAATCCGCTACAGTCGCAATGTGACTCGCGACGGGTAGCCAATAACAGTCGATCGCGACAATAACGAGAAAAAAGGGGTCTTCATGTCAAAGCTGGTGCTGGTTTGCCTGCGCAATAGCTCGCTGTCGCAAAGGGCCGCGACGCACCGGCAGCTCACCGGATTTCTCGAGGAGCTACGACCGGACAATCTCGAGGCCGCTCCCGCGGTCATCGCGGAGGACGGCAGCGGTGTACTCCTGGGCCTCTTCAATCCCACCGGCGCCGATACCCTGCACGGCTGCAATGCCTACTCGGGCTGGCTGGCGCGGCCGCGGGAGTGCTGGTGGCGGATGGGTACGCCGGCTCCCGAGGGCACCTTCGCGCTGGCACGCAGCGATGAGCACTGTATCGAGCTGCTGGCCGACTACGTCGGCTCCCGCACCCTCTGGTTTACCCAGACGGACACGCTTTTCATCGCTTCGATGTCGCAGCGCGCCATCGTGCGATTCCTCGGCTCCTTCGAGCCCAATCCCAGCGCCCTCGCTTGGATGCTCTCGAGCGGCTGTATCGGCCCAGGCGAATCCTGGGACCGGCGCATCCATTCCTTAAGACCCGGCGCCATGTTGCGTCTGCAGCGCAAGACCTGGCGGATGACCGTTCATGAGCCGCCCGTGGAGTTGACGCCTGCCAGCCGCGAGGCGCTGCCCGAAGCGGTGCATCACACCCATCTGCGCGAGGCGCTGGATGAGACCGTTGGTGGACTTAAGTTCGACTGGTCCCGGTGGGTGCTGCCGCTGTCCGGCGGCCACGACTCGCGCACGCTGCTGCTTTGGTTGCGCCGCAACGAGCATCTGCGCTGCGTGACCTGGGGCACGGCGCGCGCACTTGAAATCAAAGGCAGCGATGCCTGCGTGGCACGCGAGGTGGCGGCGCGGCTCGGGGTGACACACCAGTATTTCGAGCTCGAGGCGGATGAGGCGCCGCAACGCGTGCTCGAGCGCTTCCTGCTCGCGGGCGAGGGGCGCGTCGATCACATTTCAGGATACATGGACGGGTTCGATCTATGGAGCCGTCTGGCGCGCGCGGGAGTCACGGGCATGGTGCGCGGCGACCAGCCTTTCGGCCACAGCGCAGTGCGCGACCAGGGGGAGGCGCGATTCAGAGTGGGGCTGACGCTGTGGGCCGACTACGAGAACCTGCCCGCAGCGGCCGCCTTGGGCCTCGGCCACCTCGGGCAGCGGCTGCCGGCGGCACTGGCGCCACGCGCGGGGGAGGCGCCGGAGGATTTCCGTGACCGACTGCATCACGTCTTTCGCACACCGACGGTGTACGGCGCGTTGAATGAGATCAAATGTGCCTATATGGAGACGGCCAGTCCCCTCTTTCTGCCTGCCATCGTGCGACTGGCCCGCTCGCATCCGGCGCCGTTGCGCACGGCGAAGGCTCTATTCAAGCGCGTGGCGGCCGAACGCAAACTGCCCGTGCGAATCGCCGATGACATCGCGATCGAAAGTCCCGAGGCCATCTCGAGCCGGCCCGCCTTCACCGAGCTGATCCTCGATGAGATTGCATCGGCGCACACCCGCGAGCTCCTGTCCACGGACCTCGTCGCCTTCATCGCCCGGGGCATGACCCGCCGCGCGGCAAAGCCCTCCTGGCGCAAATCGCCGCTGGCTCAGCACGCGAAGCAGTTCCTGCCATCCTGGATACGCAAGGCCGTGGCGCCGCGCTTCGACGGACGTACGCTCGCCGCGGCCCGGCTCGGCTTGCGCACCTATCTCATCGCGAAGATGACGCAGCGCCTGGCCTTGGATGCACGCGATGGCGGCCGCGCTTTACTCAGCCGCGCGAGCTAATGTTCCGAGCCGTCGCTGCCCACGGTTTTGATGGAGAGCTGCGGTCCGCTCTGACATGAAACTCAGCTACCAGCGGCGGTTAACCAGACCCGGGCCCAGGATACCAGCACGCACCAGGCGAGCACGGTCAGAATGGAGGCACGCAGCGTTGTGAGCAGCGCGAAGCCGATCAGCGCCGTGGCAAAATCGGCGGTCGTGAGCACAAGCCGAGCCCCGAGGAATGCCGCTAGACTGAACATCGGTCCCGGCACGGCTTGCGCCGCGGCGACAGCCGTAAGCGGCGAATCCGCCGTTGTCAGCGTCAACGCCACGATGAGCAGGACGACGAAAACAATGAGCCAGAACGCGCCGCTGCGCGCGGTATGCTGCTGCTCAATGATTCTTTGGGCGCAATCGCCGAGGCGGTCGCCACCGCCCGGCGCATGAAGGATGTGATCCGGCAGAACCTCAGCTGGGCGCTGATCTACAACCTCACCGCCGTGCCGCTCGCGGCCCTCAATCTCGTACCGCCCTGGCTCGCCGCCCTCGGGATGTCGGTGAGCTCGCTGGTGGTGGTGCTCAATGCACGGCGTTTGACTCGCGCTCCGGCGGCACATGACACCCCGCCGCCGTCAACGCTGCGGCCCGTGGGAGCGGCCGCGGCATGAGCATTCTCTATGTGCTGATTCCGCTCAGCCTGGTGCTGATGGGCGGCGCGGTCTGGGCGCTGTTCTGGGCCATCGACAATGGCCAGTTCGACGATCTCGAGACCCCTGGGCGCTCGATACTCGAGGATGAGGAGGACAAACGTGGGGCGCAACCGCGTCAATGACTGTTCCGGCCCCGCAGCAGCGGAAACTGGATGCGAGCGACATCGATCGACCGCACCTGATGTCCGCCCTGGCGCGCGCCCGTGGCATAGGCATCCGCTAGCGCATGGCAGAAGCGGTTGCCGCGCGGATCCGGATGGCCCTGAATGATCGCAATACGTCTCGCCATTTCTTTTCCGTCTTAAGGCGTGATGGCGACTTTCAGCACGCCATCACGCTGAAGCGCGAATAGATCGTACGCTGCCTCGATCTGCTCGAGCCGGAAGCGATGCGTCACGAGCGGTTTCAGATCCACGCGTCCGGCGGCGATGACGTCCATCAGCCGCCGCATGCGCTCTTTACCGCCAGGGCACAGCGTGGTCACGATCTTATGATCACCCAAGCCGGCGGCGAACGCGCCCAAAGGCACCCGCAAATCGCTGGAGTAGACGCCGAGGCTCGAAAGCGTTCCGCCCGGCCGCAACACCCGTAGACAGGCTTCGAAGGTGCCTTGCGTGCCGAGCGCCTCGATGGCCACGTCCACGCCACGCCCGTGAGTGAGGTTCATGATCGCCTCGACCGGATCCGTCTTGCGAAAGTCGATGACATGGTCCGCGCCAAGCCGCCGGGCCACCTCGATGCGCGCCGGTACGGATTCGATGCCGATAATCGAAGTGGCCCCCATGAGCTTCGCGCCCGCCGTGGCGCACAGGCCGATCGGGCCTTGAGCAAACACCGCGACCGTATCGCCAATACGAATATGGCCGCTCTCGGCGCCGCCGAATCCCGTCGACATGATATCGGGGCACATCAGCACCTCCTCATCCGTCAGTCCGTCCGGCACCAGCGCAAGATTCGCCATGGCATCGGGAACCAGCACGTACTCGGCCTGGCATCCATCGAGGGTGTTGCCGAACTTCCAGCCCCCCAGCGGCTTCCAACCGTGGGAGGTGCCCGCGCCGTCCTGAGAGCCGTATCCCGACAGACAGGCATTGCTGTAGCCGCTGGGCGTAATAGCGCCGGCGATCGCCCGCTGGCCTTCGCGGTAGCCCCGGACGGCCGAGCCGAGCTTTTCAATGATTCCTACGGGCTCGTGGCCGATGATGAGACCCTCGCGCACGGGATACTCGCCTTTGACGATGTGGACGTCGGTGCCGCAGATCGTCGTCGTCGTCACGCGCAATAGCGCATCGAGAGGGCCCACCTCCGGGATTGGGCGGTCCTCAAGGGCGATCTTGCCGGGCGCGACAAATACAGTTGCTTTCATCATTTTGGCCATGGATAGTCCTTTTTTTAAGGAGGCATAAGCCGCCACCCTCAAGACACCATCGCGCTGATGCGAAAGGAAATCGTCCGCCGCCTCGATCCCATCGAGCCTAAATAACGAGATTCCTGACTCAACCGTTTAAGCTTCTCTTCGCCTGCGGCGCGGGCTTCTTCAGCATACCGTCAACCTCAATTTCCGCCGCCAACCAGTCTTCGATCTCATGGGTGAACTCAAAGCCGCGACGTTCAGCCCGGTAGTACGCGGCCTCGGCGATCATCGCCCTGCGGGTGATGTTCTCTGTTTGAATGGTCATTTTCGTCTACTATTGAATGCTGATATTGTGCATTGAAGTGGGAGTGGGAGTGGGAGTCCGATGGGATCGGACCCCCGTGGACCTCAGTAGGCAACCGTCATGTTATCGACGACATTGCGCACGCCGGGAGCGCTCCAGGCCGACTGCCTGGCCAAGTCGCGCTCAGACCAGCTATTTACTGGTCCTGATAGAGTCACGTCGGCGCCTTGGACGGCCACCGAAATCCCTTTCGCTTCGGTTTGTGCGCGGCGCTTCAAGGCCGCCTCAATGTCTGCTTTGACGACGCTCGAGGATACTTTGGATTTGATCACAATTTGGTCGCTGACGCCCTTGACGCCAATGAGGTAGCGAACGGCGCTAGCCGCGGTCCGTCGTTGAAATTCCCAGTCTACTTCACCCGAGAGTGTCAGATAACCGCCCTCGACCTTCACCTTGATACGGTCGTGCGGCACCCCCGTCGACCATTGCAACACATTTTCGACCGATCGGGCGAGATCGGCATCGGTTCGGGTGTTCGATCCAGGGAGTTTGACATCCATTTCCACCGCGAGCGCCTTGACGCCAGCCACGCGCTGGGTCGCGCGCTCCGCTTCCCACTTGGCCGCATAACTATCCACGTGGCCAGCCAAGGTCACGACCCCGTTCTTGACCTCGACACCGATCTGCGCGGCGTCGACGGCAGGTTCCCATTTGAGTTCTGCAATGACATCCTGCTGCAATTGTGCGTCGGTTTTCATGGTCGTTCGTCCAGTTCGTTTAGGGCCTTTCAGTCTGTGCGGCACGCGGCACGCGGTCGGTGCGGTGGAGCGCTTATAGAACGGGTCCGGCGTCATAGGCGAGTTCATAATGCAGGGGCACCTGGTAGTTGACAGGTGACATTCCCAGGGCATAAGCGTGCTGTGTCGCATAGATGCCAGGTCCTGTCGCCGCATAGTGCGCTTCGCCGTCATCCCAGCAGACTCGAAAGCCCTGCATTGCGCTCGAAACATTCCGGTGCGAAGCTATAAGTTAAAGGGGTCTTAAATGCCGGCCATGTTGTCGTCCGAGTTGGTGCGCAGCGTCCTCGACTCGGCGCCCGACGCGATGATCGTCATCGATGGCGGCGGATCGACTATTTTTGTAAATCATCAGGTTACGACCCTGTTTGGCTATCTGCCCGATGAGATCGTGGGCCAGCCGGTCGAGCGGCTCATGCCCGAGCGGTTCCGCGACCGTCACGTCGCGCACCGCCACCACTACGTCGAGAACGTGCGCTTGAGGCCCATGGGCATCGGACTCGATCTTTTCGCCCGGCGTAAAGATGGGACGGAGTTTCCGGTCGAGATCAGCTTGAGCCCCATCCAGGATGGCGGGAGCACGTTGGTGGCCGCGGCGATCCGCGATGTCACGGATCGCATGCGGGTCCAGCAGGAATTGCAGGAAGCCCATGCCGCCGCCGACCGCGCCAATCAGGCCAAGAGCCGCTTTCTCGCGACGGCCAGTCACGATCTGCGCCAGCCGCTGCAGTCTCTGGGGCTCCTGAGCGGTGCGCTGCGCCGCATGGTGACCGATCAGGACGCGATCGACGCGCTCGATCAGCACGATCAGGCGGTGAATGCCATGTCGCGCCTGCTGAATGCCCTGCTCGACATCAGCAAGCTCGAGTCCGGCGCCATCAAGCCGGAGATCACCAACTTCAAAGTCGCCGCTTTGTTCGACGAGCTGCGCAACGAGTTTGCCAGTCTGGCCAGTAGCAAGGGCATTGCCTTCAAGATCGAGCCCTGCGCCGCCAGCGCGCACTCCGACCCTTCGCTCGTGGGCCAGGTGTTGCGCAACCTGGTCTCGAACGCCATCAAGTACACGCAACGCGGCTACGTCGAAGTGTGCGGCCGCCGCGACGGCGGGACCATCCGCATCGACGTGCGGGACAGCGGGGTGGGTATCGCGGCCGACCAGCTGGAGCACATCTACGAGGAGTTTTTCCAGGTCGGGGTCTCGACCAACACATCACGCGATGGGTACGGCCTGGGCTTGAGCATCGTGCAACGGATCGCCAAGCTTCTCGACATCGGCGTCGATGTCGTCTCGCAACTGGGCCAAGGATCGAGCTTTTCGATTGTGTTGCCCGCGGGCGCCACGGAAGCCACCGCTCAAGTACCCCACGCGCAAAAACCCCGTGCCGCGGTGCAGACACCGGCCGCGCAACGGCATATTCTGCTGGTTGAGGACGATCCCGGGGTACGCAACGCCACCCGTATGCTGCTCAAGGTCGCGGGCTTCCGTATCACGGCGGTCGCCTCGCGCGCCGAAGCCGTGGCACGGGTCAAGGAAGCACGCGATATCGACCTGCTGGTGACCGATTACCATCTCGGCGACGGGGGAACCGGCACCGAGCTCATAACCGCCGCGCGCTTGGTCCTCAAGCGGGATCTCAAAGCCATTCTGGTCACGGGCGACACCTCCTCCGCGGTGCGCGAGCTGCGCTGCGACGCGCATTTGCGCCTGGCCAGCAAGCCGATCAATGCGAATG
>Ga0207658_10001869_pt1 | contig 15760 bp, 18 predicted proteins | sample KBSS33metaG_FD_184322 | JGI IMG/M metagenome (GOLD analysis project Ga0207658, IMG submission 184322) | Switchgrass rhizosphere microbial communities from Kellogg Biological Station, Michigan, USA - KBS S3-3 metaG (SPAdes) (version 2) | ecosystem: Host-associated > Plants > Roots > Rhizosphere...
TCGCTGCTGATCCTCCCCAAGCTCGATGTGCGGACGATCGTCGAGTGGCTCCGGGCACCGAGCGCGGCAGTGCCGATGGCGTTGCTGATCGTCATCGGTTTTAAGCATGCGCTCGACGGGATGAAGGTCGTGGTCGACGACTATGTCCATGAGCCGGGCAATAATTTCGCGCTGAACACCCTGCTGCTGTTCCTGGCCGTGGGCGGTGGCGCGCTGGCGTTGTTCGCTTTGGCCCGGATTGCCTTCGGAGTGGCCGGTTGAGCGCCTACAAGATCATCGACCACAGCTACGACGTGATCGTCGTCGGCGCTGGCGGCGCGGGCCTCCGCGCAACCATGGGCGCGGCCGAGCAGGGGCTGAAGACCGCCTGCATCACCAAGGTCTTCCCGACCCGCAGCCATACCGTCGCGGCGCAGGGCGGGATAGCCGCCGCGCTCGGCAACATGGGCCCGGACCACTGGACCTGGCACATGTACGACACGGTCAAAGGCTCCGACTGGCTCGGCGACCAGGATGCGATCGAATATATGGTGCGTGAAGCGCCGGCCGCGGTGATCGAGCTCGAGCATGCCGGGCTGCCGTTCAGTCGCACCGCCGAGGGCAAGATTTACCAGCGCGCGTTCGGCGGCATGACCCAGAACATGGGCGAGGGTCCGCCGGCCCAGCGCACGTGCGCCGCCGCCGACCGCACCGGCCATGCGATGCTCCACACGCTCTACCAGCAGAGCCTCAAGCACGATGCCGACTTCTTCATCGAATATTTCGCGATCGATTTGATCATGGAAGGCGGCGTGTGCCGCGGCGTCGTGGCCTTGTGCCTCGACGATGGATCGATCCATCGCTTCCGCTCGCAAGCGGTGGTGCTGGCGACCGGCGGTTACGGCAAGATCTATTTCACCGCGACCAGCGCCCACACCTGCACGGGCGACGGCAATGCGATGGTCCTGAGGGCCGGGCTGCCGCTCCAGGACATGGAGTTCGTCCAGTTCCACCCGACCGGCATCTACGGCGCGGGTGTGCTCATCACCGAGGGCGCGCGGGGCGAGGGCGGCTACCTCACCAATAGCGAGGGCGAGCGCTTCATGGAGCGCTATGCGCCCCACGCCAAGGACCTTGCCAGCCGCGACGTCGTGTCACGCTCGATGGCGATGGAAATCCGCGAAGGCCGTGGGGTCGGCGAGCAGAAGGACCATATCTGGCTCCATCTCGACCATATCGACCCAAAGATTCTGGCTGAACGGTTGCCCGGGATCACCGAGACGGCGATGACCTTCACCGGCGTCGACCTGACCCGCCAGCCGATCCCGGTCGCGCCGACGGTTCATTATACGATGGGTGGAATCCCGACCAATTATCATGGCGAGGTCGTGACCCTGACGGACGGCAACCCGGACGCGGTCGTGCCCGGCCTGTTCGCGGTCGGCGAAGCCGCCTGTGTCAGCGTCCACGGCGCCAACCGCTTGGGCTCGAACAGCCTGATCGACCTCGTCGTGTTCGGCCGCGCCGCGGGCCACCGCCTCGGCGAAGTGATCAAGCCCGGCGCGCTGCAGGAAGAGCTGCCCGCCGACGCCGCCGAGCTTGCGCTCTCACGCCTCGACAAGTTCCGCCACGCCGAGGGCGGCAGCCCGACCGCCGAAATCCGGCTCGACATGCAGCGGACGATGCAGTCCGACTGCGCGGTATTCCGCACCAATCGCACGCTCGACGAGGGCGTTGCCAAGATCGACCAGGTCAATGCGCGCATGGCCGACGTCCATGTCACCGATCGTAGCCTGATCTGGAACAGCGACCTCATCGAGACGCTCGAGCTCGACAACCTTCTCGCCCAGGCGGTGGTCACGATGCACAGCGCCGCCAACCGCAAGGAAAGCCGCGGCGCGCACATGCAGGAAGATTATCCCGAACGCGACGACAAGAAGTGGATGAAGCACACCATTGCGTGGCTGGAGGGCTGGGGCGGCCAGGGCGGTTCAGTGAAGATCGATTACCGCCCGGTGCATGAGTTCACGCTGACCAAGGATGTCCAGTACATCAAGCCCAAGCCTCGGGTTTACTAGGCTTCGCGCCTGACGATCCTGAAACCGGCGTCTTCAAGAGCGTCGACGATGTCTATCGCCATCTGTTCGCCGCTTTCCGTTAAGACGGGCAAGCGGACCGAGCCCGCTGGCGTGATGTTCGTTTCGACTGCGGATCGAATGATGGAAAGAACTTCCTCCCGGTCCATTACGCGCTCCTTCAAAAATCCACCTTGTCGTAATGCGCGGGCGGGACGATCACCTCCATCCGCTCGCCGAGCAAAGGCCGGAAGCACGGCCGCGATTTCATCACCGCGTACCAGTCCTTGGTCTGCTTGTGTCCGCGCCAGTCGAGCGCGCCAAGATAGTCGATCACGGAGAGATGCGCCGCGGCGGTGAAGTCGGCGAGGCTTAGCCCCGGCCCGGCCAGCCAACGCCGGTGGTCGAGCAGATAGTCGATGTAGTCGAGATGCTCGGATGCGACCCGCATCGCCTCGCGCAGCACCCGCGTGTCGGGGCTTTCGCGGGTCACCAGGCGCTTCCTCATCCGCTCGTTGAGCAATGGCTCGACCGCTTCGCGGTAGAGCTTGATGTCAAACCATTCGACCATCCGCCGGATTTCCGCGCGCAGCTGGGCGTTGCCGTGGATCATCGGCATGCGGTCGACGGTCTCGTCGAAATATTCGACGATCGGCTGCGACCCGATCAGGGTGACGCCTTGATCGGGCTCGACCATCACCGGCGTTTCGCCCGCCGGATTGAGGTCGATGAACTCGTCGCGCTTTTCCCACGGATTCTCGCGCACCAGCTCATGGCCGACGCCTTTCTCGGCGAGGACCAGGCGGACCTTGCGCGAAAACGGGCACAACGGGAATTGGAAGAGCTGCCACATGGGCTGGAAGCTTTAACGCACGTTCGAACTGTCACAACCCATCGTCATTCCCGCACAAGCGGGAATCCCGCTTTTCTGCACGGATCGACGAATTAGTCAGCGGGACCCCCGCTTTCGCCGGGGTGACGTTGCGGTTTATCGCACCGGATAGGTCGGGTCGGGCATATTCGCCGCGGCGCGCTCGAGCGACTTCTTGGCGTCGTGCAGGCTCTGCATCACTTCGGGCAGGGCCTGGTTGAGCGCACTCATGCTGCGCTGCATCGTCGGCCCGACCTCGGCGATGTGCCGATGCAGATTGCGGTCGAAATTGGGATCGTCACGGCGGGCCATGTCGCCGACCGTCAGGTTCTTTTCTTGCGGGGAGGCTTCGCGCCCCTCGATCGCCGCTTCGACCCCACCCACCTTCACGTTGAGGAAGGCGTTGGACAAGGTCTGCATGACATTGGTCAGCCGTTGGACGGTCGCGGGATCGGTCAGCTGCGGCGGCAATTGCGGCGGCGGCGCAGCCATGGCGGGACCCGCGATCACCAGCAATGGGATCAGTGCAAGGTAAATGCGCATAGGACCAATTCTCCTGCCGGGCAGCTTAGCGCAAGCTGAACGCCAGATGAAATCAGCGCTGCATCAACCACACCAGCGCGACCGCGCCGGCAACGATCCGGTACCAGGCGAAGGGCGCGAAGCCGTGGCGCGAGATGTAATGGACGAAGGCTTTGACGACGACGATCGCGACCACGAAGCTGACGACGAACCCAACGGCAACGGCGCCGAACCCGACCCCGCTGGCGCCCGCGAGCAATTCGTCATGGTGCTTGGCGAGCTCGAGCGTGGTTGCGCCGACCATGGTCGGAATGGCGAGGAAGAAGCTGAATTCGGCGGCGGTCCGTCGCTCGACGCCCAAGGACAGGCCGCCCATGATGGTCGCCCCCGAGCGGCTAACCCCGGGGATCATCGCCAGGCACTGGATCAGGCCGACGCCGGCCACTGTCTTCAGCGGCATGTCGGCGATCCCGACGATCTTGCCGGGCTTGGCCAGTTTCTCGATCGCGAGGATGGCGATGCCGCCGATGATGAATGCCCAGGCGACCACCACCGGCTTGCCGAGCAACGCCTCGACGTTCTTGATCAGGAGGAAGCCCAGCACCGCCGAGGGCAGGAAGCCGATGAGGATGTTGCGGACGAAGCGCCACGACATCCTCTGGCCTTTGAACAGCCCTTCGAGCACCGCCCAGAAGGTGCGCCAGTAAAGGACGACGATGGCGAGGATCGCACCGAGCTGGATGATAACGTTGAACGCCGCCCATTTCTCGGCGTCGAAACCAAGCAACTCGGTGGCGAGGATCAGGTGGCCGGTCGAGGATACCGGCAGGAATTCGGTGACGCCCTCGACGATGCCGAGGATGATGGCGATCAGCAGGATGGGCATCAGGAGGCGGCCGTCGCACCCCGCCGCCGCGCAGTGAAGCGGTTGCCGGTGAAGCGGCTGAGCCACTCGTCGCCGACCGCGGCAAGCGGCGTCGGCCTGATCCCGAATGCGCCGAGGCCCGGGGCGCCCGTGGCGGCAACATTATCGTGCTGGAGCATCAGCCACTGGTCGCGGGTCAGCGGCGCGCCCGGCACCCAGCCGAAGCGCGACATCAGGCTTCCAACGAAATCGGGCAGCTCGACGATTGCCGGCGCCTGGCCGGTAATTTCGAGGATCGCGCGGTGCAGTTCGACCATGGTCAGCACCTGCGGACCGCCGATTTCGGCGACCGTGCCGCCGTGGGCCTTCGGCTTCAGCGCGGCAGTGGCGATGGCCTGCCCCAGGTCGCGGACATAGACCGGCTGGAATTTGCGCGTGGCGGCGATGACCGGGAGGATCGGCAATTGCGCCATGGTGGCAAAGCGGTTGGTGAGCTGGTCTTCCGCGCCGAACACCAGCGACGGACGAATGATCGTCGCGGCCTTGAACGCCTTGCGCACCGCGGCCTCGCCCTCACCCTTGGTCCGGCCGTAACTGGACGGCGAGGCGGGGTCGGCGCCGATCGCCGAGATGTGGACCAGCGCCGTCAGGCCATGCTTGCGCGCGGCCTCGGCAATGTTGCGCGCGCCCTCGACGTGAACCGCCTGCATCGCGGGGCCGAAGGTGCCGGTGAGGTTGATTACCGCGCTCGCGCCCTTGATCGCGTGCTCGACGCTCGCCTTGTGCTTGATGTCGGCGGGGACGAAGCCGAACTGGCCAACCTGGGCGAGCGGCTGGATGAAATAGTCGCGCCGTGGGTCGCGGGAGGCGATCCGCACCCGAACCCCGCTCCGCAGCAGGCATTCGGTGACATAGCGGCCGATGAATCCGGCGCCGCCGAATATGGTCACCAGCTCTTCGAAGCGCTCGATCATGGCGCCGCCCTAGCCCCGCCGCAGCGGCGTTGACAAGGCGCGCTCGCGGCCTTTAAGCGCGCCGCCTACCTCTTACATTCTGATCCCGTGCCCAGGTGGCGGAATTGGTAGACGCACCAGCTTCAGGTGCTGGCGCTCGCAAGGGCGTGGAGGTTCGAGTCCTCTCCTGGGCACCACTTTCCGACGCAGGTCAGCAATGACGCACGTCCGTGTCTGGAAATTCCGCCCGCCGGCCGATCGCGAGAATGAATTCTCGCTCGCTTACGGCGCCGACGGCGTGTGGGCGGCCCTGTTCGGCAAAGCGCGCGGCTACCTCGGAACGAGTCTCTATCGGCCGGCCGAGCCTGGCGGTTGGTGGCTGACGGTCGATCGCTGGAATTCGGCCGCCGCTTTCGAGGCTTTCGGCCATGATTTTGGCGACGAGTATCGGGCGCTCGATGCCGAGCTCGAGGGGGTTGCGGGCGAGGAGGAGTTCGTCGGCGCGTTCGACGAGGAGTGAACCAGCACGCCGCGCGCGGCTCTTTTTAGCCTGCGCGCCGATCTGTATGGTCCCCCGGGGAAGGGGCCGGTTTCGATGGAATATAAGCAGGACGCGTTACTTGCGGCGGTAATGCGGGCGTCGCTCGACTGCATCGTGGTCATCGACGAGGGCGGTCTGGTGGTCGATTGGAACCCCGCCTCGGAGCGGACCTTCGGTTATGCGCGGCAGGATGCGATCGGCAAGCCGGTCGCCGAGCTCATCATTCCCGAGCATTACCGCAATGCGCATCATACCGGCATGCAGCGCTATCTGGGCGGCGGCGAGCCTCGCGTCCTCAACCAGCGCATCGGGGTCGAGGCGTGCCGGTCGGACGGCACCATGCTGCCCGTCGAACTCGCGGTCACCGAGGTTCAGGTGGACGATCGCCGCTTGTTCATGGCCTCGCTTCGGGACCTTACCGAACTGCATCGGACCACCGCGGCGCTGGAGGAAAGCGAAGCCAAGCTGTCGGCGTTCTTCGAACACGCCCCGGCGAGCATGTTCATCAAGAACAGCGACGGCCGCTACGAAAATGTGAACGCCTACACCGGCGCGCTGATGGGGCGGCCGGTCGAAGAAATCATCGGGCGCACGGTCGAAGACGTGTTCCCGGCGCAGACCGTCGAGGCGGCCGAAGCGCTGGATCGGGCGGTGCTGGAAACGGGCGAAGCGCAGGTTGTCGAACAAACCTACGAAGTCGGTGAAATCCGGCACACCGTCACCGCTCGCTTCCCGATCCGGGCGGCCGACGGCGCCATCACCCACATCGGCGTCGTAATCATCGACATCTCGGACCGGGTAGCGGCGGAAAACAAGCTGCGCGACAGCGAGGCGCGCCTGACGGCCCTGCTCGATCACGCGCCGATGACGATGTACCTCAAGGACCGCGACGGCCACTATTGCATCGCCAATCGCTTCATGGCCGAGCAGGTCGGGATGACCCCGGAGGAGCTCAAGAAGCTGACTCCGCGCGACCTTCTGCCGGAAGCCTCGGCGGAGGAAGCGGCGGCGGTCGACCGGGTCATCGTCGAAACCCGCCAGCCGGATATCCGCGAGAGCGAGTTCCAGACCGTCGAAGGGCCGAAGAGCGCCATGACCGTGCGTTTTCCAGTGTTCGATGAGAACGACGAGATCAATTACATCGGCGGCATCTTCCTCGACACCAGCGAGCAGCGCCGGGCGCAACGGAAGTTCCGCGCGTTGAGTGACCACCACCCGGTGGCGATGCTGATCGCGCGGGCCGACGACCACCGCATCCTGCTCGCCAATCCGGCCTTTTTCAAACTGATCGGCCTGCCGCAGGACAGCGACGTCAGCATGGTCAGCCAATACCATTGGCTCGACGATCCCGACGAGGATCGGCGGTTTCGCGAGATGCTCGGCGAGCATGAGCGCTTTGACAATTACGAGTGCCGGATGCGGCGCGTCGACGGTTCATTCTGGTGTTCGATCAGCTGGCGCCACATCGATTTCGACGGCGAGCGGGCCCTCGTGTTCAGCGCGCTGAACATTGCCGAAAAGAAGAATGCGGAAGCCGAGCTCGAGCGGAGCCGGGAGGCGCTTCACCAGTCCGAAAAGATGAATGCCCTGGGATCGTTGCTCGCGGGGGTGAGCCACGAACTCAACAATCCGCTGGCGATCGTGGTTGGCGAGGCGATCCTGCTCGAGGAAGAGGCCGAGGGCACAGCGATGGCCGCGAGCGCGGGCAGGATTAAGCGCGCAGCCGAACGGTGCAGCCGGATCGTCCAGACCTTCCTTGCCATGGCCCGTCAGAAAACCCCGGAACGCAAGGCCTGCGCGGTCAACGCTCTGATCGAAGGCACACTCGAACTCGCCGACTACGGGCTGCGCAGCAACGGCATCGAGGTCGTCCGGCGGCTGGATCCCGGGCTGCCGTCCATGTGGGCCGATCATGACCAGGTCAGCCAGGTCTTGCTCAACCTGGTTATCAACGCCCAGCAGGCCCTGCAGACCGTTGCGGGTCCGCGTTGTCTCACGATCGAGAGCCGCCTTGCTGGCGATGGCCGGATTGCGATTGTCATCAGCGATAATGGACCCGGCGTCCCCGCCGACGTTGCCCGGCGGATCTTCGATCCGTTTTTCACCACCAAGCCCCAGGGAAGTGGAACCGGCATCGGCCTGTCGTTCAGTCTGGGCATTGCGGAAGCCCATGGCGGTGCGCTGCATCTGCTACCCTCGGAGACTGGCGCTGCGTTCGAGTTGCTGTTGCCCAGTGCGGCCCGGACGGAGGCTGACGCGGGTCCGACCGAAGATGACGCGCCTGCGAAGCCCAGTGATGCAAGACGGCGGGTGCTCGTCGTCGATGACGAGCCCGAGCTCGCGCAAACGCTGGCGGGATTGTTGAAGGGCGAAGGGTTCGACGTCTCCATCGCGGTCGGCGGTGCCGCGGCCATCGAACAACTCCGGGATGGCGAGTTCGACCTTGTCCTGTCGGACCTGCGAATGCCGGGGGTCGACGGACCCGAGCTGTTTGCCTGGGTGCGGGCAGAAAAACCGGACATGGCCGAGCGTATCGGTTTCGTGACGGGCGACACGCTTGGCCCGGCGGCAGTCCACTTCCTCAAGGAGGCCGGGCGACCCTACATCGAGAAGCCGTTCACGCGGGCTGCGATTCGCGCGCTGGTCGGGGAGCTTGTCGAGGAGAGCGCCGTGGACGGTGCCGCTTAGGCGGCCGCGCGCCGGGCGCCGTACTTCATGGTGTCGCTGACGAGCCGGTAAGCGGTCGTCCAGCTTTCGCGGATATGGGCGGTGAAGGCTGCACCGAGACCCGTTTCCAGGGTCCACAACAGCGCCGCGCCGACGGTATCGTAATGGTCGTTGCGAACCCCGTAGCTGTGGTGGCGCTCGCCCATTGCCTCAAGCACCGGGACTAGCCCGCCGACATGGTCGAGCGAACGCACGATGAGGCCGAGCATCGCCATGAGCTTGCGGCCCTGTTCGGCCAGGTCGGTCGTGAAGAGCGATTGCAACGAGGCATCGAGCTTGAACAATCGGTCATAGAATATCGCTGCGACATGGTCGCGGTCGGGGGCGACCTGCGCGAAACTGTCCTGCACGGCTTTGATCTGGATTGGTGTCACGGCGAATCTCCTTTCGCTGCCGTTTCGCGCACCAGGGTCGCAAGGCGATGTCGCGGTGCGCGGACTATTGTTTCAATTGTGTCGAACCGGCATGCTGCGGACATGGGCAATGCGCACATCGTCGTCGTCGATGACGAGCCGGATCTCCGGCAGCTGGTGCAGGCTTATTTGACCAAGCACGGCATGGCGGTGAGCGTCGCCGGCAGCGGCGAGGAACTCCGCGCGCTGATGGCCGAGCGCCCGATCGACCTGGCGATCCTCGATGTGAACATGCCCGGCGAAGACGGGATCAAGATCGCGCACGAACTTCGTCGCCGCGGCCCGGTGGGGATCATCATGCTCACCGCCAACAGCGAACTCGTCGACCGGATCGTCGGGCTCGAAGTCGGTGCCGACGACTACATCACCAAGCCGTTCGACCCGCGGGAGCTGCTGGCGCGGGTGCGGACCGTTCTACGCCGGATCGCACCCGAGTCGCAGGCGAGCGCGGCCACGATGGGCAGGGAAGTTCGCGTCGGCCAGTGCCACCTCAACCTCGACAGCCGAAAGCTCTATCAGGCCGACGGGACCGAATTGCCGCTGACGGCCATGGAATTCGATTTGCTCCAGGCCTTTGTCCAGCACCCCAACCGAGTACTCACCCGCGACCAGCTGCTCGATCTTGCCCACGACAAGGAAGGGGATGTGTTCGATCGGTCGGTCGACACGCGGATCGTGCGCTTGCGCCAGAAGATCGAGGTCGATCCGCGGCGCCCGCAGGCCATCAAGACCATGCGCGGCGCCGGGTACATGTTCGTGTCAGGCAGCGGCGACTGATCCCTGGATGATGGTGACCGGCGTGCCGACGCTGGTGACCTTGAACAGGGCGGTCGCGAACTTCGCGGGCAAGCGTACGCAGCCGTGGCTCGCCGGGTGGCCCGGGATGTAGCCCGCATGAAGCGCGATGCCGTCGTTGGTGAGCCGCTGCATGTGCGGCATCGGCGCATCGTCATATTTGCTGGAGAAATGCACGGCTTGCTTCTCCATGATCTTGAAGGTTCCTGTCGGCGTCGCATGGCCCTTGCGGCCGGTGGAAACGGTCGTCACCGCGACGATCGTGTCACCACGATAGAGATAGGCGCGCTGGTCGGTGATGCTGACCAGCAACCGGGGAGCGCCGACAATCGTGGCGGCATTCTCACGCCACACGAAATCGCCCGGTTTGAGCGCCGCGCCGGCGAGAATGTCGGCTTCGTTCGACGCCTGCGGAGCGACGATCGGCGCGGCGCTGACCGGCGCGACCTGCACCGCAGCCACCGGCTTGATCGGCGCTTCGCTTCCGATCGACGCGGCCCCGGCGATCGCCGGGGATTCCGCGGCAAAAACCGGTGCGGCGACGGCCACTGCGCCGACTGCGCAGCACAATGCGGCAAACACGACTGCCGTCTGGCGCATGTTGCTGAGCTTGATCGAATACTGTTCCATTTCCGATTCCTATTTGCTCGGAGCGTGAGCCCCAGTTGATGGGAGGAAATTGGAACCCCGCCGTTTCAGCCGGATGCCGCACCATCAGGAGAATTGTTTCAATTGTTGCAAGCGCAGGGGCAGTCACATTGCTGACCCTTGAAGGCGCCGCAAAACGCGCCATTTTTCCCGCATGATCGACATTCGCAAATTCGACAGCCTCGGCCACGCCGACCACGGCTGGCTTGATGCCCGCCACCATTTCTCCTTCGCCGATTATTACGATCCGGCGCGGATGGGGTGGGGCTCGATCCGTGTCTGGAACGACGACAAAATCGCCGCCAAGACCGGCTTCCCGCCGCACCCGCATCGGGACATGGAAATTGTGACCTACGTCCGCACAGGAGCGATTACCCACCAGGATTCGCTGGGCAACAAGGGGCGTACCGGGGCCGGCGACGTCCAGGTGATGAGCGCCGGGCGCGGAGTCACCCACGCCGAATATAATCTTGAGGACGAGGCGACTACCTTGTTCCAGATCTGGATCGAAACCGACAAGCCTGCGGCCGAACCGTCGTGGGGTGCGATGCCGTTCCCCAAGGATAGCCGCGAAGGCAAGTTCCAGCTGCTTGCGAGCGGCAATGCCGATGACGGCGTGCTGACCGTCAATGCCGATGCGAAGATCCTCGGTGCGACGATCAAGGCTGGCGACAGCATCGCGCTCGACGCTGACCCGACCCGGCACCTCTACCTCGTGCCGAGCGGGAGAGTGACAGTGAACGGCGTTGACGCGGGTTCGCGCGATGGGATTGCGATCACCGGCGAGAGCCATGTCGAAATTCGCGCCGAAGACGACAGCGAACTGGTATTGGTCGACGCCCGCTAGGAACCGCGCCGAGTCCGGCCCCGTTCATCGAGCCTGTGCTTGAAGTACGGCGGATTGCTGGGCATGGGCCGGCGGCGCGTCCGAACGGCGCGATTCACGGCATGCGGGAGACGATGAGGGCGGTCCTACGCTTTACGATTGCAATGTCGGCGGCCGGGCTGTGGCTCGGACCGTCCGACGCGCTCGCGCAAAACACGGCCCAGCCGACTACCAATACCCCGGCGACCGATACCATCGGGCCCCGTGACCTGCAGAACTTCAGTCTCAACGGGACCGTGACGCGCTCGGCCGAAACGCCGCGACCCGCCCCTGCACCGCGAACGCAGACGCGCCAGCCCACTACGCCCGCGCAAGTACCGGCTGCGCGCCGTGAGGCGCCCCCGGCGCCGACGCCGGCCCGTCCATCGCCGCCCACCGATACGCGCCCCGCGGCAAGCCTGGGCCAGACGTTGGGCACCGGCCTGCCGCCCGCCGCCGCGGGCGGGTCGGCAACCGTATCCGGTAGCGCGCCCCAGCCCGGTTTCAGCGCCGACACCGATAGTGCGCCGGCGATCGCCGCACCTGCGCAGAAGCCGTCGCTGTGGCCATGGTTAGCGCTCGCTGGCGTCCTTGGAGCGGGCGCTGCGTTCGTGCTGTGGCGCCGCCGTCCGCGTGAGGCCGTTGCCGGCGGGATTCAATTCGACCTCCGGCGCGAGCCCGATCCGCAACCTCAGGCGCGGCCGGTGACCCCACCGCCCGCGCCGGAAGCGGTCGCACAACGCCCGGGGATCGTCTCGACCAAGCTCCGCCCATGGGTTGAGATCGGCTTCGTGCCGCTTGGCTGCATCGTCGACGCAGCGAAAATCACGGTCGAATTCGAAGTGCAAATTCTCAACAGCGGCAGCGCGCCCGCGCGCGACATCCTGGTCGAAGCGAGCATGTTCAACGCCAGCGCGAACCAAGACCGCGATCTTGGCGCCTTCTTTGCGCAACCGGCAGGGCCGGGCGAGCGCATCGACTCGCTGCCGCCACTGCAGAGCGTCACGCTCAGGACGTCACTGGTCGCCCCCCGGGCAAATATTCAGCTCTTCGAACTTGCCGGGCGCCAGGTCTTTGTGCCGCTGATTGCCTTCAATGCGCATTACCGGTGGGGCGCTGGGCGCGGCCAAACATCGGTCAGTTACCTGCTGGGTCGCGAAACCAAGGGCGATAAGCTCGGGCCGTTACGCGCTGACCTCGGGCCGCGTACGTTTACCGGACTCGGCGTGAAGTTGCTGCCATCAGGCCTGCGCAACTAGCCAGCGCTTAGATCACTGCCGAATTATAGCTGTGCCAGGCAAGCACCGCGGCGGCCCCGCGATAGGGTCGCCAAGTCTCGGCCAACGCGCGCAGCTGCTTTTCGCTCGGCTTTTCGGGGAGGCCCAGGAGCCGGCCGAGTTCGATCATGACGGCGAGATCACCGGCGGGAAAGACGTCGGCGCGCCCCTCCGCGAATAACAAATAGATCTCCGCCGACCAGCGTCCGATGCCCTTGATCTTCGTCAGCAGCTCGATCGCTTCCTCGTCGTCCTTCGGCAAATGTTCGAGATCGAGCTCGCCGGAAATCACGAGCTGGGCCAGGCTCCGGATGTAGCCCGACTTCTGCCGCGACATGCCGGCGGCGCGCATTTCCTCATCACTAGCCTTCAAAAGTCGCTCCAGGTCGGGCGGGGAGCCGAAGGCGGACTCAAGCTTCGCCCACATCGAGCGCGCCGCTGCAACGCTGACTTGCTGCCCGACAATCGTCCGGAGGAGGGTGTGAGCACCGGGCGCGCTGTGGCGGGGTTCGGGAACGCCAAACTTCTCGATGAGCTCGGCGAATGCCGGCTCGCGCTCGGCAAGCGTGTTCACGGCGGACTCTATGCTCTTCGACGTCCGAACCATCAGGCGATGCTAGCTGCGTAAAGCGCGACCGCGGCCGCGTTCGATACGTTCAGGCTCTCGACTGCGTTGCTGATCGGCAGCCGCGCCAAGGCGTCGCAATGCTCTCTCGTATTATGCCTTAACCCGGGACCCTCGGCCCCGAGCACGAGGGCGACGCGCGGTGGCCCGAGGGCCTCTTTGAGGCCGGTCTCGGCATCGCCAGCCAGGCCGATCCGCCAGAAGCCGGCTTGGGCGATATCTTCGAGCGTTCGCGCAAGGTTGACGACCCTTGCCCAAGGGACGCGTTCGAGCGTGCCGGACGCGGCCTTAGCGATCACCCCGCTTTCCGGTGGCGAGTGGCGATCCTGCGTGACCAAACCGATTGCGCCAAAGGCGGCCGCCGAGCGCAGGATCGCGCCGACATTGTGCGGGTCGGTGACCTGGTCGAGCACGAGCAGGACCGCTCGTTCCGGGGCGCCGACCAGCAAATCGTCGAGCCAGACATCGTCGAGTGGCTCGACCTCGATGACGACGCCCTGGTGCGGTGCATCGTTGGGAACCAGCCGGCCGAGGTCGGCGACGTCGGCCAGGGTGACAGGCACATCCTTGGGGAATTGCATGACATCCGCGGCTTCGCGCGTGGTCCAGGCGCGGAGCACTTTGCGCTGCGGGTTGTCGAGGGCGGCGGCGACGGCGTGTCGGCCCCAGAAACGCGGGCGATTGGGAGTTCCGTGCTGGTGATGCGAACGCTTGCGGGCCATGGCGTCCCAATGGGGATGGCGGGCGCGCGGCGCAACCATCCATCGCGGCCCCGTGGGGCTTGGTTCAGGTCAAGCTGCGCGGATCCATGTGCCGCATGCGGCGTTGGCCGCGCCACACGGCGACCGCCAAGATGATCAGGATCGGATAGCTCCAAACCCGCAGAGCGGCACCGTAAGCGAAGGGCACGAGGTGCGAGTCGATCGCTTTGAGCACGTGGCCGACGCTGGTGGTCAGTTGCAGCCCGCTGATCCACAGCGGCCAGAACCGGTCCGACCGCAGGGCGACATAAGTGAACGCCGCAAGCGTGAACAAGTCGACGGCAAAGACGCCGATCTCGACGCCGGAATAACGCAATCTTGCGGGTCCCAGCAGCGCGAGGCTGGCCACGGAGGCGATCAGGCAGACCGCGGCAGCCAACCGCTCATCCGAGCGACCGCGCCAGAACGCGTAGCCGCAAACGCCTAGCAGCAGGATTGTATAGATGACGAAGCGGGGCATCGGAGGTGACCGGACAAGGCCAAAACCTGTGTCCGGTCAATCCTTTCGATCAGGCGACGACGCGAAGGTCGACTTGGGCTGACGGCGGCGGGCAATCGCCCATATCGCCGAAGCCAACCGTACGGAGGCCGGGGATCGATTTGCGGGTTTCCGCAAGCGCCGCGTGACAATTGGCGATGCCGCCGCGAGCCGCGACCAGGCCGGCCGTGGTCGTTGCAAGCTGTTCGAATGCCGGATGGCTGGTAATGAACGCAGCCCCGGTCACCGCGCGCGCTCGGACCATTTTGGATTGAAGCTCGGCAAGCTCGATCAGGGCAGCTTCAATGCTGTCTTCAACCGCGCGAACCTGTGTTGCGACTTCGTAAGCGGCATTTTCGATCATCTGTTTGCGCATGACTGCTCCTTCTCCGGCGCGTCGAGCGTCCGGAGTGGCTGATGGAATGCTGTGATCGGCGGGGTTGCGGCTGTCCTGGGTGTTAGCTCTTGAACAACCTGTCGAGGCTTTCGAGTCCGGCGAGATACATGCCCGCCGAAAACGCTGCTCCCATCGCGATAATCACGATCCACAGCAGCCTCTGGCCGACGCTCATCTCATTCCGGGGGTTGCTCCTCGTTGCGAACGGCAACTGCAGGAGAGGTCCGAAAGCGACGGCCCGTTGCTCGGTCCGGAAACCGGCCCCTCCGGCCTCTCCTGCGCGGTCAGCGTGCCGAATCTGAGTTCCGACCGCGGCCTCTGGGTGGCCGGACAATGCGTGGGGCTCAATGTGCGGTGATTGATGTATCAATCGCTGATACTCGCCGCCGTACTGCGCGACCACGCGCGCGGCCTGGCTGCGACGTTCGACGCCGAGGATATGAAGGGCACCGCGGATCCGCTGGTCCACCGTGTGCGGCGAAATGTCGAGCTCCGTCGCGATCTCCTTCGACGACAGATGCTCATTCACGAGACGCAGGCAGTCGAGTTGCCCTACGCTCAGGCGCTGAACTCGCGCTGCCATGTCGGCCTCCCCAGGACCCTCAGGCCCGGTCGTGGTCTGAGCCACGTTTGGCCTCGCTTTCACACTAACCCCCACCCCTGAGAGCCATGGCCCCGGTCGATCTACCGAGTCCAGAACTTAACTTATTTCATAACGGACCGATTAGCTAGAAATTCAACAGCTTTATTGCAGTTTGTCCAGCGTTCCGCGACCGTGAATGAATGTAACCGGTTACCATGGATGGTTGTTCGGAATAGATCTGTCGTCGATTCGTCAAGGTCCCGATAGCCGTAATGGTGGAGAGGGCTGGATTCGAACCAGCGTACGCTTGCGCGGGCAGATTTACAGTCTGCTGCCTTTAACCACTCGGCCACCTCTCCAGGTGGTTGCCACACGCAGCCAGTCC
>Ga0207658_10001872_pt1 | contig 15746 bp, 12 predicted proteins | sample KBSS33metaG_FD_184322 | JGI IMG/M metagenome (GOLD analysis project Ga0207658, IMG submission 184322) | Switchgrass rhizosphere microbial communities from Kellogg Biological Station, Michigan, USA - KBS S3-3 metaG (SPAdes) (version 2) | ecosystem: Host-associated > Plants > Roots > Rhizosphere...
AACTGCTGGCGCAGCGCGGCGGCGCGTGCGGCTGTTCAGTTGAGCGACGCCCGCCCTGTCTAAACTTCGGGCCATGCCCGAAAAGAACGACCCCGCCGCACGCGCCGCCGCGCTGCGCCAGCAGTTGCAGCACCACGCGCACCTGTACTACACGCTCGACGCGCCGCAGATCCCGGACGCGGAATACGACAAGCTGTTCCAGGAACTGCAGACGATCGAGGCCGCGCACCCCGAATTGCTGACGCCCGATTCGCCGACCCAGCGCGTGATCGGCGCGGTGCTCGACGGCCTGGCGCCGGTGCGGCATCGGGTGCCGATGCTGTCGATCCACACCGAGACCGACACCACGCCGGCGGGCGCCGAGAAGTTCGACGCGCGCGTGCGCAAGGTGCTCGCGCTGGACGAGTCGGCGCCGCCGCTGGCCTATCACGCCGAGCTGAAGTTCGATGGCCTGGCGATCAACCTGCGCTACGAGCGCGGCGAACTGGTGCAGGCCGCGACGCGCGGGGACGGTGAGACCGGCGAGGACGTGACCCACACCGTGCGAATGATCGCGACGCTGCCCAAGCGCTTGCGCGGCGCCGGCGCCGTGCAGGCCGCGGTCATCGAGGTGCGCGGCGAGGTCTTCATGCGCCGCGACGACTTCGAGGCGCTGAACGAGCGGCAGCGCAAGCTGATCGAGTCCGGCGCGCGCGGCGAGAAGACCTTCGTCAACCCGCGCAACGCGGCGGCCGGCGTGGTGCGCCAGCTCGATGCCGGCAAGGCCGCGAAACGGCCGCTGAGCTTCTTCGCGTATGGCCTCGGCGAGGTCGATGGCTGGGCGCTGCCGGCGACCCAGGGCGAACTGCTCGCGGCGCTGAAGCGCCTCGGGGTGCCGGTCAGCGACGAGAGCGCGGTCGTGCATGGCGCCGCGGGGCTGATCGAGTACCACGCGCGCATCGCCGCGCGTCGCGACGCGCTGCCCTTCGACATCGACGGCGTCGTCTACAAGGTCGACGACCGCGCGCTCCAGGAGCGGCTGGGCTTCAAGTCGCGCGAGCCGCGCTGGGCCTGCGCCCACAAGTACCCGGCGCAGGAACAGACGACGGTGGTGCGCGACATCGACATCCAGGTCGGTCGCACCGGCAAGCTGACCCCGGTGGCCAAGCTGGAGCCGGTGTTCGTTGGTGGCACGACGGTCAGCAACGCCACGCTGCACAACGAGGACGAGACCCGACGCAAGGACGTTCGCATCGGCGACACCGTCATCGTGCGGCGCGCCGGCGATGTGATCCCCGAGGTCGTCGGCGTCGTGCTCGAGCGCCGGCCCGCGCAGGTCGGCGAGCCGTTCGACCTGTACCAGCGCCTGGCCGGCAAGTGCCCGATCTGCGCCAGCGCGATCACGCGCGAGGAGGGCGAGGTCGACTGGCGCTGCTCGGGCGGCCTCTTCTGCCCGGCGCAGCGCAAGCAGGCGATCCTGCATTTCGCGCAGCGCCGTGCGCTCGACATCGAGGGGCTGGGCGACAAGCTGGTCGACCAGCTCGTCGACGCCGGCATCGTCGGCACGCTGCCGGATTTGTACAAGCTCGGTCTGGCGAACCTGACCGCGCTCGATCGCATGGGCGAGAAGAGCGCGGTCAACCTGCTCGCCGGCCTCGAGGCCAGCAAGCACACGAGCTTCGCGCGCTTCCTCTACGGGCTGGGCATCCGCCATGTCGGCGAGACGACCGCAAAGGATCTGGCGAAGCACTTCGGCAACGTCGATCGGCTGATGGCGGCCAGCGTCGAGCGGCTGCTCGAAGTCAACGATGTCGGCCCGACCGTCGCGCTCAGCGTGCGCACCTTCTTCGATCAGCGGCACAACGTCGAGGTCGTCGAACAGCTGCGCGCGGCCGGCATCGAATGGCCCGAGACCGATGGCGCCGCCGAAACGGCGCCGAAGCCGCTGGCCGGCAAGACCTTCGTGCTGACCGGCACGCTGCCCAGCCTGTCGCGCGACGACGCGAAGGACCGCATCGAGGCGGCCGGCGGCAAGGTCAGCGGCTCGGTGTCGAAGAAGACCGACTTCGTCGTCGCCGGCGCCGAGGCCGGCAGCAAGCTCGACAAGGCGAACGAGCTCGGCATCGCGGTGCTCGATGAAGCCGCACTGCTGGCGATGTTGTCGAGCCCATGAAAGAGGCCTGGCTGCGAACGCTGCGCGAGCGGCTCGATCAGCCGCCGGCGCAGCCGCGCGCGCCGCTGGGGCTGGCGGTCGGCAGCGCACTTGCACCCGCCGTCATCGGCTCGATCGAGTCCACCTTGGCCTTGGAGCTCGCCGGTGCAGGGTTGCCGCTGCGTGACGCGGGCGATGCCTGGCACATCGAAGTGCCAGACGGTGCAGCGATCGATCCCGCATTCGCCGCGATCGCGCAGTGGCTGCTGGCGAACGGCCGCAGCGGCGCGTCGCGCAACGAATTGCTCGCGGTGGTCGACGACACCGGCCGTTCGCTCGGCGCGATCGAGCGCGCGGTCGTGCGCCCGCTGGGCATCTCGACGCACGCGGTGCATCTGGTCGTGCGCGACGAGCGCGGCCATGTCTGGGTCCAGAAGCGCGCGTTCGACAAGGCGACCGACCCGGGCCGCTGGGACACGACGGTGGGTGGCCTGGTGGCGGCCGGCGAGTCGATCGCTTGGACGCTGACGCGCGAGACCTGGGAAGAGGCCGGGCTGCGGGTCAAGGCGTTGCATGCGCTCGCGTCCTTCGGCCACTTCACCGTTCATCGCCCGGTCACCGACGGCTACATGGTCGAGCACATCGAGATGGTCGAGGCGGTCGTGCCGGCGGGCGTGACTCCGGAGAACCAGGACGGCGAGGTCGAGCGCTTCGAGTGCGTCGATCGGGCGACGCTGGTCGAGCGGCTGCACGCCGATGCGTTCACGCTCGAGGCCGCGATGATCCTGGTTCGTTGGTTGGAATTGCGCCGCTTGGCGAAGCTGTAATTTCTGTATTGACAGAAATTGTTGGCGGGCGCAAAGTACGCGCATGGACCTCTCGCCAAACCTCTCGCGTTTCGTCTTGCATTGGGGCGAGATGGGTGCGCGCTGGGGCGTGAACCGCAGCGTCGCGCAGATCCACGCGTTGCTTTACATCACCGGCAGGCCGATGCACGCCGAGGAGATCACCGACACGCTGGGCGTGGCGCGCTCGAACGTCAGCAACAGCATTCGCGAGTTGCAGAGCTGGAACCTGATCAGGCTGGTGCACTTTGCCGGCGACCGACGCGACCACTTCGAGACGTCGACGCAGGTTTGGGAACTGCTGCGCACGATCGTGCGCGAGCGCCAGCGACGTGAGATCGCGCCGACGATCGAGGTGCTGCAGTCCCTGCTTGCCGATCCTGGCATCGGCAAGGAGCCGGCCGAAGCGAAGCTGCGCATGCGTGAGACGCTGGAACTGCTGCAGACGCTGACGGCCTGGAGCGACGAGATGCTCAAACTCGACACGCCGACGTTGACCAAGGTGCTGAAGCTCGGTGCGCGCATCAAGAAGCTCCTTGGCAGCGACCTTGGCGAGCGCGGCCGAAGGCCGCGTGACGAACTCTCGGCGGCTCACTTGTTGGGGCCTTGAGAGCTGAAAATTTTTTCCACCGATATTTCTCTAATGACTGAAATTACTGGAATAAAAATGAGAGCGAACTATCCACTCACCTTGCTCTACGACGCCAACTGCCCGGCCTGCGCGATGGAGGTGGACCACCTGCGCGCCCGCTGCAGCGGCGGCGAGGTTGACGATGCCCTGCGCTTCGTCGACATCGCCGCGCCCGGCTTCGATCCGGCACGCTACGGTGTGACTTTCGCTGCACTGGATGCCGAGATTCACGGCGTGCGGCCCGATGGATCCGTCATCCGGGGCGTCCAGGTGCTGCGCCTGGCCTACGACGCGGCAGGACTGGGCTGGGTGCTTCGGCCGACCGCCTGGCCCGCGTTGCGGCCGCTGTTCGATGCCGGCTACCGCGCGTTCGCACGCCATCGCAGAGAGATTTCGCGCGTCGCCGCGCCGTTGATCGGCGCGATCCGTGCACTGCACGCGCGGCAAGCCGTCGCGCGCATGAAGCAATGCGCGGGCGGCGCGTGCGAGGTCAGACGGGGTCCGTCTTCGGGGAGCATGTCGTGAGGGTGCTGGTCTGTGGGGCGACGGGTTGTGTCGGCAGCGCAGTGGCGAGCGCACTGCGCTCTCGCGGGCACCAGGTCGTGCTTGGCGCACGCGGGGTTTCGGACGGGCCGAATGCATTGCGCATCGATTTCATGCGCCCGGTCGCGCCCGCGGAGTGGGCAGTGCGCCTGCGCGAGCGGCGGGTCGACGCGGTGGTCAATTGCGTCGGCATCCTGATTCCCGGCCGCGCTCAGAGCTTCGAACGTGTCCATACGCTCGGGCCGATCGAGCTGTTTCGTGGTGCGGCAGCGGCCGGCGTTCGGCGCGTGCTCCAGGTCTCGGCGCTCGGCGTCCGCGATGACGCGCGCAGCCTGGCCACGCCCTACCTGCACAGCAAGCTGCGCGCCGACGACGCGCTCGCTGGCTTGTCGCCGCTGCAATGGGCCGTGCTGCGGCCGTCGCTGGTCTATGGCCCGGGCAGTCAGAGTGGGCGCTTGTTCGCGACACTTGCGAGCCTGCCGCTGATCGGCCTGCCCGGGCGAGGCACCCAGCGGGTCGCCCCGTTGCACGTGTTCGAACTCGCCGAAGCCATTGCCCGCCTGATCGAACAGCCCGCGGCGCCGGACGCGGTGTTCGAAATCGGCGGTCCGCAGGCCATCAGCTACCGCGCGATGCTGGCCGGCTACCGCAAGGCGCTCGGCCTGGGCGAGGCGCAGTGGCTGCCGGCGCCGATGGCACTGATGATGCTCGGTGCGTGGCTTGCCGAAGCGTTGCCGCAGAAGGTCTTCAGCCGCGACACGCTGCGCATGCTGGAGTGCGGCAGCGTGCCGGCGCGCAATGACCTGCCCGCGCTGCTCGGCCGTGCACCGAGCGGGCTCACGCACGGCCTGGGCGTCAGTCCGCCCGAGCCGCTGGTCGAATTGGGCGTCGCGCTGAGTTCGCCGGTCGCATTCGCATTGCGCGCATCGCTGGCCTTCATGTGGCTGTACACCGCGCTGATCAGTGCGCTGCTGCCGCACCAGTCTGGCGTACTGACCCTGCTCGCGCGTTGCGGCTTCGGCGGCGCGTTCGGCGTGGCCGCGTTGGTGTTCTCGTGTACGCTGAACATCGCGCTCGGCACGCTGACCCTGGTGCGCCCGCGGCCCTGGCTCTACGCGATTCAGGCGATCGCGGTGGTCGGCTACACGCTGACGGCGGCGATCAACATGCCCGAGCTGACGATCGATCACTGCGGGCCGCTGGTGAAGAACGTGCCGGTACTGATGGTGGTGCTGCTGCTGTGGATGACTGCGCCGGCACGCATGCTTCGGCGAACGCCGCGGCGAGTCGTGGCCCCCGAGCGCGGCTTGCTGCGAAAGGCTGTCTGAGCGTCAGGTCGCCGGCGGCCAGCGGTCCCACGCAGTAGCTGCAACCGCATCGCCCCACAGGTCGATCGCCACGCGCGTGCCCGCATGCGCCTGCAGCGCGGCGTCGCCGCGCAGGTACGCGAGCGCCACACAGGCGTTGGCCTTCGGGCTCCAGCCCGCGGACGTCAGCTCTCCCACCGGCGCACCGTCGACCAGCACCGTTTCGCCGCCCCAGACATAGTGCTCCGCCGCATCGAGCACGATGGTCACGAGCTTCTTGCGCAGCGCCTGCCCCTGCAGCCTGTGCAGCGCAGCACGGCCGATGAACTCGACCGGCTTGTCGAGCTTGATGGCATAGGCCAGGCCGGCCTCGAACGGCGTCTCGTCGGGCCCGAGTTCGGCGCCCCAGGCGCGCCGACCGGCCTCGATGCGCAGCGCGTCCAGCGCGTAGTAGCCGGCGTCGCGCAGCCCGAGGTCGCTGCCGGCCGCCGTCAGCGCGAGGTACACGTGCCGTGTCATCTCGATCGGCACATGCAGCTCGAAGCCTGGTCCGCCGACATAGCTCATGCGCGCGGCGCGCACACGTGCGAAGCCGAGATCGATCTCGCGCGTGTGCGAGAACTTCAGTCCCTGCGGCGAAAGATCGTCGGGGCTGACACGCGCCAGCAGTTCACGCGCCTTCGGGCCCATCAACGACAGCACCGCGCTCATTGCGCTCACGTCGCTCAGGAACGCATGCTCGGCGGGCGCGATGTGGCGCTGGATCCAGTCCATGTCGCGCGTCGGCTGTGCCGAGCCGGTGATGATCAGGAAGCGCTCGGCGGCGACGCGGATCACCGTCAGGTCGCTCTCGAAGCCGCCGCGCTCGTTCAGCAGCGCGGTGTAGACCATCGCATCGACCGCGATGTCGATCTCATTTGCGCACAGGCGCTGCAGCACCACGAGCGCATCGCGGCCCTGCAGCAGCAGCTTGCCGAACGAGCTCTGGTCGTACAGTGCCACCGTCTCGCGCGTCGCGCGCTGCTCGGCGATCACCCAGTCAAGCCAGCCGGGCCGACCGAGCCCCGGTTCGACCGTGCCGGCGCTCGGCGGGCCGAAATAGTTCGCGCGCTCCCAGCCGTTCTTCGCTCCGAACACCGCGCCCTTGGCGGCGAGCAGGTCGTACAGCGGCGAGGTCCGCAGCGGCCGGGCGGTGACGAGTTCATGGCGCGGCCAACGCATCGCGTAGTGCAGGCCGAGCGTCTCGCCGGTGCGCTCGGAAAGCAGCCGGCGGTTCGCCGTGTGCGCGCCGAAGCGCCGGATGTCCACTTCCCACAGATCGGTTGGTGCCTCGCCGCCGACGATCCATTCGGAAATCAGGCGGCCGGCGCCGCCCGAGTTCGCGATGCCGGCCGAGTTGAAACCCGCGGCGACGAAGTAGTTGTGCAGTTCCGGCGCCTCGCCGAGGATGAAGTTGCCGTCGGGCGTGAAGCTCTCGGGGCCGTTCAGCAGCATCTTGATCTTCGCGGTCTCGAGGCAGGGCGTTCGATGCATCGCGTTGGTCATCAGCGGCTCGAACTGGTCCCAGTCTTCGCCGAGCAACTGGAACTGGAAGGTCGCCGGGATCGGGTCCACGGCCCAGGGTTTGGCCTGTGGTTCGAAACCGCCCATCAGCAGGCCGCCGACTTCCTCCTTGTAGTAGATGAAGCCGTCGGGGTCGCGCATCACCGGCAGCATCGGGTGTACACCGGCGATGCGGTCGGTGACGATGTAGAAGTGTTCGGCCGAATACAGCGGCACGTTCACGCCGGCGAGCGCTCCGAACTGGCGCGCCCACTGGCCGGCGCAGTTGACGAGGATCTCGCAGCGCACGTCGCCCTGCGCGGTGCGCACGCCGGTGACGCGCCCGTGTTCGGTCAGAACGCCGGTGACCTCGATGTCCTCGACCACCTTGACGCCGCGCTGCCGTGCGCCCTTCGCGAGCGACATCGTCAGGTCCGCCGGGTTCGCCTTGCCATCGCCGGGAATCCACAGCCCGCCCACGAGATCGTCGGTGCGCAGCAGCGGATAGAGCTCGCCGGCGCGGCGCGCGTCGATGAGCTCGACCTCCACGCCGAAGCTGCGCGCCAGCGCCGCTTGCTTCGCGTAGACCTTCATGCGCTCCGGTGTGGCCGCGACGTTGACACTACCGCACTGCTTCCAGCCGGTGGCCAGGCCGGTCTCGGCTTCGAGCCCGGCGTACAGCTCGATGCCGTACTTGCTCATCTGCGTCATCGTGCGGTTCGGCCGCATCTGGCCGATCAGCCCGGCGGCATGCCAGGTCGTGCCGCAGGTCAGCTTGCCCTGCTCGAGCAGCAGTACGTCGGCCTCGCCCATCCGGCTCAGGTGGTAGGCCGTCGAGCAGCCGGCGATGCCGCCGCCGACGATGACGATGCGGGCGTGGGTGGGCAGGCTCATGCGCAGGCTCCTTGCTGCCGTGTGTTTCTCCATCGGCGCGTGCCGAGGACGTCGGGTGGCCGACTCCGCTCATGTCCCCCGGGCCGGGCTGGGCCCGACCCTCCTCCTTGACTTCGCTGCGTCAGCCACCCGCCATCCTCGGCATGCGACGCTCGTGACGCAACGAGGCCGGCGCGCCGTGGCAGGGCGGGATCAGGCCGGTGGGGCGTTCTGCGCAGCGAGGTCAAGGAGGAGGCGTCGGCCCTCGGCCGGCGCCGGGGGACATGAGCGGAGCAGAGTGCCCCGCCGGCCCGATCTCGCGCCGACGTTCCCGAGCGGAGATTCACGATTGGCCGCCGCTTGACGCTAGGCAAACCGCAGCGCCATCACGCCGGCGACGATGACGAGCGTACCGAGCGCACGCTGCAGGCCGAAGCGCTCCTTCAGCAGCACCGTGCCGAGTACTGCGGCGAACAGCACCGAGGTCTCGCGCAACGCCGCGACCGAGGCGACCGGCGCGCGCGTCATCGCCCACAGCGCGATCGCGTACGAGCCGATCGATGCGCTGCCACCGAGCGCCGCGACCGGCCAGCGCCGGCGCGCATAGGCGACGATCTCGCGCCGGCCGCCCACGCTGCGGCGCAACCAGACGAAGCCCGGGTAGGCGATGCCGTCGAGCACGAACAGCATCAGCACGTAGCGCAGCGCGCCGTGGTCGTCGATGGTGGCCGCGCGCACGCCGCGTCCGTCGACCACGGTGTACAGCGCGATGATCGCGGCGTTCGCGAACGCGAACAGCAGCGCCTTGCGGTGATGCAGCGCCTCGCCCGGGTGCGCCAGGCCGACGAGCGCGACGCCCAGCGTGATGGCCGCAATCCCAAGCCAGGCGGCCAGCGTCGGCGCCTCGCCGATGAACGCGCCGCTGGCCAGCGCCACCAGCATCGGCGCGAAGCCACGCATGATGGGGTAGGTCAGGCCGAGTTCGCCGTGCTGGTAGGCCCCGACCAGCGCGACGTAGTAGCCGATGTGGATCACCAACGAGGCGGCGATGTAGGGCCAGGCCGCGGCCGGCGGCGGGCCGACCCAGAGCATGAAGGGCAGGGCGATCAGCGCGCCGAGGAAGTGCAGCAGCGCGGTGTCGAGCGCCTTGTCGTGGCCCGACTTGATCAGCGCGTTCCACGACGCGTGCAGCAGTGCGCCGCCCAGCACCGCCAGCACGATGGACCAGGTCAGCGCCAGCGGTGCTGCGCTCATCGGCGCGCCGCCCGCTGCATCATGCGAGAGTGGTTTGTGCGACGGGCATCAGCGCGCAGCGCGCGGCGCGCCCGAGGAAGTGCGCGAGCGAGGGCGTCGCGAACTCGGCCTGCTTCGCCAGATCGTCCCATTGGCGCAGCAGCACGGCGTCGCGCGCGCCGGCCTGGGCGAGAAAGGCCGTGGCCTGCGTGGCGTCGAAGACGCCGCCTTGCAGCGCCAGGCTGCGCTTCGAATCGTCCGACAGCTTCGCCAGGTAGCCGGGGTTGGCCTGGCACAGGTAGCGTTTCGCATCGACGTGCAGCCGGATCGCGTCGAGCACCGCCTCGGGGAACAGGCCGCGCAGGAAGGGCAGCGCGAAGTACTGGTGCGTGTCGTCGATGCCGCGCAGCGTCGGCGTCTCGCCTTGGCGGTTCAGCAGGTGGCCCAGGTCGTGCAGCAGACAGGCCGTGACAAGCGCGTCGTCGGCACCCGATTGTTCGGCCAGGTGCGCGGTCTGCAGCGCGTGCTCCAGTTGGGTGACCGGCTCGCCGCTGTACTGCTCGGCGCCGAAGCGGGCGAACAGGGTTTCGATGTCGTCCAGGTTCAGCATGGTGGGCGTCTCCGGTTCAGAAGCTGCGTTCCTCGGGGCCCGACAGGGCGCCGTGCTGCGAACTGCGGATGCGCGTCTTCGTCAGCGCGCCGGCCGACTCGAGGATCGGGTAGGCGATCGAGCAGATGTGCGAGTTGATGCGCTTCAGCTCGCTGATCAGGTCGATGTGCAGCGAGCTGGTCTCGATGCTGTTGGCGGTGTGGTCCTGCAGCCGGGCGATGTGGCTGGCGGCGTACTCGTGTTCGAGGTCGCGGAAGCGCGCCTTCTCCTCGAGCAGCTTCTTCGCGTCGCGCACGTGGCCGTCGAGGAACACGCTCATGCCCAGGCGCAGGTTCGCGGTCAGGCGCTCGTGCAGGTGCACGATCTCGGCCATGCCGGCGTCGGAGAAGCGCCGGTTCTTGCGGATCTTCTTGTCCTCGATGTCCTGGATCACGCGCTCGATGATGTCGCCGATCTGCTCCATGTTGATCGTGAACGAGACGATGTCGGTCCAGCGCCTGCCCTCGCTCTCCGACAACGCCTCTCGCGAGATCTGGGTCAGGTAGAACTTGATCGCCGAGTAGAGCTCGTCGACCGTGTCGTCCAGGTTGCGCAGCTGCTCGGCGAGCACGAGGTCGTTGTCGCGCAGCACCGGCAGGATGCCGCCCAGCATGGTCTCGACCACATCGGCCTGGTGCAGTGCCTCGCGCGCCGCGCAGCTGATCGCCAGCGACGGCGTGGCCAGCGCCGAGGGGTCGAGATGCCGCGGCCGCGCCGGGCCGATCTGCGCCGGCGGCGCCGGCAGCAGCTGCTCGACGAGCCGCGCCATCGGCGCGGTCAGACCGATGAACAGCAGCGCGCGAATCGCGTTGAAGCCAAGGTGGAACGCGATCACCTGCGCATGCACCGTCGGGACGTATTCCTGCAGCAGCACGTGGATCTGCGGCAGCAGCGGGATCGCGATCACGCAGCCGGCCAGCTTGAACAGCAGGCTGCCCAACGGCAGGCGCAGACGCACCACCGGCGGGCCGGAGCTGGTCAGCATGGCCAGCACGCCGCTGCCGATGTTGGCCCCCAGCACCAGGCCGAGCGCGATCGTCACCGGCAAGATGCCCGAGGCGGCCAGCGTGGCCGTCAGCAGCACGAACGCCAAGCTCGAGTAGGTGGCCATCGTCAGCAGCGCGCCGACGACGATGTCGAGGAACACGTCGTTCGGCAGCGCGACCAGCAGCCCGCGGAAGGCCGGCGACGCGATCAGCGGCTGCGTTGCCGAGACGATCAGCTGCAGCCCGAGCGTGATCAGCCCGAAGCCGATCGCGACCTGGCCGAAGCGGCCGGCGGTGCTCTTCTCGTTCGAGATCAGCAGCACCACGCCGATGAAGATCAGCAGCGGCGACAACCAGGACAGGTCGAAGGAGAACACCACCGTCATCAGGCTGGTGCCGACCTCGGCGCCTAGCATCACCGCCAGGCCCGAGCTCAAACCCACCAGCCCGCTGCCGACGAACGACGAGATGATCACCGCGGTCGCGGTGCTCGACTGCACCAGGCCCGTCACCGCGATGCCGGCCAGGGCGGCCTTGAAGCGGCTGCTCAGGCTGCTGGCAAGAAAGCTGCGAAGCTTCTCGCCGAACATCCGGATCACGCCGATGCGCACGATGTTCGTGCCCCACACGAGCAGTGCGATCGCGGCCAGCAGGTTCAGCAGGTGGATCATCGGGCGGTGGACGCCTTTCTCGAATCGGTGCTCACGCGGTGTTCAATTCCAGGGCAGTGAGTAGGTCTTGACGTTGGTGAAGCTCTTGATCGCCTCCTGCACGCCTTCCTTGTAGCCCAGGCCAGAGTCCTTGATGCCGCCGAAGGGCGTCAGCTCGAGCCGGTAGCCGGGGACTTCGCGCACGTTGACCGTGCCCACCTGCAGCTCGGCGACGAAGCGGCTGATGTAGTCGAGCCGGTTGGTGCACACCGCCGACGACAGTCCGTAGGCCGTGCCGTTGCTGATGCGGATCGCCGCGGCGATGTCCGGGAACGTGATGATCGGCGACACCGGGCCGAAGGTCTCCTGCAATGCCACCGTCATCTCGGGGCGCACGCGGTCGAGCACCGTGGGCGCATACAGCGCGCCCTCGCGCCGGTTGCCGGCGAGCAGCCGCGCCCCTTGCGCGACCGCCTCGTCGACGCGCGCCTCGAACAGGCGCGCCGCCGCCTCGTCGATCACCGTGCCCATCTCGACCTGGGCGTCGCTCGGGTCGCCGTAGCGCCAGGCCCTGGTCTTCTCGACCACCAGATCGGTAAAGCGTGCCGCGACCGCCTCGTGCACCAGCAGCCGCTTGACCGCGGTGCAGCGCTGCCCGGAGTTCTTGTACGAGCCCTGCACCGCCAGCGTCGAGGCCTCGTCGAGGTCGGCGTCCTCCATCACGATGATCGGGTCGTTGCCGCCGAGCTCCAGCACCATGCGCTTGTAGCCGGCCTTCGATGCGATGTACTTGCCGATCGCCACGCCGCCGGTGAAGGTCACGAGATCGACGTCGGCGTGCGTGATCAGTTCGTCGGCGATCTCGCGCGGGTCGCCGGTGACGACCGCCAGCATCTCGGGCGGCAGCCCGGCCTCGTGGAGGAGGTCGGCGAAGAGCAGGGCGGACAGCGGCACCTTCTCGGAGGGCTTGAGCACCATCCGGTTGTTGGTGGCGATGGCTGGCACGACCTTGTGTGCGACCTGGTTCATTGGGTGGTTGAACGGCGTGATCGCGGTGATCACGCCGAGCAGCGGGTCGCGCTGGGTGTAGACGCGACGCTTCTTGCCGTGCGGTGTGAGGTCGCACGAGAAGATCTGGCCGTCGTCGCGCATCGCTTCGTTCGCGCCGAACACCAGCACGTCGGCGACGCGGCCGGCTTCGTAGCTCGCGTCCCTGATGCACAGGCCGGACTCGGCGCTGATCAGCTGTGCCACCTGCGCGCTTCGCTCGCGCACCAGCGCCGCGGTGCGGTTCAGGATGCTGGCGCGCTCGAAGCGCGTCAGCGTCGCCTTGTAGGCCTTGGCGATCGCGATTGCCTGGCGCACCTCGGCCAGCGTGGCCTTCGGGACGCTGGCGATCGGCTCGGCGCTGAACGGGTTGCGCACGACGATGCAGCGCTCGCCCATGCGCTCGTTGCCGACGGTCGCGCCGCCGATCCGCATGCCATGGTTGGGGACGGTCTTCATCGGCTCACTGCGCGTGATTCAGGGCGAGCTCGAAGGCGTCGAAGTTGCGCCAGCGGCGTTGCGGGTCCAGGCTCGCGATCGGGCGGTTCAGGATCAGCGGCACGCGCTGTTCGGCGACGCCGCCGTGCGAACGCAGCGGCGCGTCGAGCGCACTCAGGTCGTGGCGCGCCGCGGCCGTGCCGATCACCGTGGAGCGCTCCGAGACGACGACGATGTCGCCGATGCGGTCCGCCGGCAGTTCGAAGCGCTCGGCCGCCTGCGCGCGCGTCCAGACCGATTCGACGCCGCGTTGCGCGGCCAGGCGCGCCACGAGGGCAGGTGTGTCGATCTCGGCCGGCAGGTAGACCGTCGCGAACGAGCCGAGCGCACCGTGGTGCACCACGTACGGATCGGTGATCGGCAGGATCACGCGCGCAGTCGCGGCACCAAGCCAGCCGTCGAGCAGATCCTGCAGGTAGATCACGTCGGGCTGCGCGTCCAGCCGCGTCTTCGCGTTCATGCCGTGGTCGGCGGTCAGCGCGATCACGCAGCCGAGGGCGTCGAGCTCGCCGAGGTAGCGGTCCATCATCGCGTAGAAGGCGTCGGCGCCCTGGGTGCCGGGCGCATGCTTGTGCTGCACGTAGTCGGTGGTGGACAGGTACATCACGTCGGGGCGTGTCGCCGCATCGCGCTGCATCAGCCTGACACCGGCCGCGAACACGAACTCCGACAGCTCCGCGCTGTAGACCGAGGGCAGCGGCATGCCGACGAGTTCGAGAACGTCGGCGATTCCGTTGTCGGCCAAGGTCGCCGCGTCGGCCTTCTCGGCCGAGAAGCAGATGCCGCGCAGGCCATGGCCGAGCAGGGTACGCAGCTTGTCCTTCGCCGTGATGACCGCCACGCGCCTGCCGGCGTCGGCCAGCGCCGCCAGCAGCGTCGGCGCGCGCAGCCACTTCGGGTCGTTCATCATCACCTCGGTGCCTGTCGCGACATCGAACAGGTAGTTGCCGCAGATGCCGTGCACCGATGGCGGCGCGCCGGTCACGATGGACAGGTTGTTCGGGTTCGTGAAGCTCGGGATCACGCAGTCGGCGATCAGCGCGGCGCCATCACGCAGCACGCGTTGCAGCCAGGGCATGCGCCCGTGGGCGACGGCCTGCGCGATGTAGTCGGGCTCGCAGCCGTCGATGCAGACGACCACCGTGGGCTGCGTGGGCAGCGCGTAATCGCGCCGGTTGACGTGGATCATGGCGGGCTCTTCTCCAGCGCGCGCGGCGCCGCTGCCTGCGCCGCCGGCGGGCGCTGGTTGTTCTTGATCGTGCGTTCCTTGCTTTCGATCGCGTGCTCGAACATTGCGCGGCCGGCGGCCTCCGGGTCGCCGGAGGCGATCGCCTTGACGATCGCGCGGTGTTCACCGGCCGAGACCGGCATCAGCCAGCCGTCGGCCAGGTTCAGGCGCCGGAACAGGCTCAGTTCCTTGATCAGCTTGCGGTAGATCGCGGTCAGCTTGCGGTTGCCGGCGAGCTCGACCAGGCGGTCGTGGAACTTCAGGTTCAGCAGGTGATAGGCGTGCGCGTCCTTGGCCTTCGCGGCCTGCTCCATCTGCTCGACCAGGCCGCGCACCTCCTTGAGCTGCGCCGGCAGGATGTGCTCGGCCAGGCGCCGGCCGACGAGCTCGTCCATCGCCGCGCGCAGGTCGAAGATCTCGACCGCCTCGTCGACCGGCAGGTCGCGCACGAACACGCCGCGGTTCTTCTCGATGCGCACCAGGCCGCCTTCCTCGAGCATGCGAAAGGCCTCGCGCAGCGGCCCGCGCGACACGCCCAGGCGCGCCGCCAGTGCCACCTCGGTCAGCTTGGCGCCGGGCGCGAGCTCGCCGGACAGGATCATGCGTTCGAGTTCGCCCTGCACCACGCTCGTCAGCGAGCTGGTCTGCAGCAGCGTGATGGTGGGGTGTGGGGCGACGCTAACGACCATGGGTGACGAGTAGATGACAGGCAGTGTTCATTGTCAACAATTTTCAAGAAACAGTTGACGGCCGTTTGGGCGTCACCCTAGACTGCCCTCCCGGCGACGCGGTTTCCGATGCGTGCATGCACCGGGCGCGGCTTGCATCGACCCTTCCTTCGATCCTCTTTCCTCTCGTCAGGAGATCCGCATGAATCTGGGTTCCATCAAGCCGGTGCTCGCTGCGCTGGCGCTGCTCGCGGCGACCGGCGCGTTCGCGCAGAAGACGCAGCTCACCGTCTACACCGCGCTCGAGACCGACCAGCTCAAGGCCTACGAGGCCGGCTTCAACAAGGTCAACCCCGACATCGAGATCAAGTGGGTGCGCGACTCGACCGGCGTGATCACCGCCAAGCTGCTCGCCGAGAAGGCGAACCCCCAGGCCGACGTCGTGATGGGCGTGGCGGCGTCTAGCCTGGCGCTGCTGGACAAGCAGGGCATGCTGGTCCCTTATGCGCCGCTGAACCTCGACGGCATCATGAGCCAGTACCGCGACAAGAAGAACCCGCCGGCCTGGTTCGGCATGGACGTCTGGGGCGCGACCGTCTGCTTCAACACCGTCGAGGCGCAGAAGAAGAACATCCCGAAGCCCGAGACCTGGAAAGACCTGACCAAGCCGGTCTACAAGGGCCAGGTCGTGATGCCGAACCCGGCGTCGTCGGGCACCGGTTTCTTCGACGTCAGCGCCTGGCTCACGCTCTGGGGCGACGACAACGGCAAGGGCGGCGGCTGGAAGTACATGGACGCGCTGCACGAGAACATCGCGCAGTACACCCACTCCGGCTCGAAGCCCTGCAACATGGCGGCGACCGGCGAATACGTGCTCGGCATCTCGTTCGAGTACCGCGGCAACACCAACAAGGC
>Ga0207658_10001877_pt1 | contig 15726 bp, 11 predicted proteins | sample KBSS33metaG_FD_184322 | JGI IMG/M metagenome (GOLD analysis project Ga0207658, IMG submission 184322) | Switchgrass rhizosphere microbial communities from Kellogg Biological Station, Michigan, USA - KBS S3-3 metaG (SPAdes) (version 2) | ecosystem: Host-associated > Plants > Roots > Rhizosphere...
CGCGACAGCGACCAGCAGCGCCAGCAGCCGCAGCGCCCAGCCCCGCACGGCCAGCGCCGCCACCGCGGCAGCGCCGGCCAGCAGCGCCAGCGGAATGAGCGCCGTGGACCAGGCCGCGCCGGACAACGTCGTCGTCTTCGGCTGGCCCAGGCCGTCGAACGACGACACGTCGACCCAGGGCAGCCGGGAGGCGCCCCACAGCATCAGCGCGGCGACGAACAGCAGCACCTGCGCGGTGCGGGTGGCCGTCACGGCTCGCTCAGCGTCTCGGCGGCTGCGATCGCCGCCAGCACGGCCTTGGCCTTGTTCGACGACTCGTTGTATTCGTACGGCCCGTTGGAGTCCGCCACGACGCCGCCGCCGGCCTGCACGTAGGCCGTGCCACCGCGCATCAGGGCGGTGCGGATCGCGATGGCGAAATCAGCGTTGCCGGCGAAGTCCAGGTACCCGAGCACGCCGCCGTACAGGCCACGACGGGTCAGCTCGACCTCTTCGATCAGCTCCATCGCCCGGACCTTCGGCGCCCCCGACAGCGTCCCGGCCGGGAAACAGGCCGTGACGGCGTCCAGCGCGGTCTTGTCGTCGGCGAGGTGCCCGGTGACGGTCGAGACCAGGTGCATGACGTGGCTGTAGCGCTCGATGTGGCTGTAGTCCTCGACGCGCACGGTCCCGGGCCGGCAGACGCGACCAAGGTCGTTGCGGCCCAGGTCGACCAGCATCAGGTGCTCGGAGCGCTCCTTGTCGTCTGCCAGGAGCTCCTTTTCCAGCAGGATGTCGTCCTCTTCGGTGGCGCCGCGCCACCGGGTGCCGGCGATCGGGTGCGTCGTGGCAACCCCGTCCTTCACCGTGACAAGCGCTTCCGGGCTGGAGCCGACGACCGAGAAGTCAAGCCCGCCTTCGGCATTGGGCACGTTGAGCAGATACATGTAAGGGCTGGGGTTGGTCACCCGCAGTACGCGGTAGACGTCGATCGGATCGGCGTCGGTATCCATCTCGAACCGTTGCGACGGCACCACCTGGAACGCTTCGCCGGCCTCGATGTCGCCGACGAGCTTCTCGACGATCGCGGTGTACTCCTCGACCGTGCGCTGCTGCCGGGGCTGCGGCTGCGGTCGGTCAAAGGTGGCGATGCTCGACGGCAACGGCTCCCCCAGCGCCTTGGTCATGACGTCGAGGCGGGCGACGGCATCGTCATAGGCCCAGTCGACGCGCTCGTCGGTGCCGTTCCAGTTCACCGCGTTGGCGATGAGCGTGATGGTGCCCTCGTGGTGGTCGACGGCGGCCATGTCGGTGGCCAGCAACAGCACCATGTCGGGCAACTTGAGGTCGTCGACCGCCAGCTCGGGCAGGCGTTCCAGCCGGCGCACCATGTCGTAGGCGAAGTACCCGACCAGCCCGCTCGACAGCGGCGGCAGCCCCGGCACCGGTGCGGTCTGCAGCAGTGCGAGGGTGTCGCGCACCGCCTGCAGCGGGTCGCCGCCGCTGGGTGCGTCCTGCGGCGTGCTGCCGAGCCAGACCGCTTCACCGTCCCGGACGGTCAGCGCCGAGGGCGCGCCCGCGCCGATGAACGACCATCGCGACCAGGACCGCCCGTTCTCGGCCGATTCCAGCAGAAACGTGCCGGGACGGTTGGCGGCCAGCTTGCGGTAGGCCGACAAGGGCGTCTCGCTGTCGGCGAGCACCTTGCGGGTCACCGGCACGACGCGGTGCTCAGCGGCCAGCGCCCGGAATTCCTCGCGTGAGGTCGTCTTCACGGGGCAATCCTCCCAGAAGTAGCGTGGTGCCCATGAAACGTGGTGACCAGGTAGCCGAGTTCAGCCTGCCCGACCAGACCGGGACCGTCCGCAGCCTTTCCGAACTATTGGCCTCTGGGCCGATCGTGCTGTTCTTCTATCCGGCGGCGATGACGCCGGGTTGCACCATGGAGGCCTGCCACTTCCGCGACCTGGCAGCCGAGTTCGCCGCTGTCGGCGCGTCCCGGGTCGGGATCAGCATGGACGCGGTGGAAAAGCAGGACAAATTCGCCGAGAAGCACAGCTTCGACTACCCGCTGCTGTCGGACAGCGCCGGTGTGGTGGCCGAGGCGTTCGGTGTGAAACGTGGTCTGCTCGGCAAGTTGATGCCGGTCAAGCGGACCACGTTCGTCATCGACACCGACCGCAGGGTGCTCGAGGTGATCGCGTCTGAGATCAGCATGGATTCCCATGCCGACAAGGCGCTTGAGGTGCTGCGGGCGCGTTGAGCCACCGGTGCACCGTTCGTGACGGTGACCGTTACGAACGGTGCACGAATCACCGGGCTCGCTGACTACGAGGCAGGCCGCTCCCACCTTCGTTGGCCGCCACCACCTGAGCGAGGATCGCCAACGTGATGTGCGGCGCCTCGCGGCCGCCGAGGTCCAGCCCGATCGGCGCCTGGAGGCGGTCGACGTCGGCGGGCGCCAATCCGTGCTGAAGGAGCGCGTGACGCTTGTTCGACGAGCGGGTCCGCGATCCCAGGGCACCGACGAATGTCGGCTGCGTGCCGCCGGTCCAACGCCGCGAATCCAGCGCCTCGACCAGCAACGGAATCGAGAATCGATCGTCATGCGTCAGATCCACAATGGCGGTGTCGGCGTTGATGCGGCCCTCTTCTCGTTCCTGGCGCAGGTAACGATCCGGCCAGTCCCGAACCAGGTCCGCGGCCGGAAATCGTTCCTGTTGCAGGAATGCGGGCCTGGGATCGCATACGGTGACGGCGTAGCCCAGGGGTAATGACAGGGCGGCAAGCCCGGTCGCAATGTCACTGATCCCGAAAATCAGTATGCGTGGGTTCGGTTCGTAGTCGGTACGAAACACTGGAGCATCGTCACCTCGCATCAGCACCGTCTGACCCGTACACAGGTTCAAGAAGGTGGTGGCGGGCTTACCCTGCTGCATCACCGACATCAGCGTCGCCAACTCCGGGAAATGCTGTGGCGTCACCGGGTGCATGGCGACTCTGAGAGTCCCGCGGCACGGCCCCGGCGGGGCAAATGGGTCGCGAGCGGAGAGGCTGGCGTCGAAATCGATGATCCGGCAACCGATCCCGGCCAACGCGTCCGGATGATCTTCGAACACTGCCCGGGCACGTTCGTAGAGATCCGCCTCGACACAGCCCGATGACACGCTGCCTTCGAACCGGCCGCACCGGTCGAAGGCCATCATCGACCCAGCCGGATACGGGGAGCGTTCAAAGGTGTCGAGAACGGTGACGGCGACAACGTCGATGTTGCGCCGGCATCTGTCGTAGATCCATTGCAGCACAGCCCTATTTCTCATCGATGTCCACTCCACTGGCCAGCTCGGAGCATTCCACGCGAACGAGTTCGGTATGCGATTCGACGAACGGTCCGGCGCCGCCGCCATCGTCAGCCAGCACGCTCACCGCACTCCCGAGCCAGGCACCTTGCGCGGCAGCGACTTTGGGCATTTCGTAGCGTTCACCGCCGCCGGCCGCCAAAACTACGCCGAGGGTTCTACTCATCGCGTGGAGCCAGATCTGCAGCGCATGCCATGGAGGTTCGCAGGTCGGTCATGACGTGACTCTTCTCGATGGGGCAGGCGGGGATGCCGCTCCTGCGCGACGTAGCGATCTCACCGTTCAACAGCCTTGGACCTCGGACGTCGATGCGCATCAGTCAGGTGACTGATGCGCATCGGGGCGTCTGTCGACCAGAGTTCAGCCGACAGTGCTAATTACACTGACTGTCCGCCCCAACAGATGTTCCACGGATCAGGAGTGAAATGACCCAGACGCATGGCGCCTGATTCAACAACGGCGGTGCGAGTTGCCTCGATCGGTGATCTGGCCGAGAACACACCCCGGACCATCCGCGTGTCCGGCGTCGACCTTGTCCTGGTCCGACGGGGCGACGACGTTCGGGCGCTGTATGGGCGCTGTGCCCACCGCGGTGCCCTGATGTCTGACGGTCGCGTCGAGGGTGACCTGCTGGTGTGTGGTCTGCACGGCTGGCGCTACGAGATCCAGACCGGGGTCGCGCCGGTCAACCCGGCCGTCACGCTGGCGACGTTCCCCGCGTGGGTGTCCGACGGAGCGGTCTACGTCGATCAGGCCGCCGTCGACGCCTACGCCCGGGCCAATCCGCCGACCTACGACGACGACGGATATCAAGGTCAGTGGATCAAACCGACGGACACCGCAGAGGAACCGTTCGTCACGCAGATCCATCAGTGGGCCGCGCACGGGTTGAACAGCGAACACGGTCCGACCGCGGCCATGGGAGTCCCGCGCGACCAACTCCCCTCCTGGGATTCGATCCAGGTGCTCACCGCCCAACTCTCACGGCTGCCGCTGCTCGACGAGGAACCGGTGAACACCCAGACAGTGATCGGGCCGGCGGCGCGGCGACCACTGACCCTCGATATCCCGCTGTTCGTCAGCGACATGAGCTTCGGCGCTCTGTCCCAGGAAGCCAAGACCGCTCTGGCCGCCGGCGCGGAGCTGGCCGGGACGGGTATCTGCTCGGGCGAAGGCGGCATGCTTCCCGAAGAACAGCAACAGAATTCAAAGTACTTTTACGAGCTCGCATCGGGCAGATTCGGATGGAGCTTCGATCGGGTCCGCCAAGTACAGGCGTTTCATTTCAAGGGCGGGCAAGGCGCCAAGACCGGCACAGGTGGTCATCTCCCGGGTAACAAGGTGATCGGCCGGATCGCAGAGGTTCGCGGGCTCACCCCGGGAACCGCAGCCGTCTCGCCGGCGCGATTCCCGGACTGGACGTCCTTGCAGCCCTTCGAAGAATTCGCCGCGCAGGTGCGTGAGGTCTCCGGCGGTATCCCGGTCGGATACAAGATGAGCGCCCAGCACATCGAACGAGATATCGACGCCGCCCTACAGATCGGGGTCGACTACATCATCCTCGACGGCCGAGGTGGTGGAACCGGCGCCGCTCCCACCATTTTCCGCGACAACATCTCCGTACCGACCATCCCGGCGCTGGCCCGCGCTCGCAGACACCTCGACCGCTCACAGGCCGGCCAGGTCACGTTGGTCATCACGGGCGGTATCCGCACTCCGGCCGACATGGTCAAGGCAATGGCTTTGGGTGCGGACGCGATTGCTCTGTCCAACGCCGCGCTGCAAGCCATCGGGTGCGTCGGAATGCGCGCCTGCGATACCAACAGCTGTCCGACGGGCATCGCCACCCAAGATCCCAAACTGCGCGCGCGGCTGCCGGTACCGGCCGGTGCGGAACGGTTGAACCGGTTCCTGCGCTCGACCGTCGACCTGATGGTGGTCCTGGCGCGCGCCTGTGGCCATCGGAATCTGGCCGACTTCGACATCGACGATCTCGTAACCTTCGACCGCGACTTCGCCTACCTGAGTGGAGTCCCCTATGCAGGAGTCACCCCACTGTGAACGATCAGAACCTCAACTGGCACAAGGCCGTCGACGTGGAAGTGCTCGACGAGGGCGAAGTGGCCATGTGCCCTGTCGGACTCAAGACCGTCGCGCTGACCAAACTCGACGGCCGCTACGGGGCCATCGATAACCGCTGCCCCCATCAGGGCGGTCCGCTGGGCCAGGGCACCCTGGAGAACGACAAGATCCGTTGCCCCTGGCATGGTTTCGACTTCGACCCGTTCACCGGCGAAGCCGCGGGCGGGCCCGACTTCAATGTCCGCACCTACCCGGTGGAGGTCCGCGAGGACGGTATCTACGTGGGCACTCCGCCCCCTGCCGGCCATCCGCGCACCGTGAGCGACGTGTTGGTCGAGACCATGACCAACTGGGGGGTCGACACCGTCTTTGGCATGGTCGGTCATTCGAACCTCGGGCTGGCCGAAGCCATGCATCGCGCCGAAACAGCGGGCAAGTTGCGGTATTTCGGCATCCGACACGAGGGTGCGGCGGCATTCGCAGCGGCCGCCTACGGCAAGCTCACCGGGCGCCCCGCCGCATGTTTCGGCATCGCCGGGCCGGGCTCGACCAACCTGTTGACCGGTCTGTACGACGCCAAGTCGGATCGGGCTCCGGTGCTGGCCTTGTCGGGCAATGTGGACTCCTCGGTCGCCGGTAAGGGCGCGTTCCAGGACATCGATCTGCTCGCGGCTTTCGCTGATGTCTCGGTGTACTCGGCCATGGTGCGCTCCGGCTCCGACCACGCCGAACTGATGACCATGGCCCTCAAACACGCCATCTTGGAACGCGGAGTCGGCCACCTTGTACTGCCCGACGAGGTTCAGATTCTCGCGGCCCCGGATCAGAAAGCGTCTGGGCCACAAGGCCGTATGCCCGACCTTCGGGTCGCGCCGCCGGCGACCGCGCTGGAGCAGGCCCTCGAGCTGATCGGAACGGCAACCAGGCCGCTGGTCATCGTCGGTGCCGGCGCGAAGTTCGATATGCCGGAGGTCATTGCGCTCGCCGAACGCTTGAACGCTCCGGTATTGACCACGTTCAAGGCCAAGGGACAGATCTCGGATACCCATCCGCTGGCATGCGGTGTACTCGGCCGCTCCGGTACCCCTGTCGCTTCGTGGATGATGAACAAAGCCGACCTACTGCTGGTGTTCGGCGCCTCGTTCTCCAACCACACCGGCATCTCGCCGTACAAGCCGATCATCCAGGTCGACACCGACCCGATGATGCTCGGCCGGTTCCGTCCCGTCACGGTTCCGGTGCTCGGCGATGTCGGCGTAACCGCGGCCACCCTCCTCGACGGATCGCGCCCGAGCTCAGCGCTGGTTGACCAGCGTCCGGAGATTGCTGACCGCTGGGCGGTGTGGCGAACAGAGAAAGCCCGGCGCGCCGTCAAACAGCCCGGCGGACGGGTCGCTGCCGCAACGGTTTTCGAAGAGCTCAGCCGCCTGGTCCCGGCCAACGCCGTACTGGCCGTCGATGTCGGCAATCACGCGTACTCGTTCGGGCGCTACTTCGAAACCACGGAGCAGTCGGTGCTCATGTCCGGCTATCTCGGCTCGATCGGGTTCGGTTTCCCGGCTGCCATGGGTGCGTGGGCGGCCGCACCGGAGCGTCCGATCGTCGCGATCACCGGCGACGGCGGCTTCGGCCAGTACCTTGCCGAGTTCACGACGGCGGTGAAGTACGACATGAACATCACCCACGTCCTGCTCAACAACGGGGAACTCGCCAAGATCAGTGAAGAACAGCGCGGAGCCGAGTACGACGTCTGGCAGACATCACTGCTCAATCCGGACTTCGCCGCCTACGCACGCAGCTGCGGTGGCTACGGTCGCCGGGTCACCGATCCCACGGAGGTGGCCGCGGCCATCGCCGAGGCGCTCGACCATCGGGGACCGGCGCTGGTCGAAATCATCACTGACCCGAGCACTCACTGAGCCACTCCTCCCGCGATGACCGACCGCGTGGCCGGTCATCACGGGCCTTGGGACCTCACGACCGGAAGAACTCCAGAAGGTCGGCGTTGATGGTCGCCGCCTGAGTGGTCGGCATGCCGTGAGGGAAGCCGGAATACGTCTTCAACGAACCGTTGGGCAGGAGCTTGGCGGACAATAGGCCCGAATTCTCGTACGGCACAACCTGATCGTCGTCACCGTGCATCACGAGTGCCGGAACCGTCGTGCTTTTCAGATCGTCGGTGAAATCGGTCTGCGAGAACGCGACGATGCCGTCGTATTGGTCTTTCGCCCCGCCCATCATGCCTTGGCGCCACCAGTTTTCGACGATCGCTTCGGACGGCTCGGCGCCCGGGCGATTGAAACCGAAGAATGGTCCCGCGGCGAAATCGCGGTACAGCCCGGACCTGTTGGCCGCGACCTGCGTCTGCAGGTCATCGAAGACCTGCTTCGGAACACCGCCGGGGTTGGCATCGGTTTGGACCATCAACGGTGGTACCGAGCTGATCAATACCGCCTTGGCCGCACGGTCTTGGCCGTGACGGCTCAAGTAGCGCACGACTTCCCCGCCGCCGGTGGAATGCCCGACGTGCAGCGCGTCGGTGAGATCGAGATGCTCGACGACGGTGGCGAGATCGTCTGCGTAATGGTCCATGTCATGGCCGTAACCGACCTGGGTCGAACGCCCATGGCCACGCCGGTCATGAGCGATCACCCGATAACCGTGTTGCAGGAAGAACAGCATTTGAGTGTCCCAATCGTCAGAGGACAGCGGCCATCCATGGCTGAAGACAACGGGCTGCCCGCTGCCCCAGTCCTTGTAAAAGATGTCGACGCCATCGGCGGTCCTTATCGTGGGCATGCATGTCCTCCCTGTAGTGCGCTGAATCAACTCCCGATCAAGCAAAGCGTGTCAACCGAACCTGGCTGTTACTCATCAGCCATGCTCGCGGCCCAACGTTGCCTCGCCATACTGCGACAACGCCCGTCGCATGTCATCAGTGCAATGACTGAGATCGCACAGCGGCGGTGGGCGCACCCAGCCGCTATGCATTGCCTCCAGCGACCACGTCAGGTGGGCGTGTCCCCCAACAGATCCCGCAGTTGATGCCGCCGGCTGACGCCCAGTTTGGGATAGACGTTGTACAGGTGCGAGGCAATCGTTCGCGGCGAAAGATTGAGTCGCTGACCAATTTCCGGATTAGTCAGCCCCGAGGCCGCCATCGACACGATCTGCCGTTCTTGCGCCGTCAGCGAATCCAAGCCGGAAACGGCGCCGGCACTTGCCGCAGTCACGCCGGCAGCGCGGAGTTCGGCGCGCGCGATCTGCGCATACGGCGCTGCCTCCAGGCGGCCGAACACTTCAAGGGCAGCGGTGAGCTGGGTACGAGCTTCGGCAGGCCGGCGCACCCGGCGAAGCCATTCGCCGTAGTGCAGACGAGCTCGTGCGCGTTCCATCGGCCACTGATCACCGGCCGGATCGAAAATTGCCAGGCGGAAATGCCGTTCCGCCAGGTGCGTCGTCGCGGTCAGGGCGAGCGCCTGATGCCGCAGAAGACGCAGTCGCACAGGAGGATCCGATCCCAACTGACGCCCGATCGAAGCCACCAGGGGCCGTACCTCTGCCAAGTGGCTGCTGCGCGCGCCGGCCCAGGCCAAGTCGGCGATGGCGCGATGGGAGACGACGAAATGGGTCGGCTCCCCCTCTGCGTCGAACATCTGTCGCAGGGCTTGATACGCGGAATCGAACTCACTGCGGGCCAGCGCGTTCCGTCCCGTGGCCCACGTCAGTGCGGCTCTGGTCGCGGTGCCACATTTGTCGGCGATGACACGGGACGCTGCATCGATCGCGACGTCCGCCGCATCGGTGTCACCACAGCAGGACGACAGATGGGCACGCACGACGTTGCTTTCCGCATGAAGCAATGCCAGATCGTAGGCCCCGCACAAGGTATCCGTCTCGTCAAGCAGTGCCCGCAGCTCTGACCACCGTCCGGTGTCATGCAGTCCCCACGCCAGCGGCGCGATGGCGAAAGTGAAGCCGCGCAATCCACCGGCTGCTTTGAGCTGCTCGACCGCTTCTCGCAGTTCGGTGACCGCCAGAGCGCTGTCCTCGGTGGCGTACGCCATCGCTCCTACAGCGAGGTGCCGGAACGGTTCGACGGAAGCAGACATCGGATGCAACCAACGACGATCCCACGGTGCTGGACGATCGTGGGCGCTGCCTGCACTGTCGGCGTACATGGCGATGTACGCCCGCTGCACGGGTCCCGCCTCCGCAGGGAAGGGGGTTGGAATTACGCTCTCCCCCAGGACGTCTTCCGAGGAATCCTGCAGCCAGCGGCCTAGGCGGTCCCGGTGCGCCAATTCCCCGGAGTAGTACGCCGACGATGCGCCCGTGTACATCAACGCCAGTCGGAGAAGCGAGTTGGTCGGCGGCGTGCCGTCGAGCGCGCTGCGCACCAGTTCGGCCGCCTCCGCCGGACGCGCTGATTGCAGCAGCACCGAGGCACGCGTCAATGCGGCATGACCGACGATCTCGGGGTCCTCCGAGCGCTGCACCGCGCTGGCATTCAGCGCCAGCGCCCATGATGGGTCCCCGCCGAAGTTGGCTGCCACCGAGGCGAGTGTGAACCGCCGAGCCGCATCGTCGGCATCAGGGCTCAATTCAGCGGCCCGCTGCAGCGCCCTGGCCACCTCCAGGTAACCGCCACGCTGCCGGGAGCGTTCGGCGCCCTGCTCCAACAGCGACGCGACAGTCTCGTCCGGGCCATCCGCCGCGGACGCCAAATGCCAAGCGCGGCACGCCACATCCAATTGCGGGGCGGCAGCCAAGGCGATGTGAGCAGCGCGGCGATCAGCCAGATCCCCTTCGCTGTAAGCCACGCTGCGCAGTAAAGCGTGACTGAACTGCACCCGCCGGTCCTCGGTGATGCTCACCAGAGACCGCTCGATCGCCGACTCCCACCGCCATAAGTCAGCACCAAAACCCGCTGCGGCCGTGATGGTGTCGATGGTCTCGTAGCCGGCGCCGGCGGCGGCGAATAAAGTCAGCCGCCGCGCGTCGGGCGGCAGCTCCGACAACTGCGCGGCGAACAACGCATGCGCGAATCCGGAACCGACCATGTGGTTACCCCGAAACCTGACCGAACCTGTTTTGCCGTAGAACCGGGCGGATTCGATCAGGGCCAGTGGATTACCTCCGGACCAGCGGATTATCTCACCGCGGACGCTCGCGTCCGGCGCCAGTGTCTGGGTGTCGATCAGTTCCGCGGCCGCGGCATCGGTCAGAGGCGCAACTTCGACCACCCGGAAAGAACGGTCGAGACCATTGAGCTGGTCCACCCGCCGTGCGCTGATCAACAACCGAACAGCAAGGTGGGGAACTCTGCCGATCACATAGGTGAGCACCTGGCGAGAGTCCGGTTCGAATCGGTCGAAATCATCGAGCACGACGACAAGTGGCCGATCAGCAGCGACGACCGCGAACAGGGCCAGCACCGCCTGCTGAATCCGCGCCGGGCCGTGCTCCGCGGCGCCGGCACCGCCATTGACGATGTCCTGCAGCGCATCCCGCAGCGGTGCGGGCAGATCCGCGATTCGCTCGGCGATGGGCCAGAGCAACTCGGTCAACGCAGTGAAGGGGCGCACGTGGTCCGGCTCGGAACCCCCGGCAAAGACCACTGTCGCGCGCTGCGGCTGCAGCGCGGCCACCGCGTGCCGCAGCAGCGTCGACTTACCGATACCCGGTTCGCCGACCAGAATCACTGCCTGAGGCGCGGCGGCGACACCAGCGGCCACTTCGGTGATCAGACCGATCAGCTGACCGCGGCCGACGATCGGCGACTGCGAATGTGCCAGTGTCACTGGGAAAACCGCTTCCTGCGCAGCACAATCAGGCGGCGTCTTCTCATCGGCGTATCGCTTCTTCGAGGAATCTCACGCCCTGCTCGAGTGCCGCCCGGGCAGATGGCGTGTCACTGAGCTGACTGAGCACCACGAAATCGTGGACCGTACCCAGATAACGGGTACAAGTCACCGAAACCCCGGCTTCGCGCAGCAATTCGCCAAACGCTTCGCCTTCATCACGCACCACATCGGCCTCGGCGGTGATTATCAACGTCGGCGGCAACCCGCTGAGGTCTGCGACCGGTGCGCGAACCGGAGACACCGTCGGGCAGTCGATATCGCCGTCGCAGTACTGATCCCAATACCAGGCCTGCTCATCGCTGGTGAGCAGATAGCCCTCCGCGTATACGTTGTGGGACGGGTACTCACACCGCGCATCAGTGGGCGGGTAGTACAGCAGTTGTGCGCGAAGTCGCGGGCCGCCGCGCGACTTACATACCATGCTGACCGCTGCGGCGATGGTCGCACCCGCGCAATCACCGGCCAGCGCAATCGATTTCGCATCGATACCGACAGCCTCCGCATTGTCACGAACCCACAGCAGCGCTGAATAGCACTCCTCCAGCGCGACTGGGTGTCGCGCTTCCGGTGCGCGGGTGTACTCAGGAACTACGACGGCGGCACGGCAGCGTGTGGCGATGGCCCCGACGACACGCCCGTGAGTGTCCGCGTCGCCGAACATGAATCGTCCGCCATGTACGTAGAACACCGCCGGCAGCGCACCGTGCTCGTTTTGCGGCCGCACCAGCCAAAACCCCACCAGCCCAGACGGCCCCACCGGCGCGGTGTGAAACTGAGCGACTGTTCCGGGTTGCTCGATGACGGTGCGCTGCGCTTCCCGCAGCGCCAGCCGGCCGTCCTGCGATCCCAGTTGCCCGAGCGTTGGAGGGGTGGCCATCGACGCAACCAGCCGCGCGATCGTCGGATCCAGCACCACGTCTCGACTCACGACATCCTCCCAACCGATGTGGCGGCCACGTTGTGTGCCGAGGACTCTACGCCTCCCACTTCGGCACCGACCGGTGGTCGAGGCGGGCCCAGTCATCTGACTGATGACTGGAGCGCGCCCATCTCGCAGACTCAGCAGCGCACACGTCCGCGACCGCCCAGAACAGGAGCAGTACCGTGGTTCGACCCGCTGGCCGTGCGCGGCGTCACTTTCGCGCACCGTGCGTGGATGTCGCCGATGAGCCGGCAAGCTGCCGAGCGCCTCGGACACCAACCGCCCAACCCGACACCTAGAGGAGACGTCATGTCCGATGCCACCGGGGTCGATGCGTTCGATCCGAACGAGCACCGCCTGGTGCCCGCGCGAACATTTGATGAACTGAAGGTCGGCGAGGTGTTCCGCGCGCCCAGTCGCACCGTCACCGACGCCCACGGGTCGGCCTTCCAGGCGATCTCAGCCGACAACCACCCGGTGCACTACGACGTGGAATGGGCTCGGTCCCATGGTCATCCAGCGCCGGTGGTGCACGGATTGCAGGTGTTGGCCGTCACCGCTCCCGGGGCGACGCTGTTCCCCCATGTGATCGGCGACGTGTTCGTCCGATTCGACGGCCTGACGTGCCGTTTTCTTGGCGAAGTGCATGCCGGTGACACCCTCTACCCACAACTGCGAATCACCGAACTCATCCCCCAGACCGACGAAGGCCGAGTCAAAGCTGCAGTGTCCGTGAAGAATCAACGGGGCGAGCTGGTGCTCGATGGTGAACACATCTACGTGCTGAAACGTCAGGCCGCATGAGCGAGGAGAACAACATGGCGCAGACATACGCAGTGATCGGTGCCACCGGGGCGACCGGCGGCGCCGTCGTCAGCGCCCTCGTCGAGCGTGGTCTACGGGTACGCGCCATCGCGCGTAACCCCCAATCGCCTCGCGCACAGAAACTCGCGCAAGAGGGCATCGAGATCGCCGCGGCCGACCTCGGCGACGAACAAGCCCTCGCCAGCGCCTTCACCGACGTCGCGGGGGTCTTCGCGGTCACCACGCCCTTCGAAGAGGGCCCCGATATCGAAGTGGCGCAAGGTTTGCACATCATTGGTGCCGCGGTAGAGGCCAGAGTTCCCCATCTGGTCTATTCCTCGGTGTCCAATGCCGACCAGCGCACGGGGATCCCGCATTTCGACAGCAAAGCCAAGATCGAAGAGGCGCTCGCCGCGTCTGGCGTGCCCTACACGATCGTCGGACCGACCTACTTCTACGACAACATGCTCGGCGGGGTCGACGAGCTCCGGTCGGGTCGATTCTCGTTGCCGTTGCCGCCGACCACACCCCTGCAGCAGCTGTCCCGGCGCGACCTGGGCCGGTTCGTCGCCACCATCCTGCGGGAACCGCAACGCTTCGCGGGAATGCGCATCGACGTCGCTTCCGACGCACCGACGCCGCAGCAGATGACCGACGCCCTTGAGCACGCGTTGGGTTATCCGGTCGAGTTGATCACCTACAGCCCGGCCACGATCGCCTCCGCAGATATGCGAGCCATGTTCAGCTTCCTTTCCGGGCAGGGCTACAGCGCCGACATCGCCGACTTGCATCGGAGCTATCCAGAGATCGGATGGCAGACCTTCAGCGACTGGGTTAGCGAGCACCTCACCGCACCCGCCGACCGCCGATAGGCCCACGACGAACCGGCACACTCACCGAATCCGGAAGAACGACTGCTGGTCGGCACGCCCGTCCACCGTCAGCGCCACCGCCCTGGCCACGTGATCGTGATCGGAGGACAACCAGCGGACGGTGTGCTGATGATGGAATTCCGCCCACGACGGCACGACAAATTGTTCGACGACAAGCTCGGCATGTTGGCCGTTCCGATATAACCGCCAGGAATGCCCGCCTGTGCGTCGACGAGCCTGCCCGACGTCGTGCATCACTTCGATGAATTCTGCCAATGCAACATCGGCGACGCGGTAGGAGGTGGTGATGAGCACTGGACCGTCATCCGGTTCGTGCATCATCACGACGTGCGGTGCCGGCCAGGCCGTGGACACCTCCCGGTCGAGCTTGCCGGTGCATGGGTGCAGCGGCAGCACGGTCACGGTCGCCGCCACCATGACCAGGCAGACAGCAGCGCCCACAAGGGATGTGGCCAATCCGGTGTGCGACGCGACAGCGCCCCACCCCACTGCGCCGAACGCCTGCGCTCCCATGAAGACGAGCAGATACACCGCCAGGCCGCGGGACCGGGCCCAGGGTGCCAGCGATAGCTGAGCGGCCGTGTTCAGAGTGGTCAGCGTCATGAGCCAGGCGGTCCCCGACAACATCAAAGGGATCACCGCGAACGCGAACGGCAGGCACGCACAGGCCAGCATTCCGGCAGCGTAGATCAGCGTCGACACGGCTAATAAGGCATTGTCCGGCAGCCATTTTCGCAAAACGGGCACAACCGCAACCCCGGCCACCGCACCCGCTCCGAGACATGCCAACACCAGACCGTAACCCGCGGCGCCCTGGTGCCAGTGCTGCGCTGAGGCCAGCGGCAGCAGAGCCCACAAGGCCGACGCCGGAAAGGCGAAAAGTCCAGCACGCAAGAGTATTCGGCGCACGATGGGGGCTGATTTGACGTACCGGCCGCCGGATATGAACGAATGCCAGAAGGGTTCGCGGGGGCCGGCGCCACCACTCGGTGCACGTCTCCAGAGCGCCAGCGCGACGATCACTCCCGCGAAAGAGACTGTGTTCAGCGCGAACACAGCAGCGGGTCCGGCGGCCGCAACCACGAGACCCGCGATGGCCGGGCCAATGGCCCGAGCGGCATTGACTGTCACGCTACCGAGCGCGGATGCTGACCGAATCTGTTCTCGCGGAACCAGTTCAGGCTGGATCGCCTGCCAGGGTGGAGCCGACAGTGCTGCTCCGCATCCCATGGCAAAGGTCAGCACCAGCAGTAGCATCGGCGTGAGTACTCCGGTCACGGTCAAGGCGGTGAGCGCTGCCGCGGCGACCATCGTGTACGCGGTGGTGACAATCAACAAACGTCGCCGGTCAAAGATGTCGGCCAGCGCTCCCGCCGGCAATTTGATCCGTAGCGTTTCTTGAGTTGCGTTCAGCCTCAGGACCACCCGCTCTTGCCGAATGCGGGGAGTGATCCAGGTCTGCACCCAAGCTTTCGAAATGTTGATCGCCGCGGTCTCGCCGGATGTGATCGGCTGCACGTTCCAGCGCGATTCCGTCACAGCCTTGGTCCAGGCAAAGGCATGCGGCGCCACGGCGCCGGTCAGCGGCGTCGGCCGAGACGATGGCTCACCCCCCGCCACATCCGCGGCCTCGATTTGCAGTCCTTCCGTCAGCGTGAAGTCGATCTGTGCGATCTGGTTGAGTTCCAGCCGCACGTCTCGTATGGCTTGCTTGAATCCGGGCTTTCGCCCGGCAATCGTGTACCGCCCGGACGGCAACAGGGGAATGTCGTAGTCGCCGGTCTCGTTCGTCACCGTCTGTCTTCTCGCGCCGTTATCG
>Ga0207658_10001883_pt1 | contig 15703 bp, 13 predicted proteins | sample KBSS33metaG_FD_184322 | JGI IMG/M metagenome (GOLD analysis project Ga0207658, IMG submission 184322) | Switchgrass rhizosphere microbial communities from Kellogg Biological Station, Michigan, USA - KBS S3-3 metaG (SPAdes) (version 2) | ecosystem: Host-associated > Plants > Roots > Rhizosphere...
GGTCAGGTCAAGACCCGTAGCTTCCAACGTTGACCTGACCTGGGCACCGTCACCGCAGCGGGGAATGACGATGCTGCGCCAAGGGGTGATGCGGGCGGCCTCGGTCGTCATCACGTCGGCGATGGCGTGCGCTTGCGCGGTGGAGAGACGCCCCAATGGGACCTGTACGACGAGGCTTGCTGGCCCTTCTCCATCGGACGGGACGAGGCCTACGGGTGCCGGCGCAGCTGACAGACGCGCAACGACTTGTGGCGCCGCGCTCGTCGCCCATCTACTAGCCCACCCGCGCGCGTTGGCTATGGCTAACGCGCGCCGGGCAACTTCAGAGACATCGTCACCTAAATCGCGCATTCGCCACAGCGTGGCCGTACCTGCTCCCGCGTTGTGTTCGGAGCGCACGGCGAGGAACACCTCGGCGACGACGACGAGTGCCGCTGGGACGTCAGAGATCGCGACGCTGAATCCACCCGGACTAATAAGCCAATGCTCGCCCTGAGCCACGGCGATAACGTCGGGGCCGAGCATGTCGATGTCACCGCGACCGTCATCAATGCCGAAGAGGAATCGCCCGGAAAGTTCAGCTAACTGCGGCGTGGAACAGATCAGTGTGTCGAGCTGTGCCACGACTTCGCACAGGTCGTGATCTGAACCGTCTAAGCCTGCAAGCGGCGAGGCGACGACATTGCGCACGCGTTCGTGACTAGTCGAGGGCAGCAGGCCTAGGGCGGCGATCTCTTCGGCGAGGTCGGCCTGACATTCGCCGCGAATAGCGCGTATCTGGAGATTTCCTCGTGAGGTGAGTTCGAGGCGTTCGTCGCCGAACTTTGCGGCGAGGTCGGCTACGCCCCGCAATGTCGAGGGTGGGATGAAGCCGCCGGGAAGGCGCACGCGTGCCAGCAGGCCGTCTGCCGCCTCATGCAGGCTCAGTGCCCCAGGGCAACGATCTGAACCCACACGCGAAGTCACCTTGTCACCCTAGCCAGGCACGATCCGGCCTAGGCAACTACGTGCCACCTGATGGATCGCTTAGGTCTCGACTTACGAGTCGTCTTCGTCGTTGTCCTCAATGAGGTTGAGTGTGCCATCGGGACGAACACCAATCGGGAAGTCCTGCTTGCGCGGATCAAGCTTGCTTCTCTGATCTGGCGGAGCGCGGTGTGTTATCTCGTTGTCTTCGCGCATCTTGCGGAGCAGCGCTTTGTCCTCCGCGCTGAGCATGCTGTCATCACTGAATTGATCAGGCACACCGACACCTAGTCCTCACACCGCGAATCGTCGTCTCCACCGTGCTCGGCAAGGTTGGCTGTGCCATCGGGACGAACACCAATCGGAAAGTCCTGCTTGCGCGGATCAAGCTTGCTTCGCTGATCAGCCGGGGCCGAATCCAGGCGGGCATATTCGGCACGGGCCTTCTCGACGATTTGCTTCTGCCGATCGTTCAGCGTTGACGTGTCACTGTACTTATATTCAGTCATTGGGATGACATCGTCCTATTTCTTCTTCGCCAGTAAGCATGTCAACGACCAGGTTCCATTCGTCGGCTCTACGCCATTGCGTCAAGAGCGGATCGCAGCTGATCCAGATCCAGCCGAGCACACGGAACATGGCCTGGATTAACTACGATGGAAACGTCGTCGGGAAGCATCTCGACAAGCTGTCTGCCGACAAGTTGCTCTGGAGACGTTTGCTCGCCAGCAGGTATTAGACCCTCATCTGTGAAGGCGCCAATGACTCGTCCTCCAGATTCCGAAGGCGCCACGTAGACACTGCCCTCGTGCCCGCCGTAGATCCAGACACGTTCCGTGAGGAATAGCTCAACCAACTTGGCGTCAGGCAGCCGACCCGTAGCGACTAGTTGAAGCACCTGTTCAAGTTGGGTTGCAGGCTCTCGCCACTCAAGCGCAGCAGCGGACGGGCGATAACTCGGGTTCTCGAGAAACTCCGCTAGTTGACCGAAGTCGTCGACCTTCCAGGCCCCCACAACACCGTACGGTGGAACTTGTCCACGTGGATCATATTCAGGATCAATGGCATATACCCAGCCACCGGGGTTGAGTCGAGCTTGCTCTGTCAGCTTCTGTGTAATCGGGGGAATAGATGACATTTCAGATACCCAAGATTTCGTGAACGTGATGCAGTTGAGTTGCCACGTCGACAGCCTTAGCGGGAGAAACCGCTGAGAAAACGTCGACAAGGTCTTCCGGTTTAGGACGCACGCCAGAGACGAGAACGTATGCCTTTAGACCTGAACCCATATCGCGCGCCATCCCGCTTGGCCATACATTCGGCAGTGCGCCAGCAAGGCCTACACGCCAACCGTCCGGTTCTATCTGCTGCCGAACTTTAGTGAGGGCCTCGAATGCGTCGTAGCCATACCCAGTTTTTTCACCAAACGGACCCACGATCGTCACACTCCAACCTTCGGCGGTAGGGCCCCACTTGCACTCGGCGGAGGTTAACTCCAGACCTCGGCCTAGCTCGATCCGAAGAGTGTGCATCTACCTATCTCTTCCCCGGGCTGTAGCCCGAATTCGGAATCCACTGGCCTAACGACCTAGACGGATCCACCACATGTGCCCCCACAATATTCTCCGGAGCTATCCCGCCTGGAAATGCAATTTCTGACTCGTTAGCAAAGATGTTGTCAGGAATGGCGGAGTTGACATCAATACCCCCGGGCGAGTCGATTGTGTACCGGTAACGCGATCCCCACGACTTATACAATTCTGAGTCAGTAGTAGTACTCACGTAGTTAGATGGCGTGTTATTGCGGACGAAGTCGACCAAGTCTGTATTTGACGGGTCCAACGGTTGAAACCCCTCCTTGAAGATGATGTCCGGCGGACGATTATCCGAACGATAAAGGGTTTCGTTTGTCTCTCGCCAATTCGGATGAATGCTCCCTTCTGGCAAATCACTAGACAGCCCAGCTCTGTCACCTATTCCTACTGCGCCGGTGTCGCCTGCGAGTCCGCGTAGTGCGGCGGTGTCGCGGAAGTCGGTGATGATGGTTTTGAGTCCGCTGCTGAGGGCGCGGATGCCTTGGGCCATGTCGACGAGCATGGTTTTTGCGGAGCCGAGTAGGTGGGCTCCGGCGCCGAGCATGCCGCCTGCTTTGAAGGCGTTGGACAGTTCAGCGAGGGTGGTGAGGCCTTTGGTCATCGGGATACACGCCAGCAGCGCGAGTCCGACGTCGAGCAGACTTGCTTTGCCTTGGGCGTATTTGCTTAACGTGTCGGCCAACACAATCAACGCGGCGGCGAAAACGATCCAGGCGATCGGGCCACCGATGATCATCGCGATGATCCCGCCGACGAGGACGACGATCTTCGCGATCTCCACCAACCCATGCCACACATCACTGAGTGCGTCGCCGACTTTGTCCCAGAACGAATCCGGTGGAATACCTTCATTCGCCGCGTCACGAATCGACTTAGCCGCCGCGTTACCCTTGTCGTCACGCAAATGAGCGGCGTCGGTAATCATTTTCTTCGCCGCCGCCAACCGCGCCTGCGCATCCCCCACCGTGTGCTGCGCCGTAGTGACCGCGTTATTCGCCGCCGTCGCCCGCTGCGCCGCCGCAGCAACTTGAGACGGGTCAGGCAACTGAACATTCGGCGGCGGCGCCGTATTCGCGTACTTCGTGGACGTATCGGCCAGAGTCTTCGACGCATTCTGCGCGGACGTTTCGTTCGCCCGGGCCGTGTCAAGAACTCGTTGCGCCGCCGCCACATCCGCGGCCGCCTGTTGTGCGAGGGCGAGACCTTTATCCGCTGAGGCCTGGCAGCCGTCCAGGTCCGATGACCACGTGCTCAACGCCGTTGAGGCGGAACGGTAAGACTTACACGCTTTATCGAGCTGCCCAGGAAGATCCGACGAATGCGTGCGGAAAGCATCCCCAGCTTTACCGATCCACCCCATCACCGCACCATCAGCAAGAAGAGAGTTAACCCGGTTCTTCGCCCACTCCGCATCATCAGCCAAGGACGACCACGACGACGCGAGAGCCTTGATCACAGTGGGATCACCCGGCACAGGATCAGCCGCCAAACCGGCAACAGACCAATCAGACGGTCGCCCCACTACCCCCACCCCCACGGCGTCAATCAGCTTTGCCTGCCAGACTAACGAGACAACCCGACACACACAGCGACAGGGTCATTTCGTAAAGTCATTGGCTAGGACTTGAGGGAGGACTCATCGTGCACGCCCGACCATGGACAGCGCTCACTACCTGCGCCGTTGTCGCGATAGCGCTACTCGCCGGCTGCTCCTCAACGAAGAAACCATCCAACGTCCAACCCCAAGGCGGCCCGACTACCTCAGCAACGAAAACCACCTCACCCACGCCGACCGGGACGCCCGTGTCGCCATTCGAAGACGACCCCGCCGTCAAAGCACTCCGCGCCTGGACGGCTCAACTCGCGAAGACCGTCAACGCGGGCAAGACTGACGAACCTGCCCTCGACGCCCTCATGACCCAGGCCGTCAAAGCAGGAATTACAAAGATCATTGGTGGAGCCGCCGGACTCTATATGCCGGGACCCTTGCCGTTCATACCGATTCAAATCACCAAGGAGACCAGTACCCAGCACAACATCAATATCTGTGTGGTTAATGAGGGATTCTCCCAAGACCCTCGAACGCATAAGCCACTCGGAGTACACACAATCAAGCCGATCGATGCGGGCGCCGACTTCGTTGACGGTCGTTGGTTGGTATCCGGCTTCTTCAGGGGGCACTTCTCCTGCGACGGTGTCGTCGTTCCGGAGCCGACATGGTGAAACTCAGCGGACTGGCATGGCTCGTCATTGCCTTCTTGTGCGTGATCGTCTTCTCTGCAGGTTCCCCCAGTTACGCTGATCCAACTATCTCCTGGGGCGATCAAGGTGACCGATCCGGACCCTCCACCTCAACTACTCAACCATCGCCTGGGCCGTCGGATTCGACTCACACAGGTAGGACGACCGTCACGCAAGAAGCTGGCTGTTCGATCAAGATCAACTCTTACTACTTCGGTCCGGCATGCCCGTCCAGCGGCGGCACCAGCACTGGGAAAGTCCTTACTATCAAGGAGATTCTCGGTCATGACTCCATGCCCGACTGCTGGGATACCCCACTCACCGATACCGACCTGAACACCTACAGAGTCACCAATAGCCCGAACTACACCTGGTACCTGCGTAAGTGCCTCACCTGGACCGACCCCAACCCGATCTACCCATACCCCAGCGACGCACAGATCGCCGACGCACTTGTCGCGTTGCCGACCGGATCAGCGCCACTCACCCTCACCGCTAACCAGCAAGTGCTCGTGGATCAGCTCTCCCAAGGGCAAGGCTCCTACCCCACCGTGCTCGCCATCCCCGCCGGAGCAGGCGTGGCCCGTGTAAACGTTGCCCTCGCCTTCCACGGTGCCCCTGCCGAGACCAAGACCGTCCACGCTGGGCCCATCTACATGAAAGCCCGCGTGCTCTCACTCATCGTGAAGCCACTCGGCAAGAACGCACCTGACGCAACGCAGTGCGACGACGCAGGTGCCATACCGCCAGCGGGCGCTACCTACGCGAGCACCACGGATAACAGCATCTGCTGGTACACGTTCCGACACAGCTCGGCAGACCAACCAGACCAGGCCTACCCAATGTCCGTCACCGTTACCTGGGACGTTCGCTCCAGCCCGGACCCCAACGCCGCCTGGGAAAACTGGAAGACACAGAACAACAGCATCCAGATCACCCACATCACTAACCAAAAGGTCACCGAAATCCAGACCGTCGTCGTCCAGTAGCCCTTCGAGGCAGCAGCCGCTCCAACCCGAGGGCCCGGCTGGCCGCAATGACCACGCCGTAGGCTCGTGGTCGTGATTCTGCTGCTCTCCACGTCCGATACTGACCTACTCTCGGCCCGCACTTCCGGCGAAAAGTACCGATTGGCGAACCCTGCCCGGTTGCTCATCGAGGATCTACCGAATCTGCTTGACGGTGTCGAACTGGTGATCCTGCGGCTCCTGGGCGGGCGTCGCGCATGGGAAGAGGGCACGACGGCGGTACTCGCGAGCGGCCTGCCGGTGGTGGTCTTGGGTGGCGAGCTGGCCCCCGACGCTGAACTTATGGAGCTCTCCAGTGTCCCGGCCGGCATCGCGGCTCAGGCACATGCCTATCTTTCGCAGGGTGGACCGGAGAACCTCACGCAGCTGTACCGCTTTCTCTCTGACGCGATCCTGCTGACCGGTTTCGGCTTCGAAGCGCCGGCCGTAACGCCCAACTGGGGCGTTCTGCCTCGCGAAACGACCGGCAGCAACAGCAGCGGCGCTGCGCCATCGACTCCTCGCCCGACGATCGCGGTGCTGTACTACCGTGCGCATCATCTCGCAGGCAACACGGCTTTTGTTGAGACACTTTGCGAGGCGATCGACGCCGCAGGAGGCACCGCACTACCTATCTTCTGCGCGTCGCTGCGTACGGCTGAGCCTGAACTCCTCACACTTCTCGGCACCGCCGACACTCTCATCACCACGGTCCTCGCCGCCGGTGGTGCCACGCCAGCTGCGGTAGGCGCCGGAGGCAACGACGAAGAATGGGACGTCGCCGCACTGGCCGCACTGAATGTGCCTATTTTGCAGGCACTTGCGTTGACGACGAGCCGTCAGCATTGGGAGGAGAGCGACGACGGCCTCACCCCTCTGGACACCGCGACCCAGGTTGCGATCCCGGAGTTCGACGGACGCATCATCACGGTGCCGTTCTCGTTCAAGGAGATCGACGCGGACGGACTCACCGTCTACGTGGCCGATGAGGAACGCGCTGCGCGCGTCGCCGGACTCGCCGTCAAGCACGCACGGCTGCGCCATGTACCGAACAGTGAGAAGAAGATTGCCCTGATGCTGTCGGCATATCCGACGAAGCACTCGCGGATCGGCAACGCGGTGGGCCTCGATACCCCCGCCAGCCTCGTTGCCTTGCTGCGCGCGATGCGTGAGGCGGGCTACGACATCGGCGAGTTCGACGGCCCCGATGCGCTCCCTGGCGTAAGCGCCCAGGACGGTGACGCACTGATTCATGCGCTGATCGCCGCCGGTGGGCAGGACGAGGACTGGCTGACCGCCGAGCAGCTGGAAGGCAACCCGATCCGAATCAGCGCGGCGGACTACCGTGCTTTGTTCGCCACCTTACCCACCGACCTACGCGAATCTATCGAACAACATTGGGGACCTGCCCCAGGCGAGCTTTTCGTGGACCGTTCCAACGACGCTGAGGGCGAGATCGTGCTGGCTGCCCTGCGCGCCGGCAACGTCGTCGTGATGGTGCAGCCTCCGCGAGGTTTTGGCCAGAACCCGGTCGCGATTTATCACGACCCCGACATGCCACCGAGCCATCACTACCTCGCCGCCTACCTCTGGTTACGCCACCAGTTCGGTGCACACGCCATGGTGCATGTGGGCAAGCACGGCAATCTCGAATGGCTCCCCGGCAAGAACGCGGCCATGTCCGCCTCGTGCGGCACCGACGCCGCTCTGGGCGATCTGCCACTGATCTACCCGTTCCTAGTGAACGATCCCGGCGAAGGCACTCAGGCCAAGCGGCGTGCGCACGCCATCATCATCGATCACCTCGTACCGCCGATGGCGCGCGCGGAAAGCTATGGCGACATTGCCCGGCTAGAACAACTGCTCGACGAGTATTCACAGATTTCTTCGATGGATCCGGCGAAGCTCCCCGCGATCCGGGCACAGATCTGGACGCTTATGCAGGCCGCGAAACTCGACCACGACCTTGGCCTGGAAGATCGTCCGCACGATGCGGAGTTCGATGAGTTCCTGCTGCACGTCGACGGTTGGCTCTGCGAGATCAAGGACGCGCAGATCCGTGATGGCCTACATGTGCTCGGTGTGGCGCCTGCTGGCGAAGCCAGGATCAATCTTGTCTTGGCGATGCTGCGGGCACGTCAAGTATGGGGCGGCGCCAATGCCCTACCAGGGCTTCGCGAGGCCCTCGGATTGACCGAACGTGCCGATAATCTCGGCACAACAGACGCGATCGAAGCACAAGCACGCGCACTGGTGATCGGGATGGAGCAGCGCGGCTGGGATGCGGAGAGCGTGGAGGACATCATCGCCACGACCCTCACCGAACCCACCGAGCAGGCAAACCTCACCGATGTCGCGAAGATCCTCACCTTCGCGGCCGTCGAGATCATCCCGCGCCTTGCCGCCACCACCGACGAGATCGACCGCACCCTGCACGCCCTCAACGGTGGCTTCATCCCCGCCGGCCCGAGCGGCTCGCCACTACGCGGGCTGATCAACGTCTTACCGACCGGGCGCAACTTCTATGCCGTAGATCCGCGTGCGGTGCCGAGCCGTCTAGCCTGGGAGACCGGCCAGGCGATGGCGGACTCGCTACTAGAGCGCTACCTCGCCGATACCGGTGAATACCCGCGTTCTGTGGGCATTTCTGCCTGGGGGACCTCCGCGATGCGCACCTCAGGTGACGACATCGCCGAGGTACTCGCATTGATGGGTGTGCGGCCGATTTGGGACGAGGCGTCGCGTCGCGTAAGCGGACTCGAACCGATCGACCTCACCGAACTCGGCCGTCCCCGTATCGATGTGACCGTCCGCATCAGCGGATTCTTCCGTGACGCATTCCCCCACGTCGTCGGGATGCTCGACGATGCGGTTCAGCTTGTCGCGGGCCTGGACGAGCCGGACGAGCAGAACTATGTTCGCGCGCACGCGCAGGCAGATCTGGCCGAACACGGTGACGAGCGCCGCGCGACGATGCGCATCTTCGGCTCCAAGCCTGGTGCTTACGGTGCGGGGCTTCTCGCCTTGATGGATAACGGAAACTGGCGCGATGACGGCGACCTTGCCGAGGTTTATGCGGCGTGGGGTGGCTTCGCTTACGGGCGTGGCCTCGACGGCCAGGCCGCACGTCACGACATGGAGACCGCCTACCGTCGCATCAACATCGCTGCGAAGAACACCGACAGCGCCGAGCACGACATCGCCGACTCTGACGACTACTACCAGTACCACGGCGGCATGATTGCGACGGTGCGCGCGCTCACCGGCCGCGCACCGAAGGCCTACATCGGCGACTCGACGCGTCCCGACGCGGTCAAGACCCGCTCGCTCAACGAAGAGATCGCCCGCGTTTTCCGGGCACGTGTGGTGAACCCACGGTGGATCGAGGCGATGCGCCGACACGGCTACAAGGGTGCCTTCGAACTTGCCGCGACCGTCGACTATCTCTTTGGCTACGACGCAACGGCGTCGGTGGTCGAGGACTGGATGTATGAGTCGGTCACGCAGAACTATGTGATGGATCCGGAGAACCGCAAATTCCTTAACGAATCCAACCCGTGGGCGCTGCACAGCATCACTGAACGCCTGCTCGAAGCCGTTGATCGCAAGCTCTGGGCCGAACCTGAAGCCGAGACCCTCGCCGCGCTCCGTCAGGCCTATCTGGAGACCGAGGGAGATTTGGAAGGTCGATGACGGCCACCATTCACCTCGTACGCCACGGACAGTCGGACTGGAACGTTGCGCGTCGCCTTCAAGGGCAGCGTGACGAACCGGTCCTCACCGAACTCGGTCGGCGTCAAGCAGCTGAAGCCGCTGAGTTACTCCGACCGCTTGGCGTGACCACCGTCCTCAGTAGCGACCTGCAACGCGCGGTGCAGACAGCGGAAATTCTTGGCGCCGCCTTTGCTTTACCGGTGAGCATTGATCGGCGCCTACGCGAACAATCCTTAGGGAAAATCGAAGGATTCGGGATGCAAGAGGCGTTGGACGCCACCACCGGTCACGATTGGACGGACGCAGACGCGGCACTACCTGCCGGTGAAAGCCTCGGCGACGTGGCGGCGCGACTGGAACCACTCCTTGCCGCCGCCCAGCAAGGCTTGTTCGGTGCACGGGTAGTGATGGTCAGTCACGGCGACACCATCCGTGTAGCTATGGCGTTGCTGGGTGCGATCAGTCTGAGCGAAATTCAGCATGGCTGCCCGGCCAATGGTTCGATAACGACGTTCTAAATGTGGCGGAGTCGAGCTGACTTAACGCATACGCTCATCGATGTGACACCGATTACAGAATTTGACTCGGTACATAGTTCGCTCGATACGATCTGCGGTCAGCACTGCGCCCACGGATGGGCGCGGCCGATTCTGGGGCGGGATAGTGAATAACGGGGATAGACACGGTTGGTGGCAAGCGTCCGACGGCCGCTGGTACCCGCCCTCAGCTCACCCTGATGTCCTCGCCAAGATCGCGCAGGCCTCCGCGCCGGACTCACCCGGTGTCGCGTTGGCTCGCCGTGGCCGCCATGAAGCGGTCTTGCCACCTGCGCGCTCCAGCAGCTCCACCAAGGGAAGCTCCTCACAGGAGATGACGTTGCCAGTAGCGGCAGCCACCTTCGGTGCCGACCCCGAGTTCGATCCGGTCCTCGTCCCCACCGCTGTGCTTGATCCCAGTGATCCACGGCTCCCGCGCGCCGCCCACGACTCGCCTCAGAACCCACGCCCTCAAGATCGCTCCGCTGACGACCAGCCGAACGCCGGCGGTTTTGGCGCTGCGCCTGCTTCCTCGCCTTCGCAGGGAGGCGGCGGTGACTACGTCGCCCACTACCCGCAGGGAGGCGGCGATCCCTCTCAGCCGTGGTTGCCGCCGCAGCCTGGCTCTCCCTGGACATCGCCACCTTCGCCTGCAGGCACGTGGCCGCCACAATCGCCAGGGCAGCAAGCACCGTGGTCTGCCGTGCCGCAGGGAACACCATGGCCTCACCCTGCGCCTCCGTTCGCGCAGAGCCCTTTCCCTCAGAGCCCTTTTCCTCAAGGCCCTTTCCCGACTTACAAGCCGCCGGCACGCAAACGAACTGGCCTGTGGATCGGTTTAGGCGTGTTCTGCATGTTGCTCGTCGTCGTGCTAGTCGTCAGTGTCGTGCAGCTTTACAAGAAAGCTCAACCGAAGCACCTCACGGCGGACCCAACCGCACCCGGCACTGTCACGGCGACGTCAACCGTCACTGCGCAGGCAGGCAAAATCGTCTACCAAGACAATTTGACGAGCCCCAACAGCAGCTGGCCGACCCTTTCCAGGAACTCGGCGGCGCGCTTTACCCAAGACAGCAACGGTTACACAGTGCAGGTAGTGCCTGACGGTTTCGCCTGGTCGCCGGTGCCCTACCGCGACCGGATAGACCAGATCAGTGTGACTGCGACCGGCAGCATCGTGCCCGCCGCAGAACCGGACTCAACGAACGGCATGGGAGTGAACTGCCTGCAGGACGAGGGCAAAGTCACCGAGCTGCATTACTACTTCCTCCTCCTGCAGGACGGGAGCTGGGTGGTAGGCAGCCTTCGCGGTAACACCGACACCCCGACCTTGTCCAAGCTCAAACGAGGAAAAGCAACAGGATTCTCCCCCGACCGACCGGCCACTATCACCGCCGTATGCGCGACACTCGCCGACCGTTCTAGCACTCGGTTGCTGTACTTCCTCAACGACACGCTGCTCACCGATCTCACCGACGTTCGTCCATCGCTGCCTAACGTCGGTTGGCGTGCCGCCGTTACAGGCGCCTCGGCGAGCACCTCGCCGACCGGGCTGCCCGGCAGCGTCGCTGTGTACTCTGCCGTCACACTCCGCAACGTCGCTGGTTAGTAGCACCGGAAGCTACCTTCGGCAGCATCGGCTGTAGGCAACCCGCGGTCGAATGCTTCGATTTATATTGCCGAAAACGAACAGTCTCCACAGTATCCGGCGCCAGGGAGCCGATACATCAAGCAGCAGCTACGTCGCTGCAACTGTCCGTTCTCTCGCCGCATCGCCGTCGCTAACAGCGGTTCATGACGCAGCAACTCATCCACAAAGAGCGTGGCCTGCGTAGAGAGACTTGGCCGGGCCATCTGAATCATCTTTGCCGCACCCCCGACCCCGGAGACAACGTTGCCCCACAGCAGGCCGCTGGCGATCGAGCCGGAGCGCAGCACCGCCTCAGTAAGCTGACGCACAGGGCCGTCAAGGATTTCGGTGGCAAAGAGCCTAGAAATCGTTGGGATATCGGACGTTGATGGCGGTGCAGCTAATTGAGTCTCAGCGCTGGCATGCTCGCCCGAGTCCGGCGTGTGCCGAGACTCCGTGAAATACAGCGGATACGGCCCACCAAGTATCGGGCGCCACGACGCCTGCGCCAACCCCACCGGTGCAACCTTGCCGGTCGTCACCGCGAGCCCCATTAGGGGCGCCACGAAACGAGCGGCTAAGCCAAGGTGTGCTATCGACGCGGCGATGCGCCACTCCACCTCCTCGGGGCGCCTCTGTGCTGCGGCTGCCAACGCCTCGCGCGTCTGAGCAATCCGCGAAGCGAGAACGGCCGGATCCTCAACAAGGGTGGTCAAACTCGCCCAGCTCGGATCTGCCGCGTCATCCTCGCGTTCAGCCTGCAGGCTCGTTACAAAGAAAGGACCAAGCTCGGCGACCCTGCTCCACTCCTCGACGGTGGCCACGACTGACACGATGATCTACAGCGTCGGCGAGCCGAGCGCCGTCAGCCACGCCTGGCCGATATCTAACCCGGCCACTGCACCGATCACCGTCACTGCAGGTGGTGTGATCTGCTCGGAAAAATCAGGCAATTCCGCCACTGTGCAGCGCAGCGTTGTGGTGCGCGGCGAGAAGCCATCCACCATGGCCACCGCTGGCGTGGCCGGATCAAGCCCTCCATCAAGAAGTGCTTCGACGATGCTGGGCAAGGTACGTACCCCCATCAGAATGACCAACGTGGCGCCGGAGCGAGCAAGCGCGCTCCAGTCGACCTGGGAGTCCGGATGGCCGGGCGGCACATGTCCGGATACGACCGTGAACGCCTGGGTAAGGCCGCGATGCGTCACCGGTACGCCCGCCAGCGCTGGAACAGCGATCGCGCTGGTCACGCCCGGCACCACCTGCACCGCGATGCCGGCCTCCACGCAGGCCTGCACCTCTTCCATCCCGCGTCCGAAGACGAACGGGTCGCCTCCCTTGAGACGCACCACATTGCGCCCAGCTAGCGCGTGCTCGACGAGATAGGCGTTGATCTGCTCTTGAGGCATGCTCTTGCCGTTGGGGTACTTCGCCGCATCGATGACGATCGGTCTGCGTGTTAGCTCATCCAGTAGCGGTAGCGGCGCAAGGTGGTCGGTGACGACCACATCAGCCTCCGTGAGTAGCCGCCAACCCCGCCGGGTGATGAGTTCAGGATCACCCGGCCCGCCGCCGACGATGGCGACCCAGCCCGGTGAAGTCGTTGCATCGCCGGTCTGGGTCGTCGCACCGTCAGCTGGATTAGCCAATGTTTTCCTCATGCTTATCCGTGACACCGGCACTGTCGAACGTCGCAACCTCGGCGAGCACGGCGGCGGCGACCCGCACGATCGGCAACGCCAACGCCGCACCTGAACCTTCACCCAGTCGCAGATCAAGGTTCAGCAGGGGGCGTAGTCCGAGACTCTCCAATGCTCGCAGCGCCGCTGGCTCCACCGACTGATGTCCAGCGATCAGCGCAGAGAGCACCTTGGGTTCGAGGGCCTGCGCAACCAAGGCGGCCGAGCAGGCGATCACTCCGTCGAGGATGACGGGCACGCGGCGAGCGGCTGCGGCGAGCATGAACCCGGCGAGCGCGGCATGCTCCATGCCGCCCAGATCTGCCAGCACCGCTAGGGCATCCGCGCGGTCACTGCCTTGGCGCTCCAATGCCTTCGCCACGATCGTGGTCTTGTGCGCATGCATGTCATCGCTGATTCCAGTGCCGCGTCCAGTGACCTCTTCGGCCGAGGAACCGGTCAGCTTGGCGACGAGCGCGGCGGAGGCCGTGGTGTTAGCGATGCCCATGTCACCAGTGACCAGGATTTGGTTTCCAGCATCGATCAGCTCGTGCGCAGTCGCGATGCCCACCTTGAGCGCTTCGGTCGCCTCGTCCACCGTCATCGCGGGTCCCGCGCTCAGGTCGGCCGTACCTCGACGAACGTTTCGCCTGGAAAGACCAGGGATATCGGCCACGATCGCGGCGGCATCGTCACTCATACCGACATCGACCACCACGACCTCGGCACCGGCCTGTCGAGCGAGGACGTTGATTACTGCCCCGCCAGTGAGGAAGTTCGCCACCATCTGACCAGTGACCTCCTGCGGCCAGGGGCTGACCTCCTGGGCATGAACACCGTGGTCACCGACGAAGACCGCCACCGCTGCCTTGGTGGGGATCGGCGGCGGCACACTGCCGGCCAAACCTGCCAGCTGCACCGAGAGATCCTCCAGCTGCCCCAACGAACCCCGTGGTTTAGTAAGGCGATCCTGATGGCTGCGGGCGGCAGCAGTCGCTGAGGCGTCGAGATCGACGATGGCCTCGATTGTCTGACGCAGAGTGGCGTCGGTCATGGTGTTCCTTTCGGGTTGTTCACGTGTTCTGGCCGTTCATATGCTGTGTTCATATGCTCAGCGCAGCGCAGTCGTGACGATAGGTAGAGCGGGCGGCACACCGTCGGCTATCAGCCGGCGAAGTTTATCGGTATCGAGGTGTTCGCTGACCATGTCGGCGAGTCGGTCGTAGCGGCGTTGACGTATCTCGCTGAAGACGACCCGCCCACTGGGCCTATAGGCCGCACCGGCGACGGAGGCGACCTCGGTCAGGAACGCACGCCGAAAACCGTCGTTTTCTAGGGCCCCGTGCCACGTCGTCCCCCACACCGACCCGCTGCGGCAGCCATCGAGGAACGCCTCACCACCAAATACCTCAGTGATTCCATGGTGAATCTCGTACCCCTCAACAACCTGCCCGTAGGCAAGACCAGACGGACGTCCCAGCGTCTTATGCGCCGCGAAGTGGACCCTGGTCGGCAGCAGCCCGAGACCGGCGACCTCCCCCACTTTGGCCTCGACATCATCACTGATCTGTTGAGCAAGCATCTGATAGCCGCCACAGATACCGAGAATGGCGCGCCCCGCGGCCGCCCGACGCAGTAACGCAGCATCGAGACCACGAGACCGCAACCACTGTAGGTCCGCGACCGTAGCGCGACTGCCCGGCAACACCACAAGGTCGGCCTCGTCGAGTTGGTCGGGGCGATCAACGAAGCGCACCGCGACTCCCGGCTCGACGCACAGCGCGTCAATGTCGGTGAAATTGCTGATAGTGGGCAAGCGCAGAACAGTGATGGTTAACGTCGCTGCGGGGTCACCTCGAAGCTCCCCCACGGCAGGCAGACCAAGAGAGTCCTCTACGTCAAGGCCAAGGTCAGCGGCCCATGGCAGCACGCCGTACACGTCACGACCGGTCATTGAGCGCAGCGCTTCTAAGCCTGGCGTCAGTAGGTCCGGGTCGCCGCGAAACTTGTTGACGACGAAGCCGGCGATCAGCCGTTGGTCAGCTGGCTCCAGCAGGGCTAGTGTCCCGAACATCGAGGCGAAGACGCCACCTCGGTCAATGTCACCGACAACAATTGTGGGCAGCTGGGCCGCACGGGCTAGGCCCATGTTGGCAATGTCGTCAGCGCGTAGGTTGATCTCAGCCGGGCTGCCTGCGCCTTCACAGACCACGACATCGAAACGTTCACGCAGATTCGCCAATGAATCCTTGACGGTCTGCATCAGCTGTGGCTTGAGGTCGCGGTAACTCTTCGCGCTGACCTCAGCGACTGGACGTCCGAGCAGGATGACCTG
>Ga0207658_10001884_pt1 | contig 15702 bp, 16 predicted proteins | sample KBSS33metaG_FD_184322 | JGI IMG/M metagenome (GOLD analysis project Ga0207658, IMG submission 184322) | Switchgrass rhizosphere microbial communities from Kellogg Biological Station, Michigan, USA - KBS S3-3 metaG (SPAdes) (version 2) | ecosystem: Host-associated > Plants > Roots > Rhizosphere...
CGCCCGTCGGGTTGGTCCGTCTCGGCTGTTCATCCGGCCAGTGCTCACACCCGCGGAGGCCGCCGTCAATCAGGTTGAGCGGCTTGGCTTTCGGCCCGCTGATGTACGGCACATCGTTGTCACGCATTTCGACGGCGACCACATCGGCGGCATCTCCGATTTCCCCGAGGCGCAGATACACGTCACCGCTGCGGAAGCCTTCGGGGCGCTGCGGGCCCCGTCGCGCGGCGAGAAGGTCCGGTTCCGCGCCGTGCAGTGGGCGCACGGACCGAAGATCGTCGAGCACGCACCGGATGGTGAGGCATGGCGAGGCTTCGCCGCGGCGAAGGAACTGGCTGACGTCGCGCCGGGCATTGTGCTCTTGTCCCTGCCCGGCCATACCCGGGGCCACGCCTGCATCGCGGTCGACGCAGGACACCGTTGGCTGCTGCATTGCGGGGACAGCTTCTTTCATCGCGGCACCGTCGACGGGACCGCGGTGATGCCGCGTGCGCTCGCGGCATTCGAATGGGCGACCGCATTCGACCGGAAGATGGTGCGGCAGAATCACGCTCGGCTGGTCGAGCTGTTCGAGCGCTGCGAACCCGACATGATGATGATCTGCTCACACGACCGGACGAACTTCGAGCACGCGAAAGCCACCGCCTAGGGAGGGCCGCCATGCAAGTCACATCGCAAACCACCGTCGCCGCGCCGATCGAAACCGTATGGGACGCGCTGAGCGACCACGTCGGAATCGGCCGGTGGGCGCCGGGGCTCACGGTGACGATGGACAAGGCCGGCACGACCGACCCCAACGGCGTTGGGGCCGTTCGTCGTATCGCGTCAAAGGGCCCCGGGCCCGACATCGTCGAGGAAGTCGTCACGTCCGAACCGCCCCACGTACTCGGGTACAAAGCGCTGTCTGGTGTGCCGTTCCCCGGATATCGCGGTGAAGTACGACTGAGTGAGGCCGGGGCGGGTACCCGGATCTCCTACACGCTGGCCACTTCGGCCAGCTTTCCGCTGCTCAAGGCGCCGCTGGCGATTCTGTGCCGGGTGCTGATGCGCATGCTCGCGCGAGCGTCGACGAAGCAAAACTAACGCCGGCTGTTGACGCGGTACCGTCGGGTACCGTAACTTGTTCGTCAACCAGCAAGTCTTAGGAGGACTGGTGATCACTGACGATCTGCGGCAGCGGCGCGTGGCGCTGATTCGCGAGCACATGGACACCGAGGTGACCAAGGAGTTCGACGCCACACTGGCCACCTTCAAGACCAACGGGGAGGGCCACCCGCACTACGAGATCATGGCCACCGGTCAGGTCTACGACGGCGACGAAGAGGTGATGGGGTACTACTTGACGACCCGCACCGCGTTCCCCGACCAACGCCACGAGAACGCCCGCTTTCACGTTTCGGATGACGCGGTGATCGTCGAATTCGACTTGTTGGGAACCAATCTCGGTGAGTTCTACGGAATGCCGCCGACTGGCAAGTCGTTCCGGGTGCCGCTGATCGCCGTGTTCTTCTTCGAAGACGAGCGGATCGTCAACGAACGCATCTACTTCGACACCGCGAGCCTTGTCACCCAGATCGGGCGGGGCGAGTTGCTCGCACTGGCCGGGACGCTCGGTGACTGAGTCTGGCCTGCCCCGCACACAGGAGCAGCGCCGGATAGAGGCCGAACGGCGACTGGTGCGCGCGGCGGCCGAGCTCGTCGGAGAGATCGGACCGACCCGGGTCACCCTCGCCAATGTCGGTGAGCGCGCGGGGTACAGCCGCGGGTTGGCGACGCATCACTTCGGGTCCAAGGGAGCGTTGATGCAGCGACTCGTCGAGACGGTCACCAGTCAGTTTCGCGACGCGATAGTCGAAGAGAGCCAATCGGATTCGCCGGTCGATCAGCTGCGGCGGCTGATCGACTTCTATTTCTCCGTGGTCTCCGATCTTCAGCCGGTGAACCGGGCGCGGCTGGTTTTGTGGGCTGATGCGGTCGCGGGCCCGTCCGAAGATGTCCGGCCGCAGATGATCTCGGCCGACCGTGAGTTTCGCGAGGAGATCGAGAAGCGAATCCAGTTGGCGGTCAGCGCAGGTGAGGTCAACGCGTCGGTCGATCCCATTGGTCTGGCGACGGTGATCGTCGCGATGCTGCGCGGGGTGGCGCTGCAACGCGTGCTCGACGATCAGGTCGATCTCGCCGCCGCGCGTCGCGAGGTGGAGCAGCTACTGGCGTCGCGGCTCGGGGGTGCGTCGTGAAGGTGCACCACCTCAACTGCGGCACGATGAAGAGGCCGAGCCCGATGGTGTGCCATGTGCTGCTGATTGAAACCGACGACGGGCTGGTTCTTGTCGACAGCGGCTATGGCACCCAAGACTGCGACGATCCGCGACGCATTGGCCCGTCGCGGCGCATGGTTCGGCCGACCCTGACTCGCGCCGAGACCGTCGTGCATCAGCTCGACCGACTTGGTTATGCGCGAGAAGACGTGCGGCACATCATCATCACGCACATGGACATGGACCATGCCGGCGGATTGTCGGACTTCCCCGCCGCGCAGGTTCATCTCACCGCCGCGGAGGCGCTCGGCGCGATACGGGCTCCGTCGAGGCGCGAGAAGATCCGCTACCGCTCGGTGCAGTGGGCGCACAGCCCGAACATCGTCGAACACGATCCGCGGGGCGAGAAGTGGCGCGGATTCGCCGCCGCCAAGGAGCTCACCGAGATCTCGCCCGGTATCGCGCTGGTGTCACTTCCGGGGCACACCCGCGGCCATGCCTGCGTCGCCGTCGATGCCGGCCACCGCTGGGTGCTGCACGCCGGCGACGCGTTCTATCACTTCGGCACGCTGGACGGATCGCCGGTGCCGCGCGGTCTGACCGCGATGGAGTCGATGGTCGCATTCGATCGAAAAGCCGTACTGGACAACCACTCTCGGCTTGCTGAGTTGTATCAACGGCAGGAGCCGGACCTGTTGATCGTCTGCGCCCATGACCCGACATTGCTGGAGCGGGCGCTGGCCACCGCTTAGCTCCGTAACGGCATCGATCAGGCCTCGTCGGATCCCGCGCGCACCACGCGCAGCCCTGCCTCCTCGAACGGCCGCGTCTGCGCCTCTGACGCGTCCCTATCGGTGACAAGCGTCGCGCCCGCCGGAATCGGCGCCCACGCATGAAACGGTCTGCGCCCCAGCTTGTCTGCGTGCGCAAGGACGTAGATCTCACCGGCGCGCTCGATCATGATCTCTTTCAGCCGGGTCTGTTCCAGCTCGGCCTCACAGATACCCAGATCGGCGTTGACGGCATCCGCCCCTAGGAACGCCCGGTCGAATGTCAGGCGTTGCAACGTCGCCTCGGCCAGCGGACCGACGAAACCCTGGCTGAGATGGCGCAGTGTGCCGCCGATGCACTCGACACGAACATCATCGGCGTCGGCAAGCGCTTCCAGCGCGGTCAGGCCGGCGGTGACCACAACGAGGTCATCGACGTCACGCAGAAACTCCCCCATCGCGCCGACCGTCGTCCCCGCGTCGAGCAAGACGGTTTCGCCGGGGGCCACCTGTTCGGCGGCCCACCTGGCGATCGCCCGCTTGGCTTCGAAGCCCTCCATCGCGCGCTGTCGCAGTGACGGTTCCTGTTGGCGCGCCAGCGCGATTGCCCCGCCATACGTTCGCGCGATCAGTCCCTGCGACGTCAGTTGGCTCAAGTCGCGGCGAATCGTGGATGGGGTCACGCCGAATTGGGCGGACAACTCCTCGACACTGGCCAGCCCACTGGACCTCGCCAGGCGCACGATCTCCGACCGCCGGACATCCGACTCGCGACCAGCCATAGTGCCTTCCTACCTGACGACGGCTGTGCTGCTTGCCAAATCGGCCGCCTGCCGGAGCGCCTCGATCATGCTGCCGTGTTCAGCGATCCCCTTGCCCGCGATGTCGAAGGCGGTGCCATGATCCACGGAAGTGCGGATGACGGGCAGCCCGACGGTGATGTTGACGCCGGCCTCGATGCCCAGCACCTTGACCGGACCGTGCCCCTGATCGTGGTACATCGCGACGATCAGGTCGTAGTCGCCGCGCCCGGCCAGGAAGAACGCGGTGTCCGCGGGCAGCGGACCGTGCACGTCGATACCGTCGGCCTTCAACACGTCGATGGCGGGGATGATCTTCTGCTCCTCCTCGCCGTACCCGAACAAGCCGCCCTCCCCCGCATGGGGATTGATGCCACAGACGCCGATCTTCGGATTGGCGTTGCCCGCCCGGACCAACGCGTCATGCCCGCGGCGAACCGTGCGCTCGACGAGCCCTGGTTCGATCTTGGCGACCGCATCCAGCAGCCCGATGTGGGTGGTCACGTGAATGACCTTCAGCTTCGGTGTCGACAGCATCATCGACACTTCCTCGGTGCCTGTCAGGTGGGCCAGCAGTTCGGTGTGTCCCGGGTAGATGTGACCGGCGGCGTGCAGCGCCTCCTTGTTCAGCGGTGCGGTGCAGATGGCCTGCACCTCGCCCCCAACTGCGAGTTCTGCTGCCACGCGGATGTATTCGTAGGCGGCATTGCCCGCGACAGCTGACAACTCACCCCAGGGCAGGTCATCGGGCAGCAGGTCGAGGTCGATGACGTTGATCCGCCCCGGCGTCTGCTTGGCATCGGCGATCGAATCGACCGCGACGATGTCGGCTGTGACACCGACGATTTCGGCAGCCTTCCGCAGTCGCTTGACATCACCGATGACCACCGGATTGCAGATGGCGAGGACTTCGGCGTCGAGCAGTGCGGGCACCACCACCTCCGGGCCGACGCCCGCGCCATCGCCCATGGTGACGGCGACGATCGGCAGGGATGGGTTTGTCATGTGTTGTCCTCGCTTCGCTGGGTCAGGTATCGAACGATGGCCACCAGACTGTCGGCGGTCCCGAAACTTCCGGGCCTGGTGACGATCCGCCGGCCGTCGGAGGTCACCGATTCGACCGCGCCATGGTGGATTTCGCGGACGGGGCGCAGTGTCGTGATACCGACGGCGTCCACGACTGCGCGGGCCGTCTCGCCGCCGGTCAACACCAGGTCGGGTCGATGCTCAGCCTGGGCAGCGGCGATGAACTGGCCCAGGGCGGCCGCAACCGCCTGTGCTTCATCGGGTTCCACCACGCCGCCGACGGTGACGACCGCGGAACCCTCGCCGAGTGCGTCCTGCACCGGCCCGGGATCCGCCTTGTCGTGCAGTAGCCATTGGGCGTCGACCATGACAACGCGGACGCCGTCGGCAACGAGCGCATCGACTTGGCTTGCTGCAACCGGCGCCGCGGTCCCCACAACGATCAGAACGGTTTTCGACGACGGTCGTCCGACATTGTCGCGTCGCCCGGCGGGAAGTGTACGTGCGACCGCCGCAGCCACCGCTGAGGTTCCGACCAGCTGCGCGCCGGGTACGGCGGCCACAATCGCGTCGAGGTCGGCGTCGGTGGCGGCATCACAGATCTCGAGATCGACCGGCATGGCGGCGAACAGGTCTGCGATTCGGCGCGGCGGTTGCGCACGCTCAGCAGCCCAGGCATCGGATTCGTGTAGCGGTGTCTCGCCCAGATACAGCACGCCGCCGCGCACGCTTCTCGAAAGCGCAGGCAGGGCCGCGGCTAACACGACCGGACCACGATCGGCGAGTACGGCGACTTCGGCTCCGATGTGTCCGCGCAACAGTGAATCGATCTTCTTCACTATGCGGAAGTCGCCAGGGATGTCGGCCACCGCTTTCCTGACCGTGTCCGTTGCCTGCTGCGGCGTCATCGCCCGGGTGTTCAGATCCACCACCGTGACACCCGCGGATGGCTGAAACTCATTGAGCTGCAGGGACACCGGCACATCTCGGTCGAGGAACACGCCGGCGACTTCCGCGGCGCCCGACAAGTCGTCGGCGAGCACGGCGACGCGCACTGTCATAGCGACGCTCCCGCGCATTGCACGATTGTCTGGCCGGTGACGCTGCGTCCGTGCGGGCCCACAAGAAATGCGATCAGCCCGGCAACCTCGTCTGGGTCGATGAACCGCCCCATCGGGGGCGACTTTGGCGGAGTGTGCTGTCGCGCCGGATCGGTCAGCATCTGGGTGTCGGTTGGTCCGGGCGCGACGACGTTGACGGTGATGGCGCGCTCGACGAGTTCCATCGCCCATGACCGAGCCATCCCGACGAGTGCCGATTTCGTTGCGGCATACTGGCTTTTTCCTGCATTCCCTGCCATCGTTCTGCTGCCGACGAGGACGATGCGCCCCCCGTCGCGAATTCGATCCGACAAGGTGTTGACGATGACCTCAGCGGCGCCGACGTGCACCCGCCACATGTCGAGGCCGTCTTCGACCTTCAACGCGCCGAGGGGCGCCGAACGTTGAAATCCCGCGGCGTGCACGATCGCATCCACCACGTCGAGCCCAGACAGACGGCTCTCCAAAGCCTCGAGTTTCGCCAGATCGGCTGCTGTCCAATCGAACTCGTCATGCTGGATTTTCGGCTCGCGACGGCTGAGGCCGGTGACGTGCCAGTCGTCGCACAGTAGTCGGCGAACCGCCGCGGCGCCGATTCCGGAGCTTGCCCCGGTGACCACTGCCGTCTTCGTCTCGGTCATGGGGCGCCGATCCATTCGGGGGTTACCTCGACGTACTCGATAGCCTGCCGAAAGCGGGTGAACGCGATGTGCAGCCGGCCTCCGGCCGCGGTGATGGTCGGATACGAAAACTCGCGGTTGAGACCGTCACGAGAGTTGTTGGAAAGGCAATACCCATCGCCGACCTCGATGTTGCGGCGGGTCGGCCAGGTAAGCCCAGCATCGTCGGAGAGCGCCAGGGTCATCGGTGCGCGGGGCGCACCCCAGAATGCGCTACGGCCGCGGTCATCGAGAGGCGTCGATTCGACCTGCGCCGCCTCCACGAGCCCGTCGTCGTCGATCTCGTCATACAAGGAGGTGCGACGCGCGGTGGCGTCGGCGGCGCTGGATTCGTTGAACACCAACGCAAGCCGGTCGTCGGGCAACACCACGAACTGGATCGACGAGTTGTTGTTCGGCAGCTCGGTCGGCATTGGCGCGCTCCACGTCTCGCCGTCGTCGTCGGATGTGCTGCGGTAGATCGCATCGGCCCACCGGCTGCGGTACAGCGCAACCAGGGTGTTGTCGCTCAACCGGCCGATATTCATGTGCACGCAGCCGGTGCTGTCCGGAACCACGACCTCGCGCCAGGTGACGCCGGAATCGTCGGAGATCATCACGCTGCTGTAGTCACGGTTGCCCACCCATTTCTGGCCGGGCACCCGCACGCAGTGAAAGATCGGGAGCAGCATCCGCCCAGAAGGCAACGCGACCATCGGCTGCCGGACGAAGATACCGCCCTCTTCGGTTTCGGGCAGCAGCGTGTGGATCGGCCCCCAGGTCCGGCCTGCGTCGGTGGAGATCCGCCGCATGACCCGCGCAGTGTCTTGATTACCCGCGTGCTGCGAAGTCCACAGCAGCCACACCTCATCGGCGTTCAGCACGTGTAGCACCGGGTTCTGCTCGGAGCGGGCGGGATCGTCCGACAACTGCACCGGCTCCGACCAGACGCCGTCGTCCAGCCGCGAGAACCAGACGCTGATGTCGGGCACGCCTTCTTGCGTGCCTGCGAACCATACGCATGCCAGCGAGTCATCCGGCAGGACAGCCAGATGCGCGGCGTGGTTCTGCACCTGCGGGGCCGGGAGCAGGGTTTCGCGCCTGCCGGGTTCATCGGTGTCGCGCAGCACACCGTCGGTCGCTTGGATGTCTGTGCTCATGTGTGCAGCGACACCGTCGCGAGGTCGTAGGAGTTCGTCGGGCGTAGCGCGATCCCATCGATGCGGTTGCGCCGGGCCAGCACCGCCTTCGGCACGAAGGACCACATCATCGGGCACGTGTCCCAGATCCGTCGCTGCGCATCGGCAAGCAACGCGTTGCGCCGCGTTGGGTCGGGCTCCTCGGATGCCTGGGTGATGATCGCCGTGATCTCGGGAAAGATATAGCCGTGGTAGGTGTCTCGCGTCTTTTCCTTCTCGGCGGTACCGGCGTACATGCCCTGCATGATGGTCAGCGCCAGGCCCGTCGGGCTCGGATACCCGTTGCCGAGCACATCCCAGTCGCCCGCCTTGCCCTGCCGCCACTGCGAGATGTCCCCACCCGGTTCGAACTGCTGCAACCGGGCGCGGACGCCGACTGCGCCGAGCATCTGGACCACTGATTCCATGATGTCGGTGTCTGCGGCGAATTCGCCTGACTCCCAGATGATCTTGAGACTGAGGTCCCGCACGCCGAGCGCGTCGAGTTCGGCCCGGGCGCGCTGTGGGTCGTAGGTGTATTCGCCGGTCTCGATGGCACCGTCAAGCCCCTGCGGGATGACGCCGCGTGGCGTGCTGGCCGAATTCTGCAACACATGGTCGATCAGCGAGTGCCCGTCGATCGCGTATGTCAGGGCCCGCCGCACCCGCGGGTTGGCGAGCGGATGGTTCGGCGGTTTGCGGAAGTTGAAGAACAACTGGTTGAGCCGCACACCGTCGACGCGGTCGATGGAGACCCCGCTGAGCCCGGCGAGTTGGTCGGCCGAGTCCGGGGTGATCGAGTCGATGACGTCGATCGCACCACTGCGTAGCGCGACGACGCGACTGGTCTCGTCGGGCATGAATTGCACGCGGACCGATTCGACGTGTGCCGGTGCGCCCCAGTACTTGTCGTTGCGCTTCAGTGTGTAGGTGCCCGCGCCGCGGTTGCTCTCGGTCACCACGTACGGACCCGTTCCGACACCGGACTGCAGTTCCTCGGGCTTGTTCGTCGCGGCGGGGGTGACGAGGATGTTCGACATCAAGTAGTCGAGCACCGGTACCGGGTGCGTGGTGTTCAGCGTGAAGCTGGTGTCGTCGATCCTCTCCACAGTGGGGAACTCCGGGAAGAACGCCGCGACGAACGACCCGTCGACCTCGCTGTACATCTTCAACGCCGTGGCGATGTCCTCGACGCGCACGGGTGACCCGTCCGAGTAGCGCACCCCCGGTCGCAGGTGTACGTACCACTGCGTCGGCGACGTCAGCTTGAACTGGTCGGCCAGCACCAGTCGCGGCCGCAGGCTCTGGTCGATCTCGGTGAGCGCCTGGCGGACGCCGCGTTGGACGGTGACGGCGGCGTCGAACTGGTTGAGTTTGTTGTCAAGGCTGACCAGCGATCGGTTCAAGCCGAGGCTGACGGTGGTCGGTCCGGGAGTGCCCGTCGGCGTCGCGCAGGCCGCTGCTGAGCCGACGGCAAGCCCGGCGCCGAGGAGCAGGCTGGACCGCAGCATCGTCCGGCGCGAGAACTGCTGCTCAAAGAGCGGTTTGGTCACCGTCGACCTCCGGCGTTGTGATCGTGGACACATCGGACTGTACGCCGACTTGCTCAGAACACGCAAGATTTGATTCCACTCTTGCGCAAAACACGCAGAAGTGTCATTGTGAGCTGAGTTACAGAAAGGTCACCGATGACCCAGCAGCTCGCCGCCCCGGCACCCGCCGAGTCTCCTGCTCCCCGCCCCGCCTCGCGCCTTGCAGCCGGGGCCCTGCCGCGTTACATCGCCAAACGCCTCGGCCAAAGCGTGCTGACGGTTTTCCTGACCCTGACCACGGTGTTCGTCCTGATTCGATTGGCGCCGGGCGACCCGGCGTACGCGATGGCCGGCCCGCTCGCGAGCAGTGAGGACCTCGCCCGGATCCGGGCGAACATGGGACTCGACCAGTCGGTGATCGTGCAGTACCTGCGCTATCTGTGGGGCGTCCTGCATCTCGACATGGGGACCTCGTACTCGTTCCAGGCGCCGGCATTCGACGTGGTGATGGGCAGGCTGCCGTACACAATCACCCTGTCGATCGCGGCAATCCTGCTGACCACCGTGGTGGCCGTCCCCCTCGGAGTGTGGATGGCCCGCAACGCCGAGACGCGACGGGAACTCGCCGCCAACGCGGTCACCATCGCCGGGCAGTCGATGCCCGACTTCTGGACCGGCCTCATGCTCATCACGCTGTTCGCCGTTCTCATTCCGATCTTCCCGACCGCCGGCTTCACCACCTGGTCCAGCCTGGTGTTGCCGACCGTCACCATCGCGATCCTGCAGATCGCCCTGATCTCACGCCTGGTTCGCCGTGAGATGTCCGGCGCCTTCACGTCGCCGTATATCACTGTGGCCCGGTCCCGCGGCGTCTCCGAACGACAGCTGATCTGGCGCTACGCGATGCGCAACTCCGCCATCCCGGTCTTCACCGCGCTCGGCACCCGATTCGCGTTGATGCTCAACGGCGTCGTCCTCGTCGAGGTGGTGTTCGCCTGGCCGGGCGTCGGCTCACTCGTCGTACGCGCGCTGGACACCAGGGACTACCCGCTGATCCAGGCCACCGTGCTGGTGACGGCGGTGCTCGCGATCCTGGTGCAGCTGCTCGTCGACCTTTGTTATCCGCTCCTTGACCCACGGGTCCGGCTTGGGAAGGGCACCGCGAAATGACTATCGTCATCGAACCCTCGGCCACCGCACGCCCGTCCGCGGTCACACCGCGCGACATCGCACGCGCAGGCGCCACCCGCCGGGCACGCGACAGCCGGGTGAAGATGCTCGTTGGCAGCATCTGTGCGCTGACCGTCATCTTGCCGGTGGCGTTCGCACGCGTGCTGCCGCTCCCGTCGCCCGACATCACCGATCTCGCGAAGCGACGGCTGCCGCCGCTGACGGACGGGCATCTGTTCGGCACCGATCAACTCGGCCGAGACCTGTTGTCGCGGGTACTTTTTGGCGGTCAGGTATCGCTGACGATCGGCGTCCTTGCCGTGGTGGTCTCCGGGGTGATCGGCTTGGTTCTCGGCGCAGTCGCCGGCTACCGGGGCGGGTGGGCGGACACCATCGTCAGCCGGCTTCTGGAAGCGCAACTGTCGCTGCCACTGCTGATGATGCTGCTACTCGTGGTCGCCTTGTTCGGCCCGTCGATTCCGGTCATCACCTTCGTCATTGCGATCGCGCAGTGGCCCGAGATCGCCCGCCTCACAAGGTCGTTGTGCCTTGTCGAACGTGAGAAGCCCTACGTCGAGGCCGCACATGTGCTCGGCCTCGGCGCCACGGCGATCCTGCTGCGTCACATCGTGCCGAACATCATCAAGCAGGTGTCGCTGGTCGCGTTGCTGCTGCTGGCCCAGGCCGTCCTGCTGGAAAGCGCGTTGAGCTACCTTGGCGCGGGCCCGCAGCGACCGTTCGCCACCTGGGGCCGAATCATCTCCGACGGACAGGACTACGTCACCACGTCGTGGTGGCTGGTGACGCTGCCCGGCCTGGTGATCGCGCTGCTCGTGGTGGGTGTGAACCTGCTCGGTGACGGACTGCGTGACCGGCGCGGCGGCTTCAAATTCGGTCTGCTGCAACGGTTTGCGTCGCGAAAGAAGGCGAGCTGACATGGGTAACCTGCTGCGTGTCGACGACCTGCAGATCGAACTCATCACCGCAGAAGGTGTGGTTCGTGCGGTCGACGGGGTGTCCTTTTGCATCGACGCCGGCAAAACCGTCACGATCATCGGCGAATCGGGATCCGGCAAGTCGACCACCGCGATGGGCATCCTCGGTCTGCTGCCCGACGACCTGGCGGTGCTGTCCGGGTCCGCCCGCTTCGGCGACACCGACATCCTCGGAAAACCCAAGGCGTTACAGAAGATCCGGGGTCGGCACATCGCGCTGATTCCCCAGGATCCGATGACCGCGCTGAGCCCCGTACACACCGTCGGCGCGCAGCTGCGCGATGCGATTCGGCATAGCGGCATCACCGGTAAGGCACGCGAAACGGCGCGCGCCGTCGAGCTTCTCACTCAGGTGAAAATCCCTAGACCGGAACAGCAGCTGGCGAAGTACCCGCACCAACTGTCGGGCGGCATGCTGCAGCGCGTGCTGATTGCCGCCGCGCTTGCTGCCGGACCGGAACTGATCGTCGCCGATGAGCCGACGAGCGCGCTGGACGTCACGGTGCAGGCAAGCATCCTGGATCTACTGCTCGAACTGCAGGAGCGCACGGGTGTGGGGCTGCTGCTCATCACCCACGACCTCGGCGTCGCACGCCTGATGTCGGATCGGATCTTCGTCATGAAGAACGGCCGATTCGTCGAAAGCGGCGAGGCCGAAGACCTGCTACGCAAACCGCAGACCGACTACACCAAAAAGCTTTTGGACGCCGTGCCCCGGCTGTCCGATCACACGTCGGGAGTTCATGTATGAGTCTGTTGTCGGTGAAGGACCTCGTCGTCGAATATGGCGCCTTTCGCGCCGTCGACGGTGTCAGCTTCGAGGTGGCGAAGGGATCGACGCTGGCCGTCGTCGGTGAATCCGGCTGCGGCAAGTCGACCATCGCCAAAGCGATCGTGCGCCTGCTCGCGCCAACGTCGGGGCGAATCGAGGTCGACGGTGTCGACATCGCCCGGTTGTCGCAGAAAGCCATGCGGCCGTATCGCTCTCGGATCCAGATGGTGTTTCAGGACCCCTATGGCTCGTTGGATCCACACTTGACGGCGGTCGATATTGTCGGCGAACCGTTGAAGCTGCGGGGAATCCGTAGCAAGGCCGAACGCTCGAAGAAGGCGGCCGCGCTGATCGACCAGGTGGGCTTGCCGTCCACAGCGCTGAAGCGACGACCCGCCGAGTTCTCCGGCGGACAGCGTCAGCGCATCGGCATCGCACGCGCGCTGGCCAGCGGTCCGGAACTGCTGGTGTGCGACGAAGCGACGAGCGCGCTGGATGTGTCGGTGCAGGCGCAAGTGCTCAACCTGCTGCGAGACATCAAGCGCGACACAGGGTTGACGTATCTGTTCATCTCGCACAACCTCGGCGTGGTCAGGGAGATCAGCGACAGCATCATTGTGATGAAGGCAGGCAAGGTCGTCGAAAAGGGCGCCACCGAAGATGTTCTCGCCCGGCCGACCGAGGCCTATACGAAGCAATTGCGGGCCGCTGCACTGGACCCGACCACGATGGTCGGCGTCAAGCCGCGGCAGGTGATGAAAGGAGTTGCCTGATGGAGTTCAGTGCCCTGGTTCTCGGCACGATGACGTTCGGAGACACCGTCGACATCGACGGCGCGGAAGCGATGATCGACGCCGCGCTGGAGGCGGGGATCACCCACATCGACACCGCCAATGGGTACGCGGGCGGTGAATCCGAACGCATGCTCGCGCAGTTGTTGGAGGGCCGACGCGGCCAGGTCACGTTGGCCACCAAGGCGGGCATCCCGCATCCGGACGCCGGTGATCATTCGCCGCTGTCGACTGCCGGGCTGCGGGCCAGCGTCGAGGGCAGCCTGGCGCGGCTGGGCACCGACCACATCGACCTGTTCTACCTTCATCAGCCCGACCGCGCGGCTCCGCTGAGCGAGACGCTGGGCACCGTCGCCGAACTGGTCGCCGAAGGCAAGATCGGAAGGCTCGGGGTCTCGAACTACGCGGCGTGGCAGATCGCCGAACTCAACCACACCGCGGATGCCGTCGGCGCACCGCGGCCGGTCGCCGCGCAGCAGCTCTACAACCTGCTGGCACGGCGGATCGAAGAGGAATACGCCGAGTTCGCATCCGTCACCGGTCTGACAACTGTCGTGTACAACCCGCTCGGCGGGGGTCTGCTGACGGGACGGCACTCGTTCGACAGCGATCCTGACGAAGGGCGGTTCGGTGATTCGCGGTTGGCCGCGATGTACAAGGAAAGATACTGGAACGCAGCCATTTTCGATGCGATACAGCAGTTGACGGTGATCGCGGACAAGGCCGGCATGCCGCTGACAGAGCTGGCGTTGCGCTGGCTCGTCGCCAAACCGGCGGCGGGACCTATCCTGCTCGGCGGCTCGAAGGTCGAACATCTGCATTCGAATATCGCGGCGGTCGCGAAGGGGCCACTGGACCCCGATGTGGTGGAGGCTTGCGACGATGTCGGGGCCGCGTTGCGCGGCCCTATGCCCAGCTACAACCGTTAGGAAGACAATGAGCGCACATGAATTCGCGGCGCGGCTTCGGAACCGGGAACGTCTGCTGGGCTATTGGAGCGTGATGGACTGCCCGGTGTCGACGGAGTGGTTGGCGCATGTCGGGTGGGACTACATCGCGCTCGACATACAGCACGGGTTGATCGGCTACGCGGGCATGGTGGCGGGGCTCACCGCCATCGACGCGGCCGGTTCACCGGCGGGGGTGGTGCGGGTAGAGGCCAACGATGCGACGGCGATCGGGCGGGCACTGGACGCAGGCGCGGTCGGCGTGATCGTGCCGATGGTGAACGATGCGGACGAGGCAGCGAAAGCCGTTGCAGCAGCCACCTATCCACCGACGGGCATCCGGTCGTACGGTCCGATGCGCGCGCAGTTGCGAATCGGCCCGCGCCCGGCAGACGCCGACAGAGACACGGTTGTATTGGCCATGATCGAAACACCGGGTGGTTTGGCCAACGTCGAAAGCATCTGCGCGGTACCGGGTCTTGACGGAGTATACGTCGGGCCATCAGATCTGCGACTCGCACTTGGTGGCGCGCATTCGCAGGACCCGGCTGTCGATGACGAATTCGAAACAGCGCTGAAGCGGGTACGCGAAGCGGCCGCGGATGCGGGTGTCGCGGCGGGAATCCACACACCGGACGGCGTGACGGCGGCTCGACGCCTCCGCGAAGGGTTCACGTTTGCAACCGTCGCCTCCGACCTCGTCCACCTGAAGTTGGCCTCGGCAGCGCACCTCAAAGCCGCGACCGACGGCTGACGACAAACCGGCGCCGACGCTCTCAGAAGGGTGGTGGGTCGGCTTCGTAGCGGGTGCGGTTTTGGGCGCGTTCGTAGTCGATGCGGTATTGGCGGTCTTGGATTCGGGTGCGGTGTCGTTGGGGCATCGCCAGGTCGCGGTTCGGGCTTGGTGGTGGGCTGTTGGGCAGGGTCAGCGTTTCGGTGGGAATCCCGAGTTGGGGGAAGAAGCGGGCCCCGGCCGGTGAGGTGATGTAGGTGCGCCCGCGTGGTGAGGTCCATTCGATGCTGCCGTCGGGTCGTTGGCGGTCGGTCCAGCCGCAGAACGTTTTGAGTAGGTGATGGATGCGGCATTTGAGCCCGGTGTTGGACGGATGGGTGGGCCCGTGCGGGTAGGGGACGCTGTGGTCGATATCGCAGCCCACCGCGGGTTGATCACAGCCGGGGAAGCTGCAGGTCAGATCGCGGCACTGAACAAACCGCGTCAGTGCCGCTGAGGGCCGATAGTTTTCTTCGACACCCAACTCGTCGGCGGTGGGGACCGGGCGTAGTGCGGCGCTGTTGGCGAGCTCGGTCACCGTGGCGGCGGGTACCGCCCCGTAGCCGGGCAGATACCCCGGCTTGGTGCTGGTGCCCTCGACGGTGGCGGCGTCGGCGATCAGATTGATGACCATCGGATGCGAGGGCACCTGGACACCGGCGGCGGGGCAGTCCGGGGCACCACACAGGCACGCCATGCTGGTGGCCCGCGCCGACAGCGGGCTCAGCGCGTCGGTGCGGCGCTGTTTGTGGGTGCGTGGATCGTTCGGGCACACCGTGGCCGCCAATTCATTCAACGCGGTGTCGAAGACCGCGGCGTCCGGGCCGCGGACCTGGCCATAGATTTCGGCGGTGCCGTTGTGGCCGGGGCGCACCTGGATATGGCGATCGGCATCACGCTGGGCGGCGACCCGGATCGCGTCGGGGTCGGCT
>Ga0207658_10001887_pt1 | contig 15691 bp, 9 predicted proteins | sample KBSS33metaG_FD_184322 | JGI IMG/M metagenome (GOLD analysis project Ga0207658, IMG submission 184322) | Switchgrass rhizosphere microbial communities from Kellogg Biological Station, Michigan, USA - KBS S3-3 metaG (SPAdes) (version 2) | ecosystem: Host-associated > Plants > Roots > Rhizosphere >...
CACGTTCGAGCCGCAACTGGTGCCGAAGGGCATGACGCGGCTGGAAGGGTTCGATGACAAGATTATCAGCCTGTATGCGCGTGGACTGACGGTCCGGGAGATCCAGGGGCATCTGCGGGAGACTCCAGCCGCTGGATACGACGGGCAACAGTTGTAGCGTTCTGACCAACGATACGGATTTCGTGCTGAGCGTTCCGGCGCGTGCCAACGCCAGAAAAACCGCATATTATCCCAATTCATGGGTGCTGCATTTTTGCATGTTCACTTTGCATATACTGCCTCTTGCCTGCGATACTGCACAGGCCGATCAGGCTGACGACATCAAGGAGAAGCTCAGTGCCAGACGTCGGACACCTGATCGCCGGAGAGAGCGGCGCACCAGCCTCACGCTATAGCGACATCTTCGATCCCAATAGTGGTCAGGTGCAGAAGCGCGTGGTGCTTGGCACGCAGGCCGATCTCGATCGTGCCATTGTTGCCGCGCAGGCGGCGCAGCCCGGTTGGGCGACGACCAACCCGCAGCGCCGCGCACGGGTCATGTTCAATTTCAAGCAGCTCGTTGAGCGCGACATGGAGAAGCTCGCTTATGTGCTCTCGTCCGAGCACGGCAAGGTCATCGCCGATTCCAAGGGCGACATTCAGCGCGGCCTCGAGGTTATCGAGTTCTGTTGCGGCATTCCGCATGTACTGAAGGGCGAATATACGCAGGGCGCCGGGCCGGGCATCGATGTCTATTCGATGCGCCAGCCACTCGGCATCGGCGCAGGCATCACGCCGTTCAACTTCCCGGCGATGATCCCGCTGTGGATGTCGGGCGTCGCCATCGCGACCGGCAATGCGTTCATCCTCAAGCCGTCGGAGCGCGATCCTTCGGTGCCGGTCATGCTGGCGAACCTGTTTCTGGAAGCCGGCCTGCCGGAAGGAATCCTGCAGGTGCTGCAGGGTGACAAGGAGATGGTCGACGCGATCCTCGATCACCCGGCGATCTCGGCGGTCAGCTTCGTCGGTTCGTCCGACATCGCGCATTATGTCTACAAGCGCGGCGTCGCCGCCGGCAAGCGCGTCCAGGCGATGGGCGGAGCCAAGAACCATGGCATCGTCATGCCCGATGCCGATCTCGATCAGGTCGTAAATGATCTTTCGGGTGCCGCTTTCGGATCCGCGGGCGAGCGCTGCATGGCGCTTCCTGTCGTGGTGCCGGTCGGCGAAGAGACCGCCGAGCGCCTGAAGGCCAAGCTCATCCCTGCGATTGCTGCCCTGCGGGTCGGCGTGTCCACCGACACCGATGCGCATTACGGCCCGGTCGTGACCGCGGCGCACAAGGCGAAGATCGAGAACTACATTCAGATGGGCGTCGATGAGGGTGCCGAGCTCGTCGTCGACGGTCGCGGATTCACCTTGCAGGGCCATGAGGAAGGCTTCTTCGTCGGCCCGACATTGTTCGATCATGTCACGACCGAGATGCGGACCTACAAGGAAGAGATCTTCGGTCCCGTGCTGCAGATCGTCCGTGCCAAGGATTTCGAAGAGGCGGTCGCGCTTCCGTCCAGGCATGAATATGGCAATGGCGTCGCGATCTTCACGCGCAACGGTCATGCCGCGCGCGAATTCGCGGCCCGCGTGAATGTCGGGATGGTCGGGATCAACGTGCCGATCCCGGTGCCGGTTGCTTATCACAGCTTCGGCGGCTGGAAGCGCTCGGCGTTCGGCGATACCAACCAGCACGGCATGGAGGGCGTGAAGTTCTGGACCAAGGTCAAGACGATCACGCAGCGTTGGCCCGATGGCGGTGGCACCGGCGATAGCGCCTTCGTCATCCCGACGATGGGGTGAGGCGCAAGCCGATGATCGACCAGTTCGATCTGACCGACGATCAGCGCGCCGTCCAGGAGATGGCGCAACGGTTCACCGCCGACAGCATCACCCCGTTCGCGGCCAGGTGGGACGAGGAGCATATCCTCCCGCGCGATGGGCAAGACCGAGGGCATGAACGCATTTGTGGCCAAGCGAGCCGGCGTGTGGACCGCGAGCTAAACTGATGCATGTCGACGCGTTGAGGCGCCTGCCGTGATAATGTCGCGACAAGAAATGGAAAGGAACGCAGATGGCTCGGATCGGCTTTGTCGGACTTGGCAATATGGGGGGTGGAATGGCGCTCAATCTGGCGAAGGCCGGTCATGAGGTCATAGCTTTCGATCTCGCTGAAGCGGCACTGGTACGCGCGACCGAGGGCGGATGCGCCCGAGCCACATCGGCGGCCGAAGCGGCGCGCGGGGCCGATATCGTCGTGACGATGCTGCCCGCCGGAAAGCATGTCGCCAGTGTATATGCGGGTGAGATTTTTGACGCGGTGTCGCCGAACACGCTGCTGATCGACTGTTCGACAATCGACGTCGCGACGGCGCGTGCGGTGGCGCAGGATGCCGCCAGCCGGGGGCTGGCGATGGTCGATGCGCCGGTCTCGGGCGGAATCGCCGCTGCCAATGGCGGCACTTTGACCTTCATGGTCGGCGGCGCGGACGATGCCTTCACCAAGGCGGAACCGATCCTGTCCGACATGGGCAAGGCGGTTATCCACGCCGGCGAGATCGGCGCCGGCCAGGCCGCGAAGATCTGCAACAACATGATCCTGGGTGCGACGATGGTGGCGACGTGTGAAGCGCTCGCGCTTGCGCTGCGCCTCGGCCTCGATCCACAGAAATTCTACGACATCGCCTCCAAGGCGTCGGGACAGAGCTGGTCGCTGACCAGCTATTGCCCGCTTCCCGGGGTCGGGCCCGACAGCCCGGCAGATCGCGACTATAGCGGCGGCTTCGCGGCGGCGTTGATGCTGAAGGATCTCAAGCTCGCGATGGGTGCCGCGCAGAGCGTCGATGCTTCGGTGCCGATGGGCGCTGCTGCGGAGGCGCTGTATCAGGCCTTCGCCAATGGCGGCAACGGCGGGAAAGATTTCTCGGGCATCATCGCGATGCTGGACGGCCGCACGCCTTCCTGAGCAGCCGAAATCAGCGAACGGTGAAGAGCAGCTGATCCACTGCCTCGCCGTTCGCGCGAACGAGCGCGAGGCGGTGCGCGCCGGGCGGCGGGAAGAACAGGGGTTGCTCGGCCGCAGGCCCCAGATCGGTGCGGTCGAGTCTCAAGCGTAGCTCCGCAACGGGGCCTGCGACCGTCACTCTGATTCGCTGGCGGTCGATCGGGATATCGGGATCGAGGGCATAGACCGCACCTGAGACCGGATTGACGATATGCGGGCGTTGCGCTTCGGCAGGAGCAAGGCCGAAATGCGCCTGGCCGGTGCCAGAAAGGAAATATTCGGTGCGGGGCGGTTCGATTCCGGCGTCGAACGTGACCGCACGATGCTCGATTCCGATGGGGCGCGGCGGTGGTGGCGCGGGCCGCGCATGAAGCGCGAGCATTACCTGCCGCCAGACCGGCGCGGCACCGCTGGTTCCCGAAACGGCGCGCATCGAATCCCCCTCGAGATTGCCGATCCACACCGCGACGGTGTAGCGCCCCGAGATTCCCACGCACCAATTGTCGCGCATCGCCTTCGACGTGCCGGTCTTGACTGCGCTCCAGAAGGGAAGCCGCAGCGCGCTGTCGAGGCCGAAGCTGCCGGCACGCGCGCCGGGATCAGAGAGCATATCGGCCGTGATCCACGCCGCTTGCGGGCTTATTATGGCACGGGGCGTCGCCAGTGGATCGCCGGCCTGCAGCCGCACGGGCGACCAGCGGCCGCCATTGGCGAGGGCGCGATAGGCATCGGCCTGTTCGAGCAGGGTCACCTCTGCCGATCCCAGCGCCAGCGAGAAGCCATAATAGCCGCCGTCCTCGGTCAGCCCCTTATAGCCGAGATCCCATAGTCGATCGCGAAAGGCATCGACGCCGACGAGCAGCAGGGTCCGCACCGCCGGAACGTTGAGCGATCCCGCAAGCGCGGTGCGCGCCGAAACCGGGCCGCGAAAACTGCGATCGTAATTTTGCGGAACATAGAGCCCCGACGCGGTGTCGAGCTGCACCGGCGCATCGTCGAGGATCGAAGCGGCGGTAAGATAGCCGCGCTCGATAGCCGCCGCATAGAGGAAGGGCTTGAGCGTCGATCCCGCCTGGCGATAGGCGGCGGCGCCATCGACCGCGGCGGCCGTCGATCCCCCGCCCACACCGCCGACATAAGCGAGGACATCGCCGCTGCGATTGTCGAGCACGATGACCGCGCCGTCGCGCGCGCGTTGCCCGCCCAGACCGATCAGCTGGCGGCGCAATGCTGCAATCGCGATCCGCTGGATATCGGCGTAGAGCGTCGTCGTCACCCGCATCGCGGGCCGGTCTATCAACCGCTGGGCGAGATGCGGCGCCAGCCCCGGATCGGTGCGGATGCGCCGCGCCATGCCGAGCGCATCGATCGCAAGGCCAGTGATGGCAGGGCAGCGATCGGGGGTGAGCGCGCAGGCGCGCCGGGCGACGATCTCGGGCTCCGCCTGCGGATCGGGAAGCAGCGCGGTCAACACCGCCGCTTCGTCGGGTGAGAGATCAGCCGGTGGCTTGCCGAACAATTGCCGGCTCGCCGCCATCACTCCCTGGGCTTCGCCGCGAAAGCCCGCAAGGTTGAGATAGGCTTCGAGAATCTGATCCTTGGTCCAGCGCCGCTCGATCGCCATCGCCGCGCGAATCTGGCGCGCCTTCTGCCACCAGCCGCGCGATCCCGGGCGCGCGAGTTGAGGCGCCAGATAGGCGGCGAGCTGCATGGTGATCGTCGAAGCACCGCGCGCACGGTGGCCAGAAGCCGCATCGCGCAGCGAGCCGCCGAGCGCCAGCCAGTCGACACCATGGTGGACGCTGAACCCATGATCTTCCGCGCTGATCACGCGCTGGCGCAGCGTCGGCGCGATGCCCTCGATCGGCACCCATTCGAGCCGCCGTTGCGCAAAATCGACCCGGATGCTTTCGAGCAGCACGCCGTTGCGATCATAAAGCCAGCTTTCACTTGGCCGCCACGCCGCGCGCACGGCGGCATAGTCCGGCGTCGCAGGCGGCCAGCTCGCGATCCATAGCAAGGCGAGCAGCAGCAATGGTATGGCGATAGCTGCGCGCCGCCATGTCAGCGCTGCCCGGATGCGCGATCGCCTCAGCTGGCGCCGGGCGATCGCAAGGCGCCGCATCACGCGGCGCGACGGCCCGGTCACGGCAGCGCCACGCTGACCGGCGCATTGGGGAGCGCGCCGCGGACATCGGGCGAGTACATCGCCTGGACGCGGGTGGGCGGCATCTGGAAATTGCCGCCCGCATTCAGCCGCACCGCATAGCTGACCGTCATTCGCCCGCGCGGCATCCAGCTATAATAGCCGCGCCATCCATCCTGGCCGCGCTCGACATAGCTGGGCGCCGATCCTTCGGTATCGGCCCCCCCTTGCGACAGTTGCTGCGATTGCCCGCCGAGGTCGCCGATGATCGTCGCCCCTGCCGGAATGGGATCGTTGACCACAACCCAATTGCGTTCGGCCCCTGCATCGATCGTCAGCTTTATGCGGAGGACATCGCCGCGCGATAACCGGCCGGGCACCCGGCGCTGGACCACTGTTACCTGCCGCTGGATGCGATAGCCCGCGAAGAACGGCGCGCGCATCGGCACCGCGGCGGTCAACGATATCTGTGCCCACGGTCCACCGCCGCCCCGATGCGAAAGCAGCAGGGGTGTCGGTGCGGCCGGCAGGCGCAGGCTGACCGGCGCGGGTGCGGGCCACTGCACCGTCTGGCTCGCGGCGCCCAGCGTCACGCTCGTCACGCCGCCAATGGCAGCGGGCGGATAGAGCGTTCCGAACTTCTTCGCCGCGATCACGCCCCAGGCGTTGGCGGGCGTGGTATCCCAATGGCCGCGCTGCTGGCGCAGCGCCGCGCCGACCATCAGCCGGGGCGTATCGTTCTGCCAACCGGGGCGACCGAGCAGCACCGCCAGCGCCCGGTTCGCGGTTTCGTCGCCCGAGGCCATCAGCCACCATGGCGCGCGGGCATTGTCGGTGAAATCGAAGCGCGATCCTTCATAGACGATTCGTCGCCGCAGTTCGGTTTCGGCAGCACCGATAAGGTTCGGCGCAACAGCGGCGGTGCGCGTCACCACGGTGAGCCAATCAACCAGCGCCGCCGTCTGCATATCGGCGGGAGCGATGCCTATCTGATCGAGCAGTGCCGGATCGGACGCGCCGTTGCGCGCCAGCGCGGCGAGCGCGACAAGCTTCACGGCGCGGATGTCCCCATCATAGCCTTCTTCGCGCTGCAGCCGGCCCTCCACCACCGCGCGCATCGCCGCGATCATCGCGGCGCGGTGCGGCTCGGGCAGCGCGAGCCCAGCCTCGGCAGTCATCGACAGGACATAGGCGGTCAGCGGGATCGAGCCTTGGGCGGCGGCATCGGGCCAGTAGCGCAGCAGCCCGTCGCGATCGATATAGGTCGGGATATTGGCGGCGAGCCTGTTCCACGCAGCGATATCGCCCGCGACCACCGCCTTCGATGTCTGCTGCTCGAAACAGCCATAGGGATATTCGAGCATATAGCGGCGCACGCCCTCGAGCGGCGGTGCGAGGCTATCCGACAACCGCACCATGACGCCGCCACGCCCGGGCAGCGCACCGGCCGGTGGGGCGAGCAACAGGCTCGATTGCGGACCGACCTGCATCAGCGTCGCCGCCCAGGTATCGAGTGGCACCGCCGGAAGCACCGTCTGCTCGACGGTCAGCCGATCGCGCGCCTTGCCGTCGGCGGCATCGGCCGACACCGTCCATCGCAACTTGCTCGCCGCCATTGGGGCATGCGTCCGCCAGATCACCGTGCGGGCGCCACCGGCGGGAATGTTCACGCTGATCGGCGGCGCGGTGAGGATCGCGGGTATGACAGAGGCCCGCGCCGTCACCTTCATGGGCCGGTTCGATCCGTTGCGCAGCGTGAAGGCCGCCCCATAGATGTCGCCGCTACGCACCAGCGGCGGCAATCCGGCATGGATGCCGAGATCCTGCGTCGCGCGTATCGACACACTGCCAGTGCCGAAGCGATCGACCCCGGCCGTCGCGATGGCGACCATGCGGAACGAGGATAGCGAATCCGACAGCGGCACTGCGATCCGCGCCCGCCCTGAAGGATCGAGCGGCACGCGCCCTTTCCACAACAGGACCGGGCGGAAATCCTCACGGTTCATCTGCGAGAGATCGCCGCCTCCGCCGCCACCTGCGGCAACAGCCTTACGGCCATAATGGCGCTTGCCGACGACCTGCATCTGACCGGTCGATGTCAGCACCGACAACGGCCGTTCGCCCATCATCGCATCGAGCAACTGCCAACTGGGATTTGGGGCGAGCTGGAGTAACGCCTCGTCGATCCCGACAAAGGCGATCTCCGCCTGTTTCGGCGCGCGGCCATCGGCGCCTGTCACCCTGACCGCGACCTGCGCGGTGTCGCGAACATGATACTTCCTCCGATCGGCGCGCACATCGACCGCGAGGCGATGCGCATCCCAGCCGACCGCGATCTTCGCCACTCCCATGCGGAAGCTGGGTTTGGCGAGATCGATCAGCGCGGTCGGCGGCGCAGCGAGATCGCGCAGGAAAGGGAGATGCCAGCGCGCGGCGAAATCGGCGAGCCACAGCCGCCATCCCGCGATCCGCCCGCGCACCGCCAGGACCGAGACATAGACGTCGGGCGCATAATAGCCCTTGAGCGGAACCTCGACGACCGGGTCCTTGCCTGATAGCTCGGTGACGAAGCTCGCCAGCACGCCCTCGCGCTCGATCGTGACGAGCGCGGTCGCGGATCGGAACGGCATCCGCACCTGGAAGCGCGCGGTGTCGGTCGCCTTATATTCCCGCTGTTCGGGAACGACGTCCATCCGGTCGCCATTGTCGCCGCCGAACCACCAATCGCCGCCCGCGAGCCAGACCGACGCGACCGCGCGGCTCTCATTGCCCTGATGGTCGCGGACGGTGGCGACCGCATATACCTCGCCTGACATGCCCGGATCGATCGCGCATTGCGCCATGCCGCGTGCGTCGCTCATGACCCGGCAGCCGGCGTCCAGCTCGGTGATTTTGGCGTTGTTCTCATAGGCGTAGAAGCCGCCGATCAGCCGCCGGCGCGCCGAGACGATCTGTCGACTATACAGCTTCACCTGCACGCTGCGGCCCTGCACCGGCTTGCCGTCGAGTGACAGCACGACGAGCTTGAGCCGCAGATCGTCCTTCTTCATCAGCCAGCCGTCGGGCTTGATGCCGAGCCGCAGCGACGACGGGTAGAGCGCGATCCGTTGGCTCGCGGTCAAGGTTTCGCCGTTCGCGTCAGGATAATCCATCTCGACTGCCATCGTCGCGCCATCGCTCAGCCCCTGCGGGATATCGATCGCACTGTGCGCGCTGCCCTGACCATCGAGCGTTGCCGCGAGCAATTGCGTCGCCGGGCGCGGCGTCGACATGTCGCGGTTGTCATCATCGAGCGGCGTGACACCGGGCGTCATCGGCGCGCCGCCGAAGGTCCAGCCATCCCAGCCCCTGGGAGCCGGCAGATCGCCGTCGAAGCTCGCGCGCAGGGTGACCGGCAGGCGCGCCGCGCCGCCGCCCGAGAGATAGCCGACGAACAGGCTGAGCGGGACCGAGCGTGGCCGCACCTGCGGATCGGCGGGGCCTCCCACGCTCGCGCGCATCGAAGGCAGGCGATATTCGTCGACACGGATCGACTGCCCGGTGTCGAAGCTGTCCTTGCCCTGCACAACACTCAGATCATAATCGCCCTGCGGCGCGCCCATTGGCGCGGTCCAGCGGCTCTCGCCGATGCCGTCGCGGCCGATGACGAGCGGCAGTTCGAACTGGGTTTCCGACCCGCGATGCGTGAGCCGCAACAGGCCCCTGAGCGCGACCGGCGCGAAACCGGTGCCGACCGGACGGCGCACGACGTGCTTCATGTTCACCGTCTCGCCCGCGCGCATCAGCATGCGATCGAATATGGTGTGGAAGGTCTGCGGCTTGTCGTTCCATTCGAACGGCATCTCGAAATCGGAAGGGCCGATCCCCTTGTCCCAGCTTGTCATCACGAAACTGAAATCGTTCGATGTCCGCGCGGAGACCATCAGCGGATGGCTCTCGCCTTCCTCCCTGCACGACCCATAATCCTTCGGTAGCGGCAGATTGCCGGTCACCCGCAATCGCCCCGCGACATCGGTCGCGCCAGTGGCGAGCAGCCGTCCCGTACAGCTGTCGCTGACCCGAATCACCGCGCCCGGCACCGGCTTGCCGCTGTCGAGCGCGGTCGCCCAGATCAGCGAGCTGCCGCGGCCCCATTTGAAATGGACGGCGATATTGGTAACGAGTGCGCCGGTCGCGACATAGCGGATCGCCGGCCGGCCGAGCAGCGCGCGGCCGAGCACCGGGCTGGCGACTTCGACGACATAGAAACCGGGCTGGCCGAGCGGAATGCCGACCACTTCGAACGCCTTGCCCTTTGACGGGAGCGGCACGTTGCGTGTGCTGACATTGACGTTCCCGGTCAGCAGCGGCTTGTCGCGGGTCTGGTTGACGGTGATCTTATTCTCTTCGGTGAAGTCATCCTCCTCGGCGTCATCGAGCTTGCGCAGCCAGTTAGCCACTTCGAGATCGGAATTGCCCAGGCGGAGGCTCTTGCTACCGATCGCGAAAGTGCCGCGCTGGAGCCGTGGCTCGACCGCCCGGACAGTCAAAGGCAGAACGCCACCTTCGCGCGCTTCGAGAATCCCGAAAGTTGCGGAGAATTTGACGAGCGGCGGCGCGGCATCGATTTCGACCTGCAGCGGAAAGCGGAGCGCGTTTGCCAGCGGGCGGCCATTCTCGTCCTGAATATTCTCGGGCATCAATATGGTGGCGGTGGCAGCGGGCCGATCGGGCGCCAGCGTGAATTTGACGAAGCTGGTCGACCTGGTGTCGCTGCCGTCCTCGTCGCTATCCTCGGCATTGCTATCGTCCCATCGGTCGGGCGCGACCAGCGTGCCGTCGGCAAGGCGCAGCCGGATCGCCTGCGCCCGGGAGCGCGCGACCGGCGCGGCGAAACGGACATAGGCCGGCTCGACCGGATTGCATCCGGCGCGCGGATTGGTGCGCGAACATTCGAAGCGCGCGGTGAACTCGTCGACGACCGTGAAATCGAAGCGCTGCGCCGTGCCGACGCTGCGACTGCCGCCCCGGATTGCGCCGTCCCAGACGAGTGACATGTCGCGGCCGGGCGGAAGTGCCCGCCGGCATTTGAGTGCGACGATCGCGCGGGTTCCCGCCGCAGTGCCCGCCTGCGCCGCGCTGACCCCCGCCGCTTCGAGGAAGTTGCGGCCCTGATAGGATTTGGCCATCGTCGGCAGGATGCGCCGGGGCACATCGGCGCTGAGCAGATCGACCGGCACCTTCTCGCCCACACCGTTGATCGTGCAATAGGCGTTGGCGGCGATCGATGCGCGATCGGCTGGCATATTGGTAGCAACCAGGAAGGACTGATCCTGCTGGATTCTGCCGTCATAACGCCCGGGCAGGACAGCGCGGGCGCGGGGCCCGCCCGTATCGATGATGTAGCGGCGCTGGCCGCTGACTGGGGACCCGTCGAGTCCTTTCGACGCATGGTTCAGCGTGAAGCTGCAGCTGATTCCACCGGGCAGGGGTTTGTCGAAATCATAGCTGTAATTCTGCTGATCGATCCACCGGCCCTTGCCCGGCACCGGGCAGATGACGTCGAAAGGTGCCGGAGCGCGGGGATCGCCCAAGGCAACCATTGCCGCCGAGAAACGCATGCGGAAGCTGGAGATCGCGCCATCGGCGTTGTCGGGGCCCGCCAGTTCGACGTGTGCGCCGCCGGTCTGTGATAGCACCGCGCCGCCGAACAGCAGCAGGAGCGGCGCCAGCCATGGCAACAGACGCCGCATCGCTTCCTACCTCCCCGAAGCCGTGCCCAGCCGGCATCGGGCTCCTGCAATGGAGGATAGGCCGCTCGCGGGACAAAGGTAAAGCGAACGACGCTCGAAAAATGATCGTGATGAAAGGTCTTGTACGCGCCTGATCGAGGAAGTCAGGGCCTGATCTGCCCTGTGCCGCGAACGAGCCATTTGTACGTCGTGAGCCCCTCCAGCGCGACTGGGCCGCGGGCATGGAGGCGGCCGGTCGAAATGCCGATCTCCGCACCCAGGCCGAATTCGCCGCCGTCGGCAAACTGGGTCGAGGCATTGTGCATCACGATCGCGCTGTCGACCTGCGCCAGGAAACGATCAGCGGTCGGCTGATCCTCGGTGAGGATCGCATCGGTGTGGTGCGAACTGTGGCGCGCGATATGCGCCATCGCGCCGTCGACGCCATCGACGAAGCCGACTGAGATGATCGACTCGAGATACTCGGTGTCCCAATCCTCGGGGCCGGCGGCGAGGATACGGCTGTCGAGCTTCCTGGCCGTGGCGTCGCCCCGTACTTCGCAGCCCGCATCGAGCAGCTTGGTCAGGATCGGCGCGGGATCGCCATAGGCGCGGTCGATCAACAAGGTCTCGGTCGCGCCGCAGACGCCGGTGCGGCGCAGCTTGGCGTTGACGGCGATCTCCTCGGCCATGACGGGGTCGGCGGCAGCATCGACATAGAGGTGCACGATGCCGTCGAGATGCGCGAGCACGGGCACGCGCGCTTCGTCCTGAACGCGCGCGACGAGGCTCTTGCCGCCGCGCGGCACGATGATGTCGATCAGCCCCTCCGCCTTGAGCATCGCGCCGACCGCCGCGCGATCGGCGACGGGGACGAGCTGGATCGCATCCTCGGGAAGCCCGGCGGCGCGGACGCCCGCGATCATCGCCGCGTGGATCGCGCGGTTGCTGTTGGTCGCCTCGGTGCCGCCGCGCAGGATGCAGGCATTGCCCGACATCAGCGACAGCGCGCCGGCATCGGCGGTCACATTGGGCCGGCTTTCATAGATGATGCCGATCACGCCGAGCGGCACGCGAACGCGCTCGAGCAGCAGCCCGTTGGGGCGGGTCGCCCGGTCGATGATCTGGCCGACCGGATCGGTGAGCGCCGCGACCGCTTCGAGCCCGGCTGCCATGCCATCGATACGCGTGGCATTGAGCGTGAGGCGATCGAGCATCGCGGAGGACGGCCCATTGGCCGCCGCCTGCGCGACGTCGAGCGCGTTGGCCGATTGTATCTTCGCGGCATCGGCGCGGATCGCCTGCGCAGCAGTCTTCAACGCCTCGCTTTTCTTCGTCGTCGGAGCCTGCGCGAGGGCGGCTGCTGCGGCGCGCGCGCGCGCGCCCATGTCCCCGATCAGGGCGGTGGCATCGAGAGGCTTGGTGAGGACGGCTGCTTCGGACATGCCGCGGCCTTAGCACGGCGTGGTGCACACGCCCAAGTCCGTTCAGTCGGCCAGATACCAGATCAGCGCCGCCGGATTCCGATAACGGGAATCCAGAAAAGACAGCCGATTGGGATCGGCCCTTCTTTGAAGGGGCGGGGAAGCTCGCCTGGCCCGAGCTCACAATAGGGATTTGGATCTTTCATAAATGCCAGATGGGCGAGGTCGTGGATCGAAGAAGCTTCCTCAGCCCCTTCCCCGCCGCGCTGAAGATGCCGCAGCAGCGCCTGCGCCGATCAGCGGCGGCATGGCTATCGCCCCTTCAAGGCCGACGTCATACCATGGCCGCTCGTAGTTCGGATTGAGCACATAGCGCCCGTCGAGCCATTGGGGTGGGGCTCAGCGATCATCGCTGAACGCTCTTCCACGACTTCCGCATCGCTGATAGTTTCGGCCAATGAGCGGGGAATTTGAAGCGATAGCCGACGTGGCGACGGGGGGCGTTGTCGCGCGCACGGTCGATGGCGCGGGCGGCAAGGGGCGGGCTGCGCATGGCGACCATGATACGAACTGCGCGAATTGCGGGACGGCGCTGATCGGGCCGCATTGCCATCGGTGCGGACAGATCGGCCATGTCCATCGCACCGTCGGCGCGATCTTCCACGATATCGCGCATGGCGTGTTCCACTTCGAAGGGCGTACTTGGAAAACCTTGCCGCTGCTGATGTGGCGCCCGGGCGAGTTGACCCGACGCTATGTCCACGGTGAGCGGGTGAAGTTCGTGTCGCCGATGGCGCTGTTCCTGTTCTCGGTGTTCCTGATGGTGGCGACCTTCTCGTGGGTCAGCCTCGATGGGCAGGCGACCACGGGCGGGCTCAACGCCGCGCGGATGGAAGCGGCGGCGGACCTTGCCAAAGCGAACACGAAGGTCGCCAATCTCAAGGCTCAGCGCGACGCGCTCAAGGCCAAAGGGCTGCCGACCGGCGCGATCAACGAGCAGATCGGCGATGCGATGAGCGACATCGCCGGGCTACGGCTGGTGACGACCGGGCAGGTCAAGCCTGATGCGACCGGCGAACTCGGCAAGAATATGAAGATCAATACCGGTGTCCCCGCGATCGACCGGCTCGGCGCGCATTTCACGAAGAACCCCGAACTCACATTCTACAAGCTGCAGACCAGCGCCTATAAATATAGCTGGGCGCTGATCCCGATCTCGCTGCCGTTCATCTGGCTGATTTTCGCCTTCCGCCGCGCTGTCGGGCTGTACGATCACGCGATCTTCGCGACCTATTCGCTGGCGGCGATGACGGTGATGGTGATGGCGGCGTGGATCCTCGCGGCGGTCGGCGTATGGCCCGCGCTGCTGTGGACGGTGATCATGCTGTTTCCGCCCTGGCACATGTATCGCCAGCTCAAGGGCGCCTATCGGCTCGGCTGGTTCGGCGCGGCATGGCGGACCTTCTTCCTCGTCATCGCTGCCTATACGGCGGGGATCATCTTCTTCACGACGATATTGCTGCTGGAATTGCAGGGGTAGGCTACCCGATCACGCGATGCGCGAAGGCGATCATGTCATCGAGCACGGGCGCTTTACCGCGCAGGGGCCTGGCGATTGCGGTGGCGAGCCCGGCATGGCCAACCTTGGAATAGCGGTGTCGCTCGACCGCTACGCCCGCCGCGCGCAGATGGCGTTCCAGCGCGTCGCTGTTCGATGGGTAGACCGTGTTGTCCTTGTCGCCCGTCGCCAGGAAGACGGGCGGCGCGCCTGCGGCCGGATAGGCGATGGGCTGCGTCGTCTTCAGATCGGCAACACCGCCAAAAGTGTTGCGCAGGATCTTGCCTTTGAGCGGCAGGAAATCATAGGGTCCCGCGAGCCCGATGAAGCCGCGGATCGCCTTGCGGTCCTCGCCCAGCCAGCGCGGATCGAGCAGCAGCATCGCGCCGTCATAGGCCCCCGCCGAATGGCCCGCGATCAGCATCTTCGCCGGATCGCCGCCATAGTCTGCAGCGTGGGCCTGTGCCCAGCGAAACGCGGCGGCATTATCCTGGATGAAGGTCGGATAGGCTATCTGCGGCAGCTTGCGATAATCGGGGATCATGACGAGGAAGCCACGCGCCGCGAGCGCGCGACCAACGAAGCCATAGCTGGCTTTCTCGCCCGAACTCCACGATCCGCCGTAGATGAAAACGATTACCGGCAGCGGGGAAGTGGGCCTCGCAGTGGGTGCGTATATGTCGAGCTGTTGCAGTTTGTCGGGCCCGAACGGCGTTTCATGGGCAACGAGCTGGACGCCGTCGTCCTTGGGCACGAGCGTGTTGAAGATGCGAACGGGTGAGCAGGCGCTCAGCACGATGCCGATCAGAAGAGCCGACCACCATTTCCCGAACGCCATGCTAGCTCCCGCCAATTGGTGTTCAATCCTGACGGTGCGCAGTTGTTCCGCAAGCGACGCAGCCAACTCAGCCCCTTGCGCCAGATATCGCAAAACCGGGCGAAACTTTCACCTTAAATCGGGCGACCACATCCCGAGCAACGAGCTGGCGGAAATTTCATGGCGTTAATAGAGAAAAACACTGCATTTTTTCCGTAGCCATAATAGAATATAAGTCGGTTGCAGGCGGGGCACTTCGCCAACATCGTGAAAGTGAAACAGAAACTTCCACATCATGCGTTATTTGGACAAACATACTCATAAGGAAGGCTTCAGCCCCTCCGCATGATCCTACCGGCGTCAGCCGGTTAGTCGTTCAGCCGGGCAACGTGAGTATAAGGTCGTAGACTCATAAGCGCGGAGCCACAGCCGCATCGAGGCAAGCTGGACCATAGCGAGGAAGTTGGCTGCGAGCTTGTCGTAGCGGGTGGCGACCCGGCGGAAGTGCTTGAGCTTGGAGAAGAACCGCTCGATCAGGTTGCGCTCGCGGTAGAGCCGCTTGCTGAAGCAGGGCTTCCAGCGCCGGTTGCTCTTCGGCGGTATGTTGGGCGTGGCGCCCTGGTCTTGGATCAGATCGCGGATGCGATCGGCGTCATAGGCCTTGTCGGCTAGCACGATGGTGCGTGGGCCGAGATGGTCGAGCAGCGCGTCAGCCATCTGCCCGTCGTGCGTCTGTCCGGCGGTCAACCCGAGCCGGATCGGGAGGCCTTGCGCGTCAACGACGACGTGGATCTTGGTCGTGAGCCCGCCGCGCGATCGACCGAGACAGTGATCTGCACCCCCTTTTTTGCCGTCGCGGCCTGCTGGTGGGCGCGAACGGAGGTGCTATCGATCATCTGGATTTCGCCGTCATGCGCGGCGGTGATGGCATCCATCATCCGATCCCATACCCCAGCCTTTCGCCATCGCACGAAGCGATTATAGCAGGTTGTGCGCGGGCC
>Ga0207658_10001889_pt1 | contig 15680 bp, 17 predicted proteins | sample KBSS33metaG_FD_184322 | JGI IMG/M metagenome (GOLD analysis project Ga0207658, IMG submission 184322) | Switchgrass rhizosphere microbial communities from Kellogg Biological Station, Michigan, USA - KBS S3-3 metaG (SPAdes) (version 2) | ecosystem: Host-associated > Plants > Roots > Rhizosphere...
CGGATAGCATCCTTCGGTTTAAGGTTCAGATTGAGGATCGGTTGATGCTGGCGGGCGATCAGGTCCGGTTGTCGAGTTCCGCCACGCCGCTGTTGCGATCGGCATAGGCGGCCAGGAAGGTCGGGCGGCGCTGCCAGCGCTGCCAAAATGCGTCGATATGCTCGAAGCGCTCGTCGAGCGGGGTCGCGTTGACCGGAAATTTGGAAAAAGCGATCGCGGTCGCCATGGTGATGTCCGAGAAGGTCGGCTCATCCCCGCCGAGCAGCCACTCGCGGCCGTCCGCCAGATGCCGGTCAACCAGGCCGGCGTGCGTAAGGGCCACCTTGCGGGAATGTTCGCCCCAGGCCGGGTTGCTGGTCAGTTCGAGCTTCGGTCCGAGGCCTTGGTGCAGGACATGGAATGCGGTGACGATGGGATACAGGATGTGCACCCACACGCGGTTGTCCCACATCTGGTCGAGACCCCGCTCGTGGGCCGTCGCGCCCATGATCTTGCGCCCTTCGAAGGTGTCATCGAGAAAGCGCGCGATGGCGGAGGTCTCGCTGAGGAAGGAACCGTCCGCGAGCGCCAAGGTCGGCGTCTCGCCCCAGAGGTTCATCTTGAGATGCCGCCAGCCGCGCTGCTCGCCGACCGGGGACATGTCGTAGATCACCTCCTCGAACCGCTCGGCGATGCCCTTCTCGTGCATGAAGATGCGCAGACGCTGCGGATTGGGGAAGGCGGAAGGAGAGGTGAAGAGGTTGAGCTTGTCGGTCATGGGATGTCCTCACTTGATGCCGGAATGTCACCTGCCTGCCAGATGGTAGGCGTCAACTACGACTCGAAACTTGCTTCGTCAACACCTATCTGCCATATGGTAGGTAATTCATGATGAGGCTGGAAAATGAAAATGAAAGAGAACGCAAAGGAAGCGATCCTCGCAGCGGCCAGGAAGGCTGCGATGGCGTATGGCTATGGTGGCTTGAACTTCCGCGACATCGCGGAGACCGTCGGCATCAAGGCCGCGAGCATCAACTACCACTTCCCGAGCAAGGCCGCTCTCGGTGAGGCGGTCGCGAAGCGATATTGGGAGGACACCGTCGTCGACCTGGACGCCATTTCGACTGCGGCTCAGGATCCGGTTAGCGCTCTGCACCGATATCCGGAGATTTTCCGTAAGTCGCTCGCAAGCGATAATCGGATCTGCCTCGGGAGTTTCATGGCAACCGAATATGACGGACTGCCAGAAGCCGTGAGGAAAGAGGTTCAGACCTTTGCCGATGTCAACGTCGCGTGGCTGAGCAAACAACTGACGGCGACGGCCATGGTCACCCCCGCAGAGAGCGAGCCGAGAGCACGCGCGATATATGCTGCCGTTGCAGGTGCCCAACTCATGGCAAGGGGCCGCTCGAATATATCCCTCTTCGATTCGCTGATCGAGAGCTATCGTGCGACGGGGCTCTTGCCAGCTTAGCGCCGATTCCTGATTCTGGTGTCTTGACGAGACCCGGGGGGGCGCCCTGGTGGGGAGAATGGGCGGCTTCCGAGGCGTGAGTCGCGCCAGCCACCCTCAGACCAAGCGAAGGATGACCGCACCAGCTACGATGGCGAACGCTCCTGCAACGCGAGCGCGGCTAGCCGCCGTTAAGCTGACAGTCCGGCCAAATGCCCCCCGTTCCGGGACGTGCCTGAACACTTCTCGGAATGTCCGGTGTTCGCGCAGGGGCGGTCATTCAGGAACTGGATCGCAACGACGGGATAGTCCCAAGGCGAGTCGTTCCGACATCGCCAGCGGGAGACGGATGAACGGCGGGTATGATCGCAATCAGGATGGCGTCGTTAGCAATTCGCGTGAACTAAGCTTTGTTGACGACAAGCCGGGCGCCAAGTCCGATCTTGACGGCCTGTCCGCCTTTGACTCCAATCGGGATGGGCTTTTCTCATCTGCGGATGCGGACTTTGCGGATTTCCGTGTGTGGAAAGACGCAAATGGCAACGGCCAGAGCGATCAGGGCGAACTTATGACGCTGGCTGACGCTGGCATCGCGTCGATCACGCTGGCGGGCGAGGCTGTGAACAAGCGCTGGGGTGGGACGAGAATCTGGTCATCAACACCGGCAACTTCACCCGGACCGACGGATCGACCGCAGCACTGGGCGATGTCGCACTCAATTACGCGACAGGCAAAACGCCAGGTTCCGTCGGACCTGATTCGGGGAGAGGCGTGGCACGCCACGGTAGCTTGCGTGCCGGACAGCGCTTAGCCGAAGCTATTGCAGCTTTTGACGTGCATGGCGGCACCGACGATATCGTGCTGCACGATATGCTGCAGAGCAAGGAAAGCTGGTTTGCGGCGGGGTTGAGGGAAGCGCTGTAAGGCCAAACAAACAGCGTGGGTCTTTCCGCACTGCCAATCGTTTCTGAACCAACCGAGGAGCAAGCCATGAATCGTGAAAAGCGCCAAACCAAGCCTAAGAAGCCGATCAAGGCCGAGCGGAGTACGAAGAGCAAGGTTGTCGAGGCTCTTACTGCCGAAGCCGAGGACAAGAGCATCAAGGAGGAGGGGGACCCACTTGGCGCGAACTTTGCTTGAGCACGTAAAGACATCGGGTTGCCTGTTTCTCGCAATGTCCTACGGCGTTGCCCTGAAGTGCATCTCTTGCTGAAAGCCGCGCGCGCGGCGCGCAATAACCCGCAAATAGTCCAAAGTGGATAATTCGGTAATCTCAAACTCGCCCAAGACCCTGCTCTCATCGGTCCTGCACCGAGATGATCACTTTCAACGCTGGGCAAGCATGGGATCCGGTGCCGTCCGCAGCCGCTGGGCGTCGAACGCTAGCCAGATCATGATAGCTTGTGCGACGCTCGCTGCGATATTGTATTCGAATGATTCATCCATGACTGAAAGAATAATAACTTAGCAAAACATAAGATTATGTCCAAAATGGATATTTTCCTATTTATGGAATTACATTATTTTATAACATGGTTAATATATCTGCTACTAAAGCATTTGGGGATAAATTTATTAGCGCGGGGTCGATGGAGGGCTGCGTGCAGAAAGTATTGATCGCCGAGGATAATTTCATGATCGCCGAGATGGCCGAAGACGTTCTTCTGGCCAATGGCTATGAGGTCTGCGGTATTGCCGCCACAGCAAGCGAAGGGGTAGCACTGTGCCGCCTTCACAATCCTAATCTCGCTATCATCGACCTTCAACTGGCGGATGGGCAACTGGGTACAAGTATCGCGGCCCAACTGGCGCCCCTTGGCAAGCTCGGCATCCTCTATGCGACCGGGAATAGGACGCACGTCGCGCTGACGGCTGCCGACGGCCACGCCTGCATCAGCAAGCCCTATACCCCTTCAGATCTACTACGTGGGCTACAACTGGTCACCCAGATTGTGGCAACTGGAACCGCAGTGTCGCCCTGTCCTCCCGGATTTCAGACGCTCCTTCCGGCCTCAACAGGCAACGACGGTACTTTCATAAGCGAGGAACAGGCGCAGGCGCAAACTCATAAACTGTTACGCCAGCAAGCTACGATCAGTGGACGGGGTTCAGAAATTGTCCGTGATGGCCAAAAGCTCTTGGACGACATTGCACCTCCTCTTCTGGTGATTACCGGAGAAATTCAACGTATCGAACGGCTGATCGCGGATCATATTAAGCGATTTCGGGATCTCCAGCGGCCGGCGGATCGGCCGCGGACCAATGGATCGTCGGAAAGCCGCCTTGCGCGACGCCTTCTCGCGGCGCGTCGGCAACGCGAGCAGATATTCGAGGGCAACCTGTTCGGCGAACCCGCCTGGGATATCTTACTAGACCTGTTTGTCGCGCACGACGAACGGATCAATGTCTCGGTTTCCAGTCTTTGCATTGCCGCGGCAGTCCCGCCCTCAACCGGGCTGCGGTGGCTGACTAACATGACCGCGCAAGGAATACTGGTCCGTCGCCAGGATCCCGAAGACGCACGCAGAGTGTGGATCGAACTAGTCCCGCATGTTGCAGTTAAGATGCGGAGCCTTCTTCAATCCTGGGAGAATATGGTCGGCGACTAGCGGTGCTCATCCAACGATAGTATCACGCGGAAAAGTTTCAATGAACTGTCGCCTACATCGGTGTACGGTAGTACGGAGGCGAGCTAAAATGAGGATGCCGCAACCTTTTCCAGTAAGTACCGGCTTTTATTATGACCCGAACGGCGACGAAATACTATTTCGTTGTAGGTAACTGACCTGCAAAGAGCTAAGAAGGTCATCTGCGGTGCTACGGCACAAAATCCTGACTATTTTGGAGTAAGAAGCTGCCCAAAGGTAAGGGAGATTCCGGTAAACCCACCCCAAGCCGGCGACGACCTGTCGCCAGCAGCGCGTCCGCGCCCAAGCGGCAAACCGCGTCCCACTCTCGGGGCAGCGACGCGGCGGAAGGGATTGGCGGGACCTTCCCGATCGTCGGCATCGGGATGTCGGCGGGCGGGCTCGAAGTCGCCACCGCATTTCTGAATGCGATGCCGCCGGACAGCGGTATGGGTTTCGTCATCGTCCAGCACCTTGATCCGACCCGCGAGAGCATGCTGGCCGATCTCCTCGGCCGGGAGACGGCGATGCCGGTCGTGCAAATCGAGGATGGCATGCGCGTCGAGCCAAATCGCGTCCACATCATCATCCCGGCCAAGACGCTGCTGATCTGCGACGGCGTCCTGCGCCTGGTCGAGCCCGAGGAACCCCGCGGCCAACGCCACCCGATCGACAAATTCTTCAGCGCGCTCGCCGAGGACCAGAAGGCAAAGGCGATTGCCATCGTCCTTTCGGGCGCGGGCAGCAATGGGACCGCCGGGCTTGCTGACATCAAGCAGGCCGGCGGCATGTGCATCGCGCAGGATCCCGACACCGCGAAGTTCGACAGCATGCCGCGCCATGCGATTGCCTCGGACTCGGTCGATCTGGTGCTCGCGCCCGACAAGATGCCGGAAGCGCTGCTGCGCTATGTCCGCCATTCTTATGTCCATGCCCCGCGGCCCGAAATGGCCGAGGGTCCCGGCGCGGACGGGTCTGGATCCGGCTTGGACGATGTGCTTACCTTGCTGCACGCCCGCGCCGGTCACGATTTTCGCCAGTATAAGCGCAACACCCTGTCCCGGCGCGTCCATCGCCGGATGGGCATCGCGCAGATGGAGAAACTCGACGATTATCTGGCCTTGCTTGTACGGAATTCGGACGAGGCGGGCCTGCTCGTCAAGGACCTGTTGATCCACGTGACCGCGTTTTTCCGCGATACCGATGCGTGGGACGCCCTCGACCGTGAGGTGATCACGCCGATGGTCGAGAAAGCGGAGCGCGGCCAGGCGATCAGGGTCTGGGTGCCGGCCTGCTCGACCGGCGAAGAAGCCTATACGATAGCCATGATCCTGGCCGAACGTGGCGACGCCGCCAAGAAGGCGCTCGCCGTCAAGATATTCGCGACCGACGCCGCCGAACATCATCTGAGCACCGGGCGCAGGGCGACGTTTCCCGGCAGCATGGTGGAAAGCCTGCCGGCGGAGCGGATCGCACGCTTTTTCGACAAGATCGACGACAACTATTACCGGATCAAACCCGAAATCCGCGAGACAGTGCTGTTCGCGCCGCAGAATTTGCTCAAGGATCCGCCGTATTCGCGGATGGATCTGGTCAGCTGCCGTAACCTGCTCATCTATCTCGATCCGGTGGCGCAGGAGAAGGTGTTGTCGTTGGCGCACTTCGCATTGCGCGAGAACGGCTATCTGTTCCTCGGCAATGCCGAGACGGTCGGCCAGCGCGAGCATCTGTTCGCCAGCGTGTCGAAGCGCTGGCGGATTTACCGGCGCGTCGGACCGGCCCGGTCGCTGGCAATCGACTTTTCCCAATGGCCGAGCCGCGATGGACCGGCGCAAGGCCCGGCTGCGCAGCCCAAGCTTGCCGATATCGCGCTCAAGACGCTCGCGGAACGCTTCGCGCCCGCTTCGGTGCTGATCGACCGGAATTACCGCGTGCTCCATTTCCACGGATTGACCGACGATTATCTGACCCAGCCAGCCGGTGCGCCGACGATGGACCTGCTGGCGCTGGCGCGCGAGGGATTGCGACTGACTGTTCGCAGCGCGGTGCGCAAGGCAATCGAGGACACTGCGGCAGTTACGCTGCGCGCAGCGTTCAAGAGCGGGACGAGTAACGCCGTACTGGTGACGGCCGGTCCTGTCCGCGATGGGACCGACGCCGGCATGATCCTGGTGAGTTTCGCCAAGGATCAGGTTGCAGTTTACGACTTGCCTTTACGAGGAGCGGACGTCGGCACCGCGCCGGCAAGAGACCTCGAAGAGGAACTGCGGTCGGCGCGTGAGGAAATGCGTATCACCGTCGAACAATATGAGACTACCAATGAGGAACTGACCGCCGCCAATGAGGAAGTGACGAGCATCAACGAAGAGCTGCAGGCCACCAACGAGGAGCTTGAATCGTCCAAGGAGGAGTTGCAGTCGCTCAACGAGGAGCTGAGCACCATCAACGCTCAGCTCGACCGCAAGATCGTCGAGCTGGCCGAGGCGAGTGACGATCTTCGCAATCTGCTCAAGGGCAACGAGATCGCGACGATCTTCCTCGACACGGAGCTGCGGATCAAATGGTTCAGTCCAGCAATTCAGACCCTGTTCGACCTGATCGACAAGGATGTCGGCCGGCCGATCGCCAACTTCACTCAGAAGTTCGCTGTCGGGGAGTTGCCGGAAAAGGCGAAAGCCGCGATCGAGCAGCTGGTGACATCCGAGCAAGAAGTGCTCGCGGACGATGGCCGGTGCTTGCTATTGCGCGTGCTGCCATACCGCACAAGAGATAACCTCATCGCCGGTGCTGTTGCCACATTCATCGACATCACCGACCTGAAATCGACCCAGGCCGGAATCGTCGCGGCTCGCGATTACGCCGAGGCAATCGTTGAAACTATACGCGATCCGCTTCTGGCGTTATCCGGAGATCTGCGTGTGCGATCGGCCAACTCGGCGTTCCACGAGACCTTCGGTACCAGCGCGACCGATACGACCGGCCGCCTCGTCTACGAACTGGTGGATGGCCAGTGGAATATTCCAGGGCTTCGGACCCTCTTGGAAGAAATGATCCCGACACGACAACAGATCGACGATTATGAGATCGCGCTCGAGGTCCCGCGGCTGGGAACGCGTTGCATGATGCTTAACGCCCGCCGCATAGACGGTGATGACGGACGCGGGGAACTCATCTTGCTGGCCATGGAGGACACCACCGAACGCCGGGATTCGGCTCAGCATCAGGAATTACTGGTTGGCGAGCTCAGCCACCGCGTGAAGAACACGCTTGCCGTCGTCCAGTCCATCGCCGCCCAGACACTTCGACACAGCAATTCGCTCGAGGCCTTTGGTGAGGCGTTCCAAGGCCGGCTCCAGGCGTTGGCGGGCGCCAACGACGCGGTGATTGATGGAAGTTGGAAAGGTGTGACGCTGAGGCACATCATCCAGCGGTCGCTCAGACCATTCGGGGTCGACCGACAGGTCTCGCTTGCGGACGGCCCTGAACTCGACCTGCGTCCACAGGCCTGCCTCGCGCTGGCGATGATCCTGCATGAGCTCGCGACCAATGCGGTCAAATATGGTGCCTTGTCCGTGCCTGCGGGACTCGTGTCAATTGCGTGGCGGAGAGACCCGGCCGGCCAGGAGCAAAAGATCGCAATCGACTGGACCGAGAGCGATGGACCTCCGGTCGAAACCCCTTTGCGGCGGGGACAGGGAACGAGGTTCATCGAGCGAAGCATCGCCTATGAGCTGAAAGGCAAAGCAAGCATAGCATTCGAGCGCGACGGCTTGCGCGCCACGCTGACCTTCCCGTCGCAAGCGGCGATCATGCCAAGGGGGGGGGCGTCCCTCGCCCCGATTTTGGAGGCCGATTGATGACGACCGCTGCGAGCTCGGCGCTGGCCGGCCTGCGACTGCTCGTCGTCGAAGACGAGTATATGGTCGCGGACCATATCGTCATGCTGCTGGAGGAATTCGGATGCGACGTCGCCGGACCGGTCGCGACAATCGAGGGGGCGCTTGCGGCTGTGGATGATGGTGGCCTGGACGGCGCGTTGCTCGATGCCAATCTCAAAGGCATCAGCAGCGCGCCGATTGCCGCCGCGTTGCACGCCGCGTCGGTGCCGTTTGTTGTCGTCACGGGATATGGCGCACGAGGACTGGCCGAGGACACCCTTGATCGCGCGCCACGGCTGACCAAGCCGTTCAAGGCAGCCGAGCTTGAGGCGATCTTGATCGCCGAGTTTACGCGGTAGGCCAATCGCTGGAGATATCCGATTTCCCGCGTTGGAGCGGGGCGAGTAAACGACCGGAAACGGCCAACTTACGAAGTTCGATGGCCATCGTAGTGGCCTGCGAGGAAGGCTGCGACCACAGCATGGTGAGCGGGGCAGGAGGGCTGCCGGCCACGTTCCCACCGGTCCCCACGTCCCCTCATCCACCCCTAGTAACTGGGCTGCCCGTTTGGCCGAAAGGCCCAGACGCCGTCGCTCTGCCGGCAGCATATCAGCTAGCTTCTGAGGGTCCGGCCAGGGCTCGTAGCCCTGGAACGTAATGATTGCCGGGAACATACGCACATGAGGCCGCTTGCCGTTTTCCCAACCGAACACTGACGTTTCGCTCACGCTCATAAGTACCGCCACTTCGGTCTGTTTGAGGCCTTGCTCCGTCCGGACCCGACGCAGATGTGCCGCCAGCGTATCTCCCTCGTCTGCCACCGCCTTTGGTTTCAACGCTTTCAGCGTGATCTGTCGAAATGGCAAAAGGGCAACGCGGCCATGAACCGCCTGCGGGTCGATCGGGTGCACTCTTGCTTGGGTCGATTAGAGGCGACAGCTCTGCTACCCTCCCCTAAGACGTATCTCTTGATGCGCGTGAATTCCTTCCGCTTAGCATTAGCTTTTTGATAACAGAGGCCGGCTAGATCGGGAACGGTCGTCAAAAAAATACAAGGTGCCGTCATGGCAAAAAATTATGAGGGCGAGAGCGCCTCAAAGCGCTCATCGTCGCGTCAAAGCACGCTGCTCCGGGGGGAGTTGCGATGGGAGAGTTGCCCGCAGCCGGTCGAAATCCGCATCCACAACCTGTCCGCGGGCGGATTGATGGCAATATGCTCCTGTGCGCCGAAGCTCGGCGAAACGGTGTCTGTCACGATCCGTGGGATCGGCGACGTTCCCGGGCAGGTCGCCTGGATTCGCGCGGGCGGCATCGGCGTAACATTCGACGTCGCGGTCGACCCGCACCTCGCCTTCCAGCTCTCGAATCCGAAGCCGACCGCCAGGTTCATTCCGCCGGTCGAGAAGGATGCGAGGCGTCCAGGGCTTCGCCGAGCGCGCCGTTCAGGATTTTGAGGCGGCACGTGATCCAGCCGGCCAGCGGGATAGGACGGCGCTGGGAGCACTCTCCGCCAGTCTAGCCGCTTTGCTTTGCATTATAGGTGTGGCGGGTAGCTAATGGCGGCGCAACTTGTTTGTCGCGACGACTGTCGGGAACACGTCGCCGGAAGCTTTGAGGGCTACGCGTTTGATGGTTTCAGGATGATTCGCCGTTTGCGCGGCGTTGCCAATGGAGTGCCTTGATGCGTTGGGTTGCACTCCAGCCGATCTGGGCCGCTACTCTAACGCGCCATCAAAAATTCGGCCGCGCTCGAAAGAGGCATGGGCTTGCCCGCAAATGAGCAACCGCTACTTTTCCATTCAATGGAACTGCCATCGAAAACTGCATCGAGCACTGATCCCGGCATTGGGGATCAGTGCGCCTTTAGGGGTAAACAAGGGTTATCGACAGCGAACGTCGCTGTTTTGATCTATCGCCTTTCCAGCAAGGGCCCCAAGCGCGCCGCCGATCAACGTGCCGGCCGCACGATTATGGCCCCCATCAATGACGTTACCGAGAACGCCACCGCCTACCGCGCCGATTATCAGCCCGGTCGTGCCATCGCTGCGCTTGCAATAATATCGCCCATCGGAACCCCGATACACCTCATCCTGCGCCGAAAGACGCCGTTCGGTGTAGCGCGGATCGTCGCGATAATATCTTGTCGCGTCATAATCTGTGGCGAACCGGCTGTCATCATAGCTGCCGCGCGCGGTAGCGTCATAGCCACGGCGATCGTTAGAGCCATAACCATCGTTTGCGCGACGCCAGCGCAGGCGTTGACTTAGGTTGTCCAAGCGGGCCTGGATCATGTCCCTGTCCTGCGGCGACATGTCCCCACGCATACGTCTCACATCCCGGCGAATGGCATCGAGCTGCCGCTGTGAAGATCTGGCCTCGCGCCGATTCAGACTACCATCCGCTATCCCTCGATCGATGCGCCTTTGAAGAAAGCCTATCCTGTCCCGGACATTTTCAGGTGCGCCTCGCCAAAACTCGTCCCGGTTCCATCCGCTGCCTGCCTGACGGTCCCAGTCGCTTCGGGGCGGCTGCGCCATCGCTGGAGTGCTTCCGATAAGTGCCACGGCCAAGAGGGCGCCCAATTTGATCGGGTTCATAGCTGCTCTCCTACAGTTATTGTTTGTTGTACTGCCGTTATAACGCTCCTCGGGGCCGTAAGTGCCGTGCCGAATGTTAATCTCGGTAGAGCTCTCATTGACGAGGCTATCGAGAAGGGCCTGGTAATTGGCTAAAGCTACCAGACTTTCGCTAAGATTCTAATTGGCGGACGGCTCTGCTCAAGGGATCTACGCCATTCAATAACCTGTGTGGACGCCCGACGGCATGACCGAGTTGGTCAATGGGGCCGACCGGCCCCTACGCCACCGCGCGACTGTGCGAGGAGAAGATCGTGGACCTTGAGGGCGAACGGGATGCGCTGCCGCGATCCGAGCAAAAGGCGATGAACCAGCGATTGCATCAGCTACGTCAGATGCGGCAGTGGTACACGACGCGCTCCCGATACCAAACCTGCGCGAGGACGAGCGGCGGACCGTTGCTCGTCCTCTGCCGCGAGTTGGAAGGGCCCGCGGGATCACCTCCGCTTATTGGGCGGTGCCGTGCTTCAATGCACTGACCCGGTCATGCCCGGCGCGCACAGACGTAAACGCCTGCTCGATCAGACTGCGCGTCGTGGATGACAGATCATCATCCTCAAGTGCTGTCTTGAACTTGCCCTTGATATAGTCTTCGCCCCGCTCGACTTCCTCGATGATCACTCGATCATCGCGACCGGTGAGCGTCTCCTTCAGATTCATGAAGGCGCGATGTGCAGCAGCCAGCAAGCTGCTGTCGTCCTCGGGGTTCCCGCCAAGCCGCTGCACCTCATCCTGAAGCTGGCTGGCAACACGGCTACGTTCAGTTGCAAACTCGCTGAACAGGGCGGTGAAGCGGCCCGCGTCTGCGTCCTCGGCGGCCTCCTTGAAGCCCTTTACGCTGTCCAGCGTTGTCTTGATCAAGCTATTCAGGATGGAAATATCATGATTGTCGCTCATTGAAATATCCAATTCTGGTCTGTGGATCGCTGCCCGTGGGCCACCGGAGCAAGGACTTTTGATCGGGAAGGCTCCATCGGCTCGTCGCAATCCTCGAGAGCCTGCGCTGGGTCGTACTTGCTTACGCCCGCGTGCGTATTCCCTGAGCAGTCTTTGCTGCCTCATCGCGATATGTCGCGTTCTTTGGGGCATTTCGTAGCTTGGCGATGGTGAGGCCGGTGACCGCAGGCAGCAGGGATTGCCTGCGCCTCGGTGCGCATTCAGGTCTATCCTGCCAGACGCTGCTCTCCTTGGCCTTCTCGTGTTGCGTGGGTGCGACGACGTCGCAGTGCCCCGCCGACTGTAAGAAATCCGAGGATCATTGTCAGCCAGGTCTCTGGCTCGGGTACAGGCGCCGGCGCCGGCGCCGGCTCTGGCCCAGCCTCGGACGGCATGGGCGGTTCAATCCGGTTTACCGGGGGCAGGTCACCGCCACCAATGCTGGGGAGCGGTCCGTTGACGAAGTCGAACCTGGGAGGGCCACTCCCAGTAATCCCGCCGATCGGGACCTCGGGAACCAGGAAAAAGGGTTCTTCGATCTTGGGGACAATCGGGCTCAGGCTCAGCGTGTCTGGACCGAGCAACGCGAGCGGGCGCATACGCACGACCGGCAGAACGCGTTCATTCGGCGCGAAGTGCACGCTGGCGGCGGCCACACGGGTGCGCGCCCGCTTGGTCTGGAGGAGGGCACTGCCGCGCTGTCCGGGAGACCGCTGCGCCAGGATGGAGAGGGGGTCGCGCAGGACGTCCGCGAACGCAGCCCGGTCGTGCTCGCCGAGCGACACCACGAACGAGCCTGTTGAGAGAAGAGCGAGCAAAATGGCATATTTCCACGATATTCGTGAGCGAGCAAGATGTGGGCGCTGATCAACCGGTGGGTGCTTGCACCCATCCGGTTTAGTTGATCGCGGCTTCCGCATGAAGATTCCTTGGTACGGTCCGACGGGATTTGCGATGCGCCCCAAGTGTCGTTTCCGTTGACCACAGGTAACGTTTTTCACGACACCGAGTTCCAGTCGGGATCTCAGACCAGTTGATCACCGGTCCCAGATTGACACAGATTTCCCCGTATTATTTCAGCCATCAGCTGGGACGGGACCGCAGTGGCCAGCTTCAGCGCGTCTTCGAGGTCGGTGCCGTCAGCCCTTCGGCGGAAGGGTTGTTGACCGAACTGGGGCCGATGGCGTGAATAATCAGGAACAAGATCCTACTTACTGCGCGTCGCATCGGCTTGCTGGTCAAGCACCTCGCCTGACCGCGCGGCATTCTTGCGGATTTCTGCTGCCTGACGCTCGAGCACGGCGGCCCGCTGGTCCCCGGTTTCGCGGACTTCGTCGGCACGGTCTTCGGTGGCATCGGCTTGCGCTTCGATTGCCTTGGCCTGATCGCGGGCCGCGCGGTCTTGGATCTCGCCCATCCGCTCCTGCGGTCCGTTGCCAAAAGCGCCACCACTCACGTTCGCGACCGCGTCTGCTTTCTCGCCCGCATTCTCCCGGGGTCCATCGCACCCGGTAAGTACGCCCCCGACCAGCGCCAAAAGCGCTATCAATCTGTCCGCGGTCACATAGTTCGGGTTCATCGACGCTCTCCCTTAAGACGAAACATTCGAGGCTTGGGTCGCCAACTCAGCACGGAAACTGTGACGACGTCCTCGCCGATCGGACTGTTGTCACTTGGTCTTGGGCCTTTGTCACAAGGTTTCCAACAATGCGAGCACGGGTGGAAATTCGAAAAGGCAGCAATCGCTGGTGTATTCCAGAATGGAAAAACCGGAAGCGTCGGGTTGGTTCCGGTTTTGCTCCTAATGGTCTGTTTTCCGGTCGAGCATCCCATATCCGGCAGACTGCTAAAAGATGACGCTGGACATATGGGCCCCTGGGGTCGTCGGACGCGGCGTGGGCGAACTTATCGTCTCAGATGGCGGACATGGAGCGCCAGCGCATACATGAACGGTACGAGAGTGGGCGAGCGACTGCACAAGCCTCGCTGGAGGCCCCACGGGGCGCACCCACAGGGGAGGGCAAGCCTCCATGTCCGCCCATCGGATGGGTCAATATGCTACCCGGCAGTTAGCCGTTCAGGCCGTTATGGGCCGCGAGATCTTCTTCAGTCACAAGGACCCTTCCGGCGCTGTCCAATCCTTCAAAATCGTATTTGCGTTGGATGGCTACCTGCGCTTCACCATGAACTGGATCGAATGAGTCCGGGACGGCGTTGTCTATTCCCGACGGCCTACCTGATCTCAGTTTATCAAGGGCAACGGGTGTGATCCACATCGTGATGCCGAGGCCACCCAACGTGGCTGGATAAATTATCTCGCCGTCCCGTTCGATCGGGTCGACCTTCAGAAAAGTAATGAGATTTTCGTTCGACATAGCGTGCTCCTCGTGCCCTGCAATCGTGGGAGGGTTGTTAGTTCGGGTGGCCTGCTTCATTGACTTGGAGCGTATCGACGCAGCGCTGCGCATCGTTGCGTCAGATATGGAAGACATAAAACCAAGTTGCGGCCGACGTCGCTTCGCCTAGCTGCTGTCTGCCCGAGTGAGATCGCGGATCCAGCTCAGCGCGCGCATGGCCCGCGGCCAACCCATGGTCGTTATGGCCAGCAGCGCAACATGCTCCAGCTCAGCTGCGGAAAGACCTTCTTTCAGCGCGCGGCGCGCGTGTGAGTGCGTTGCTCCCTCGGAGTCCGAGCCAAGCGCTAGCGCCAGGTGCACCAAACGGCGCGTGCGGGCATCCAGCGGCCCCGATTGGCTCGCTGCTTGCCCAAGTGCCACATACGCGTTCCAGAGATCGGGATGCTCATGCTCCATCGAGGTGGGTACGGCCGGTAGGTCATCATCGATCATGAGTTCTTCGTCTCCTCAACGGGTAAACGTACCCGGTCTCACTGGGTCTCTCGCACGGCAGCCTCGGCCGCCTGGAAGCCGATCTTGCTATGTTGGCCATCGCAGAACGGCTTGGTGAGCGATGCACCACAGCGGCACAGGAATATGCGGTGCTTGCCCTTTAGGTCGTGCAGATTGCCGTCCCCATCGCGCAAAACCAGCTCGGCTAGATCGCCTGTGACGAGATAAGGGCCATTATTCGTTGCGACTATTTCGACAGGCATATTTTACTCCTGCTCATTCGCTATCCCGGGATCAGCTGCCCCGATGGGCTAGGACTAAACGCTCGCCGCTCTCTGTTGTTTCGTGGCCGGTTCCCGGCCCCCCCGGTATCACCGACCCACCTCGGCAAGATTAGTGGGTCAGGCGACGGGTCCGCCGCTCGATGGACATCGAATCCGTTGCTCCAGCAAGCTCGTCCAACTGGACCGAGCCTGAAGATGTTTGAACGTGCCTGAGTAGGGCTGCACCGGAACAGGTGCAGGCTAAGTCTTTGAATATCTTTGAAGGAGCCTGAATTCGCTCCTGATCCCGAGGGCTTGGCCCCAGAAGGACCTAGAGCGAGCCGGAGGGACTTTGAAACCGACGCCCTACTAATACCCTACTAAGCGAATGGGGGCTTTCCACCAATGCATTCCTGATGGCTCATTCGCTACTACCATGCCAGATGATCAATGCCGTGAGCCATCGCTCCGCCGTACCAACCCTGTACAAGCAGCGCAGCCGTAATGGCGGCAAGGCCCAGCAACATGCCGGCGCTCCTATCCTCGCTCGGGCGCTTCCATGCCCAGATCCCCAGTCCGAGAGCCGCCAAACCCACCGCCGTTCCCAACCAGCGGTGGACGCGAAGAAGCGGATCGGTATCGGTGAACGACAGTCCCCCATCGAGCCAGCCAAGGACCATGGCGAGCGGAGCAGTCACACCGCCGGCTACGACAAGAAACGGCACTGGCTTGGCGAATGCAACGCGCCGACGACCTACCAGTGCCGTGAACAGCGCGGCTGGGAAGAACGCCAGTGGGAAGTGCACGACGGCCGTATGCAGCCGGCCGAGCCAATCAAGCAGCCGCTCAGGTGTGGGCATGGCGGCACGGCGAAGCTGCTCGGACGCTTCACCGCTCTGAGCTGGTTGTACCATCGGCAAGGTCACCGGGTGGGCGTTCCCCGTGGTGCTGGGTGCAGCGACCGTATTCCCTTCGTGATGGTGTCCTTTGTGAGCGGCGGCCGGTGTCCCCAACAGGACCGCAAGCGCAATGAGCGCGATGACGCGTATGGATAGGCTC
>Ga0207658_10001890_pt1 | contig 15673 bp, 15 predicted proteins | sample KBSS33metaG_FD_184322 | JGI IMG/M metagenome (GOLD analysis project Ga0207658, IMG submission 184322) | Switchgrass rhizosphere microbial communities from Kellogg Biological Station, Michigan, USA - KBS S3-3 metaG (SPAdes) (version 2) | ecosystem: Host-associated > Plants > Roots > Rhizosphere...
GAGATGCGCGCGCGGATTGGCAAGATCGCAACCGACGCGGCGGCCGCGGTCGGCTACCGCGGCGCCGGCACGATCGAGGGGATGCAGGTCGGCGAGGAGTACTTCTTCCTCGAGATGAACACGCGGGTGCAGGTCGAGCACTGCGTGACCGAGATGGTGACCGGCGTCGACATCGTCCGCGAGCAGGTGCTGGTCGCCGCCGGCGGGCCGCTCTCGATCTCCCAGGACGACTTCGAGATGCGCGGCTGGTCGATCGAGTGCCGGATCAACGCCGAGGACGCGGCGAAGAAATTCGCCCCCGCGCCGGGGCCGATCGGCAACTCCTACCGCGAGCCGTCGGGACCGGGCGTGCGGGTCGACTCCGGGGTCGAGGGCGGCGGCGAGGTGACGCCGATGTACGACCCGATGGTCGCCAAGCTGATCGTCTGGGACGTCGACCGCGAGAAGGCGACGCGCCGCATGCTGCGTGCCCTCGGCGAATACGACTCCGGCGGCCTGACCACGCTGATCCCCTTCCACAAGGCGATCCTCGCCACCGAGCAGTGGGCCAAAGGCGAGACCTGCCGCGACCTGATGGAGGACGCCGACTGGCTCAAATCCACGGCTCCGGCCGAGGTCGCCGCGCCGCCGGCCGAGTCCGACGGGGCGGGCGAGCTGGTCACGCGCGACTACAAGGTCGAGGTCGCCGGCAAGCTCTTCGACGTCAAGGTGATCGGCGAGGCGGTCGCCGGCGCCGCCGCGGCCCCGGCCGCGGGCGGCCGTAAGCCGCCGAAACGCGAGCGCAAAGGCGGCGGCGGCCCGAGCGCGTCGAGCGAGGCGCTGCCCTCGCCGCTGCAGGGCACGGTCCTCAAAGTCGCGGTCGCCGAGGGCCAGGAGGTCGCCGAGGGCGACCTGGTCTGCGTGATCGAGGCGATGAAGATGGAGAACGAGATCACCGCCCACCGCCCCGGCAAGGTCACCGCCCTCAACGTCACCGAGGGCGGCGCGATCGGCAGCGGCGACGTGATCGCCGTCATCGCGTAGCGCGCTGCCGGTCGCATCACCGCCAGCGGTGTTCGAGCGGATCTAGCCGGCCATCGCGGCCTGCGCCTCGGCGAGTTTCGCCCGCAGCAGCTCGTCGCCCTCGCGGAACTCGAGCAACGGTTTGACGTCCCACTGGACCAGCCCGAAGAGCGGGTATTCGGTCATCAGCTTCAGCAGCGCGGCGTTGTCGGCGGCGTTGGTGACGGCGATGCCACCGCCCTCGAGGTAGCCGAAGACGCAGTCGAACGTACCGTCGGCGAGCCTCGCCTCGATCCACTCGATGGCGGTGTCGAACTGCTCGGGGCTCGGCGGCAGCGGGCCGGGCGTCGCCTCTACGAGGTACTTCATCTCGACCTCCAATCGGTAGCGGCCGAGACCTGCGTTCAGCCTCTCACAGACGCGGTCGATCGCAAGTAGCGTGCTCAGGCCGCGTCGGCTGAAGGAGAATCGCGGCGCGGCCGCTTCGCCTCGCCGAGGAAGGCGAGGGCCGGCTCGCCGTCGCTCGGCGCCTCGGCGATGTGGCGGGCGGAATCGGCGGCTGCCTTCTGCTGCGTGCCGTAGGTCTCCCCGACCCAGCCGCAGGTAGCGCAGATCGCGATCCAGCCGGCGGCCAGTTCGACCGGGGCGGCGTCGTGCTGTCTTTCGGGCTGCTGCATTGGGTGAGGATCGTCATCGCCGGCCGAATCGGCAACCGGAAGGGACGAACGGCTCTCTAGTAATGGCTAGGACGTCGGTTGAGGCGACGCCCGCCAGCCGTCATTTCCCCGGTTTCGGCGCGCGTTTGTGATGTTCCTTTTCTTCCCGTTCCTTTTGTTTGCGCCGTTCTTCTTCGCGCCGTTCCTTGTCGACCTTCTGCTGCTGTTTCTGGGTCAGCGGGAAGGGCGGTGCCGGTTCGGAGCATTTGCGCCCGACGCAGGTCTCCATTCGGATCAGCTGGGCGTGCATGAAGGCCCGGATCGGGAAATAGTTCCGATCGCGGACGATGTTGTTGAGCTCGTAGGGGTCTTTTTCGATGTCGTAGAGCTCTTTCTCGCCGTCGGGCCACTCGATGTACTTGTAGGGGCCGAGGCGCAGTCCCTCGTAGTCCTTCGGCGGGGCGACGATCGAGGCGCTGGCGGTCGGTTGGCGCGACGCGGTGGCGCCGAGTGGCGTCGCCGTGGCCCGCGACGGCCGCGCGTAGGTCGTCCCTTCGGTCTCCGGCGCGCCGCCGTTCTGCTGCACGTCGCTGGTTTCGACGAACGACTCGTAGAGCAGCGCCCGGCGGGTCCGCAGTTCCGGGTCTTTCATGTAGGGGACGAGCGAGCGGCCGTCGATGCTCTTGTCCGGGGTGACTTCGGCAAGTTCGAGGATCGTCGGCGCGATGTCCACGACCGAGGCGAGCTCGCCGGTGCTGGTGTTCGGCTTGATCCCCGGGCCGCGCATCAGCAGTGGCAGGTGGGTTGCCGGCTCGTAGGCGAGGAACTTGCCGCCGACCAGCCGGTGCTCGCCGTAGAAGAAGCCGTTGTCGGATGTGAAGAGGATGTAGGTGTTGCGCAGCCGGTGCAGCGCGCCGAGCGTCTGCACGATCGCGTGGACGCCTTCGTCGACCGAGCGCAGCGACTCGAGGCCCTTCTGGTAGTAGGTGCGGTAGGTGTGGATTTCGAGCGGCGAGATGTAGGGCGCTTCGCGGATGAAGCGCGGCTTGTCGTTGACGTTGCCCTCGTTGAAGCCCTGGGCGCGGCTGTGCGGGAAGGGAGCGCCGGCGAAGCTGCCGTAGTGGCGGGTCGCCGGCTCGGGACCGGCGGGGCGGCGGAAGTCGCCGTGCGGCGCGCTGTAGTCGAGCTGCAGGTAGAAGGGCTGTTCGGGTGAGGTGCCGAGCAGCTCTTCGGCCGAGATCCGGGTCAGAACGTCGGTCTCGTAAAGGCACGGTTTGCCGTTGGTCGGCGCAGTCGGGCAGCCGGGGTCGTCGCGTTCGCCGTATTCGCGCGTTTCCCAGCTGCCGGAGTCGCCGAACGGGCCGTCGAGCGTGCCGTTGTCGTTCAGCGTGTAGCCGTAGAAGTAGTGGTTGGTGTCGGAGCGGACGATCGTGTGCCAGGCGTTCCAGCCAGGCGGCACGTCGGTGCCGCTGTCATACGGCGGATCGCCGTAGCCGTTGAGGAACTTGCCGACGTGGATCGTCCGGTAGCCCGAGCCCTGCAGCCAGGTGGCGAGGTTGTGGGTGTAAGCGGCGCGGCCTTTGAAGCCGGTGTAGCCGCCGTTTGGCTGGACGTTGCCCTTGACCCCGTTGTTGTGCGAGTAGCGCCCGGTCAGCATGCTGACCCGCGAGGGGGTGCAGAGCGGGTACGAGTCGTAGTAGCGGTCGAAGGTGATCCCTTTTTCGGCGATGTCGGCGAGCGTGTAGGGCATCGCCGTCACCGGCACGCCGCCGGCCGGGGTGATCGAGGCGTAGAGCTGGTCGAGCGTCTGGTCGTCGGTCTGGATCACGACGAAGCTGGGGCGCTGTTTGGCCGAGACCGTCGCCTTCGGGACTTCGGCCGCCTGGGCGCGGGTGTCGAGCAGCAGCACCAGAGTCGCCAGCAGCGCCATCACCGCGACGACGAAGACCAGCCGCGTGACCGCGGGGCCGCGTGGTGCCATGGGGGTGCTTGGCTGCGCGAACTTCTGCATAGGGAAAACGGCGCCTCGGGGAGCAAGAACCGGGCCCCGCCGCCGGAGTTGCGGACTGAAAGCTAGAAAACGAAGGGGACGGGACTCAGCCGGCGCCGAGTTTTTTCGCCGCGTCGCGGAAGTTCTTGACCGTCGCGGCGGGGGCTTTGCGACCCTCGAGTTTCTCGTTGTGGCGGTTGACCCAGATCACCGGCACGTTCATTTTCAGCAGCGGCGCGATGTCGCTCGCGTAGCCCGAGGCGATGTGGAGCCAGCCTTTTTTGCCGCCGATCCGCCGCGCTGCCTCTTTGAAGTGGACGGGGTCGGGCTTGTAGCTGCGGACCTGCTGGGCGGTGACGACGAGGTCCAGTTCGGTGCGCAGGTGGCGGCGCGAGATCCCCAGCAGTTTGTCGTCGATGTTGGAGATGATCCCGATGTTGTACTTCTTGCCGAGCCGGTCCATCGCCGCGTTGGCCTCGCGGAACGGCAGCCAGTAGGCGACGCTGTTGGGCAGGAACTGGGCCCGCGAGGGCTCGATTTCCCAGCCCTGCTCGCCGGCGACTTTGACGATCGTGCGGCGCAGGACCTCGGCGTAGAGCTCGTAAGAGCCGGCCATGATTTCCGCCTGGACCTCGAAGAAGCGCTGCAAGAACGGGCCTTCCTCGAAGCTGAAGCCGTCTTTGTCCGCCTCTTTCTTGCAGGCATCGACGATGCCTTTCTCCCAGTCGATCAGCGTCCCGTAACAGTCGGTCGTGACCCACTCGATGGTTTTGAGGCTGGGGAGTGCCATAGGGCGCGGCATTATGCCAATACCCCCGTTTGCAGGGGCTGTCCCCCATCGGCGCGCGCCCCAGGACCGGACTTGGATAGGGTCCGCGACCGCGCCGACCGCGCACCCCCACCGCACCTCGCATGGATCTCCTCGAATACCAGGGCAAGCAGCTTTTCGCCAAGCACGGCATCGCGGTGCCGAGCGGCGAGGTCGCCGAGACCGTTGAGGACGCGGTCGCCGCCGCCGAGCGAATCGGCTACCCCTGCGCGATCAAGGCGCAGGTGCTGATCGGCGGCCGCGGCAAGGCCGGCGGCGTCAAGATCGCCCAGGACGTCGACGAGGCGCGGCAGTACGCGTCCGACATCATCGGCATGGACATCACCGGCCCCCACGGCGAGGGCCCGTTTCGGGTCGACTCGGTCTGGGTCGAGGGCGGCTCCGACATCGCCGAGGAGTACTACGCCTCGGTGATCCTCGACCGCGGCGAGAAGAAGCTGCTGACGATGGTCTCGGCCAAGGGTGGGATGGACATCGAGGCGGTCGCCGCCGAGAACCCCGCCGACCTGACCAAAGTCCACATCGACCCGACCAAGCCGTTCGACGCCGCCGCGGCGCGGTCGATCGTCGCCAGCGCCGGCCTCGCCGAGGACGCACTCGATGCCGCCGCCGACGTGCTGGCGAAGCTAGCCGAGGTCGCCAGCGAAGAGGACGCGACGCTGATCGAGGTCAACCCGCTGATCGTCACCGCCGACCGCGAAGTCGTCGCCCTCGATGCCAAGGTGACGATCGACGGCAACGCTCTGTTCCGCCACGAGGACCTGGCCGCGGTCGCCGACACCGCCGACGACCCGCAGGAGCAGATGGCGAAGGAAAAGGGCCTCACCTACGTCAAACTCGACGGCAACGTCGGCATCCTCGCCAACGGCGCCGGGCTCTGCATGTCGACCCTCGACGTCGTCGCCCAGGCGGGCGGCGCGCCGGCCAACTTCCTCGACGCCGGCGGCGGCTCGAAAGCCGAGGCGATCGTCAACGCGCTCGAGGTGATCACCTCCGACGCCAAGGTCGACGCGATCCTCTTCAACATCTTCGGCGGCATCACCCGTTGCGACGAGATCGCCAAGGGGATCATCACCGCCTCGCAGCAGATCGGGCTCGAGCTGCCGCTGGTGGTGCGGCTCGACGGCACCAACTCCGAGGAGGGGCTGGCGATCCTCGCCGAGGCGAACCTGCCCAACCTGACCCAGGAGAAGACGATGCTCGATGCCGCCCGTCGCGTCGTCGAGTTGGCGGGGAGCGCCTCGTGAGCATCATCGTCGATGAGGGGACGAAGCTCGCCGTCTCGGGCCTGACCGGCCGCGAGGGCTCCTTCCACGGGCTGCGCAACAAGGCTTACGGCACCGACCTGGTCGCCGGCGTCACTCCCGGCAAGGGCGGTCAGGACGTCGAGGGCACGCCGGTCTTCGACTCGATCAAAGAGGCCGTCGAGGAGGCGGGCGCCAACACCTCGATGATCTTCGTCCCGGCGCGCTTCGCCGCGGCGGCGATCGACGAGGCGATCGAGTCCGGGGTCGAGACGGTGATCGCGATCACCGAGGGCATTCCCGTCCTCGACATGCTGAACACCTACTGGAAGGCGCAGGAGGCCGGGGTGCGGCTGATCGGGCCGAACTGCCCCGGCGTGCTCTCGCCCGGCAAGGCCAACGTCGGCATCATCCCGGCCCAGTTCTTCGACCCGGGCCCGATCGGCGTCGTCTCCAAGTCGGGGACGCTGACCTACCAGATCGGCAACGAGCTGAAGCAGGCCGACACCGGCAACTCCTCGATCGTCGGCATCGGCGGCGACCCGATCGTCGGCTCCGACTTCATCGACATCTTGAAGCTCTACGAGGCCGACCCCGACACCGAGCTGATCGTGATGGTCGGTGAGATCGGCGGCGACGCCGAGGAGCGCGCCGCCGAGTTCATCGCCGCCGAGGTCTCGAAGCCGGTCGTCGCCTACATCGCCGGCTTCACCGCTCCGCCCGGCAAGCAGATGGGCCACGCCGGGGCGATCATCTCCGGTTCCTCCGGCACCGCCGCGGCGAAGAAAGAGGCGCTCGAGGCGAAGGGCGTACGGGTCGGCGAAAGCCCGACCGAGACGGCGGCGATCGCCGCCGAAGTCCTGCGCTCGCTGTAGGCGGTCTGGGCCGGCGCATTGCTACTGTCGAATTGATGGCCGGCGGAACGATCTCATTCGCGCGCGGCGCTCCGAGCGCCGACATCCTCCCCCACGAGCAGGTGCGGGAGGCGGCGGCGCGGGCGCTCGCCGAGGACTGGGAGACGGCGCTCTCCTACGGGGTCGGGATCGGCCATCCCGGGCTCTGCCAGTGGGTCGCCGAGCGGCACGGGCACTTCGACCCGGCGCAGGTGATGATCACCAACGGCTCGCTCGAGGCCGGCGCGATGCTGTTCACGCAGATGATCTCCCCGGGCGACCGGGTGGTGGTCGAGCAGCCGACCTACGACCGCACCCTGCTGCTGCTGAAGCAGCTCGGCGCCGAGCTGGTGCCGGTGCCGCTCGAGGCCGACGGGCTCGACGTCGCGGCGCTGGAAGCGGCGCTCGCCGAGGCCCCGATCAAGCTCGCCCACGTCATCCCCAACGCCCACAACCCGGCGGGTTGCACGCTCTCGCCCGAGAAGCGGCGGCGGCTGGTCGAGCTCGCCGCCGAGCACGAGTTCTGGCTGTTCGAGGACGATCCCTATCGCGAGCTGCCGTTCGAGGGCGAGCCGTTGGAGACGATGGCCTCGCTCGACGAGGCGGGACGGGTCTTCCACGCTTCCTCGTTCTCGAAGACGGTCAGTCCGGGCGTCCGGGTCGGCTATCTGGCCGGGCCGGCGGACGAGATCGCGAAGCTCGCCAAGCACGCCAACGAGATCTACATCTCGCCCAACATGCTGGCCGGGTCGATCGTCCTCGAGCTCTGCCGCTCGGGCGAGCTCGACCGCAACATCGAGTTCGTCAAGGGGGAGTTGAAAGCTCGCTGCGAGGCGCTGGTCGAGGCGCTGCGGGAGCAGATTCCCGAGGCGACCTTCGTCGTCCCGCAGGGCGGCTACTTCCTCTGGCTCGACCTTTCCGAGGGCACCGACACCGTTTCACTGCTGGCCGAGGCGAAAGGCGAGGGCGTCTCCTTCATCGCCGGGCCCGACTTCATGATCGAGGGCGGCGAGAGCAGCCTGCGGCTCTCCTTCGCCCCGGTTCCGGCCGACCAAGCCGCCGAGGGCGTGCGCCGGATCGCCGCGGCGCTGGAGCGGGTCCGCTCCGGCTCACCGGCCTGACCAGGCGCCTGCAAACCGGCGCCTGGCTTTTCGGCGCCTGGTCGTCGTTGCGGTGGGCCCGCCTGATCAGCGGCCGTAACGGTCCGACGAGAGCACGAGCTGCTCGGGGATCGCGGCGCGCGGCGGCGGCGCCGGATCGGCGCGGACCGAGACGGTCTCGGCGACGCTGCGGCTGACTTCGTGCTTGCCGTCGTCGGAGGCGATCACGACCGTGTCGTCATCGGAGCTCTCGACCTTGCCCTCGAGACCCGGTTCGAGCCCGGCGGCGCGCAGGTAGTGGAGCAGCTCCTCGGCCTCGTTCTCGAAGCGCAGGACGTGGACGTCGGCGCCGACCTCGACGTCGGCGAGCAGCGAGCCGGTCTCGCGCACCCCCTCGACGATCGGGTGGCCGTGCGGGCAGGTGGTCGCGTTGCCGATCGCAAGGCGCATTTTCTCCTCGAGGACCGGCGACATCGCGTGCTCGATCCGCTCCGCCTCCTCGTGCACCTCGTCCCAGGGAATGCCGAGGACGTCGGTGAGGAAGCGCTCGATCATCCGGTGGCGGCGGACGATGTAGCTGGCGTGCTCGCGGCCGGTCTCGGTGAAGCTGAGCGATTTGTCCGGGTTGCGCTCGACGTAGCCGTCGTTGACGAGGCGGCCGACCATCTCGTGCACGGTCGGCGGCGAGAGCTGCATCGCGCGGGCGATGTTGGCGCCGGTCATCGGCAGCCCCGCCTCTTCGATCCAGAACATGATCTCCAGGTACTCCTGCTCTGCGACGGTCGCGGTCTCGGCGGACAAACCTGCTCCTTCTGCTTTAGGTGTCCCTAATACGGTTTCCCTAATGTGCCGCGGATCTTGGCGGCTATCTACGAGTCGATCCGGCGACCTTGGCCACTTTACCTGGGTGGCGCCCTCGTCGCGCTGCTTGCCTGGAGCGCGTTCAGTGCCCACGGCGGCACCCCCGACCCGACTGATACCCAGCACCTCAGCCACGGCGCGGTGATCGTCGACAGCGGCCTGCTCGTCCTCCGCGAGGGGCTCGAGACGGTCCTCGTCCTCGCCGCCGTTACCGCCAGCCTGGCGGGCGCCGCAGCGCTCTACCGGCGGCCGATCGCGATCGGCGCCGGCGTTGGCTTCCTGCTCACCGTCGCAACCTGGTTCGCGGCGGTCTGGGTGCTCGGCCAACTCGGCGCCGGCGGCCTCGCCGTACAGGCGGCGACCGGATTGCTTGCGGTGATCGTCCTGCTCGTCCTCATGAACTGGTTCTTCCACAAGGTCTACTGGACCGGCTGGATCCAGAGCCGCAACCGCCAGCGCAAGAAGCTGCTCGAGAACGCGGCGATCGACGGTCGCCGCGCGACGATCATCGGGCTGATCGCCCTCGGCGTCACCTCGGTCTACCGCGAGGGCTTCGAGGTTGTCCTCTTCCTCCAGAACCTGCGGCTCGGCTACGGCTCCGGGGTTGTGCTCGAGGGCGCCGCGATCGGCCTGGCGCTGACGCTGCTGGTCGGTGCCCTCACCTTCATCGCCCACCGCAAGCTCCACTACAAGCGGATGCTGGTCCTGACCGGCGTGATGCTCGGCGTCGTCCTGATCGTGATGGTCGGCGAGAGCATTCAGGAGATGCAGCTCGCCGGCTGGCTGCCGACGACGACGGTGCCGCTGGCGATCCCCGGCTGGGTCGGCCTCTGGCTGGCGGTCTTCCCGACCGTCGAGGGGCTGGTAGCTCAGCTGCTGGCGGCGGTGCTGGTCCTCGGCTCCTACTTCGGCGCCGAGTACGTGCGGGTGCGACGGCCGCGGGCGCGGGCGCTCGATCAGCGCTCGATCAGCGTCGAGACGACCGCCTCGTAGAAGCCGTCCCCGTTGGCGCCTTCGGTGACGGTGACGTTGCCCCAGTTGGCGAGCTGCGAGCGCAGGCCGGGATCACGCTCGGGGCCGTTGGCGACGACGAAGAAGCGGTCCACCGCGGGCGAGACCTCGAGGTCCTCGACCGAGTCGCCGACGGCGATGCACTCGGAGCGCTGGTAGCCGCGGGCGCGGGCGTGGGCAGCGACCGCCGCGCCCTTGCTGACCTCGCGGGGGACCAGGTGATAGGCGTGGGTGCGGCCCTCGACCGCCGGCATCGGGGTGCCGATCGCGCCGTTGTCGAGCAGCCGCAGGTCGTCGTCGCCGTGCTCGGCGAGCACCCGGTTGGCGGTGGCGACGTCGACCTTGCCGCGGAAGAGGTGCGAGAGGACGCGGCCGTGGTGCCAGGGCGAGTGGTATTCGAGGTGCTCCGGGAATGCCTCGAAGAGGTAGCGGGGGACGCCGCGGGCCTCGATCTGCTCGTAGATCGTGCCGTCCTCGTTCGGCGCCATCGGGTCGGTGAGGAGGGTCGTCTCGCCGTCGAGGGCGTAGGCGCAGCCGGCCTCGTAGATGTAGGAGGTCTGGCCCATGATCCGCGCCAGCTCGTGGACCTGGGGCTCGCGGCGGCCGGACATGATCACGATCTCGACCCCGGCCCGGAAGCAGGCCTCGATCGCCCGCGACTGGACCATCGAGAAGCCGCCCTCGGCGTCGCGGAAGAGCGAGGCGCCCCGCCCGAGCAGGGTCCCGTCGAGGTCGGTGTAGACGCAGCGCAGCGGCACCGCGGGGAGCCTAGTGGCCGCCGCGCGCTGGACAGCGGCAGCCGGCTGCGCCTAGAGTGCCCGCCATGCGTTGGGGAGCTCTCGTTGCCTGCGTCGCCCTGCTGGTCGTCGGCGTCGCCGCGTACGCGGTCGGCAAGAGCACGTCCGGCGACGACTTGACGCTCTGCGCGGCGAAGTCCGACGGCGACCTCGACCTGTCCGCGAACGGCAGGTGTGCGAAGAGCGAGGACAAGGTGATCATCACCAGCGCGGACGACACGCTCGAACCCGTCAACTACGTCACCGCCCCGGCGACGGAACAGTGCCACGTCAAATCCGGGACCTTCTGCAAGGGGACGAAATCCGGCAGCTGGGGGAACGGCTCGAGCGAATACGCGCGGGCGGGCTTCTACAAGGACACGGACGGGATCGTCCACCTGATGGGCGTCGCCCAGCTCGATGCGACCGGCGGTCACGGCGGCTTCGAACCCGAAGGCCCGTTCTACCTGCCGCCGGCGTTCCAGCCCAGCGACACCAGGGTCTTCGTCGTCGCCGGCGGCGCGGCCTTGAACACCACGACCCTGGTCGAAGTCAGGGCCAACGGCCTGGTCGCCACCCCGGACCCTGCGGCCGTTACCGTCTCGCTCGACGGCATCTCCTTCCGGCCCTAGCTGCCCGGTCAGCTAGAAAGGGAGGATGAGCTCCCGGACCTGGCGCCTTTCCGACCGCAACCTCGATCTCTCGGGGCCGATCGCCGCCGGGATCGTCAACGTGACCACCGACTCGATGTACTCCGGGGCCCGCTCCGGTAGCCCCGAGCAGGCGGTGGAGGACGGTCTGGCGCTGGCGGCGGCGGGGTTCGAGATGCTCGACGTCGGCGCCGTGGCGGCAAAGACGGGGCCGCCGGTGGGGGCCGAGCAGGAGGCGGCGGCGCTGGTGCCGGCGGTCGAAGGACTGGTCCTGAAGGCCGACCTGCCGGTCTCCGCCGACACCTTCTCGCCGCAGGTTGCGGAGTCGGCGCTGGCCAAGGGCGCCGCGGTGGTGAACGACATCTCCGGCGGCGGCGAGGCGATGTTCGACGTCGTCGCCGCCAGCGGCTGCGGCTACGTGCTGATGCACATCGAGGGCCCGCCGCGGGTCGACCGCGAGTGGCGTGACTACGACGACGTCGTCGACCACCTGCTCGCCTGGTTCGCGGCGCGGGTCGAATGGGCAGGCGAGCTCGGCGTCGCCGCCGAGCAGATCGCGATCGACCCCGGGCTCGACTTCGACCTCAGCCCCGAGCAGGACCTCGAGATCCTGCGCCGGCTCGGCGAGCTGCGGGCGCTCGGACTGCCGCTCTATGTGTCCCTCTCGCGCAAGGACTTCATCGGCGCGGTGCTGGCCGGTTCCTGGGAGGAGCGCTGGCCGGCCGAGCGGCGCGAGTGGGGGACGGTCGCGGCGGTCACCCTGGCGGTGCGGGCGGGCGCCGATGTCTTGCGACTCCACGACCGCAGCTCGCTGCAGGCGATGAAGGTGGCAGGGCTGGTCGTCCATGGCTAAGCGCGGCGGCAGTTTGCTCGGCAGCGACTGGGCGATCGCCATCGACCCGGCGCGGCGCGACGGCCGGATCGTCGCCGAGAGCGCGGAGCCGGATCGCTCGGCGCGGCCTGTGTCGTTGCCCGAGCGGCTCGACCCCGCGCTCGCCGAGGCGCTGCGGCGAAGCGGCGTGTCCTCGCTCTACACGCACCAGCTGCGCGCCTTCAAAGCGGCCGAGAGCTCCAACCTGGTGATCACCAGCGGCACCGCGTCCGGCAAGAGCCTTGCCTTCAACCTGCCGGTGCTCGACGGGATCGCCGCCCAGCCCAAGCACCGCGCCCTCTACCTCTACCCGACCAAGGCGCTGGCCCAGGACCAGGCGCGCAAGCTGGCGCAGCTGCGGCCGCCGGGTCTGCGCGAGGCGATCTACGACGGCGACACGCCGCGCGAGGAGCGGCCGGCGATCCGCCGCAAATCGAACCTCGTCCTCACCAACCCGGACATGCTCCACGTCGCGGTCCTGCCCAACCACCGCAAATGGGGCGACTTCCTCGCCAACCTGCGCTGGGTCGTCGTCGACGAGGCCCACACCTACCGCGGCGTCTTCGGCTCGCACGTCGCCAACGTCCTGCGGCGGCTGCGGCGGCTGGCCCGCGCCTACGGCGCCGAGCCGCGGTTCCTGCTTGCCTCGGCGACGATCGCCAACCCGGTCGAGCTGGCCGAGCGGCTGGTCGGGACGCCGTTCGAGCTGGTCGACGACGACGGCGCGCCGCGCGCCGGCCGCGAGCTGGCGATGTGGAACCCACCGCTGATCGACGAGGCGAGCGGCACCCGGCGCTCGGCGCTCGGCGAGGCGGCCGACCTGCTGGCCGAGCTGGTGACCCACGGGGTGCGGACGATCTGCTTCCTCAAAAGCCGCCGCGGGATCGAGCTGATCCAGCGCTTCGCCCGCGAAAACCTCGAGCGGCGGGGAAAGCCGGAGCTGGCGAAGCGGATCGCCCCCTACCGGGGCGGTTACACGCCGCAGCAGCGGCGCGAGATCGAGGCCCGGCTGGCCTCCGGCGAGCTGCTGGCGGTGGTCGCGACCGACGCGCTGGAGCTGGGGATCGACGTCGGCGAGCTCGACGCGGCGATCTGCGTCACCTTCCCCGGCACCGTCGCCAGCCTGCGGCAGATGTGGGGGCGGGCGGGGCGGCGCCGGCGCGGGTTGGCGGTCTACGTCGCCGGCCAGGACGCCCTCGACCAGTTCTTCTGCCGCCATCCCGAAGAGTTCCTCGGGCGGCCGGTCGAGGCGGCGATCCTCGACCACGGCAACGAGCAGATCGCTTCGCGGCACCTGATCGCGGCGGCCTACGAGCTGCCGCTCGGGCCCGAGGACGACGAGGTGTTCGGCCCCGAGTGGCGCGAGCGGGCGGAGCGTCTGGTCGCCGGCGGCGAGCTGCGCGAGTTGCAGGGCAAGCTGGCGCCGCGACGTCCCGAGTTCGTCGCCTCGCGGATCGCCCTGCGCTCTGCCTCGGCCGATTCGGTTGCGGTGATCGACCGCGACTCGGGCGAGATGCTCGGCCTGGTCGAGGCCGAACGCGCCTTCACCACCGTCCACCCCGGCGCCGTCTACCTGCACCTCGGGCGCTCCTACGAGGTTGAGCGGCTCGACGTCGAGGAGCGGCGGGCGATCGTCCATCGCTTCGACGGCGACTGGTACACGCGGCCGAAAAAGGAGACGGAGATCTACATCGAACGCGTGCGCGAGCAGCGCCAGGTGGCCGGGGTCGAGCTCAGCTTCGGCGAGGTCTCGGTGACCGAGCAGGTGATCGCCTTCCAGCGGGTCTCGATCTCCGAGCAGGAGCCGATCGACATCGTCGCGCTGGAGCTGCCCGAGCAGAGCTTCGTCACCCAGGCGCTCTGGTACGTGCTGCCACAGCGGCTCTCCGGCGCGCTGCCGCCGGAAGCGCTGCTCGGCTCGCTGCACGCGACCGAGCACGGGCAGATCGCGGTGCTGCCGCTGATCGCGATGTGCGACCGCTGGGACATCGGCGGCCTCTCGACCAACGTCCACTTCCAGACCGGCCGCTCGACGATCTTCATCTACGACGGCTACCCCGGCGGGGTCGGGATCGCCGAGCGGGGTTACCGCCAGTTCGAGCGCCTGCTGGCCGACGCCGAGCGACTGATCGCCGAGTGCCCGTGCGAGTCCGGCTGCCCGTCGTGCGTGCAGAGCCCGAAGTGCGGGAACCTGAACGAACCACTGCACAAGGCCGGGGCGCTGGAGCTGATGGGGCTGATGCAGGCGGCCGGCGGGCCGGCGGAGCGGCAGGCGGCTTGAGCGTGGCCGGTGAGGCGGAGGCCGGTGGCGGGACGGCCGGCGCGCCGCGGGCGCGCCAGATCGCGGTGATCGGCGCCGGCGGCGCCGAGCCGGGCAGCGAGATCTGGGAGCTGGCCGAAGCGGTCGGGCGTGGCCTGGGAGAGGCGGGCGTGGTGCTGGTCACCGGCGGCCGCGGCGGGGTGATGGAGGCCGCCAGCCGCGGCGCGGTGGCGGCGGGCGGCGAGACGATCGGGATCCTCCCCGGCTACGACCTCGGCGAGGCCAACCCCTACTGCACGCGGGTGATCGCCAGCGGGGTCGGGCACGCCCGCAACCTGGCGGTGGTCGGCTCGGGCGAGGTCGTGATCGCGGTCGGCGGCGAGTGGGGGACGCTGAGCGAGATCGGCCTCGCGCGAGCGATCGGCCGCACCGTCGTCGCGCTGCGCAGCTGGACCCTCGACGGCCGCGAGAGGATGCAGGGCGCCCCCGGCATCGAGCCCGCTGAGACGGCAGACCAGGCCGTCTCCACCGCCCTCGCAGCCCTCTCGGCCTAACGAGCGTTGCCAACCGTGTGCTTTTTCTACCTCGAATGAGGTTGAAAAAGCAGCTGGGGGCTACTCGAAGAGGCGGGACATGATCAGGGCCGAGCGCAGCGAGCCGTTCTGGCGACGGTAGTGGTCGCGGCGCAGGCCCTCGCGCTCGAAGCCCATCCCCCGGTAGAGGCTGATCGCCGCCTCGTTGTCGGGCCAGACCTCGAGTTCGATCTTGTGGACGTCGGCGGGGCGAGCGGCGAGCGCGGCGTCCATCAGCATCCGGCCGCCGCCGTGGCCGCGGTGCGAGGCGAGGATCCACATCCCCAGCGAGAGGACGCCGCTGGCGCGGGTCGGCCGCAGTCCCAGCGCGCCGACCACCTCGCCCTCGTCGTCGAGCACGAAGACCAGCTCGCCTTTTTCGATCGCCTGCCGGTGGCGCACCTCCAACTCGGTGGCGCCGGTCGTCGACTCGGTGGCGAGCCAGGACTCTTCGTCGACCACGGTCTTCATCCCGCGCCCGATCGCCGCGCAATCCTCGACAGTGGCCGGCCGCACCCGCACGACCCCGAGGATAGGTCCCTACGATGACCGGCATGTACGAGCGGTCGATTCGCGAGGAGTTCACGCACCAGACCGACACCTTCGCCTGGGCGGGGGCGCTAAAGGCGGCGGAGACCCTAGGGGCACTGGTCGAGCTGGCGCCGCCAGACCCGGAAGCACGCTGGCTCGAGGTCGCCTGCGGCCCGGCGATGGTCGGGCGCGACCTGGCGCCGAAGGTCGGCTCGGTGCGGGGCGTCGACCTGACCACGGCGATGATCGAGAAGGCCCGCGAGGAAGCCGACCGCGAAGACCTCGGCAACGTCGAGTTCGGTCTCGGCGACGCGACCGCGCTCGAGTTCGAGGACGCCGGCGCGCAGGCCTTTCGGGTGCTGGGCGAGGGCGGCGAGCGGCGCCTCTTCCTCCACAACATGCTGTTCCGCTGGCGCCGCCCCGCCTA
>Ga0207658_10001891_pt1 | contig 15664 bp, 14 predicted proteins | sample KBSS33metaG_FD_184322 | JGI IMG/M metagenome (GOLD analysis project Ga0207658, IMG submission 184322) | Switchgrass rhizosphere microbial communities from Kellogg Biological Station, Michigan, USA - KBS S3-3 metaG (SPAdes) (version 2) | ecosystem: Host-associated > Plants > Roots > Rhizosphere...
GTCGCCTGAGCGCGCAGGCCGCGCAGCCGCGCGCCTGGGCCGTGTGGCAGGCGGCGCAGACCTGCGCGCACAGTGTCGACGTGGCCCGCGAAGCGCTTGCCGCCGCCGGCCTGACCGACCAGGCGCTGCGCCCCGCAGGGCTGCTCAGCCACGGCGGGCAGCGCCAGCTCGAGATCGCGATGTGCCTGGCGACCAAGCCGCGCGTGCTGCTGCTCGACGAACCGCTCGCCGGCATGGGCGCCGAAGAGACCGAGCGCATGCTCGCGCTGCTCGCCGAGCTGAAGCGCAGCCACGCGCTGCTGCTGGTCGAGCACGACATGGACGCGGTGTTCCGCATCGCCGACCGCATCACCGTGATGGTCAACGGCGCGGTGATCGCCAGCGACGCGCCGCAACGCATCCGCACGAATCCGGAGGTGTTGGTCGCCTACCTCGGCGAGGCGCATTGACATGTTGAAGCTCGACAACATCAACACCTACTACGGCGACAGCCACACGCTGCGCGGCGTGAGCCTCGAGCTGCCGGCCGGCAGCGCGCTCGGCCTGCTCGGGCGCAACGGCATGGGCAAGACCACGCTGATCCGCGCGCTGATGGGCTACGTGCCGGTCGCGAGCGGCACGGTGCACTGGCACGGCCGCGAGATGACCAATGCGCCACCGGAGCGCATGGCGCGGCTCGGCATCGGCTACGTGCCCGAGGGCCGCGGCATCTTCCCGAACCTGTCGGTGCGCGAGAACCTGGTGATGACGGCGCGCGCCGGCGCCGAGGGCCGGCGCGACTGGACCTACGAGCGCGTGCTCGCCACCTTCCCGCGCCTGACCGAGCGTCTGAGCCATGGCGGCCAGCAGCTCTCGGGCGGCGAGCAGCAGATGCTGGCGATCGGGCGCGCGCTGATGACGAACCCTCAACTGCTGATCCTCGACGAGGCGACCGAAGGCCTGGCGCCGTTGATCGTCGCCGAGATCTGGCGCGTGATCGGCGCGATCCGCGCCACCGGCATCAGCACGCTGATCGTCGACCGCAACTACCGCGCGGTGCTCGCGCACACCGACCGCGCGGTGGTGCTCGAGAAGGGCCTGGTCGTCGCCGCGGGCGCATCGGCCGAACTCGCGCAAGACCACGACGCACTCGCGCGCTTCCTCGGGGTCTAGAAATGGAGCACCGGCGACGGCATACCGTCGCCACCCCCCGGGCGGTTCGGGCTTGCGCACGCGGTACTTGTAGACTGGCGGCCCCGTCACCGTCCCGCGAAGGCCCGCGCATGATTCTCGAAATCGCCGACATCCGCATCCCGCCCGGCAAGCAGGCCGAGTTCGACGCCGCGATCCAGCACGGCATCGCCAGCGTCGCGTCCAAGGCCACGGGCTTTCGCGGCTTCAAGGTCAACCGCGGCGTCGAATCGCCCGAGCGCTACATCCTGATGATCTACTGGGACACGCTCGAGAACCACACCGTCGACTTCCGCCAGGGCCCGCTGTTTCCGCAGTGGCGCGCGATCGTTGGCCCGTTCTTCGCAGCGCCGCCGGTGGTCGAGCATTTCGAGCTCGTCGCCAAGTCGGCCTGAAAGCCCCGATCGCATGGGGCCGATCTGGCTGCGGCGCGCGGTCGCAGTGATCACCGCGTCGAGCGCGCTGCTCGGCTTCGCGGCCGATGCGCCGCTGAAGATCGCTCCCGTCGCGTTCAACGAGCGCGTGCTGGCCAACGGCCTGCAGGTGATCGCGGTGCCCAGCAGCGCCAGCCCGACCGTCAGCGTGCAGGTCTGGTACCACGTCGGCGCGAAGGACGATCCGGCCGGTCGCTCGGGCTTCGCGCACCTGTTCGAGCACCTGATGTTCAAAAGCACGGCACATCTGAAGGCCGAGCAGTTCGACCGGCTCACCGAAGACGTCGGCGGCGCGAACAACGCGTTCACCGGCAACGACGTGACCGGCTACACCGACCTGGTGCCGTCGAATCACCTCGAGGTGCTGCTGTGGGCGGAGGCCGAGCGCATGTCGAACCTGAACGTAGTGCAGGCGAACTTCGTCTCCGAGCGCGCGGTCGTCGAGGAGGAATACCGCGAGCGCGTGCTGGCCACGCCTTACGGCCGCTTCGGCAACGCGATCGCGCCGGCCGCATACCAGGTGCACCCGTACAAGCGCCCGAGCATCGGCAGCATCGCCGACCTCGACGCGGCGACGCTGGCCGATGTCGTCGCGTTCCATGCCCGCTACTACCGCCCCGACAACGCCACGCTGGTGGTGGCCGGCGACTTCGACGCCGCGCAGCTCGACGCCTGGGTCGACAAGTACTTCGCGCGGGTGCCGCGCCCGGCGACGCCGCTGCCGCGCGTCAGCGTCGATGAGCCCGCCTGGGACAGCGACCGCAGTGTCACGGTCACGGCGCCGCAGGTGCCGCTGCCGGCGGTCGCGCTGGTCTGGCTCGCCCCGCCGGTGACCAGCCCCGACGCGCCGGCGCTGCAGATCGCCGCGGCGCTGCTCGGCAGCGGCGAGTCGTCGCGGCTGAACCAGGCGCTCGTGTATCGGCAGCGGGTCGCTGGCCAGATCGGCTTCGACGCCGACCTGCGCGCCGGCCCGGGGCTGCTGACCGCCACCGCGATCGTCGCCAGCGGCAAACCTCTCGCGGCCGTCGCGCAAGCGCTGCTGGCCGAGGTGTTGCGGCTCGCGGCGCAGCCGGTGGGTGCGGCCGAGCTCGCCAAGGTCAAGACGCAGCTGTTGACTGCCGCGCTGCTGTCGCGCCAGACGCCCGAAGGCCTGGCCTCGGCCGTGGCCGACGCCGCGGTGCTGCAGGGCGGCGCCGGGCATGTCAACACCGACCTGGTCGCCTTGCAGAACGTCAGCGCAGCCGACGTGCAGCGCGTGCTGCAGCGTTATGTGGCACGCGCGCACAAGGTCAGCGTGCAGTACGTGCAGGCGGCCGCGCAGGAAGGCGGGGCAAAGTGAAGACATCATTGGTGCGATTGATCGGCGCGCTGCTGCTGAGTCTTGCCGGCCTGGCACCCATCGCCCGCGCGCAAAGCTTCGACACGCCGCCGCAACCCGGCGCGCCGCGCCCGCTGACGATCGCAACGCCGGTCGAGCAGCGCCTGCCGAACGGCCTGCGCGTGGTGCTGGCCGAGCGCCGCGGCGTCCAGCTCGTGACCGCGCAGCTGGTCGTGCTGTCGGGCAGCGAGGTCGATCCGCCGCAGCGGGCCGGGCTCGCGTCGATCACCGCGGGGCTGCTGACCAAGGGCACGCGGCGCCACAGTGCGACCGCGCTCGCGCAGGCCGCCGAGTCGCTCGGCGGCGCGCTCGACAGCAGCGCCGGCTGGCACCAGTCGGAGGTCGCGATCACGGTCACCGTGCCGAAGCTCGACGCGGCGCTGGCCCTGGTCAGCGAAGTCGTGCAACAGCCGGTGTTCGCGCCGGCCGAGCTCGACCGGCTGCGCGCCCAGGCGCTCGACGAATTGAAGGTCGCCTACACCCGGCCGGCCACGCTTGCCGGCCAGGCCGCGCAGCGCCTGCTGTTCGGCAACGGCGCCTATGGGCACCCGGCCGGCGGCACGCCGGCGTCGTTGGCGCGCATCGCCCGCGCCGACCTGCTCGCGCTGCACGCGGCCCGCTACCGGCCCGACAACGCCGTGCTGGTGCTGGCCGGCGACCTCGACGCCGCCGATGCCCTGCGGCTCGCGCAGCGCCACTTTGGCGCCTGGAAGGCGGGCAGCAGCGCACCCGTGCCCGCACCCATGCCGGTCGGCGCGGCGCTGGCGCAATCGGCCGCGGTGATCGACCTGCCGGTGTCCGGCCAGGCCGCGGTCGTCGTCGCGACGCCGTTGCCGCCGCTCGGGGCCGATCGCGCGACCGCGGCGGTGATGAACGCGGTGCTGGGCGGCGGCTACTCGTCGCGCCTGAACCAGGAGATCCGCATCCGGCGCGGCCTGAGCTACGGCGCCGGCAGTGCCCTCGACGCGCGCCCCGACGGCGCCACGCTGCGCGCAGGGGTCCAGACCAAGAACGAGTCGGCCGCCGAGGTGCTGGGCCTGGTGCAGACCGAGTTCGACCGCCTCGCCGCGGCACCCGTCGGCGCCGACGAACTCGCGGCCCGCAAGGCGACCGTGATCGGCGACTTCAGCCGCAGCGTCGAGACGACCGCGGGCCTGGGCGCGGCGGTCGAGGCACTGATCGTCGCCGGGCGGCCGCTGGCGGACCTGGGCCAGCGCATCGACGCGCTCTCGGCCGTCGGCGCCGATGCGGTGCAGCGCTACGCGGCCGCGAACCTCGGCGCCGCCGGGCGACGCGTGGTCATCGCCGGCGATGCGGCGCGCTTTGCGCAGGCCCTGAAGGCCACGACGCCTGGTCTTTCGGTCATCGCGGCGGACCAGCTCGACCTGGATCTCGGCAGCGCCCTGAGCAGACCCTGAGTCGGCCGCGTGACCGCGAGAAACACAATCCCTTGAACCGGTCCGGTATTGGATTGCGCGCGGAATCCGGAATGCTGGGACAATCGAGGGGTTGCCCGTGATTGGCGTCAAAGCTCCACGGTCGTCCGCACTTCTTTTTCAGGACCGCCAATGGCCACCCGTCGACCCACCTCACCCGCCGCTTCCGACACCACGCAGAAGCTGCGCCAGACCCAGGCCGAATACGTCGCCGCCCGCCCCGCGGGCGAGCCCGGCGTCAAGCCAATGATGTCGAGTTCGAAGATGTACGTCTGCCGCCGCTGTCAGGCGAACTTCAAGACCGGCGACGGCAAGCCCGACGCGCGCCTGCCCGGCCTGGGCAAGTGCAACAAGTGCCTGGCCGCCGCGACGGCCGCACTCGCCGCCTGAGTTCCTGATCCTTCGCCGCGCCCGCTCGGGAGCGGTCAGCGCGCTCAGTGGGCCGCCGCCGCGCGGCCCATGCGCGTGAGCACATGCCCGGTCATGCCGTGCGCCAGTTCGTGCTCGCCCATGAAGACCTTGCCGACCTGCTCCTGCTCGAGCAAGCGCATCTCTTCCTCGTTGTGGGTGCGCAGCACGATCTCGATCCCCGGGTTCAGCGCCCGGGCCGCCTCGGCCATGCGGCGCACGCCGAAGGTGTCGGGCGTGGCGATCACCAGCATCGCGGCACGCGCGATGTGGGCCTGGATCAACACCGCCGCTTCGGTCGCGTCGCCGCTGACCGCCGGCACGCCCTGCTCGCGCAAGCGCTCGACGAGTTCGCGGTTCTGTTCGGCGACGACGAACGCGAGCTGGTGCGCCGTCAACGCCTGCGCGATGCGCCGGCCGACGCGGCCGTAGCCGACCAGCACGATCTGGCCGGTCAACAGGCTGGCGTCGACACTCACCGGCAACTCGGCGAGCGGGTCGTCGGGCTGCTCGAGCCGGCGCGCCAGCGCCGAGCGCCGGCGCAGCCAGGTCTGCACCGGCTCGATCGCGCCGAACAGCAGCGAGTTCAACGCGATCGAGATCAGCGCGCCGGCCAGGATCAGGCTTTGCCCATCGACCGGCAGCAGCTTCAGCGCGACGCCCAGGCCGGCCAGGATGAACGAGAACTCGCCGATCTGCGCCAGGCTCGCGCCGACGGTCAGCGCGCTGTTCAGCGGGTAGCGGAACGCGACCACCAGCGCGACCGCGGCGAGCGTCTTGCCGACCATGATGATCGCGACCACCGCGAGCACGCGCAGCGGTTCGTCGATCAGCACGCGCGGATCGAACAGCATGCCCACCGAGACGAAGAACAGCACCGAGAACGCGTCGCGCAGCGGCAGCGACTCCTCGGCGGCGCGGTGGCTGAACTCCGACTCGCGCATCATCATGCCGGCGAAGAACGCGCCAAGCGCGAACGACACGTCGAACAGCTTGGCCGATCCGTAGGCGACGCTGACAGCACCCGCGATCACGCACAGCGTGAACAGTTCGCGCGATCCGGTGCGCGCCACCAGCCACAGCAGTCGCGGGAACACGCGCCGCCCGACCACCAGCATCAGCGCGATGAACGCGCCGACCTTGGCCAGCGTGATCGCCAGCGTCGCCCAGATGTTCTGGTCCGGCGCCGCGTGCCCGGCCGCGCCGCCCAGCAGCGGCGCCAACGCCGGCAGCAGCACCAGCACGAGCACCATCACCAGGTCTTCGACGATCAACCAGCCGACCGCGATCCGGCCATTGACCGATTCGAGCACGCCGCGCGATTCGAGCGCGCGCAGCAGCACCACCGTGCTCGCGACCGACAGCGCCAGCCCGAACACCAGCGCGGCGCCCAGGTTCCAGCCCCACAGCATCGCGGTGCCGATGCCCAGCGCCGTGGCCACCGCGATCTGCAGCAGCGCACCCGGGATCGCGATGCGCCGCACCGCGAGCAGGTCCTTCAGCGAGAAGTGCAGGCCCACGCCGAGCATCAGCAGCATCACGCCGATCTCGGCGAGCTGGCCGGCGAGGTCGACATCGGCGACGAAGCCCGGCGTCGCCGGACCGATCAGGATGCCGGCGAACAGGTAGCCCACCAGCGGCGGCACCTTGATGCGCGCCGCGATGTAGCCGAAGACCAACGCCAGGCCGAACCCCGCGGCAATCGTCGAGATCAGGCTGACGTTGTGGGGCATCGAGACCTCCGCGCAGGACAACAGGCGCAGAGTCTAAGGGCGTGCGCCCGGCAAGCGCTGGCCGAACGTGTGCCCGAAGGTCATCGCGGCCCAAGGGCCGCGATGATCAGCAGATCGGCATCGGCACCTGCTTGCGGATCACCTCGTGGGCCTTGGTCATCGCATACGCGAGCGCGGCGTCGGCCGACGGCCAGCGGTGACCGCAGGCCAGGCTCTCGTCGCGCAGGATCTCGCGCGTGGCACCCACCGTACTCTGCTCGCGCTGCACGACCAGCGCGGCGATGTAGCCGTCACCCATCGGCCCCTCGAGGGCGCCGGCATAGATGCGGTAATCCCCGATCTTGCGTTCATCGAAATGCATTGAATCGCTCCGGCCGGCACACCGAGCCCGCCACGGAACGAATCATCCGCGCTTCGTTCGCACCGCGATATCCACCGTAAGGGGGAAAAATGCCGGCCCGCGTGGCGACGAGAGCACAGATCGACGCGTTCAACCATGCGGGACGCGATGCGCCTCGGCGGCGCGCACGCCGAAGCGCGCCTCGCCCTGGCGTCGGAACTCCTTCGGTGTCATGCCCTTGATCTCGAGAAAGCGGCGGTTGAAGTTGGCGACGTTGTTGAAGCCGCAGTCGTAGCAGACGTTGCTGATATAGCGATCCGTCTCCATCAGCAGCTGGCAGGCGCGCGCGATGCGCAGCCGATTGACGAAGTCGGTGAAGGTGTTGCCGGTGGCACGGCGGAAGTAGCGCGAGAACTGGCTCTCGCTCATGCCCACGCGCCGGCTCAGCTCGCCCATCGAGAACGATTCGGTCGCGTGCTCGGTGATGAAGTCGACGATCGCGCTGATCTGCGCCAGCGAGTGGTCGTCGTCGAAGCTCTGCAGCGGCATGCTCGACAGCAGCCGGTAGTCAGTGCATTCGGCCAGCTCGCCGAGGAACTTCAGGAACTCGCTGAAGCGCTTCACGCCGTGCAGGCCCTTGATCTGCTGCAGGCTGGCATGGGCGCGCGCTGTCATGCCGAAGAACTCGACGCCCAGCCGCGCGCGCTCGAGCAGCGGCAACACGTCGCGCAGGTCGCTGATCAACTCCGCGGCACGGCGCAGCGGGTCGTCGGAGAACTGCAGCACCACGTCGCGCTGCGCCACGCCCTCGGGGCCGACATCGGTCGAGATCCAGTTGTGCGGCAGGCGCGGCCCGGTCAGCACCAGGTGGCCGGGTTCGAAATGGCCGATGTAGTCGCCGACGAAGACCTTGCCGCGCGTCTGCAGGATCAGGTGCAGCTCGTATTCCTCGTGGTAGTGCCAGCGCACCAGCGGGTTCGGGAAGCCGTGTTCGAGGCAGCGCACGTAGCCGTAACTGCCCTCGGGCTCGTAGCCGAGCGTGGGGTCGCGAACGAAGTCGTGCTCCAGCTCGGGGGTGCGCGGCTGTCGGTGTCCCATGATGCGATTCTGAACCGTCAGCTCATCACGTTGCCGCCGTCGACGTTCAGCGTCTGGGCGGTGATGTAGGCCGAGGCGTCGCTGGCGAGGAAGACCGCGGCGCCGGCGATGTCCTCGGGCACGCCCATCCGGCCCAGCGGCACGGCCAGCCCGACTGCCTTCTTCTTCTCACCCGGCGCCAGGCCTTCGGCTTTGGCGAACAGCGCATCGACGTGCGCCCACATCGGTGTGTCGACGACGCCCGGCGAGATGCCGTTGACGCGGATGCCGTGCGGCGCCATCGCCAGCGCCGCCGACTGCGTGTAGCTGATCACCGCGGCCTTGCTCGCGCAGTAGTGCGCGACCAGCGCCTCGCCGCGCCGCCCGGCCTGCGATGCGAGGTTGATGACGCTGCCTTTCTTGCCGTCGGCGACCAGCTGCTTCAGCACCGCCTGCATCGTGAAGAACAGGCCCTTGACGTTGACATCGAAGATTCGCTGGTAGCTGGCCTCGTCGGCGTCGAGCAGCGGCGCGAGGTCGAACACCGCGGCGTTGTTGAACAGCACGGTCACGGTGCCGAAGCGCGCGCGCGCGGCGGCGATCATCGCGCCGATGCTGTGGGCCTGGACGACATCGGCACTGACGTATTGCAGCCGGTCCGCGTGGCGCACGACCAGCGCGGCCAGCTCGGCCAACGGCGCCGCGCCGAGGTCGACCGCGGTGCAGCGCGCGCCTTCGTCCAGGTACGCCTTCGTGACCGCCAGTCCGATGCCGCCGCCGGCCCCGGTGATCAGCGCGTGGTGCGCCTGGAGTTGCTCAGACACCGGCGTGCTCCTTCAGGAATTGCTGCACCTCGCGGTGCGCCGCGATGAGCGCCGCAAGGAGGCGAGGGTCGCCGGCCAGCGGCCCCCACAGGATCGGGTCGCCGGCGAACGCGGCCAGCGGGTCGGGGGCGTCGAAGAACGCGTGCGCGGCCACCGCGTCCATGCCCTGGTCCTGGTATTCGAACGGCAGCTCGCCGCGGTGCCAGCGGCCGAGGAACTCGAAGAACAGCGCCGGCAGCTTCGCGGTCGACGCGATCGATGCGCCGCGCGCCAGACACTCGCGCAGGGTCGGCCCGAGGAAGCCCGGGATCTTCGCGAAACCGTCGGCGGCGACGCGCTGGTTTGTGTCGAGCAGGAACGGGTTGCTGAAGCGGTCGATCACGACATCGCGGTACGCCGCGAGGTCGACCGGGTACGGGCTCATGTCGGCCTGCAGCGACGGGATCACGTCGTCGGTCACGTAGTCGAACGCCATCTTGCGGATGGCCGGGTGCGCGACGCCCTCGTGGATGTAGGTCAGCCCGATCAGCGCCCCGGCCCACGCGAAGCAGCTGTGGCTGGCGTTGAGGATGCGGATCTTCGCCTCCTCGTAGGGCAGCACCGAGTCGACCATCTCGGCGCCGACCTGCTCCCACGCCGGGCGGCCGGCAACGAAGTGGTCTTCGATGACCCACTGGATGAACTTCTCGCCCATCACCGGGGCGCCGTCGTCGAAGCCGGTCGCGGCCTTCACGCGCGCGGCGACTTCGGGCAGCGGGCGCGGCGTGATGCGGTCGACCATGTCGTTCGGCGTGCTGGTGCTGGCCTGCACCCACGCGAGCAGTGCGGCGTCGCCGCGGCGCGCGAGGAAATCGCGCAACCCTGCGCCGAAACGTTCGCCGTTGCTGCGCAGGTTGTCGCAGTTCAACAGCGTCACGGGGCCGCTGCCTCGCTTCTTGCGTTCGTTCAGGATCGCCGCGAGCGCGCCGTAGATCGTGCTGCGCGTCGTGCCGGCCAGGTCGCTCGCGATCTCGGTGTAGCTCGTCTCGAGGCGATTCTGGCTGTCGAGGTAGTAGCCGGCCTCGGTGACGGTGAACGAGATGATGCGCGTGTCGGGGTCGGCGCCGACGTCGATCAGCCCGGCCAGCGTGGGCTCGTACGGGATGATGGTGCGGATCGACGTGATGCGCTCGCAATGCCGCTCGCCGGCCGGCGACACGGTCTCGAGCGTGTACGCCCCGCCCTGCCGCAGCAACGCTGCGACGGTGTCGGCCATGTCGGGGCGCAAGTTGCCGCCGGCGAGCACCCAGCGGGCCGGCTCGCCACGCGCGGCTTCCTGCTTGATCAGTTCGTGCAGGTAGACGGCCTGGTGGGCGCGGTGGAACGAGCCCAGCCCGAGGTGCAGGATGACGAAGGGCTTGGCCATCTCACGCCGCCCGCTGCATCTCGCGCAACGCGCGGCCCTGGCTGTCGAAGAACAGCAGCGCGTTCGGGTCGATCTCGATGCCCACCGCATCGCCGAGCTTCAGCGAGGTGCGCTCGCTCTGGCGCGACACCAGCGGCACGTTCGCGCCGACGCGGGTGTGAATCAGCGTGTCGGAGCCGAGCGACTCGACCAGCTCGACCTTGCCGGCAATGCCCTCGCCCGCGCGGCCGATGCGCACGTACTCCGGTCGCACACCCACCGAGCCATCGGCGGGCAAGCGCGCACCGGCGATGCGGGTGAGTTCGGGCAGCGCCGCCGCGGCGAGCACGTTCATCTGCGGCGTACCGATGAACTGCGCGACGAACTGGTTCGCCGGGCGGTCGTAGAGCTCGAGCGGCGCGCCGACCTGCTCGATCAGGCCGTCGCGCAGCACGACCACGCGGTCGGCCAGGGTCATCGCCTCGATCTGGTCGTGCGTCACGTAGATCGTGGTCGCACCCAGGTCGCGGTGCAGGTTCGCGATCTCGACGCGGGTTTGGCCGCGCAGCGCGGCGTCCAGGTTCGACAGCGGCTCGTCGAACAGGAACACCTTCGGCGCACGCACGATCGCACGGCCGATCGCGACGCGCTGGCGCTGGCCACCGGACAGTTCCTTCGGCGTGCGCTGCAGGTACTGCGTCAGGTTCAGGATCTTCGCGGCGCGCTCGACCTTCTCCTTGCGCACGGCCACATCGACCTTCGCGAGCTTGAGCGCGAACGACATGTTGTCGAACACTGTCATGTGCGGGTACAGCGCGTACGACTGGAACACCATCGCGAGGTCGCGCTTGCTCGACGGCACCTCGGTGATGTCGCGCCCGTCGAGCGAGATCGTGCCGGCGGTGACCGATTCGAGCCCGGCGATCAGCCGCAGCAGCGTCGACTTGCCACAGCCCGACGGGCCGACGAAGACGATGAACTCGCCCTTGTTGATCTGCAGATCGATGCCCTTGATGGTGCGCACCGGCCCGAACTCCTTGACGATGTTCTTCAGTTCGAGGAAGGCCATGACGGGTTCTCCTTATTTGACGGCGCCGAAGGTCAGGCCCTGGACGAGTTGCTTCTGACTGAACCAGCCGAACACGATGATCGGCGCGATCGCGAGCAGCGAGGCCGCCGACAACTTGGCCCAGAACAGGCCCTCGGGGCTGGAGTACTGGGCGATCAGCGCGGCCAGCGTGCCGGCGCCCGCCGAGGTCAGGTTCAGCGACCAGAACGCCTCGTTCCAGGCCAGCACCAGGCACAGCAGTCCGGTGGAGGCGATGCCGCCCATCGTCAACGGCAGGATCGCGTGGCGGAACTCGTCCCAGACGGTCGCGCCGTCCAGGCGCACGGCCTCGAGGATGTCGTTGGGCACTTCCTTGAATGCGCTGTACAGCATCCACACCATGATCGGCAGGTTCGACAGCGTGAAAACGATGATCAGCGCCGGCAGCGAGTCGAGCATGCCGGTGGTCTGCGCCATCACGTACACCGGCACCAGCGCGCCGACGGCCGGCATCATCTTGGTCGACAGCATCCACATGAGGATGTCGCGCGTCTTCTTCGTGCGGAAGAAGGCCATCGAGTACGCCGCCGGCGCCGCGATCAGCAACCCGAGCACGGTTGACACGACGCTGGTGACCAGCGAGTTGAACGCGTAGTGAAGGTAGTCGCTGCGGGCCTGCACCTCGACGAAGCTGGCCAGCGTCGGCGTGAAGAACAGGTTGCCGGCGATTGCCTGGCCCTCGGTCTTGAACGCCGTGATGCCGAGCCAGAACAGTGGGAAGAACAGCAGCAGCGCGATGAACCACGAGGCGATCGTGCGCACGAGGGGGAACGGTGGTTTTCTTTTCATGTCATTCCTCCAGGCGTCAGTCGAGGTTCTTGCCGACCATGCGGATCAGGAACACCGCGGCGATGTTGGCCAGCACCACCGCGAACAGCGCGCCGGCCGACGCGACGCCGACGTCGAAGCTCATCAACGCCTGCTTGTAGATCAGGAACGCGAGGTTGGTGCTCTCGTTGCCCGGGCCACCGCTGGTGGTCGTGAAGATCTCGGCGAACACGCTCATCAAGAAAATCATCTCGATCATCACGACGACGGCGATCGAGCGGCCGAGGTGCGGCAGCGTCAGGTACCAGAACTGGTGCAGCTTGGTTGCGCCGTCCATGCGCGCGGCCTCCATCTGCTCGCGGTCCAGCGACTGCAGCGAGGTGATGAAGATCAGGCAGGCGAACGGCAGCCACTGCCAGGACAGGATGATGATCACCGAGGCGAGCGGCCAATCGGTCATCCAGTCCACCGGCGTCGCGCCGAAGAAGGTCCACACGCGCCCGAGCACCCCGTAGATGGGGTTCATCATCATGTGCTTCCACAGCAGCGCGTTGACCGTGGGCATCACGAAGAACGGCGAGATCAGCAGCACGCGCACGATCCCCTGGCCGGGGAACGGCTCGTTGATCAGCAGCGCCAGACCCACGCCCATCACCACCGTGATCACGATCACCCAGCCGAGCAGTTCCAGCGTCTGCAGCACCGCGGGCCAGAAGTCCGGGTCGGTGATGAAGTAGCGGAAGTTCTCCAGCCCGACGAAGCCGTGCTCGCCGGGTTGGTTCAGGTTGTAGTGGATCAGCGCGAAGTAGATCGTCATCACCAGCGGGACGATCATCCACGCGAACAGCGTGACGACCGCCGGCGCCAGCAACGCGCGGGGCAGGAATCGGGACATAGTGTGGGCCTCCGAAGCGCCGCGCATCGACCGCACGGCCTGGACGCGGCGCCCCGCCCGCCGCGTCGGCGAGCCGGGACGTCTGGCGGCTTACTTCTTGTAGTAGCCGGCCTTGGTCATCTCACGCTCGGCGGCGGTCTGCGAGGTCTTCAGTGCGGCATCGACCGTGACCTTGCCCGACAGCGCCGCACTCATCTGCTGGCCCACCGCGATGCCGATGGCCTGGAACTCGGGGATCGCCGCGTACTGCACGCCCACGTACGGCGACTTTGGCAAGGTGCTGTCGTTCGGGTTCGCGCTGTCGATCGCCTTCTTCTCCTCGGCGGCGAACTTCGCGACCTTCTGGAACTCGGGGTTCGCGTAGGTCGACTTGCGCGTGCCGGTGGGCACGGCGTGCCAGCCGTCGCTCTTGGCGATCAGGTTGATGTAGTCCTTCGATGTGGCCCAGGTGATGAACTTCTGCGCGGCGTCGGGGTTCTTCGACGACGCCGGAATCGCCAGGTTCCACGACCACAGCCAGTTCGCGCCCTTGGGCGTGACGGCAGTCGGCGCCTGCGCGAACGCGACCTTGTCGGCCACCTTCGACTGCTTCGGGTCGCTGATGAACGAGGCCGCGATCGTCGCGTCGATCCACACGCCGCACTTGCCTTCGTTGAAGAGTGCCAGGTTCTCGTTGAAGCTGTTCGCCGACGCGCCGGGCGGCCCGTACTTCTTCATCAGGTCGACGTACTGCGTGATCGCATCGTGCCAGGGCTTGGTGTCGATCTGCGGCTTCCAGGCCATGTCGAACCACTGGCCGCCGTTGGTGTTGACCATCGTCGTCAGGAACGCCATGTTGTCGCCCCAGCCCGGCTTGCCGCGCAGGCACAGGCCGTACACGCCCTTGGCCGGATCGTGGATCTTGCTGACGATGTCGGCCATCTGCGTCCAGGTCGGGTTCTCGGGCATCGTCAGTCCCTTGGCCTTGACGAGGTCGGCCCGGTACATGGTCATCGAGCTCTCGCCGTAGAACGGCGCGGCGTAGAGCTTGCCGTCCAGCGACAGCCCGCTGCGGATCGCCGGCAGCAGGTCGTCGACGTCGTAGGCGGCGTCGGTCTTGATCTCGGTGAGCCAGCCCTTCTTGCTCCAGATCGGCGCCTCGTACAGGCCGATCGTCATCACGTCGAACTGGCCGCCCTTGGTGGCGATGTCGGTCGTGACGCGGGCACGCAGCGTGCCTTCCTCGAGCGTGACCCACTTGAGCGTGATGCCGGGGTTGGCCTTCTCGAAGTCCTTGGTGTGCTTCTGCATCTCGATCATGTGGCCGTTGTTGACGGTCGCGATGACGAGGTCGACGGCTTGGGCCGACGCGGCGGCGATCACCCCGAGCCCGAATGCAAAGGCGGTCTTGATTTTCATGGCGCTTGTCTCCTGTTGTTCGTCAAACCGTGCGGCACGTGCGGCGCGCCGGCAGGGTTGAAAGATAGGCGTATCGGATTGCCGGATTCGGTACCGGCCAAGCGAGTACAGATACTTTATTGCGCCGAGTGACTGGGACTTTCCTGCATTCGCGGGTCAGCGCACCACTCGCATCCTTGCACGCCCGGAACCAGCGGCGGCTCGCTGTAGGACAAGGACGGGTTCTGCGCTGCTGGCCTTGCGACGGGACGAATGCCACACAAAATGGTGCAATGCAGCAATTCAACACCACCATGAGTTTTCGGACCCTTTCCGAGACGATCGCCAAGTCCCTTGGGCCCGCCGGATTCTTCTGGCGCTGGGGCCGCCGGAAGGGCGTGATCGGTATGCTTCGCGCCGCACTGGAGAGGATCGGCTTCGCACCGCGCAGCGCGCCGGCCGCGACCGACGCCTCGCGCTTTCTCGACCGCAGCTTCACGAATGCCGCGGGCACCCGCGCCTACAAGCTCTACGTTCCGGCGAGCTACCGGGGAACGCCGGTCCCGTTGCTGATGATGCTGCACGGCTGCAAGCAGAACCCGGACGACTTCGCCACGGGCACGCGCATGAACGAGCTGGCCGAGGCGCATGGCTTCCTCGTCGCCTACCCGGCGCAAACCGTTCGCGCGAACGGTGCGAACTGCTGGAACTGGTTTCGCTCCGCCGACCAGGCCCGCGACGGCGGCGAGCCCGCGATCCTCGCCGGCATCGTCGCGGGCATCGCCGCCGACTACGCGATCGACCGGCGCCGCGTCTTCGTGGCCGGCTTGTCGGCAGGCGCGGCGATGGCAGTGATCCTCGGCCGCACGCACCCCGAGGTCTTCGCCGCGGTGGGCGCGCACTCGGGTCTGCCGTACGCCGCTGCGCAGGGCGCGGCCTCGGCGTTCGCGGCGATGCACGGTGGCCTGGCGCAGGCCATCGCCGGCTGGCCGTCGCTGGGCACGGCCGACGCGGCCGCGCACGCGGCATCGATGCCCGCCGTGCCGACGATCGTCTTCCACGGCGACAACGACCCGACGGTGGCGGCGTCGAACAGCGACGCCATCGTTGCGCAGGCCCTGGCCGCGCCGCAGGCTTCGGCGCTGCTCGAGGACCGGCGCGTCGAGCCTGCCTCCGCAGTTTCGCGCGGCCACACGAGCACGACCTACACGACGCCCGAAGGGCGCACGCTGGTCGAGCAATGGACATTGCACGGCGCCTCGCACGCGTGGTCCGGCGGCAGCCCGGCGGGCTCGTACACGGAAGCGGCGGGGCCTGATGCGTCGAGGAGAT
>Ga0207658_10001894_pt1 | contig 15655 bp, 16 predicted proteins | sample KBSS33metaG_FD_184322 | JGI IMG/M metagenome (GOLD analysis project Ga0207658, IMG submission 184322) | Switchgrass rhizosphere microbial communities from Kellogg Biological Station, Michigan, USA - KBS S3-3 metaG (SPAdes) (version 2) | ecosystem: Host-associated > Plants > Roots > Rhizosphere...
GCGATCGCCGTCGCGGTGCGCGATGAGCGGGGGGCCGTCGATGGCGGCGTCGCGGCAGTGCTGTTCGTCGGCCAGTACGACGCCGAGGGCGAAGCGGCCATCGCCGCGGCGCTGCAGCAGGTCGCCGCCACCGCCGCGAACGGGGACTCGGCGATCGACGCCGTGGCGGACCCGCTCAGCTGAACCGCAGCGGGCCGGCGATCGACAGGCCGGCGTCGACAGGCAGGCAGACGCCGCTGATCCAGCGCGCCTCGTCGCTCGCCAGGAACAGCGCGGCGAACGCCACGTCCCACGCCGTGCCTTCAGTGCCCAGCGGGCTGGCGTTGCGGCGCACCTCCCGCGCGGCCTCACCGCCGCCGGCCATCGGCGCATGGATGAAGCCGACCACAAGGCAGTTGGCGCGCACGCCCTGACGGCCGAGCGACACGGCCTCGTCGCGCGTCAGCGCCTCGAGCCCGCCCTTCGCCGAGGCATAGGCGGCCGCCCCGAAGCCGCGGCTGCCGCCGACCGAGGAGATGTTGATGATGGCGCCGCCCTGCACCGACAGGGGGGCCGACGCCGCCTGGGTGAGCTGCATCGCTCCGGTCAGGGAGACGTCCAGGACGTCGCGCCAGTCCTGGGCGCTCACCGATTCAACGCCGCCCGCCCGGGCGATGGCGGCGCTGTTCACGACGATGTCCAGCCGCTCGCAGGCGTCCGTCACCTGGCGCACCGCCGCGCGGCAGCTTTCGGCTTCGCGAATGTCCGCCTCGACGATGAGCCCGCGGCCGCCGATCGCCTCGATCAGGCTCAGCGTCGCTTCGGCGCGCGCCCGGTCGTAGTCGAGCACGCCCACCGTCGCGCCCTGGGCGGCGAACAGCGCCGCGGTCGCCGCGCCGACGCCGAGCAGACCTTCACCACGCCCGGCGCCCGAGACGATCGCCACACGGTCTTTCAGCCGCATCCCGGCGATCGGCCGGCCGGCGGAGGTTGCGAGGGAATCCAGATCGGTCTGGGTCATGGGAGCCCTGGCGCTAGGGAACGATGGGGACGGAGTTGAAGCCGAGCATCGCCGCGGTGGGCGTCTGCTCGATCACCTCCGCTTCGACCAGCCGATAGGCCGGCGCCTGTTCGAGGAGGCTGCGCGTCACCGCGGCCGAGACCTCCTTGGCGATGTGCGACCCCAGGCATCGGTGCGGACCGATGCCGAAGGACATGTGGCGGTTGGGACTGCGGCGGAAATCCACCCGGCGCGGATCGTCGAACACGGCGGGATCGAAGTTGGCGGCGCCATAGCCAACCAGCACCATCTCTCCCGCCTTGACCGGAAGGTCCTCGACCTCGGTGTCGCGGGTGACCAGCCGGCCGAACACCTGGGTCGGCGTGAACAGGCGCAGCAGTTCGTCGATCGCCCCCGGGATCAGCTCCGGCTCGGCGATCAGCTGCCGACGATGCTCGGGATTGCGCGCGAGGAAGACCGTCACGCTGCCCATGAAGAAGGACGTGGTGCCCATCCCCCCTATGAGCAGGTTGGTGGCCATCAACCTCACCTCCTCCAGAGTGAAATTTCGCCCCTCGAACTCCGAACGGCTCAGCCGCCCGAGGATGCCGTCGGGATCGACGCGGCCCTCGCGGATGTCGGCCGTGAGCTGCTCGCCGAGCCAGCCCAATTCCTCCTCGGCCTTATGCGCAGGGTAGTCGCGGCGGGTCATGTTGTGGATCGGCTCGGCGTAGGCGAACGCCTTCGACACATCGAGGCCGAGAATGTCGGCCATGGTGATCTCCGCCATCAGCGGCAGCATCACCCCCTCGACGACGTCGAACTTGCCGGCCTCGACCCCCGCGGCGATGCGCGCGTCCGCGATCTCGCGAATGCGCGGCTTGAGTTTGGCCGCAGTCATCGGCGTGAAGAAACTGGCCAGCAGCTTCTTGTAGGCGCCGTGTTCCGGCGGATCGAGCGTCGCTGGGATCAGCGGCGGCACTGGTCTCGACGGCACCGTGATGCGCTTGTTCGAGAAGGTCTCGGGATCGCGCTGGACGGCCAGCGCCGTGTCGTAGCGAGCGATGTAGGTGAAGCCGCCATGGCGGGTCGAGCGCCGCACCGGACGCCCCGAGGCGTGCATGTGTTCGTAGAAGTCGAAGCGCCGGTCGTGAAAGGCTTGGCTGACGTGGTCGAAGTCGTCGGCCAGCGCTTCGAGCGCGCGGTCCTGCATCTGCTCGGTCATCGGCTGTCTCGGAGCTGTGCTAATGGCGGCGTCAGGCGGCGGCCCGACGCGCGGCGATCTCGTCCTGGAAGGTCGCCAGGATGCGGTCGGCGAGCCCCTCCTCCTGCCGGTCGGCTTCGTGCGCCCGTGCGAGATCGAAGCCGCGGTAGACGAGGTCGTCACGCCCCATCTCACCGCTCAAGCCGGGGATCTTCTGGAACGCCGGCTGGTCGGTGATCAGCCGCAGGGTGGCCCCATCGCTGACGAGGCGCCGGTAGGAGATCTTCCACTCGCCTGCGCGGCGCTCCCAGATGTCGAGGTAGCGGCCGTAGGCGATCTGTTCGACGAACTCGTTGCCCTGCCCGCCTTCGGCGTCGAGGAACAGCACGCACCAGTAGAAGGTCTCGACGAAGGCGCGATCGCCATGGAGTTCGATCAGCGGATTGGTCAGCGTGTGCCGTACGCTGCGGTACCGCTTCATCTCCGGCAGCATATAGGGGCAGAAGTCCTCGGCCTTGCCAGCGAACACGCCGTGATAGTCCGGCGCGCCAGGGTGATAGCAGCCCTTCAGCAGTTCGAGGTCGCAGCGGTCGATGGCCCGGGCGTAGCGGTAGAGGCCGTCGCGGATCGCCTCCTTCGCTTCGAGTTCGTCGAGGCGCTTCAGGCGGCTTTCGACGGCGGCCAGCCTGGTTTCGATATCCGTCACGGCGTCCTCCCAGGACTTCTACTTATCCTTTGGAGCGACGCGTGGTTCAGCGGCTGTGTCAAGTCGCCACGCCTGCCCCGGACGCTGCCTACCGCTCATAAAATGCCCCCGGCGATGAGATCGCCGGGGGGAGGTGCGCACAGAAATGGGAAGTAAGGTGCGCGGGAGCTTGGATTGGAACCGGGTCGATCAGAACTTGTAGCCGACCTTGATCCCGAAGATCCGCGGCTGGAAGCCGTAGCCGATCGGATAGCTCTCCCCGAGGTTCAGGGCGTCGGCGTAGTACTTCTTGTCGAGGACGTTCTTCATGTAGGCGGTGATGTCGATGTTGTTGTGCGTCGTCAGGCGCAGCGAGGGGTCCACCGCGCCGAAGTTGTCCAGCGGCTGCAGTAGCGGGTTGTTCGGCTGGGCGATGTTGACGGTCTTGGCGACCTCGCCCTTCCAGAATAGGCCAAGCCGGCCTTCGACTTCGCCGACATCGGTCTCGGTCACGTAGCTGAAGGTGACGTTGACCTGCTTCTTCGGCGTGTAGCTCTGCTGGTGGATACCGTCGCCGGTGTTGGTGACGACGGAGGTGGTAGGACCGGTGCAGTTGCCCAACTGCACGCAGTTGGCCGGGTCGCCCGGCGCCAGCGTCAGCGGCGTCCCGCGGGCGGCGTCCACCGCCGGCTCAGCTTGTGCAGCCGGGTGGTGAGGTCATTGGCGTGGCCCGTGCGCCGCGGGATCAGCGCGCCATGGGCGCCGATGTCGACATAAGTCGTCTTGGTGTAGCCGTCGTAGTGTCGCCAGACGCCGGCGGCCATGCCCTCGACCTTGCCGTCGTTGTAGTTGCCGTAGCCAGCGCCCGTCGCGGTGACGACGACTTCTTCCAGAGTGTCGTTGGGATTTTCCTGGGCCGTCGCTCCGCGGACCTAGCCTGATGATTCCGTACGATTGTACGAACCTGTACGTTCGCACGGCTGATAACGTGGGTGTCAAGACCGCAACCCTGCGACGGCGCCGTCGCCTCGGATCGCGCTCGATTGCACGGCGCATTGCGGGCCGCTAACAGTCGAGCGTGCAAGAGCTCGCCCCCCGCAGTCGGTCGCAAGCGCGCCGGAGGCTGCTCGACGCGGCCGAGGTGTTGTTTGCCGACAAGGGATACGTCGGCGCGTCGATGCGCGACATCTCTCAGGCCGCCGGCGTTCCGCTCGGGACGGCCACGTATCACTTCCGGGAAAAGGAGGACCTGTTCCGAGAAGTGCTGCTGCGGCGCGTTCCGGAGGTCACAGCCGCCCTGGAGCGGAACCTCGCCCAAGCCCCCGCCGACGACGTCCAGGCGATCCTCGAAGCCTACGGCGATCCAATGCTGGAATGGCTGTCCACAGACGACGCCGGCTGGCGCGCCTATATCCGCCTGCTGTGCATGACCGGCCTCCAGCCCGCCATGCGCCAGTTGGTCGAGCCGACGCTCGAGGCGCATGCCCCGATCCTGGAGAGCTACCGCGCCGCGCTCTATGGGGCCGCGCTGCACGTCGATCCCAAGGTCCTGCCGCGGATCTTCTACGTCTATCAGAACGCCCTCCTCGGCGTGCGCTCGGACCTGCACTGGCAGAGGTTCATCGGTCCTTCCGACGTGCGCGAATACGGTCAGATGCTCGCCGAAATGGCCACGCAGTACGCCGCCGGCGGCGCGCGCCCGCCGAGGCGTTCGTGAGCGACGGCGCGCCCCTCAACCGCAACCTGGCGACGATGGGCCTCATCCTCGCCACGAGCATGAACTCCCTCGACACGACTGTGGTGAACGTGTCGCTGCCGCACATGCGGGCCAGCCTTTCGGCCTCGCCCGAGCAGATCACCTGGGTGATCACATCCTATATTGTGGCCTCCGCGGTGATGACGCCGTTGAGCGGCTGGCTGGCGCGCCGCTTCAGCATGAAGGTCCTGCTGCTGGCCTCGGTCGCGACCTTCACGGTGATCTCGGTGTTCTGCGGGATCGCCGGCAACCTCGAGCAGATGGTCGGCTTTCGGCTGCTCCAGGGGATCGTCGGCGCGCCGCTCATGCCGATCGCCCAGGCCGCGCTGCTCAACATCTACCCTGCGGAGCGGCACGGGCGCGCGATGGCGCTCTACATGATGGCGATCGTCGCGGCGCCGGTCTGCGGGCCGATGGTCGGCGGCTTCCTCACCGACCAGCTTTCCTGGCGCTGGTGCTTCTACATCAACGTCCCGGCCGGGATCGCCGCGCTGTTGCTCATCTGGAGCGGGCTGCCCAAGGACAAGGCGGACGCACGTCGGTTCGACTTCCTGGGCTTCGGCTCCCTGGCCGTGGGCATCGCCGCGTTGCAGCTGATGGTCGACCGTGGCCCGACCCTCGACTGGTTCTCCTCTCACGAGATCTGGATCGAGGCGATCGTCGCGCTCATCGCCTTCTGGGTCTATCTCGCGCACACCATCACGGCGAAGGACCCGCTCTTCCCGACGGCGCTGTTCCGCGACCGCAACTACGTGGCGGGCGGGACGGTCGGCTTCCTGGTCTCCTGGCTGCTGTACTGCAGCATGGTGCTGCTGCCGCTGATGATGCAGGGCGTGCTCGGCTATTCGGTGGCCCAGGCCGGCGCGCTCGCCACCCCGCGAGGCCTGGTGATGCTGGGCATCCTGCAGGTCATCGGGCGGCTCGACGCGATATTTGATCGTCGGCTGCTGATCTGCTTCGGCCTTTCGCTGATGAGCTTCAGCTTCGTGATGATGGGCGCGTTCGACCTTTCGATGACCCACGACCCGATCATCTGGTCGACCGTCGTCCAAGGGATCGGGCAAGGCATATTCATCGTGCCTCTGACGACGTTGACCTTCCTGACGATCCCGGCGGATCTGCGGGCGGACGCGTCGACGCTCTCCAACCTGTTGCGCAACATCGGCGGCAGCGTCGGCGTCGCCGCCGTCCAAGCGCTGACCGCCACCAATATCCAGACGATGCACGCCTCGCTGGCCGCCAACGTCCGCTCGGATGACCCGGTCCTGCGGGCGGGCCTGGCGCCGTTCCTGCGGCCGGACACGGCGGCGGGCGCCACGGCGCTGAACGACGAGATCACCCGGCAGGCGACGATGGTGGCCTATGTGAACGACTTCTGGCTGCTCGCCGCGATCGGCTTCGCCTGCCTGCCGCTGATCCTGATGCTTCGACAGCCCAAGCGCGGCGCCTCCATTGGCGAAGCCGCCGTCGCCGACGCCATCCACGCGTGACAGCCGTGACCAGGATGGGCGAAGCTGCGGCGCGACCTGCGCGATTGGACGGCTGATGGCCCTGCCTCTGGAAAACTACCGGGTGATCGATCTCACCCAGGCGCGCTCCGGCCCCGCGGCCGTGCGCCAGCTCGCCGACTGGGGCGCCCGGACCCTGATGGTCGAGAACCCGCGCAACACCGGCGACGTCATCGGCCGGCGCGAGGGCTCGGACTTCCAGAACCTGCACCGCAACAAGAAGAGCCTGGCGCTCGACCTCAAGCGACCCGAAGGCCGCGAGATCTTCCTGCGGCTGGTCCGCGACGCCGACGTGCTGGTCGAGAACTTTCGCCCGCAGGTGAAACGTGCGCTCGGCATCGACTTCGAGACGTTGCACGCGATCAACCCGCGGCTGGTCTACGCCAGCATCTCGGGCTTCGGCCAAGAGGGGCCCTACCGCGACCGGCCGGGCCTCGATCAGATCGTCCAGGGCATGGGCGGACTGATGTCGGTCACCGGCGTTCCCGGCGAAGGGCCGATGCGCGCGGGCGCCGCCATCTCCGACATGGCGGCTGGCCTCTACTGCGCCATCGGCGTGCTGACCGCGCTGCTGGAGCGGCAGGTGACGGGTGTCGGCCGCTGGGTGCAGGTCTCGCTGTTGGGCGCGCAAATCGGCATGCTGGATTTTCAGGCCGCGCGCTGGCTGCTCGACGGCGAGGTCCCGGAGCCGGTCGGCAACGACCATCCGACCGCCGCGCCGATGGGCCTGTTCCCGGCCAGCGACGGCCACGTCAATATCGCCGCCGCCGGCGAAGCGATGTTCGGCCGCTTCTGCGCCGCGCTGGCCCCAGACTTGCCGAAGGACCCGCGATTTCAGTCGAGCGGCGATCGCGTGCGCCATCGCGCGGCGCTCAACGCCGTGGTCGGCGAGATCACGCGGCGGCGCTCGAGCGCCGAGCTGATCGAGGTGCTCAACGCCGCCGGGGTGCCCTGCGGCCCGGTCTATGCGATGGACCAGGTTTTCGCCGATCCGCAGGTCCGGTTCTCCGGCATCGCGGCGCCGGCCCAGCACCCGACCGACGGCCCGGTCCAGCTGGTGGGCCAGCCAATCGCCTTCGAAGGCGCGCCGTTCGTCGTGCGCTCGACCGCGCCGCGCCTGGGCGAACACACCGAAGAGACTTTGCGCGGACTCGATTTGGACGAAGGACAGATCGCTGCGCTGCGCGGCGCCGGCGTCGTCGGCTGAAGGACATCCATGAGCGGCACCGTACACCTGCAGCAGATCGGCGAGCACATCCTCTGGGCCGAGCTCGACAACCCGCCGCGCAACACCCTGCAGGCGCGGATGGTCGCCGGGCTGCGCGAGGCGGTCGACCGGGCGCACATCGACACCGCCATCCGTGTGTTGGTCGTCACCGGCCGCGGTCCCGCCTTCTGCGCCGGCGCCGACCTGCGCGAGGAGCTGGGGGCGGCAGAAAGCGGCGAGCGGCTGGAAGGCGCCGGCCTCATCGGCGAGCTGATCGAGCGGATGGAGGCCTGCCGCGTGCCGGTGGTCGGCCTGATCAACGGCTGGTGCGTCGGCGGCGGGCTTGAGCTGGCGCTGTGCTGCGACATCCGCATCGCCTCGACCGAGGCGCGCTTCACCGCCGCCGGCGTCAACGTCGGTCTGATCGCCTCGGCCTACCGCCTGCCGCGCCTGATCGGCATCGCCGCGGCCAAGGCCATGCTGCTCACCGGCAGCCCGTTCGATGCGGAAGCCGCGCTGCGCTTCGGCCTTGTGACCGCGGTGCACGCGCCCGACGCGCTGTCGGCGGCAGGACTGGCGTTGGCCGAGCGCATCGCCAGCCGCGCGCCACTGTCGGTCGAGGCCGCCAAGCGAATGGCCGACCGCGCGCCGGAGATGACCCGCGAGGAAGGCGCGCGCGCCGCGACCGCCGAGGCCCGCGCGCTGCAGACGACCGACGACCACAAGGCCGCCGTCCGCGCCTTCATCGCCAAGGCTCAGCCCGTCTTCACCCGCAGCTAGCTCGGGCGAACGAACGGCTGCTCCCAGCGGTCGAGGTAGGTCACCTCGGAGATCGGCGCGCGCTTCACCGGCCCGTAGTTTCCGAGCGGATAGCCGACCGGGATGATGGCGTAGGAGTGGACCCCCGGCGGAAGGCCGAAGAGCGCCTCGGTCTCGCGCTCGAACATCAGGTGCCGGGTGGTGAGCGTCGCGCCTAGGCCGAGCGCGCGTGCGGCGAGCAGCATGTTCTGCACCGCCGGATAGATCGAGGCGCCGTCCCAGCGCTTGGGCTCGGCGCTCCCGCGGTTCAGCAGGCAGGGTACGATCCAGACCGGCGCCTCGTGGAAGTGCTCCGTCAGATGCTCCACGGCCGCATGCTGCCGCGCGTAGGCCTCCGGCGTCACCCCTGGCGGCGGCTTGGACTTGGCGTAGTGCGGGCCGACCAACTCGTCGAAGGCGCGTTTGTAATAGGCGTGCACCGCCCGCTTGATCTCCGGCGACTTGACCACCAGGAAGCGCCAGGTCTGCGAATTGGCGCCGCTCGGCGCGCAGACGCCCGCCTCGATGATCTTGGCGACCAGTTCGTCGGGCACCGGGTCCGGCTTCAGCCGCCGCATCGCGCGGGTCGAGCCAATGATGTCGAACAGGGTCGGATCTTCGCTCACCTGGATCTCCCGCGCTGGAGGGCATTTGCATCTGAGCCCAGGCGAAGCGCCGCCGCAACCGCCGCGCGTCATCGCCGCTCGCCTGCCCTGCCCGGCCTTGATATGTCGGTCCGCACGACGAACGGAGGTCCGATGAAGAGCGCGCCGATCGCACGCCGCAGCGTGGTGCTGGGAACCGGCCTGCTGCTGGCCGCGCCGCACGTGGCCCTGGCCGCCGGCGGCAAGCCAAGCGTCACCATCAAGACCGCGCGCGGGCCGATCGTCGTCGAGCTCGAGGCCGACAAGGCGCCGCTGACCTCGGCCAACTTCCTGCGTTACGTCGACGCCAAGGCCTACGACGGCGCCACCTTCTTCCGCGCCGCCCGCAATCCGGACAACCCCAAGGCCGGCACCATCGTCGGCGCGCCGGGCGAGAGGGTCCGCCCCTTCCCGCCGATCCGCCACGAGAGCACCACCAAGACCGGCCTGCGCCACGTCGACGGCACGCTGTCGCTCGGCCGCTTCGCGCCTGGCACCGCGACCCACAACTTCTTCATCTGCATCGGCGACCAGCCCTACCTCGACGCCCATCCGGGCGAGCCTGGCGACAACCTGGGTTACGCGGCGTTCGGCCGGGTCGTGTCGGGCATGGCGGTGGCCGAGAAGATCCTGTCGCTGCCGACCAACGGCGCGACGAAGTTCAAGGACCAGCGCGGCGAGTGGCTGAAGCCGCCGGTGCCGATCATCAGCATGCGGCGGTCCTAACCCCCTCTCCCCCCGCGCAGCGGGAGAGGAATAGACGCAGCCTATCCATCACATTCTTACAATCAATTTTACAGATGAGCTGTCCAGGCGCTCGATGTCGGCGTTTCAGTCAGAGCGTGGCCGAGCTTTCGCCCACGCGGCTGGCGGCACAGACGAACTGACATGGGAGGCCGAGATGGCTGACGACAACGCGCCGGGCAAGTGCCCCGTGATCCATGGGCGCGGCGGGCGGAGCAACCGCGACTGGTGGCCCGACAACCTGCGCCTCGAGGGCCTCAACCAGCATGCGCCGCGCTCCAATCCGATGGGCGAGGCGTTCGACTACGCCAGGGCGTTCAAGAGCCTCGACCTGAACGCCGTCATCCAGGACCTGCACGCCCTGATGACCGACAGCCAGGACTGGTGGCCGGCCGACTTCGGCCACTACGGCGGCCTGTTCATCCGCTTGGCGTGGCATAGCGCCGGCACCTATCGCGTCTCCGACGGCCGTGGCGGCGCCGGCGGCGGGCAGCAGCGGTTCGCCCCGCTGAACAGCTGGCCGGACAACGCCAACCTGGACAAGGCGCGCCGGCTGCTGTGGCCGATCAAGCAGAAGTACGGCGCCAAGATCTCCTGGGCCGACCTCTATGTGCTGGTCGGCACCGTCGCCCTGGAGTCGATGGGCTTCAAGACCTTCGGCTTCGCCGGCGGCCGCGAGGACACCTGGGAACCCGAAGAGCTGTACTGGGGGCCTGAAGGGAGCTGGCTGGGCGACGAGCGCTATAGCGGCGAGCGCCAGCTGCACAATACGCTGGGCGCGGTGCAGATGGGCCTGATCTACGTCAATCCCGAAGGCCCGAACGGCAACCCCGACCCGGTCGCCGCCGCGCGCGACATCCGCGAAACCTTCGCTCGCATGGCGATGGGCGACGAGGAGACCGTGGCCCTGATCGCCGGCGGCCACACCTTCGGCAAGACCCACGGCGCGGGCGATCCCTCGTTCGTCGGCCCCGAGCCGGAGGGCTCGGTAATCGAGGACCAGGGCCTGGGCTGGCGCAGCAAGCACGGCACGGGCATCGGCGCGGACGCCATCACCGGCGGGCCGGAAGTCACCTGGACCCAGACGCCGACGAAGTGGAGCAACCACTTCTTCGACAACCTCTTCAAGTACGAGTGGGAGCTGACCAGGAGCCCGGCCGGCGCCCAGCAGTGGCAAGCCATGGGCGCCCAGGCCGACATTCCGGACGCGCACGACTCCTCGAAGAAGCGGGTTCCGACGATGCTGACGACGGACCTGTCGCTCAGGTTCGACCCCGCCTACGAGAAGATCTCGCGGCGGTTCCACGAGCACCCGGAGCAGTTCGCCGACGCCTTCGCGCGGGCCTGGTTCAAGCTGACCCACCGCGACATGGGGCCGATCCAGCGCTACCTGGGGCCGCTGGTCCCCAAGGAGACGCTGATCTGGCAGGACCCGATCCCGGCGGTCGACCATCCGCTGGTCGACGACGCCGACGTCGCGGCGCTGAAGGGCAAGATCCTGGGAAGCGGCCTCACCGTGCCGCAGCTGGTCTCCGCGGCCTGGGCCTCGGCCTCGACCTTCCGCGGTTCGGACAAGCGCGGCGGCGCCAACGGCGCGCGCTTGCGGCTGGACCCGCAGCGCAATTGGGAGGTCAACGATCCGGCCGAGCTTTCCAAGACGCTGCAGGCGCTCGAGGTGGTGCAGAAGGACTTCATCGCCTCCGCCAGCGGCGGCAAGAAGGTCTCGCTGGCCGACCTGATCGTGCTGGGCGGCGCCGCCGCGGTCGAAAAGGCGGCGAAGGACGCGGGCTCGCCCGTGACTGTTCCCTTCGCGCCCGGCCGCATGGACGCCTCGCAGGATGAGACCGACGTCGCCTCCTTCGCCCCGCTGGAGCCGCTCTCCGACGGCTTCCGCAACTACCGCAAGGCCGGCGAGCAGTTCATGTCGCCGGAGGAAGCCCTCGTCGACCGCGCCCAGCTGCTGCGGCTCTCCGCGCCGGAGATGACCGTGCTGGTCGGCGGCCTGCGCGTGCTGGGCGCCAACGCAGGCGGCTCGAAGGCCGGCGTTTTCACCGACCGCGTCGGCCAGCTGACCACGGACTTCTTCGTCAACCTGCTGGACATGGCGACGGTGTGGCGGCCGACCGACGACGCCAACCGCTTCGAAGGCGTCGACCGCAAGACCCAGGCCCAGCGCTGGACCGCCACCCGCGTCGACCTGATCTTCGGCTCGCACGCCGAACTGCGAGCCCAAGCCGAGGTCTACGCCTGCGCCGACAGCCAGACGAAGTTCGCAGCCGACTTCGTCGCCGCCTGGACCAAGGTGATGAACGCCGATCGGTACGACCTGGACGTCCGGCCTCGCGGGCCTGCGGTCAGAGTCTAAGGCCCGGGCATCGGGGCGGCCAAACCGCCGCCGCCCCGATGTGAACGTGACTTCGTCATCAGTCAGCGCTCGATGCGTCTCCATTCGCAGCCGGCGGTTAGTTCCCTTTTTGTTCTTGACTTGGTTCGGCAATAATCGACTTGACGCAGTAAACGGTGGCGCTTAGGGTTGGTGTATGGAACGCCAACCCCAAACCCTTATGGAAGCCGTTCGCTACTTCGCCGACGCCGAGCGCACCCACGACTTGGCCGTGAAGCTGCGTTGGACTGACGGCGTGCATTGCCCTGCCTGCGGCGTCTGCGGTGAGGTTCGCTATTTTGTGGCGACCAGCAAGAACCGCAAGACAGGGGCCGAAACTCCGCGCCGCCTGTTTGAATGCAAGGCGAAGGACGCCGAAGGCAAGGTCTGCAAGCGCCAATTCACGGTCAAGACGGGCTCCATCTTCGAAGACAGCGCCCTCCCTCTGGACAAGTGGTTCGTGGCGATCTGGGCGGTCGCCAACTGCAAGAACGGCATCAGCAGCTACGAGCTGGCGCGCGCCACCGGCGTCTCCCAGAAGTCGGCGTGGTTCATGCTCCACCGCATCCGGATCGCCATGGATGCCGGCGGCCTCGGCGGGAAGTTCGGCGGCATCGTGGAGAGCGACGAGACCTACGTCGGCGGCCTCGCGACGAACATGCATGCGAAGAAGCGTAAGGAGCGCATCTCGCGCTCTGCGGCCAACGACAAGACGCCGGTCATGGGCCTCCTGCAACGCAGCGACGGCACGGTTCACAGCCGCGTCCACGCCCGTGTGATCCGCGACGCCAACAAGAAGACTGTCCAGGCCATGGTTCGCGAGAACGTGGAGCCCGGCTCGATGCTATTCACCGACAGCCTGCTGGCCTATCGGGGCTTGAGCGCCGACTACTTCCACGCCCACGTGAACCACACCATCGAGTACGTGCGCGGCCACGTCCACTCGAACGGCATCGAGAACTTCTGGTCCCTGCTTAAGCGCGCCATCAAGGGCACTTACGTTTCAGTCGATCCTCACCACCTTCAGGCGTACGTTGGCGAGCAGACGTTCCGCTTCAACGAGCGGAAGGATAATGACCTTGGCCGCTTCAGGAGCGTCCTGGGCGCGGTCGGCGGCAAGCGCCTGACGTGGAAGGATCTGACGAACCATGCCCTCTCAGCCGCCTCCTGAAAGCGCCCCCAAGGGCGAGGAAAGCGAAGCGCCCGAGGAGAAGGTTACGCGGGGTAATTTCGAGGCGCTGGCCAGGGGGCTGTTTGGGGTTACGCCTGAGCAGTACGCCGCCGAGGAGGCGCGACAGAAGCGGCGCGGGAAGGCCCGGAGGTAAGCTCTGGAGAAAACCTCCAGAGGAATTTAGAGGCCTACCCCACGCGCCCAGAGACTCCCGTTGACCCGGAAGCGGCGCCGCTGTATCAAGATGGCACGAGGCTGAGTCACAACGGCCCCGGCGAGGGTGAACCACCACCCAGACCGAGGCCGCTGACTTGGTTGCCGGTACGGGGAATGGCCCCCAGTGACCGGCGGAGGACGGATTTGGGCCGTTCCTCGCGCTGAAACACGCGCGTCGAATATGCCCGAATTGCCGGAATCTTTCAAGGGGCCTCACCCCTGCGGAGCCATGCAAATGAAGCATCGGCGCCGAGTGGTCCAAGGCTCGCGGCCTCCGCCGCGCCCTCATCGGATCACCAAAGGAAGGGCGAATTGGTTGCGGCGCTAGCCGCTCAGGACGCCCAGCCCCCGGCCTCAGCGCCGGGGGCATTCCTAGGAGGGGCCAGCTTGGAAGGTGATAGCGATGTCGGAAGCGGATCATACTGAGGTCACCGTCGCTCGCGAGCGCTCGACGATTGAGTTCCCATACGCCGATCTTTCTGAGGCCACGGGAATTGTACGCGTGATCCACCAAAGCGGCGGCCTGCCCATGGATCGCGATCAGATCGCTGTGAGGATGGGCCAAAAGCCCACAAGCGGGGCCTTTACGACGAAGGTAAGCGCCGCACGAATGTTTCAGCTCGTGGAGGTGCAGCCGGGCTCAGGAAAGATCGCAATTACCCCGCTCGGCCACGAATTGATTTCGCTGGACGAGGCGCGACAGCAGAAGGCTCGGGCAGAAGCTTTTCTGAATGTTGAGCTGTATCGGAAGCTCTACGACGAGTTTAGAAATCGCCACCTACCGCCCCGTCCGACGGGCTTGGAGCAGGCGATGGTCGGTTTCGGCGTTGCACCCAAGCAGCGGACGAACGCACGTTACGCCTTTGATCGCTCGGCCAAGCAGGCAGGTTACTTCGATCATGGTCCAGACCGCCTAGTTGCCCCGGTCGCCATTACGCCACACCCGACGGTTTCCACGCCGGCTACCGGACTAGCCGTGGCGCAAGCAGCGCAGATGTCTGCTGCGTCAGTCACTGTTGAATGTCAGCTCGACGGTGTGATCGTTGCATTGATTGACAAGCTGCCTACCGAAGGGCCGTTCCCAGCGGCGAAGCGAGAGGCATGGCTTACGATGATGGCCATGGCTTTTGATATGGCATACGGGCCAGAACCGGGGGTCAGACCCCCTCCGGGTGGGCGCGCACCCTCGTTCTTGGGTGGAGCACCCATGGACACCCCTGCAATGCAAGAAGAGGTCCGGGCCGCTCGCCCCGACCCAGCCCGACAGGGTGCGCGAGCTATGGATCTCAGCCAGCCAGCCCCGCGATTCGCTGGCGGCGGTCCTGCTGCGCCCATACCGGGCGTGGATAGTGAGTTTGAAGATTGATTTTGATAACGTTCACAAAAGGAAACCGCCGCCCGACTGACATCGAGCGGCGGTCCCGCATTGCTGACCCTGAGAGCGTGCGAGCAGAGGCCGGCTCGGGGTGTACCAGGCACATATAGGCGCCGACCCGCTTAACCTCCAGTGAATTTTTGTAACGCCCCTTTAACCCGCGAGCGATCGTGCGCAATTCCGAGGTCAACGTTTCACTGGAGGCCGCGCTATCAGACACCCGTCTGAAGCGATACCTCCGTGACTCTGGGGGACTGATCGACGCTGCGCTTTCCCTGTATGAGCGAAATGCGCGCTTAGCAGAGGCATTTTACCGCCCACTGCAAAGTTTGGAGGTCTGCCTCCGAAACAATCTCAGCCGCGAACTTGCGGCGCGATACGGCGCAAACTGGTTTCTCAACGGCGGCCCTCCGCTCGAAGCCGACGCCGTTGAAAAGATCAACTATGCAATTGACGATCTGCGGCGCTCCGGCCGCGCACCCACACCCGGCGCGGTGATTGCGGAATTGAGCTTTGGGTTCTGGGTGATGATTCTCGCGCGGAAATACGATGCCAATCTGTGGCGCTCGACCTTCGCGAAAGTATTCCTAGAGGGTGGCCGCCGCATGGCCCGTCAGCCGGTCCACAATCGGATGGACGCGATCAGGAACTTTCGAAATCGCGTTTTCCACCACGAGCCGATCTATCACCTGAATCCCCAGCAGGTGCACGACGACATAATTCAAGCGATCGGGTGGATGTGTCCTCACACGGCGGCGTGGGCATGGGAGCATAGCCGCGTCCCTCACGTCCTCGCCAACCCCTGGCCGCCCTAAGCCTGTGGGGTTCGCTGGGGCTTACTGCGTCAAGTCAGTTAATGCCCTTGGTTCTAGCGTCACAACACCGTGGCGGAGGCTCGCGGCGCTGCGCTGCGGGATCGACCGGGAAAACAACTAAGGACCTCAATCGATGGCCGACGCGGGCCGGCGCACCGGGAGACCAGATC